>Ga0307511_10002444_pt1 | contig 19430 bp, 12 predicted proteins | sample 13_EM_MG_FD_200266 | JGI IMG/M metagenome (GOLD analysis project Ga0307511, IMG submission 200266) | Populus trichocarpa ectomycorrhiza microbial communities from riparian zone in the Pacific Northwest, United States - 13_EM | ecosystem: Host-associated > Plants > Roots > Unclassified | place... | reverse complement strand
ACCTCTTCAACCAGTGCCCCGCACGTGCAAACATTACCTCCGTATACACGAAGATACTTACTTCTATTCCCATTCCTAACCTTCGTGTGGTGCAACGAATAGAAGTTGGAGAGAGAAAGAAGGGGTAAGAGAAAGACAGGGGGAGAGAGAGTGCTGTTGTGTTATTAAAGCATATCATATTAATAATAATTATAATTAAAAAAAAAATCATTTTGGTGGTCTTATATTTGTTGTTGTTGTTGTTGTATTTTTGGGTGGTTTTGCACTCTCTTTCTCTAGTTTTATTGTATATGAAATCTGACCTTCAAAGATCACTACTTTCTACTTCTTTGAGCTGTATTTTTGTTAAGGCCTTTCTCTCTTTCAAGAATCAAATCTTTCTTTTCTTGCACCGATGAGGATTAGAAATAGAAAGGTTCCTTTGCCTCTTTCCTCTCTATCACCGATACCTCTCTCAGATCCCCAGCTTAGCCGGTCTCCGGTGGTGCAACTTCAATTACACAACATCCCACATCAAAATCTCTTTCAAGAACCTCAAAAGGATGAATACTTCGATCTTCAGCTGCCTTCTAATCAGCTAAATCAACCGATCGGAGGTGGAAGCAAAGGTCATGATGATTGCTCCCATGATGCTGGACCACAAGAAGAGAACAAGGTAAGCAGTTATAGTGGCTGTCAATTTGGTTGGTTAAAAAAAAAAAGTTACCACAACACTTTTATCCAAGTTTAGTGGGGTGTTTATACATGAAGGTGCACTTCGCTTCAATGTGACTTGAAGAGTCAATTTTGTTGGATCTACTTTTTATATGGTCAATTTGCACCCATCAAGGTTACGTTATGATTTAGTATTATCCATATTTCTTGGGATTTTACTGTAGGTTTTGTTGCAAGAGGGTGATGAGATTAAGGGAGGAGAAGTAGGAGAGAAGAGTAATGATGCCAGGTAAGGAAGTAGTGAAAAAAGTTAAATCCATGTTCTTCTCTTCGTTCATGAATTCTTGTATTGAAAAAGGTGAAAATAAGGAGACCTGTGAATTGATTTATTTTTTTTGGCTACAGAAAAGAAAGTAAAAATACTGCAAGTGGAAATACTGTTTGTAAGTGTTTTTATATGAACTTTGGCTAGCCACCATACCTTCTTCCATCTAATCTAATCTAATCCATTTAGCCTCTCTATTTTGTCTAAACTAATATGCCCATGAGGTGCACGTTAGCATGGGTGGACGCAGCTGGTCCCCCCATCCACAGTATATGCATACACATCTTCCTCTATTTTGCACTCATTTTATTAACTGGTTTCTCTTTGTTTTTCTTATCGTTGTAAATTACGAAGATTTGGATTTCTGTGTTTGGTTTATTTTCAGGAAGGGAAGTTTCTTGAGCGAAGGAGTGCACGTCACAGTTCTTCAACAATCTTGTTCTTCCCATCAAGGTAGATATATAATTATGTTCGAAACCCATTTCAAAAGTACACAGAAAATTAATAAAAAATATATTTAGTGTTCATGTTGTTGTTTGGTTGCACTATAGGAGTTGGGAGATGGGGTGAGGGAGACAGGGCATTTCCATTAAAGAAGAGAAGAGGGAGCTTTGAAAGGAGATCGAATGAGGAAACGATAATGGATACAAGTAAGAAAATGAAAACCAAAATGAAGACAAAGATGGAAAAGAAATGTTTGCAACAGAATGGTGATACTGAAGAAGATGACAAGGAAACAAAAGAAGGTGCTAGTTCCAAAGTAAAAACGAAGGCTAGGGGTGGTGCACTATTGGAGGGATCACGGTGCAGTCGTGTTAATGGAAGAGGATGGAGGTGTTGCCAGCAAACCCTTGTGGGATACTCTCTTTGCGAACATCATTTGGGTAAAGGAAGGCTAAGAAGTATGAATAGTGTTCGAAGCCGATCTATTGCTACAACTGTACCAAAGAAGGACGAGTATGGGGCATTATCGAGCCCTTCATTATTATTGTCGCTGAAGAAAGAAGAGACTAAGGGGGATTCTTTGGATGATAAAGTTAGTGGTACTGCATATAATGAAGATGATAAGGAGAAGCCATTAATGATCTCAAGGAGGAAGATGAAGTTTGGTATGGTAAAAGCTCGATCAATAAGCAGCTTGTTGGGCCAAGCAAACAATGCAATTGGAGTGGCTGAGGATAACGAGTAGGGAAGACCTTCAGATCGTGTCGGGTTCTACCTAATTAATGCTATATAGCAAGTTCCTTTTCTTTTTGAGAGTCTTGGTGAAGAACGGAAGGGTAAATGCTTTGTAACATCTTTTCTTTCTCTTGTAATGCTTTAATAATCGTTTTCTTTTTCTTTTTTACATTTTGTTTCTGAAACAGTTTTTATCTTTTTGTTTAATGCTTTTGTATGATGAGTGGTGGGTTTATGTATGTTAATGAAAATGAAGGAGGTCATATGGAGTTTATTTTCTGTTTAAGTCACATTTTCCTGCCACTATTTTAATTGTATTAAGTGGGGAACCACCTCAGAAGACCCTAGTTTAGTTGTTTACGTATTCTGTGCAGGTGTTGACCAAGAAAACCGGTACTGAAAATTGATCAGGGAAACTATATTGGTTTTATTTGACTAGTTTTTTCAAGATATAATGAAAATCAACTGTTGACTAAAAATAATTAAATTAAGAGATTATTTACAAATACATGTGTAACTCAAATCAATTCATAATTTTGTGTGAGTTTAGGGACTAAAACTAATCAAATCAGGGTCTACTTGAAAAAAATTGAAAGTTTAATGGTTGATAGGGTAAAATTACATAACTTGGAAGCCAAAGACCAAAGAGCAAAATGAAATCAAATTAATGGACTTAAATCAAGGTTTTCAGGGGTGCAATTGCTAGAATTGAGAAGTTTCAGGGTTAAATGAGGATTCATATGCTTAAATTGGAAGGATAGGGACTTAATTGGAATTTTCCTAAAATCTTATTTAAAAACCCTAATTTTTAGGGTTTAAACGAGCGACGCGTCCCTTAGACTTTAATGAATAAATGAGTGACACGTCATCTGATCCACTTATCATCTCCTTCAGCTAAGAAGGCTGATCGAGTTGCCATTTTGAAATGAATGAATGTAGCATCTCTGACCACCTTACAGGTTCCAACCACCACCACTCAACTTAGAAACATCTCCTCTATAAGGATCCTCTATCCTCATCACATGTTTGTACCTCATTCGGCCCAATGAACTCGACAACATCTTGTCCTTGATCAGCCACCTTTGCAATGACAAATTCAAGCTGATCGAGAGCTCACTTTCTAATAAATGAATGTGGAGTTTTAGACCTTTAAATCTAGTATGGTTTGTTTCTAATGATAAATCTACATACCCTCTACAAGGTTTAGGTAAATAAATATACATTTATGGCTTAATCTCTATAATGATCTTAACAAAGTATCAAGCCCAATCATCTATGATTGAAGAAAAACTCACCATGACAGAAAAGACTCCCAAGCTATTCTCCCATGTGTGATTTTGATTTACAAAAGTGCAAAGGAGGACTAGACACCACCTATTTTGGCAAAGAAGGTTTTGGAAGAGAAATAATAAGAATCTTCCCTAACAACCTCTTGGAAAAAACCACTATAGTTTTGAGATTTATAATATTTTTTTTTTGATAAAAATGTAAGTATGTATTAAGATTAAGCAACCATGCTGGAAGACCAGCGAGTACAAAATATACAGGAATTAAACATATACAAAATATACAGGAAGCAATAAGGGAATAGGCTCCTAAATAAACAGAAACAAAAACAACCAAGGGGAACATACTCCCAAAGACAAGCCATGCAAAGCCTAACAACCCAGAGAAAGGGAGCGGTTAAAGGAGAAACCAAACAAGATTGCTGGTGTCCAAGTTAACCAACTAGCGGCTCAAGATTTCTAATATTAGTTTGCTTATAAAAAGGCATATGATCTTGAGCAGAGGGGGAGGTGGATTTTTTAAGAAGAAATTACAGAGAGAAAATGGAGGAAACATAGAAAGATTGAGAGGAAAAACCCTATAGTTGATTAAGAGAGAAGCTACAATAATTATGTGCTAAGTTGAGAAAGAAGGAAGGGAAAAAGTCAACATCAATCCTAGATTGAAAATAAGCTATAATCTAGATGAAAAAAGCAAATAATCTAGAGAAGGAATCAATATTCCCTTTACAAGGTATACCTTTAAACTTTGATAGGGGGTGTAGCTCAATGGTCACACCCACTCTCCCTCTTTCAATGCTTTATTGAATTATTGTTTGATTGTTGGTTAATACATTATGCTTTGGTTATTAATATTTTTGATAACTATGGTGATTAAGTGCATTTGTTCATATTTAAACTAATATACATATATGTGTTCAAGTTTGGATTTAAGGCATATATTGTTGTTTTAAGGTTGTAATTTGATGTTATTAATGATGTTTAAATGACAGTCCAACATGTTTTAATACTTTGTTTAGTAAGCAAATCTGTTTACTGATAAGGATCTACCTTAAATCCCTAAGATAATGATCTCCTTACTGAGGATGACATTTCTTAAACTTTAGATAGACTAACAAATAGAAACATGATTTAAAAGAAAACTATAAATCAATAATACAGCTTACCATAGGTAGGGTGCATTATGGGTGATGCGTCTTCCCCATGCATAATTAGTCTCATTACCTAAACTTTTGTAGACCAGTAGATTTTCTATTGACCATAATATTAGGTGTCGGCCCATCAACTTTTCAAATCATGATTTCATGATTAATCCCAACACATCCAAAACACCCTTGATCTATGAGGAAGATCTATCATTCGAAATTGTGTATGTTATGACAAGATGACGACTCCATTTGGGACATCTTTGGTTGGACTAAACTTTGTTGATTATTTATTTGTTATATGCCATTTATTTATTGGTTTAGGTGATTTAATTTTAGCATGCATTTTTTTACATATTATCCATGCATAAGTACATCGAATATGATTTATTCTTTCATGTGTTTTAATTTTGAGAGTATAAACTCGATTCTATGTTAGGTGAAGGATTATTGGTTTGCCTTATAACTTAGTCAGGGTTCAGATTCGTGAAACACCCAACTATGATTTGAGTGTTTACTTTGTAATGACAATCATGTTATATCTCAACCATTCCTTATAAACCCTTATACTGCCTTCATGAGAGGTAGTCACTATAGGAAGATCATAGACCCTTTTCGAGACCATGTAATAAACATACCCGTCATGTAATGATTATAACCTACCCTTATAATGTTTGACTCCCTAATAATTCATTTTGTATTAAGGAAAACCTGATAAAAAATCCTAAACTCTGCAGGATTTTTCTGAGCTAAGACCATGACTTCCATAACCTTTTTTGAATATGAGCAAAAATCTGAGATAATGTAACCAACTAAAGGGAATTTCCCAAGGGCCAAGGCCAAATAATTACCACACATAACTAAAGTACAATGTTCTATAAATAGTATGGAGAAACTTGTGTCAATTATGGGTTATATGGGTGAGACTCTTTTTGAAAGGATACATGGAATGATTGCTCTTCTAATGAAGATTCTAGTATAAATTTCAATAGTCAAAGCCTTGTTGCATTTCTGGGACCTAAATTACATATGTTTCATCTTCAAAGACATTGACATGGCCCCTATTATTAAGGAGTACGCGCAGATTTTGAATTTCCTTAAGGTTTATTTCAGACAAAGAATTGGAGACACAGCTGCTGATGTTGTTAAATTACTACACTTAGAGAAAATTGGTTGATGTAGAATAATTGATGAAAGTTTTTAAGTAGAAGTGTATTGAAGCTAGGTTAAAGACAAATAAAGATAAAGGGAAGTTAAAAGATGAAAGATACCAAACTGTTTTCTTTGCCATCTTTGGGTTAGTATTGTTTCTATCAGAAGCTACTGAGATTATTAGTGTTGAAGTCGCTAATGCTTTTATTGAATATGAGCGAACAAAGAGCAACCCCACTACAACTATCATAGCTGAGACTACTCTGTCATTGAGCCATTATAGGTTACATGGAAGGGGTGCAATGCAATGTTTTCTTTCCTTTGCTGTTCATATGGGTGATAAGCCATTTAGAAACTCCGAGAGTAGTTTTCAATATTTTTTAGTAGTTTAACATGAGACCTTTAAAGCTTGTTGCAAGTAAAGATTGAATTAGATTGAATGAAAGAGTATGGGTAGAAAAATATCAGGTCATCCCTCATAGTAATTTCATATGGAAAGCCTATAGGGTAGGAAACTCCTTTTATGTCATGAATTGCGGAGATAAAACATGAGTCTTGTTGATCAGACTATCTAGTTATATTAATTATCCACCTTCATTGGTTATTAGATAGTTTGGGGGGAATTAAACATGTACCAAGAACCCAGGTTTTAGCTAAATATACTAGGTTGTTCAAAGATTCTGATTCTCTAGCCAAATTAGAAGTTATCAAACAAGATTAGAGCCAACTTGTATTGGTTCACAAAAGTGAAGAAGAGGTCTAATTCCTAATTAGTCCTAATTATTCAGTTTGGAAAAATGGTGGGTTATCTAGAGAATTTGATAGCTTTGAAGTATAAAGCCCAATAACAGTTGATGAAGCTAGACCATCTGTCATCGAAGAACCTAAAAGAAAAGGAATTAGCAATGAAGAGGAGTTGTAAGATGAATTGGATAAACTTAGAATTGAGCTAAGTCATAACAAGAGTCAACAGAAGTTTTTAGAAAATGAACTTGTTGACGAGGACATGATAGAGGTCCTTTTGAGCTAATAGTTAAGAAAAAGGCATGAAAAGATAGTTTTGTCAATGAATGACAAAATATAGACAAAAAATCTGAGGAGATTGCACAAGAGATCTAAGAGCATTTGAAAAAAAAGGTGATCAAGTACGATGATTTGGTAAACCAAATGTGATGATGGAAAAAGAACTAGTTACTCTAAAAAGGGTTTTCAAGGGCAAAACAAATGCTGACAAAGAAATGATTGCTTCTTTAAAAAAGAAAAGAGATGGTGTTAGAAAGAGGTTGAAAGCTGAGAAAGAAAATAATAGGTTAGTTAATCTCAACATTGAAGAAGAGAAGATTAAGAGCTCGGTATATCGATCAAGCTGATGATGAAAGAGAAATTAAAAAAAAAACAGATGAATCAGACATGAAGGACTACGAAGATAGAACAAATGCCCTAATAAAACGAGTCATCATGGTTTAATATGAGCTAGAAATACAAGAAGAGGAATTAAAAAGGTTGAGAGGGAAATATTTAGAGGTCGAGGAAGAGCTGAGTTAACTAAGGCAGAAATTTAAAGAATGGCAAGAATGCATCAACATATTTGATATCCAGATGAACAGAAAGATAACTGAACATGATATTGAGCAAGAAGAACTGTAAAGGGCTAGAGATCAGATCCAATATTTGGAAAGGACTTTTCAGATAATGAATAGAAATAATGAGTTACCAGCCATAAGCAATAGTGCACTGCTCCAAGACAACACTTTGTTCCATTATAAAATATAACATACAAACATGTTAATTGATAGAGTAGCTCGAAAGGCAAATAAACTGCGAGTATAGGCCTCTCTAATCAATAATAGTGTTAGCAGATACCAGGAATACTTTAATGATGTTTCAGCCTTCGTTCAAAATATAGCTAATATAGGTATTGCTTTTGATGATGAATAGAGATGTATAGGAATCTTATCTCTCCACATGTTAAAAACAAGGATGTATAGGAATCTTACTCTTTTGTATTGTACTCTCTAACATGTATGGGATTTAACTGAGATGAAGATTTGGGAAAAGATCTCTTTAGATTCATCAGACTATGGATTTTACTTGTATTAAAAAAAAAAGAGGTCATGTATTAGCTCTTTAAACAGGCTAATTTATTTCTTTATGTGTATATATACTCTTATTTGCATTCATATATGAGCATACATGTATACATATTTTGGGGTTTTAAATGTTATTTATGCATGTATAGGTTGAAATATAGGTCCTTGCAAAATTCAAACCCATAGAATCTACAACACTAGACTTCGACGAAGAAACATGAAAGATAAGGAATGTGCTCGTCATAATGCTTATTTTCAAGGGTAGTTGGATTCCTTGAAACTCATCATGGCTCGCATTACCAGTCCACTCGAGCAAACACTTAAAAATATCTCTTGTAAAGGCCCATCTAATCGTCCTGTGACCTTTGCCCAAGCTCAGGCTATAATCCAATTGCAATATGGTATTCTTGCAACTGACCATACCTGCGTCAGCCCCAATATCTATGGATGCATCTGCTAATGAGTCTCACAAGATAAAATACTCCGAGGATGTCAAGCATGATAAGATAAAAATATTAGAGGTAAGGGTGAGGGTCATTGAAGGTATTTTAGGATCTACCTGACAAACTATCAGGATTTTCTAGAGGAGATATCTTAGAGTGATAGAGTTTATAGAGCATATGACAAGGAGTAGTCAATTGTATTAGTGAACTATTTTTATCTATTTCCTTATTTTTTGAATGAATCTAATATTGAATATTTTCTTTTTAAAATGTAGGGGTTAGTAATTTAGGCTATTTTCACATTAAAGGATGAAGAGAGGTTGAATATCACCTTCCCAAAATATATGGACAATGCATTAAAGTATTTCTCACATCTTCGAATGACTAAAAAAAAATTCAAGTTTTATTCTCATAATAGATGGATTAACATGTTTTTATAGGTCAATGTTATCAATCAATCTGCATTATAAATACTCCTCTGTGATTGAATTCTACTGATCATGGAAAAATCATATAAAAAATCCTCCTTTAAAAGATCACAAATTGAGAATATCTCTTGAATATATCAAAAAATTTAACAACTCTTGTCACCTATTATCTAAGTTTTAGCATGCATATTTATATGCTCATTCATTAATTGACAAATAGTAAAACATAGCTCATCCTCGAAAGGTTAAACTTCCTTCGATCACTTTCAACACTAGACTTAGAACAAGAATGAAGAACAAAGAAAGTACACAACATATTTTCATGGCTTTTAGAATGCTAGATATACCATCAGGTTTTCACCCTCACCTAGTAGGTAGTACACAGCTAGAAGCCACATTTAATGCTGAGTTTCCAAAAATGTCACTTGATACTCAATTCCTGAAAGCTTTATATACTTTATTAATGTTACCATAAAATCAACAAGTAACATTGACTTTTTACTCCAGATCCAATTAGAGAAGATGGTTTGAATAAAAAGTATAAGGAAGAAAAAAAAGCCAAGAAATTCTCTTCCATCAAAGAACGCCTAAGAGCATTTGAAGGAATAATTGATTCCACAAAGGCTTTAGAAATGCATCTAGTACAAGATATAGTTATCTCGTGAAGGTTTAAAGTACTTGAATTCACCAAGTATATCAATGTTGGATATTCCAAAACCCACATGAGGATCTATTATAGTAAAATAACAAGATTAATTAAGGATAATAAATTACTCATTCATTTTTTCTATGAAATTTTAAGTGGTGTAACACTTTCCTAGTATATGAGCCTAGATGAAGTAAGACTAAACATTAGAAGGATCTAATAGATCCATTCATACATCAGTATAATTTCAAAAATGATGTGGCCCTTGACCAAACAAGCTTACAACTAATGGAGAAGAAGGCCAAGGAATCAATAAAAAAATATTTTCAGCATTGGCAAGATACTGCATCTCAGATCCAACCCGCTTTTCTAAAAGAGAGTCGGTCACTCTCTTCATCAACACTTTTGAGAGCTCGTTCTATAAGTACCTATTAGGAAACAAGTCTGCAAGTTTTGTGGACATTGTATTTGTGGCTTAACAAGTGTAGTAGTTATACCAACATGTCCCATACATTATCCATCATGTCATATGCCATAAAAAATACCAACCACAACCATGGTTAACATATTCTCTCAAAACCTATAATTCCTATAATACAAAAACATTTAACCTTTTGATTGTAACCACAACCCTGTTACTAAAATTCTTGACCTTACTATAATAATTAATCATGTAATCAAAACATAAATAGATACCAAGAGCAATTACCACCAATTTTTATACCTTTAAAATAGTTATACCAACACATGATCAAGCAAGGAAAAATTTCTCTAATACCTTATAGTCTAATACAACCACCTTACCTATACTAGTACAAGCCAAAGGAGAAATGGGATCACCATTTAGAAGCGATAATCCATAGTATTAAGACTTGTAATGCATTCATGAAATGAGTTGGTCTACTTATTAAACAATGGTGGATAACTTTTAAAGCTGACTCAAATTCACCTAATATAAAAACCAACCCCCTTCCAAATCATATGGACCAAAATAATAAGAGTGTATATATATTGATATTTGAAGATACAATGATCAATCAAGACAAAACAATTATGAACATACCAATGACCACTTTGTTTTATATATTGAACATCATCAACTATGCTAACAACTCAAAAGCAATACAACATGCATTGCATACAAAATATTTTTGCAAATTTCACCATTTTATAGGCATGATATTGATGCTTGTGAAAAGTTCCACCTAGAGGTTAAGACCTTGATAATGATCGACGTATTCAGGTTTGAAAATGGTAAAGAAGTACAATAAATTAATATGGTAGTTACTGAGAAGGTTGAGTATGCTTCTTATCGATACCAATCTTGTAAAGATAAACCACCTAAGTTGATTTTAAAGAAGACAATGTCTCATAATTATGATTATTATCAAGCACTTCCCTGTGATTATATATATCATTTCCATATAGACCAGACCCTATGATCATACAAACTTCTATGACTAAAATAAAAGAAGTGGACTGCTTAACTTGAAATGGATGATGATACACCCTAAGAGAGCTCGAAAAGCAAAAAGAAAAGGAATAAGGTTAAATGTTCAACTAATAGAACTTAAGATGAAGAAACTGGTGGATGAGAATGAGGCTACCAAGTTCCTCAAGATGATAAAACATGGTAAATATAGTATGGTTTGTTAGTTAAGAAGAACCCAACCATAATCTCATTGCTTTCACTAATCTTGAGCTCAAAACCACACCATAAGCATTATAAAAGATCTTAAATGAAACCCATGTTTCTTGAGACATTACTTTCAAATCCATAAAGCATTTGGAAAGCAAGATTGAGACCACCAATTACTTGTACTTTAAAGAAGATGAGTTGGGTCCGAAAGGTACTGGGCATAACAAGGCATTGTACATCACAATCAAGTGCAAGAACTATGATTGCCAAAGTCTTTATTGATAATGACTCATTTCTCAATCTCCTTTAAAGTGTAGTTTTGAAAGGTTACTGATGGATGCATATAGAAACTAATAAGATAATGGCTTAGGCTTATGATGGGACACAAAGGCAAGTTATTGGTGATATTGATATTGTTTGGAAATCAAGCCACAATAATTCCAAGTTGTTTTGCAGGTTATGAGAAAGGATACTGCTAACTCTTATCTTTGAGAATGGGTTATGAGAAAGGATGATCTATATAAAGTTAAAGAACATAGATCAATGTTTTGTCTTCGGTTTCAAACCTAATCAAAAGGACAACTAGAGGATGACAGAGTTGAAAAGAGAAAAGAGAATGGCTTGGATTGGAGGAAGCAAGGCTAAAGATGAGAAAGTGGATATTCCTCACATCCATAAGACCTTTCTTCACAATGCATACATCATCAATCCATTAGAAAAACATACAAGTTTGAATAAGTTGTTTCAAGATATGATAATGGGTATTCTTTTAGAGGATGATGCTAAGAATATGGTGAAACTTCTCATACCTACCTTAATGAATGCCGAGATTCTAATTCTTCCACAGCTAACCATCAACACATTAAGCAAAGATATAAATATAGCCCAACTTATTAAGAAATGTCATGAAGTTAACGAACTCAACAATTGGTTCACCAAAGAAATCCATATTGTTTTTAAATAATTATCATTTGCTTTATTTTTGCATTCGTCTTATGATGTTGGAAATAAAATTTTACTTGTTGACTTAAATAATTTATTCATTTAATATTAATAAAAGATCATGCAATTCATTTATTTGCATATATTATTTGCTTTTTTTACCATCTTTTTATTTATAAGACATATTTTATAGGAATATCTAAAATGACCATTATGTAAAAATAAAGAGTAACTATTTTGAAAAGGTTTAGCCTAATTTTGATGAAAATTTACAATGGATGAGGAAGAGAGGGGTTAGCAAGACATGTATGGATTTTCCAAATTAATTGAATAAAATGAGTGGCCTATAAAACAAAATCAAGAAGAGTTGGGGTTAGTAAATATAGACATTGAGGATAATGAAAAATAATTAAAGTTTAGGACATTGATCATTAAAGAAGAAAGAAGCAACTTTATAACTTTGGTAAAAGAATATACAAATGTATGTCCATGGTTTTATATGGATGTACCAAGGTTGGACGCTAATATCGGTACACAAATTACCATTAATTCCAAATTACAAGCCAATGAAGCAGAAATTAAAAAGAACAATACCATATATTATGATCAAAGTAAAGGAAGATGTATGCAAGCAGTGGGAAGCAAGATTATTAGAAGTGGTTGAATACCATCAGTGGGTATCAAATATTTTAACAATTCTAAAATAAAGATGAGAAGTTCAAAATGTGTGTAGATTTCAAATATATGAATAGGGCAAGCCCTAATGATGATTTTTTGCTACCCATTATGATATACTTATGGACAATACTACCAAGAATTCCATATAATTATTCATTGATGAATTTCCAGGGTACAACCAAATTAAGATGGTGGAGAAAGACAACGAGAAGACCACTTTCATCACATTATGGAGAACCTTTTATTACAAAGTTATGCCTTTCGTGTTGAAGAATGTGAGGGCAACATATTAGTGAGTAATGATGACTTTATTCCATAACATGATTAACAAAGAGATCGAAGTACATGTAGATGACATGGTCTGCAAGTCAAGAAAGCTCTTATGTCCAAATATTGAGAAAAGCTTTTTGAGAGGTTAAGGAAGTATGGGCTCAAATTGAATCTATCAAAGTGCATATTTGGGGTGAAGACAAGAAAATTATTAGGGTTTATGGTGAGCCATAAAGGTATTAAAATTGATCCCAACAAAGTTAAAGCAATATTGGATATGTTATATCCTAGGATAGAAAAGGAAGTACGAAGCTTTCTAGGGTATTTGAACTACAAAACTCAGTTCATCTCACAATTATCATTGACTTATAAGTTGATCTTCTGATTGTTTTGAAAGAATAATTCAAAGATGAAGACTATCAATGAGCTTTTGAAAAGATAAGACAATATCTATAAAATCCATTTTTTTTCCACCAATACCAGGAAAACTGTTGACCATGTATCTGACTAGAAAAAAATTGTTATAAGATGTCTTTTGGGTCAACATGATGAATATAGAAGGAAAGCACAAGAAATTTGATACTTGATCAAGAAGTTTGCTTATTGTGAATCTCAATACACTTTCATTGGAAATATTTGTTATGGCTGAAGATAGAGTGCATAAAACATTTAGGCAATACATGCTCTATTACACAATTTGGTTGATATCCAATATGGATCTAATCAAGTATATCTTTGAAAACACAATTTATCCAATAAAATTGCTGGTAGAATTTGATATAGTTTACATGACTAGAAATTAGTGAATAAGAGTGCCATAGTGAATCATTTAGTAGATAATACAATTGATGACTATTATAATGTAAATTCTTGAATAAAGGGATCATCATGATTAAAATAGAGAAGATTCAGATGAAGATACTTTGACGGGTTAATAAACATTTATGGTAATAGTGTGGGTGCTATATTTATTTCACCAATAGATGATTAGAACCTAGTGGCGATCAGATTATAGTTTGAATGCACTAATAACCTAGCAAAGTATAAAGGCATTTATCCACAGGCTTAAGGCTGTTTTGGAAATGAAGTTAGAAAAGCTTAACGTATATGGTGATTCTCTATTGATAATTTGCTAGGTGAAATGGGAGTAATAAATAAAAGACGATAAAATAAAGGTGTACCAGGAATATCTCATCTGAGTAGAGCGAAGAATTGGTTTACCGATACACTTATTATATTAGCATAATTGATCCATATAAGTTACGATGAAAAGGTATAACTTGTATCCATCAAGATAAAAAATGATTCTGCTTACTATTGTTCAGTCGATGCGGAAGTAAAAGGGAAACCTTAATATCACAAAATAAAATATTTTATTATAAGTCGAGAATGTATGTCCAATATAAATAAGATTGACATAAAGACTCTATGAATATTAGTAATGGACTACTTCATAAATGAAGGGATACTATACAAAAGAGGATTCAGTGAGATTTTATTGAGATGCTTAAATGAGAAAGAAATGAAGAAGGCTAATATAAATGTGTTTATGCTACACATGCCAATGTACACATGATGATATGATAAATGCAAATGAGTGGATACTTCTAGACAATAATGGAGAAAGATTGCAATATGGGAATTAGATGTGATTGGCCTAATAAACCCAAAGGCAAGCAATGGACATAGAATCATCTTTGTGGCAACCGATTATTTCATAAAATAGGTTGAAACAACTTACTACGCCTATGTTATTTATAAACTAGTCTAAAGATTTATCGAGAGAGACATTATTTGCTGATATTATTTGTCATAAGTGATAGTGATTGAAACACTTAGAATTTTAATAGGAAGATGATTCAAGATTTATGACAATTGTGGAAGATCAAACATCTCAATTCATCGCCTTATCATTCTAAAATGAATGGAGCGGTATAAATGACGAACAATAATATAAAGAAAATTATGCATAAGATGGTCATCACCTATAAAAGTTGGCATGAAATGCTTTCTTATGCATTGCATGGTTATTGAACTGTAGTGAAAACATCTATAAGACCAAATCTTTTCTCTAGTATACGGAATGAAGGTGGTGCCATTTAAAGTAAAGATACCTTCTCTAAGGATACTAAAAGAAATAGAGTTAGAAGAATGAGAATTGCCTATTATTTAGTATAAATAGTTGAACTTGATTGATGAGAACAAGTTACCGTAATTTATCATGGATATCTATATTAAAAGGGAATAATTATAGCCTACAACAAGAACATATGTCCATTAGAGTTTTATAAAAAAAGATATTGCCTATCCTTAATGAAAATTGAAGTAAATGGGAACTTAACTATGGTGGCTTATATTTAGTCAAGAAAGTATTTGCAAGAGGAGCTCTTATCTTATCAGTGATAGATGGGAAATAATTGTCAAAACCCGTAAATTTAGATGTTATGAAGAAGTATTATGCTTGAGATTATACTTTTCTCATCCAATGCAAACACAAAAGTTAAAATTTGGCCAAATGTTATGTAAAATGTTTATTTTTATCATGCTCTTTCATTTTTTTAATACAACTATTACTTTGACTTTTCACTTTATTTCTAAAATGCTCATGTTTCTTGGTCCACTACATAACCAATGTTGACATTAGTTGTATAAACTTGTTAAAAACAATTTGAAAAAAAGGAATGAATTTCATTTCTCGGCTAAAAAGAAGACAATTACGATTGAAGCATCAAAAGATCACATGGAATAAAGGAAAATGAATTATAAAAAGTAAACTTTGGGGTGATACTAGGCAGATAGGGTTCTACAACATATATTTCTAAATAAAATGATAGAATTAGGAATAAGAAATATGAGAACCTAAAGCAGAATAGAGTTTAGAATTATATGACCTCATCAAAAGCTAAAATTGAGTGAATTAGAGAGCCTAGTATCATGACGTCAGAAGCTAGATGATGCGAGAAAGTTTGCATATTTCATGGACAACTATATTTACTATGATGATAATTGCTTTGCAATAAGACTATTTATTTAATCATTTAAATTGATTGTAGTCACCTCCCAACGAGACTATTTATTTTATTATTGGATCATAAGAGTAGTCACTTCTCAATGAGATTATGGTTGTTTATTTGATATGAGGGTAATCGTCTCTCGATGATAATATGTTTTGTTTTATTTGCTTTGATAATGGTCACCTTCCAATGAGATTATTTAATTATTAGGGTAGTTATCTTTTAATGAGACTATTTATTTGATGATTTGATTATGAGGGTAGTCGCCTCTCGATGAGGCTATGTGATAAGATTTTTTTTTATTTTTAATCATTTTAAGGGTAGTCGCCCCTTGATGACACTTGTTTTGATTTTTTTTTATTGTTTTGAGGGTAATCACCTCTCAATAAGACATATTTTGGTTTTTTTTAATTGTTTCGAAATTTTTTGCCTCTTAACAAGACAATTTCATTTTGAAAAACATTTCTAATATTATTGTTTTTCTTTACAAACTTACTATAAAAAGTTAAAAGAAAATAGATTTTTCAATGATTTTATGCCATAAATATTGTAAATTTATTTTAGGAAGAGAAATAAGAAGAAGAGAATAAGGAATTAAGAAAAGTAGGGACTAAAATAATAATAGGGGAAGAGTATAAAACAGGGAAAATAATAATAGGGGAAGAGTCAATCAAAATTTTAAAATTATTGAAAGAGATTCTAGAAATTAAGAATAGAAAATTTAATTAATTAGAAATCCATTGTCAAAAAGGAAGTAATACAATTGTCTAACATAATTTTTTTTTCAGTTTAGTTTTTCCTATTTTGCAGAGGATCCATACACAGAAAAAAGAGACTATTGCAAAGACTTTTATATATTAACCTAAGATAAGATTAAGCCATATTTTTTAAATAAGATTAGAGCCTTAAATGGTAATATTACCATTTGCCTTATGAATTTTATATATTAACCTAAGATGTATAATTTAAAAAAAATTGCTTATAAATATTTAATGAGAATAATTTATTGTAAATTTCTTATACACTTCTCTCAATTTGTTTTTTCATATAGCTACATGTAAATTAAGACCCTTTTTTTTAATTGATGCTTGCTTCTAGATCATGACAAATCTTAATCTAAAAAATCATGCTTCAAAAACAAACAAATACAAAAATTAAAAAGGGAGTTTTGATTATAAAATAATTTTTTTTCCTTCTTAATTCATATAATTGGAATTCCTATGAAATTTATTTTAATTGCTTTAAGTTTTTATTAAAAAAATCAGGTTGCTAAGAAAAAGACATGTTTTTTTTCAAAAATAATTATGAATAAAAATTGTAATTAAGAAATACATTTTTTTGCTAGAATTTAAGTAGTTAGAATTCTTATAAATATATATTTTATTCATTAAAAAATTAAATAAAAATAGATTTGTGAGATGGTCTTGTAGCATCGTGCTAGTACTAAGTGAAGTGTATGGAACATGTTATTTTTAATGTTCTTTGGTGACGAAATTATATCCAGTGCTCAGAGAATCTTCCGAAGATGTGGTCTCGAAATGTGAGTCCCTCCCACCACAACTCTCTCTCTCTCTCTTACATGTGGGTCGAATTATCTGTTTTTTAATACAAAAAATGTTTTGGCATTACTTAAATTTCTTCTGTAAATAAAAAGGCATTGGAGCTGAACTGAAATAACTTGATTATGTTTAAAAATAATTAATGTAATTAATAAAATTATAGTTTGATTTAAAATAAGTATTTAAAATTATTATTTTTAATAATATTAAGAAGATATTATATTGGATCGATTCGGGTCAACCTTCTACATATCAAGTCATGATAACATCATAGAAAGCAACTCAAGATAAATTAGAAAACTTAATTTTTAATAAATTCAATGTTGAAGAATAAAATTGAAAAAAAATAAATTGTAGAAAAAGATCCAAAAAAATAACTTGAGTCATCTCGGGTTAATCTGTCAAACTCACGACTCAGGTCATGAGACCAGAATAACCTAATAGAAAACAAATCAAAATAAATTATGAAGTTCAGTTTTTAACCAATTTAGTATTGAAAGATAAAATTAAAAAAAATCAAATAAAAAAAGCATTAAAAAAAAACCAAATCAGGTCAACTAGGATTAATCTGCTAAATTTATGACCTGAGTAATAAAATGGAGATAACATCATAGAAACGAGGATAAAATCAATCAAGAAATGAGGGAAAAAACTCAGATCAATCGAGTTAACTCATTAAACTTGAGGTCCAAATCATGAGTTATAAATAACCTCATAAAAAATAAATTGAAAAATTAAAAGTTTAATTTTCAATAAATATAATATTAAAAAAATGTAATTGAATTAAAAAAAAAATAGATGAAAACATTATTTAGATGAAAAGTTTTATGTTAGGATTGGTACTGGTTTTTTTTTTTGGTTAATATTATAGTTTTTGTTTTATTTAATAAGAGACTCGATGGGTATTGGACTTCAAAATAAACATGATAGTAGGAGAATAACATAATGTTTAGCGAGACAGCTTTTGAGCACAAAGGTCCTTCTGGGGCTAAAGTTGAATCAATCATCAAATGATTATGATTTCAATCATGATTAACGGACCGATGTCAGTTTCAGTTGTGTTGGTATCTCCTGTGATGTCCAGGCTGGCTCCACGTCTCAACTTCTCAAGAGCACCCCCACTTTGTAAAACTTCTGTACTTTATGCTGGCTGGTAGCTTAATTAATAATGCAAATAGCTAGTAAGATGATTTTCTCTGCATAAAGAAACTTGCAAGCTGAGAAAACTCATTATCTTGGCTTTTCCCCTGTAAATGAAGTTTGAATATGCATTTTATAAAAAATTATTATTTGTTAAATGTTTTTAGATTGTTTTGATATTTTGATATTAAAACTAATTTTAAAAAATAAAAAAATTATATTATTTTAATGTATTTTCAAGTAAAAATACTATAAAAAATAATCGTTATTACAATCACGAACAAAATATATATATATATATATAAAGCATATGTGTATCTTTAATTATATCAGCTTATTGATATCTGATTGGCAGCCTGCAGTTAATAATTATCTGGCTAAATGACATTGATTTTGGATCTCATAGTGGGTGTAGATGCCCACAATTGCTTGCTGTTGAGACCGACCCCTCACACCTGGATTTACAAATGGTGACACCACCCCACGCCAAGTAATTAACAACGAACTTAATTTCTTCCTCATTCATTTGATCAAGAACATCTAATTTAGGTTAAACTAGTATTTTTTTGGGCAATGTTTGTCGATGAATAATAGTATAATTGTTCATAGTGATAGATTCAAAGAAGAAATAATAGTATATTAATTTAGGTTTTATACCTTACACTTCAATAGGATTTAAAGTTCATTGTGTTTCGAAATTAAAAAAAAAAAAAGAGTAATAATTAATATATGTATTCAGTTTTATATTATACCAAATCAAATGAGTATTAGGTACTGTAAGAACCATTCAATGCTGTCACTTTGCCAAACCTTAAACTTTTAGAAAACGACCAAAGTTTT
>Ga0307511_10002443_pt1 | contig 19432 bp, 18 predicted proteins | sample 13_EM_MG_FD_200266 | JGI IMG/M metagenome (GOLD analysis project Ga0307511, IMG submission 200266) | Populus trichocarpa ectomycorrhiza microbial communities from riparian zone in the Pacific Northwest, United States - 13_EM | ecosystem: Host-associated > Plants > Roots > Unclassified | place... | reverse complement strand
GGCGACCGAGCAGGACGCGGAGCAGATCTTCAGGCTGCAGTACCTGTGCTTCCAGAGCGAGGCGGCGCTGTACGGCAACTACCGCATCGACCCGCTCGTCCAGAGCCTCGACTCGGTCCGGGCCGAACTCGGCTCCGACTGCGTCTTCGTGGCCCGGCTGGGCGAGGAGGTGGTCGGCTCGGTCCGCGGCACGGTGACCGAGGACGGCGCCGCGGCCATCGGCAAACTCTGCGTCCACCCGCGCCTCCAGGGCCACGGCATCGGAGCCCGCCTCCTCCGCGCGGCCGAAGCGGCCCTCGCCGGGGAACGCGGCGCCAAGAAGTTCCGCCTCCACACCGGCCACCGCAGCGAGGGCAACCTCCGCCTGTACCGCCGCGTGGGCTACGAGACCGTAGGCACCTCCCAGGGCGACGACGGCGTACCGATGATCGTCCTGGAGAAGCCGGTCGAGGCCTACGTCGCTACGGCGTGATCGCTACTGCTTGCCGGCGTCCCGGTTCTTCCGGAGCCAGTACAGCGCGGACAGCGGCAGCAGCACGGGGATGAAGACGTACCCCGCGCCGTAGTACGACCAGACCGTCGCGTCCGGGAAGGCCGAGCTGTCGATCACGGTCAGCGTGCCGACGATCAGGACACCCGCGAGTTCGGCGGCGCAGCACGCCTGTGCCGCCCTGCGGGCCTTCTCGCCGCCGCGGATCAGGGAGTACGTGATGAAGCCGTACACCACACCCGCGACGGCCGAAAGCGAGTAGGCGAGCGGGGCCCGGTCGAACTCGGTGGCGATCTGGTAGACGGAGCGCGAGACCGCGCCGACGACCATCACGCCGTAGAACCAGACGAGCAGCATGCCGGGCCCGCCGATGAGCCGCTTCGGCTTCTCTTCCGCGGTGTTCTCTTCCACGGTGGTCATCTCAGCTTCCCCAGATGTCGTAGAGCCGGACTTCGAGCACGGCGAGGACCACGGCGCCGGCCGCGACCGTCGCCGTGCCCCAGCGGGTGCGCTCCGCCAAGGACATGAAGCCCGCCGCGGGGACCGCCGCGAACGCGCCCAGCAGATACGCCACGAAGATCGCCGTGCCCTGCTCCGCCTTCTCGCCGCGCGCCAACTGCACGATGCCGACCACCAGTTGGACCGTGGCCAACAGGGTGACCACGGCCATCCCGATGAAGTGCCAGTCCTTCGTCGACTGGTCGCGGTAGGCCGCCCACCCGGTCCAGGCGGCGAGCAGCAGCGCGGCGACACCGATCACCAGCGTCAGGGCATCAAGCATGCGGCGACCCTATTACGGGCCAAAAGACCCGGTGACCGTAGGGTCGGGAACATGAAGATCCATGCTGAAGCCCTCCTGTTCGACAACGACGGCACCCTCGTCTCCTCCCTTGAATCAATGCACAGGTGCTGGACGCGGTGGGCGGAAGAGTTCGGGATCACCGCCGAGGACTTCGCCCGGGTCGAACTGCACGGGCGAACCGCCGTGGCGATAGCCGCCGACCTGCTGCCCGCCGACGTCGTGCCTACGGCGGTCGCGCGGATCGAGACGCTGGAGGTCGAGGACGTGCCCAACGGGGGTGCCGTCCTGCTGCCCGGTACCAGGGACTTCCTCGACTCGCTGCCCGCCGACCGCTGGGCCGTTGTCACCTCCGCCACCCGCCGACTGGCCGAGGCCCGGCTCGCCCACGCCGGCATCCTGCCCAAGACCCTCGTGGTCGCCGAGGACGTCACCCGCGGCAAGCCCGACCCCGAGCCCTATCTCCTCGCCGCCCGCCAGCTCGGTGTGGATCCCGCCCGCTGTGTCGTCTTCGAGGACGCCCCGGCGGGACTCCAGGCGGGCCGCGCGGCCGGAATGATCACCGTGGCATTGGCCACAACCCACCAGGCCCAGGAGCTCGACGCCGACCTTGTTGTGAGTGACCTGTCAGCGTTGTCCGCGCTGGTCAGCGACGGGGGAGTGGAGATCTCCGCGCGCCACTGACAGCCGTCCGCCGCTGTCCGGCATGCGGACAGCGGCACTTTGTCAGGACCGTACGTCTGCTTTACTGATTCCATGACCACGACGAGCAGCCGCACCCTTGCGACCGAGGCGACCCTGACGCCCGGTGCTCGTTGTATGTGTCGAATGTGCGCCTTCTAGAGGGCCCCCGCACCACCCCCCGGGCCTAGCGCCCGAAGCCTCGCGCCCCGAAGCGAGCCGTGGCATGTCCATGCGCTGAACGCCGTGTGACTCCGCCGCCCCACGCACATTTCCCCCCTCGTACCAGGGCACACCCACGCCCTTGTACTCGACAGTCATGGAACCCCAGTGATCACCACATCGGGCCTGACCAAGGTCTACCGCTCGCGCGGCCGTGAGGTCACCGCCCTCGACGGCGTCGATCTCCACGTCCGCGAAGGCGAGGTGTACGGCGTCATCGGCCAGTCCGGCGCCGGCAAGTCCTCGCTCATCCGCTGCGTCAACCTGCTGGAGAAGCCCACCGCCGGCACGGTCACCGTCGACGGACAGGACCTCACCGCCCTCGCCGGGCGCGGACCGCGCGCCGGACGGGAACTCCGGCAGGCGCGCAGCCGTATCGGCATGGTCTTCCAGCACTTCAACCTGCTGTCCTCGCGGACAGTGCAGGACAACGTCGAGCTGCCGCTCGAAATCCTCGGGAAGTCGGGGAAGGAACGATCCGCCAAGGCCCTCGAACTCCTCGACCTCGTCGGGCTCGGCGACAAGGCGAAGGCCTACCCGGCCCAGCTCTCCGGCGGCCAGAAGCAGCGCGTCGGCATCGCCCGCGCCCTGGCCGGCGACCCCAAGGTGCTGCTGTCCGACGAGGCCACCAGCGCCCTCGACCCGGAGACCACCCGCTCGATCCTCCAGCTGCTGCGCGACCTGAACCGGCAGCTGGGACTGACCGTCCTGCTCATCACCCACGAGATGGACGTCGTGAAGTCGGTCTGCGACTCCGCCGCGCTCATGCAGGACGGGCGGATCGTCGAGTCCGGGACGGTGAGCGAGTTGCTTGCCACTCCCGGCTCCGAGCTGGCCTCCGCGCTCTTCCCGGTCAGCGGTGAGGCGGGCGGCGCGGACCGGACCGTCGTCGACGTCACCTTCCACGGCGAGGCCGCCACTCAGCCCGTCATCTCGCAGCTCTCGCGCACCTACAACATCGACATCTCGATCCTCGGCGCCGCCATCGACACCGTCGGCGGACTCCAGGTCGGCCGGATGCGCATCGAACTCCCCGGCCGCTACGAGGACAACGTCGTGCCGATCGGCTTCCTGCGCGAACAGGGCCTGCAGATCGACGTGTTGGGCCAGGAGCCCGTACTGCTGAAGGAAGGTGCCAAGTGAGCTGGTCCGAGATGCAGCCGCTGCTGTCCCAGGCGTGTTGGGACACGCTCTACATGGTCGGCTGGTCCACGGTCATCGCCGTCGTCGGCGGACTCCCGCTCGGCATCCTGCTCGTGCTCACCGACCGCGGCGGACTGCTGCAGAACGTCGCCGCCAACAAGGTCATCGGGCAGATCGTGAACGTGGCCCGATCGCTGCCGTTCATCATCCTCATGGTCGCGCTGATGAACTTCACCCGGACCATCACCGGCACGACGATCGGCCGCGAGGCTGCCATCGTGCCGCTCGCGATCGGGGCAATTCCCTTCTTCGCGCGCCTTGTTGAGACAGCTGTCCGCGAAGTGGACGGCGGGCTCGTCGAGGCCGTGCAGTCGATGGGCGGCAACACCTGGACGATCGTGCGCAAGGTCCTCGTACCGGAGTCCCTGCCCTCGCTGATCTCCAGCACCACCACCACGATCGTCGCGCTCATCGGCTACTCCGCGATGGCCGGCACGGTCGGCGCGGGCGGCCTCGGCGACATCGCCATCCGCTACGGCTACCAGCGCTTCGAGACCCAGCTGATGTGGATCACCGTGGCGATCCTCGCGGTCGTCATCTCCCTCATCCAGTTCGCCGGCGACTACGCGGCCCGCTCCGTGCACCGGCGCGGCGGACGGTCGGGTCCCGCGCCGCGGCTCCGGCTGCTGAAGGCCGTGTAGGCCCAACTAGGCACCCCACCCACAGGCTCCCCGCACCACCCCACGCGGGGTCGTAGTACGCGACACCCTTCAGGAAAGGCACTTTTCGTGCGTAACACCGCAAAGCTCACCACCGCCGTCCTCGCCGCCGGAGCCCTCACCTTCGCGCTCTCCGCCTGCGGCTCGGACAAGGGCTCCTCCTCGGCCTCCGACTACAGCGGACCGTTGGTCGTCGCCGCGAGCCCCACCCCGCACGCCGAGATCCTCGACTACGTCAAGGACCACCTGGCGAAGAAGGCCGGACTCGACCTGGACGTCAAGGAGTTCACCGACTACGTCACGCCGAACACGGCGACCGAGGACGGCTCGGTGGGCGCCAACTACTTCCAGAACCAGCCGTACCTCGACGACTTCAACAAGAAGAACGGCACCCACATCGTGCCCGTCGTCACGGTCCACCTGGAGCCGCTCGGCCTCTACTCCCACAAGGTGAAGAGCGCCGACGCCCTGAAGAGCGGTGCCACGATCGCCGTCCCGAACGACAGCGTCAACGAGGCCCGCGCCCTCAAGCTGCTCGCGGCGAACGGACTGATCACCCTCAAGGCCGGCGTGGGCAATGAGGCGACCCCCGCGGACATCACCAAGAACCCGAAGAACCTCAAGTTCAAGGAGCTGGAGGCGGCCCAGACCCCGCGCTCCCTGGACGACGTCGACGCGGCCGTCATCAACGGCAACTACGCCATCTCCTCGGGCCTGAAGCCCGCCAAGGACGCCATCGTCCTGGAGTCCGCGACGAACAACCCGTACGGCAACTTCCTCGCGGTGAAGAAGGGCAACGAGAAGGACCCGCGCGTCAAGAAGCTCGCGAAGCTGCTGACTTCGCCCGAGGTGAAGAAGTTCATCGAGGACAAGTACGCCGGTTCCGTCATTCCGTCCTTCTGAGCCGAGTCGGGGGATTCACCATGCGCAAGAGCATCGCCATTACGGCGGCCGGACTCGCCGTGACCTTCTTCGGCCTCACGGCCTGCGGTTCGGGCTCCGACTCCGGCAAGGCTGACGGCACTCTCGTCATCGGCGCCACCGCCGTGCCGGCCGGCGAGGTCCTGACGTACATCAAGGACAACCTCGCCGAGAAGGCCGGACTCAAGCTGGAGATCAAGGAGTTCACGGACTACGTCCTGCCGAACACCGCGCTCCAGGAAGGCTCGCTGGACGCGAACCTCTACCAGAACCAGCCCTTCCTGGACGAGTTCAACAAGTCCAAGGGCACCGACCTGGTCTCGGTCGTCAAGGCGTATCTGCCGCCGATGGGCGTGTACTCCAAGAAGGTCAAGGACATCGCGAAGCTCGCCGACGGAGCCACCGTCGCCGTGCCGAACGAGACCACCAACGAGGGACGCGCCCTCAAACTCCTCGCCGCCAAGGGGCTGATCACGCTCAAGAAGGGCGCGGGCACGGACGCGTCCCCCGCGGACGTCACGGCCAACCCGAAGCACCTGAAGTTCAAGGAGCTGGACCCGGCCCAACTCCCGCGCTCGCTCGACGACGTGGACGTGGCCGTCATCAACAACAACTACGCCCAGGACGCGGGTCTCAGCCCCGCGAAGGACGCGATCCTCCTGGAGTCGGCGGAGGACAATCCCTACGCCAACCTCCTGGCCGTGAAACGCGGCAACGAGGACGACCCCCGCGTCGAGAAGCTCGCGAAGCTGCTCGTCTCCTCCGACGTGAAGAAGTTCATAGCGGAGAAGTACAAGGGCTCCGTCCTGCCGGTCACTTCCGGCTGACGGGGGCGTATACGGCGTATCACCACGCACGGGGTCCACTCGCTCACCGCGGGTGGACCCCGTGGTGCGGTTCACTGCTTTCATGCTGCATGCTGGGCAGTTCAGGTTGCCCTGAACATTTTCCAAAGGTTACGGAGTGGCGCATGACTAGCACCTTCCCCAACATCTCCATCAGCACGGAGCGGTTGGTGCTGCGGCCCCTCGACGAGGACGATGTGCAGGCCCTGGCCGAGATGATGAACGACGAACAGGTCGCGGCCTGGACCGACGTGCCCCAGCCGTTCACCGTCGCCGGCGCCCGCGAGTGGATCACCAACTACGCGCCCGCCGAACGGACTTCGGGCCGCGGTCTCGACCTCGCCGTCACCGAGTTCCTCACCCAACGGCTCGTCGGCATCGTCCAGTTGACCAAGACCGACTGGCATGTCCGGTCCACCGAGCTGTCGTACATCATCGCGCCCTGGGCCCGCGGCGAGGGCTACGCCTCCGAAGCGGCGCTCGCCACCGCCCAATGGCTGTTCGGGGACCAGAAGCTGGAGCGCATCGAACTGCGCACCGCCGCCGACAACACCGCCTCCCAGCAGGTGGCCCAGAAGATCGGCTGCATCAGCGAGGGCGTCCTGCGGGGCGCCTGCATAGCGCACGTCCACGCCGACGACGGCACCTGGATCGACGTCCGCACCGACTTCATCGTCTGGAGCCTCCTTCCGGAGGACCTGGAGGGCACGGCGGAACAGCTCGCCGACGTCGACGGTTTCACGTCACTCGCCGACTGGAACTGAATCCGGCGGGTACGACCACGGGAGCACCGCCCAGCAGCACCAGGTACCCTCACGGTGCCCGCGTACGGGCCGCTTCCCCGACGACCTGCGAATTACCCCTGGAGACTGACGACGATGGCCGACCGCGTCACGGTGATCGGCTGGGACGGCTCTCCGCTGACAGCTGCGGCACGCTCCGCCCTGAGCGCCGCCACCCTGGTGGCTGGCGCGCCCCACCACCTGGAGCTGCCCGAGGTACCGGCGGGCGCCGAACGCATCCGCCTCGGCAGCGTGGCCCTCGCCGCCCGCCGTATCGCCGGCCGCCGGGGCACCGCGGTCGTGTTCGCCGACGGGGACCCGGGCTTCTTCGGCGTCGTACGCACCCTGCGCGCACCCGAGTTCGGCCTGGAGGTGGAGGTCGTCCCCGCCGTCTCCTCGGTGGCCGCCGCCTTCGCCCGCGCCGGTATGCCCTGGGACGACGCACAGGTGGTCGTCGCACACAGACGCACCCTGCGACGCGCGGTGAATGTGTGCCGGGCCCACACGAAGGTCGCCGTTCTCACCTCACCGGGCGCCGGCCCCGCCGAACTCGGCCTGCTGCTGGAGGGCGTCCACCGCACCTTCGTCATCTGCGAGGAACTGGGCACCGAGCACGAACAGGTCACCGTCCTCACCTCCGACAAGGCCGCCGACCGCACCTGGCGCGACCCCAACGTCGTCATCGTCATCGGCGGCCCGGTCGGCCGCGCCGTCACGACCGGCCCGGGCGAGGGCGCCGGCTGGATCGCCGGCCGCGACCCGTCCGCCGTCTCCCGCGGCTGGACCCTCCCCGCCGAGGCCTACGTCGGCGAGCTCGGCGAGGGCGAGACGGAACTGCTCCGGGCCGCCCAACTCGCCCGCCTCGGCCCGCGCGTCGGAGACCTCGTGTGGGACATCGGCTGCGGCAGCGGTGCCTTCGCCATCGAGGCGGCCCGCGCCGGAGCCGCCGTCATCGCCGTCGACCGCGACGCCCAGGCCTGCGCCCGCACCGACTCCGCGGCCCGCAGCTTCGGCGTGCACCTCCAGATCGTGAAGGGCGACGCCCCGCACATCCTGGAGAACCTCCCCGAACCTGACGTAGTACGGGTCGGCGGCGGGGGAGTGGCGGTCGTCTCCGCGGTCGCCGACCGGCGCCCGCAGCGCATCGTGGCGCACGCCGCCACCCGCGACGAGGCCGAACTCGTCGGCCGCGACCTCACGGAGCACGGCTACCACGTCGAGTGCGCCCTCCTCCAGTCCGTCGAACTCGACACCAGGGCCTGGACGGAGACGGAACGGAGCGTCGCGTTCCTGCTCAGCGGCCTCCTTCCGGAGCGCGTTTCCTGACCCCGCGAACCGTCCCCGTGATCCTGTTGTCGTACTGCGCGCGGTAGGCTGGCGGACCGTTGTACCGCACAGGGTGGACCGGCGCTTCGTTCGCCAATGTCCGGAAAACCCGCCCGTTTTGGGGTGTGTGTGGTACAGCGGAACCGGAGGACGCGCAACGTGGCGCAGTCCACAGCGGGCCGTCGCGGATCAAGCTGCCGTGACGGCGCAACGGCCGCGACAATGCCATTCAATGGCTTTGTCGTCTAAATGGCTTTGTCGCTTTTTGGCGTCGGGTCGTTCGTGCCGCTGGACAGGCACGCTCGTTCTCCACTGCGGGGCGGTCGGTGCGCCGTTCCCGGTGAGCGGGTCGTAGAAGCACTAACCGATGGGCGAGGGGTACGCATGACCGACACCGGCCAGGTCCCGGCCGAGGGGTTGCCGGAGAACGCAGGCATGGTGGAACAGCCGAGCGTTCCCGCACACGGCGCGTACACCTACCTCTCCGAGACCACCGCAGAGGACGAGGACCTGTTGCTGCTGCCAGGCGCCCAGGGCGCCTGGGGCAACGAGGTCCCGCCCCCCGTCCCCGAGCCGGTCGTCGAGACCGTCCAGGAACCGGCTCCGCTTGAACCGGCTGCGCAGGATTCGGCTCTGCACGATTCGGCTCTGCACGGGCAGGGTTCGCACGAGTCGGCTCTGCACGAGCCCGGTCCGCACGAGACGGCGGGCCGGGACAGCGGCTCCGTCGACCTCGGCGCCGTCCGGCTCGCCGAACCGCCGCCCGCGCCGGTCACCCCGCGCCGCCCGCTGCACCTCGGCCCGCCGCTCCCCGACACCTCCGCGAGTCCGGTCCGCTCCCTCGCCGACCGTGGCCCCGCCGGCGCGCCGGTACGGCAGTCCGGCCCGCCGACGACCAGCCCCGAGTACCTCGACGCCCCCCAACTCCGTGACCTGCCCCCGCAGGGCGCGGCCCCCTGGGGCGCCCACTCCTCGGTCGTCGCAGGGGTGCGAACCGCCGAAACGGTTGCTCCGGCACCGGCGGCCGAACCGGCCCCGGAGCCCGGCGACGCGGCCCAGTCCGCGGTGGCGAGGCTCGCCACGGAAGCGGTGAACGGGGGAGTCGCCACGGCTGTGGACACCGGGCTCACTCCCGCTTCCGAGCCGGGCTCGGGCTTGGCGCAGGCCCCCGACGCGGGGGAGGCCTGGCAGGGGGATGGCCAGCTGTACGCGGTGGAGACGGCTGCGACGGCGTCCGCTGTGGAGTCCTCGGCGTCTTCTGCTTCCTCGGTTCACGCGAGCACGGAGAGCTCTGAACCTGTTGGTGTGCCCGAGGTGGTTCAACTGCCGGAAGGCGCCGAGGGGTTGGGTGCCGAGCAGCTCCAGGACGGCGCTTCGGCTTCCGTTGCCGGGGTGGACCCCGAGGTCGCATTCGACTCCGGCGTCGGCGCAGCTCCGGAGGCAGTGCATGGTGATGGCTCCGGCGCTGAAGGCGAACTCCCGCACAGCGCAGGCCCCGCCCCCGATGCCGTGCTCGTGCAGGGCGGCAACCCCGTTTCCGAAGCCGTACAGACCCCCGAGGGCGCGTTCGTCGTCCCCCCGACCCCGGAAGCCGTAGCCGCTGCGGAGCCGAACCACGCAGAGGGCGACCAGGTTTTCGAACCCGTTCAGGCCCAGGAGACCGCTCCCCTCGACGAGGCCGGCGAGGTCCAGGTCCAGGTCCAGGACGCCGGGCCAACTCCTCCTGTTCCTACGGCAGTCGAGATCCCGCTCACCCTCGACGCCGAGCCCCTCGCCCCCGCCTCGGACACCGAGCAACCCGCACCACTGGTCGACGACTCGGCTCCTCTCGCCGAGGCCATCCCGGTCCCGGCCCCTGTCGAGGCACACCCCGACACTGCGGTCATGCCCGTCGAGGAGGCCGTCCCCGCTCCGTTCGCCGAGGACTCACCCGTCGTCCTCCTCGACGTGACCACGGGCGACCCGGCTTTCCAGCCCGTCGCCGTGCCCGAAGCCGTACCGGAGCAGCAGTTCGTGGTGGAAGCGGAGCCGGCACTCGAGCCGCAGCCGCTCACCGCCGAGGGCCACGGAGCGGAAGTGGAAGCCGCCGACCCCCACGCCCCGCTCTCCACCGAGCAGCCCCCCGTCTCCGAGCCCCTCGCTCCCCTCGCCCAACCCGTCACCGCGGACGCCGAGTTCGTCGACTTCGCCGAGGTGCCGCAAGCCGTCCCGGCGGCCCCCGACCCCGACGACTCGCTCGGCCGCTTCGTGCCGGTGGAGGGCTCGGTGCCCACCACCCCGCACCTCGCACCGACCCCGCCGCACCCCCTCATCCTCCCCACGGAGGATCCGTCGGGCGGCGCGGAAGCCTTCGCCACCGTCCCCGGTCCCCGAGAGGCCGATGCGGACGCCGACGGTGAGCCCGAACTCGTACAGCACGCGGACGACCTGGACACCCGGGCCGCCGACCAGGAAGAAGAGAGCACGGCCGCAGTGGAAGAAGTACGTGAGTCCACCGGCCCTGCCGCACCCGCCTACGACGACGCCGAGCGCGAGGCCGTGCTGAAGGTGATGCGCGAGCGTCGTGACATCCGCAACGGCTTCCGCAGCGACCCGATCCCGCACGACGTGCTGCTGCGCGTGCTGGAGGCGGCGCACACGGCACCGTCCGTCGGGCACTCCCAGCCGTGGGACTTCGTGGTCATCCGCTCCGCCGACACCCGCCGCAACATGCACGAACTGGCCCAGAGCCAGCGCGAGGCGTACGCGAAGTCGCTGCCCAAGGGCCGGGCGAAGCAGTTCAAGGAACTGAAGATCGAGGCGATCCTCGACACCCCGGTGAACATCGTCGTCACCGCCGACCCGACCCGCGGCGGCCGGCACACCCTCGGCCGCCACACGCAGCCGCAGATGGCGCCGTACTCCGCCGCCCTCGCCGTCGAGAACCTCTGGCTCGCGGCCCGTGCCGAGGGCCTCGGGGTCGGCTGGGTCAGCTTCTTCGACGAGCGCGAGATGGTCCGCGCGCTCGGTCTGCCGGAACACCTGGAGATCATCGCGTACCTCTGCGTCGGCTACGTCGACGAGTTCCCGGAGGAGCCCGAGCTGATGCAGGCGGGCTGGTCCAAGCGCCGCCCGCTGTCGTGGGTCGTGCACGAGGAGACGTACGGCCGCCGTGCCCTGCCCGGCGAGGACCCGCACGACCTGCTCGCGGAGACCGTCGCCGGGATCCGCCCGCTGGACGCGAAGGCGCTCGGCGAGGCGTGGGAGCGGCAGAAGCGGATGACGAAGCCGCCGGGCTCGCTCGGCATGCTGGAGATCATCTCCGCGCAGCTGTGCGGTCTTTCCCGGCAGTGCCCGCCGCCGATCCCGGAGCCCGCGGCCGTCGCGATCTTCGCGGGCGACCACGGTGTGCACGCGCAGGGTGTGACCCCCTGGCCGCAGGAGGTCACGGCCCAGATGGTCGCCAACTTCCTTGGCGGCGGCGCCGTTTGCAACGCCTTCGCGAGCCAGGTGGGCGCCGAGGTGTGTGTCGTGGACGTCGGTGTGGCGTCCGAACTCCCCGCCACGCCAGGCCTGTTGCCCCGAAAGATCCGTGCCGGTACGTCCGACATGACGACCGGTCCCGCGATGACCCGCGAGGAGGCCAAGCAGGCCATCGAGGTGGGCATCGAGACGGCCCGCGACCTGGTGGCGGCCGGCAACAGGGCTCTGCTCACCGGTGAGATGGGCATCGCGAACACCACCGCGTCCGCCGCCCTGATCTCGGTGTTCACGGACACCGACCCCGCCGATGTCACCGGCCGGGGCACCGGCATCAACGACGAGACCCTGGCCCGCAAGACGGAGGTCGTGCGCCGCGCGATCGAACTCCACCAGCCGGACCCGGCCGACCCCATCGGCGTACTCGCCGCGATCGGCGGCTTCGAGCACGCGGCCATGGTCGGCCTGCTGCTCGGCGGCGCCTCCCTGCGCACGCCGGTGATCCTGGACGGCGTCAGCGCCGGCGCCGCGGCTCTCGTGGCCCGCGCCATCGCCCCCGAGGTCCTCGCGGCCTGCATCGCGGGCCACCGCAGCGCCGAACCGGGTCACGTGGCCGCCCTCAACAAGCTCGGCCTGCGCCCCCTGGTCGACCTCGATCTCCGCCTCGGCGAGGGCACGGGCGCGCTGCTCGCCCTGCCGCTGGTGCAGAGCACGGCGCGGGCGATGCACGAGGTGGCGACGTTCGATTCCGCAGGGGTGACCGAGAAGTAGGCGCCCGCAAGGAGCTGTGGCGGCTCAGCCAGTGGACCGGCTGAGCCGCCACAGCCCTCTGCCCGTAAAATCTGCACGTCAGGGCCACCGCACGCCGAAAAGCACGCCGGGCAACCCGCCGTAAAAGAGGAGCCGCACCCTCATGGCCGAAAACCCCGCCTACCCCGTAGGCCTCCGCCTCACCGGCCGCAGGGTCGTAGTCCTCGGCGGCGGCCAGGTCGCCCAGCGCCGCCTGCCGGCGCTGATCGCGGCGGGCGCGGACATCGTCCTCGTGTCCCCCGAGGCGACCCCCTCCGTCGAGGCGATGGCGGACGCGGGCGAGATCACCTGGGAGCGCCGCCCGTACGCGGACGGCGACCTCGCGAACGCCTGGTACGCCCTCATCGCCACCACCGACCCCGAGGCCAACACCGCCGCCTCCGCCGAGGCGGAAGCACACCGCGTGTGGTGCGTCCGCTCCGACGACGCCGACCAGGCAACCGCCTGGACCCCGGCGACCGGCCACAGCGAGGGTGTCACCGTCGCCGTGCTCACCACGGACGCGCGCGGCCGGGACCCCCGCCACACCGCCGCCATCCGCGACGCGGTCGTCGCGGGCCTGCGTGACGGCACCCTCGTCGCCCCCCACCACCGCACCCGCACCCCGGGCGTCGCCCTCGTCGGCGGCGGCCCCGGCGACCCGGACCTGATCACGGTCCGAGGCCGCCGCCTCCTCGCCGAGGCCGACGTCGTCATCGCCGACCGCCTCGGCCCCCGCGACCTCCTCGCCGAACTCCCCCCGCACGTCGAGGTGATCGACGCGGCGAAGATCCCCTACGGCCGTTACATGGCCCAGGAGGCCATCAACAACGCGCTGATCGAACACGCCAAGCAGGGCAAGTCGGTGGTCCGTCTGAAGGGCGGCGACCCGTTCGTCTACGGCCGCGGCATGGAGGAGGTCCAGGCGCTCGCGGAGGCCGGCATCCCGTGCACGGTCGTGCCCGGCATCTCCAGCTCGATCTCGGTACCGGGCGCGGCCGGGATCCCGGTCACCCATCGCGGAGTCGCACACGAGTTCACGGTGGTCAGTGGCCATGTCGCCCCTGACGACGAACGCTCTCTGGTGGACTGGCCGTCCCTCGCGAAGCTCACCGGCACGCTGGTGGTCCTGATGGGTGTGGACAAGATCGGGAAGATCGCCGAGACCCTGATCGCGCATGGAAAACCGGCCGACACCCCGGTCGCCCTGGTCCAGGAGGGCACGACCGCCGCCCAGCGCCGGGTGGACGCGACCCTCGCGACGGTCGGCGAGACCGTGCGCACCGAGGACGTGAAACCGCCCGCGGTGATCGTCATCGGGGCGGTCGTCACCGTGGGCCCCGAGGCGCTTGCGTAACCCCGGGTAACACAACCCGTTCCCAGCCGTTGGCACGACACCCAGGACAAGGCAGTATCACCCTGTGGCCGATCTCATCACCGTTGAGGATCCCGACGACCCGCGCCTGCGTGATTACACGGGCCTGACCGACGTAGAGCTGCGCCGCAAGCGCGAACCGGCCGAGGGCCTGTTCATCGCCGAGGGCGAGAAGGTCATCAGACGGGCCAAGGACGCGGGCTACGAGATGCGCTCGATGCTGCTGTCCGCGAAGTGGGTCGACGTCATGCGGGACGTCATCGACGAACTCCCGGCCCCCGTCTACGCGGTGAGCCCCGAGCTGGCCGAACGCGTCACGGGCTACCACGTGCACCGAGGCGCGCTCGCCTCCATGCAGCGCAAACCCCTCCCCACGGCACACGAACTCCTCCAGACCACCCGCAGGGTGGTGGTGATGGAGTCGGTGAACGACCACACCAACATCGGCGCGATCTTCCGCTCTGCGGCGGCACTGGGCATGGACGCGGTACTGCTGTCCCCCGACTGCGCGGACCCTCTGTACCGGCGCAGTGTGAAGGTCTCGATGGGCGCGGTCTTCTCGGTCCCCTACGCCCGCCTCGACAGCTGGCCCAAGGGCCTGGAGTCGGTCCGCGAGGCAGGCTTCACGCTCCTCGCGCTCACCCCCGACGAGAAGGCGAAGAGCCTCGACGAGGCCGCCCCGCACCGCATGGACCGGGTCGCCCTGATGCTCGGCGCGGAGGGCGACGGCCTCTCCACCCAAGCCCTGGTCGCCGCCGACGAATGGGTCCGCATCCCGATGGCCCACGGCGTCGACTCCCTCAACGTGGGCGCCGCCGCTGCCGTAGCCTTCTACGCGGTGGCCACCGGCCGCCCCGAACTCTAGGGAGCACGGCTTGGCACAGCGCGAGGCGATCATCGCAGTCCTCCGGCGCGCGGACCGCGTCCTGGTCATCCGCCGCGGCCCCGACTCCGCCCGCTCCGGCTACTGGGCCCCGCTCAGCGGCAAACTCGAACCGGGCGAGACCCAGGAAGAAGCCCTGGTCAGAGAGGTCCGCGAGGAGGTCGGCCTCGCAGTCTCCCCCCTGGCCAAGGTCTGGCAGTCCGAGACCGACGACGGCACCTTCCGCCTCCACTGGTGGACCGCCACCGAAACAGGCAACGGCACGATCGTCCCCGACCCCGGCGAGGTCTCCGAGGTCCGCTGGGTCACCCCGGCCGAGTTCCTGACAATGACCCCACTCTTCGACGCGGACCGGGAGTTCTTCGAACGGGTGCTGCCGAACCTGTAAGCACGGCTGGAAAGTCAGCCCGTCCGGCGCTCGCCTTTCAACGCAGGCTGCCACCACTCAGCCCGTCCGGCGTTTGAGGACGAGGCCCCTTCAGGGCCGACGGGGGTCTGGTGGCGCAGCCCCCAGGTGGGGCCAAAGGGGCGGCAGCCCCTGGTGACGGGACGGGTAGGGGCGGCGGGGGCGAAACAACAACCCCACGACACCCCACCACTCACTACCCGGCGAAACTACCCACAGCCCCGAACCGCCCGCTCGCCCCCACGACGCGCTGCACACCGTCCCCCGTACGCCCGAGCCCGTGCGCCGGCCCCGAACACCCCTGGGCCACCGCGATACCGAGCGCGACCAGCAACGTCACCACGACGAACACGAACAACCGCTGCCGCAGCAAGCGCGGGTTGGCGGGCCGCCGCCCGGTGCCCGTGGTCCGCGGTCCCGGCCGCCCGGTGCCACTGCGCGGAGCGGGACGGCTGCCACTGCCGTTGCCGGAGCGGGTGGTGTTGCGCCCAGCCGGAGTCGGCCGCGCCGAGCCCGGCCGCGAAGGAACGCCGCTGCCCCCACGGGAGGGACTGCCGCCACCCCGCGACGGCGGAGCCGCACCGCGCGGCGCCGGGGTCCCCTGCGGACTCTGGGAGCCCTGCGGCCGCCGCCCGCCCTGCGTCCGCTGCTGCTCCGGATAGCTCTCGGTGAGCCGCCCGGTGGGCCGATCGGCCTCGCTGCCACGCGGCGCGGGCGGTCGTACGTCCGAAAGCCCCTGGGCCTCACGGGCGGCGATCTCCTTGAGCCGCAAGGACAGTTGGAGAGTGCTGGGCCGCTCCTCGGGGTCCTTCGCCAGACATGCCCGCACCAGCGGAGCAAGCGCGTCCGGCACACCGTGCAGCTGCGCCTCCTCGTGCACCACCCGGTACAGCATCACCTCCGAACTACCGTGCCCGAAGGGCGAGTCGGAGGTAGAGGCATACGCGAGCGTGGCCCCGAGCGAGAACACATCCGTGGCCGGCGTGACCGCCGCCCCCCGCACCTGCTCGGGCGCGAGGAACCCCGGCGACCCCACCGCCGTACCGACGTGCGTGAGCGTCGACGCCCCGGTCGCCCAGGCGATACCGAAGTCGATGATCCGCGGACCCTTGGGGGAAAGCAGAATGTTGGACGGCTTGAGATCCCGGTGTACGACACCGGCCTCGTGTACAGCGACCAGCCCCTCCGACAGCGCGGCCCCGATCGCGGCGACCTCGGCCGCACCGAGCGCGCCCTCGTCGGCGACCTTGTCGTGCAGGGAGGGCCCGGGAACGTACTGCGTCGCGAACCACGGCCGATCGGCCTCAAGATCCGCCGCGACGAGCCGCGCCGTGCACCCACCCCGAATCCGCCGCGCGGCCGACACCTCGCGCGCGAACCGCGAACGGAACTCCTGGTCCTCCGCCAGATCCGGCCGGATCACCTTCAGCGCGACCCGCTGGCCCTTGCGGTCGGAACCCAGATAGACGACGCCCATTCCGCCCGCGCCGAGCCGTCTGTGAAGCCTGAACGAGCCGACGACGCGCGGGTCCTCGCGCCTCAGGCGCATCATCGCCATGTTCATCCCCGCTGCCCGGTCCGTGTGACGAGCGACAGCTTACGTTTCCACAGCCGCCCGCGCGCAAAGGCCGCGCCCTCTCGGACCGACGGATTGTCAGTGCCGGGTGGGAAACTTTGAAGGGTGGTCAGAGGCCGTGCGAACAGCAGGACTTCATATCGCCTCCGACCCCAACCAACCATCACAGAAGGGGGATTGAGCGCGTGAAGGGTGATCGCGTCGAGATAGTGGTGGACGCCGGCGACACCACACGTACATACGAGGTGGTGGCGAGCAGGGCAGGCCGCAGGGTGGAGACGGCGGTACGACGAGGTGTCGTGGAAGTGAGCGAAGTCACCCGCAACGGCTCCGTCGTGCGCACCGCCCGCTTCATGGCGACCAGGGTCCTCGCCCTGGTCGAGCAGCCGGTCCCGCGCGAGGACAGCTCAGAGAAAGCGGGGCACACCGGGCGCCCCCTCCGGGAAGACCCCGAGACCTAGGTCCTCGTCTCCACCCAGGGGAGTAGTTCGCAGGTCATTGCTCATCCTCCGGGAGGCCCGCCAATCGGTACGAGGGCATGACGACCCGCACCCGCCGCACGCCTAGATTTGAGGTCAAGCGGCGGGTGCAGCACTCGTCCCCCGAGGTCAGACACCCGCCGCTGCCAACGACAACTGAGTTCGGTCAACGGAGCACGGTCAGGAGAGGGACCATGGCCCACACGGCACCGCGGGCATTGATCCGCGAAGAGGGACGCAAGGCGTACAACGCGGCGTTCCGCACCCGCCGCACGGGCCGTCGCCACCCGCTGGTGGCGACCTTGATGGCACTTCCCCTGGCGGTCCTGCTCCTCGTCGTCTTCGACGGCTGGGAGACCGTGGCCACACAGGCGTCGTCCGTGGGAGTGATGCTGGGGCGCTGAGCGGCGACCCCAGGCCCGGAAGAGCGGTCCGGGCGGGGACATCAACCCATGAAACCCCGTGGGGACGGGGGTGCGGCGGACGGCAAAAAAAGCCGGCGCAGCTGGGGAGCTGCGCCGGCTTTGCTTTGCCCCCGAGCTCTTGAGCACGGGCTGGCTACATCCAGCCCGTCCGGCGTTTGAGGACGAGGCCGTTCAGGCCGATCGGGGGTCCAGGGGGCGGAGCCCCTTGGCGGGGGCGAAGGGGCGGAGCCCCTGGGGATGGGACGGGTAGGGGCGGCGGGGGCGAAAACCCCTTGGCCCACCCACCCGCACAGGCCGCCCGAACCCGCCGTAGAACCCCACCACCGCACCACCCCGTACGCTCGCGACGAAACCCCACCGCCGCCCCCAGGAAGCCCCGTGACCGCCACCCCCCTGCTCTCCGAACTCACCGCCCGAGCCAGGACCACGGCCCACGCGCGCACTTCCCCCTGCCCCTGCGGAGCAACCGCCACCCTCACCGACCGCCCCGACGGCACAGTCGTCCGCCACGCCGACACCGTCGCGAAGGCCCACGCCCCGAACACGAACCCCACCGACCTCACCGCCCGCCTCACCACGGCCGCCCGCCTTCCCGGCATCCTCCTGCCCCCGCTCAACCCCAGCCCCCTCGCCCTGCACGACCGCCTGGTGACCTTCTGGCCCTACGGCACCCCCGTAGACCCGGATGATCCTGACGCGGCCCCCTGGGAAGCCGCGGCCGCCCTCCTCGCCCTCCTCCACCGCACCCCCGCCCCGACCCCCCTCCCACCCATGCGCGGCCCCCTCAAGGCGGTCCGGGCGATCACCCGCCTCCGCGAGACCGCCGGCGGCCACCCCGCCGCCGCCCCGGTCCTGCACGCCTGGTCCCTGCTCCCGGCGTGGGCCCGCGCGGAGGCACCCCAGCCCGACACCACCACCCTCTGCCACGGCGACCTCCACCTCGGCCAGCTCGTCCGCCACCCGGCCCCCGACGGCCCCTGGCTGCTGATCGACGTCGACGACCTGGGCGTAGGAACCCCCGGATGGGACCTCGCGCGCCCCGCCGCCTGGTACGCCTGCGGCCTGCTCCCGCCCGACGAGTGGACCCGCTTCCTGACCGCGTACCGCGCGGCGGGCGGCCCGGCGGTTCCCGCGGACGGCGACCCCTGGCCCGCCCTGGACGTCCCGGCCCGCGCGCTCACCGTGCAGACCGCGGCCCTCGCCATCGTCAAGGCGGTCACGGCGGGCCGTCCCCTGGACGAGGTGGAGGGAGCGGTTGTGGACGCCTGTGACCGAATGGGTTCCGTCCCGCCCGAGTTGACGCCCGGATTCGCGAAGTAGGGTGCAACCGACCGGGGTCGGACGGAGTCTGTCCTGGGGAAACACGAAGACGTACCAACGGCCGAGGAGTTGAGCCGAGCATGCAGTGTCCGAAGTGCCATGCGCCGATGCACACGTACAACCGCAACGGTGTCCAGATCGAACAGTGCAGCAACTGCCGGGGGATCTTCCTCGACTACGGCGAGCTGGAGGCGCTGACCCGCGTGGAGTCGCAGTGGCAGCAGCCCGCCCCGCCGCCCCCGGGCCCGCAGGCCTACCCCGCCCCGCCCGCACCCGCCTGGGGCGCCCCGCACGGCGGTGGCGGTCACGGCGGTGGCCACTACGGCGGTCACGGCGGTGGCCACCGCCACAAGAGCTTCGGTCACATGCTGTTCTCCAGCTGACAGCTGACCGGCACACGGAGGAACCCCCGGCCGTACGAGACGGCCGGGGGCTCCGGAGTGTGGACGATACTGGGATTGAACCAGTGACCTCTTCCGTGTCAGGGAAGCGCTCTCCCGCTGAGCTAATCGTCCTCGGGACCACGATCCGGGGATCATGGGCGGTGCGTGCGCGATACTGGGATTGAACCAGTGACCTCTTCCGTGTCAGGGAAGCGCTCTCCCGCTGAGCTAATCGCGCGGGGATCCTCGCGGACCAGTGGACGATACTGGGATTGAACCAGTGACCTCTTCCGTGTCAGGGAAGCGCTCTCCCGCTGAGCTAATCGTCCTTGGAGGTGGAGACGGGATTTGAACCCGTGTAGACGGCTTTGCAGGCCGTTGCCTCGCCTCTCGGCCACTCCACCAGGAG
>Ga0307511_10002442_pt1 | contig 19433 bp, 14 predicted proteins | sample 13_EM_MG_FD_200266 | JGI IMG/M metagenome (GOLD analysis project Ga0307511, IMG submission 200266) | Populus trichocarpa ectomycorrhiza microbial communities from riparian zone in the Pacific Northwest, United States - 13_EM | ecosystem: Host-associated > Plants > Roots > Unclassified | place... | reverse complement strand
CTGGTGACAGCGATAAAGGACCTGCGTAAAGGCGATACTGTTTCTTCCCAGACACAGGAGTCTACCTTTAATGCCCTTAATAAGTATGCGAAGAACCTCAATGAAATGGCCCGGCAGGGAAAGCTTGATCCAGTGATCGGCCGTGACGAAGAGATCCGCCGGACCCTGCACATTCTCTCCCGGCGCAGTAAGAACAATCCCATCCTGGTGGGTGAGCCCGGCGTAGGTAAGACGGCTATCGCCGAAGGACTGGCCCATCGTATCGTGAATGGCGATGTCCCGGAGAACCTGCGATCGAAAATAATCTATGCGTTGGATATGGGACAATTGATTGCCGGCGCAAAATATAAAGGCGAGTTCGAAGAACGACTGAAGAGCGTCGTAAAAGAAGTGTCCGGCAGCGATGGACAGATCATCCTTTTCATCGACGAGATCCACACGCTGGTGGGCGCCGGTGGCGGGGAGGGTGCAATGGATGCTGCTAATATCCTCAAGCCGGCCCTGGCAAGAGGAGAGCTCCGGGCAATCGGTGCTACTACCCTCAATGAATACCAGAAATTCTTTGAAAAAGATAAGGCATTGGAACGCCGCTTCCAGAAAGTACTGATCGACGAACCCAATGTGGAAGATGCTATTTCTATTTTGCGGGGCCTCAAAGATCGCTACGAAACGCACCATCATGTGCGGATAAAGGACGAGGCGATCATTGCTGCAGTGGAGTTGTCCCATCGGTATATTACGGACCGTTTCCTTCCGGATAAGGCCATCGACCTGATAGATGAGAGCGCTGCCAAACTTCGCCTGGAGATGAACTCCATGCCCGAAGAACTGGATAAACTGGAAAGGAGCATACGGCAACTGGAAATCGAACGGGAAGCCATCAAAAGGGAGAAAGACGAAGAGAAACTCCGCGAACTGAGCGCCGGGATCGGCAACCTCAGCGTGGAAAGAGATACCTTGAAGGCCAAGTGGCAACAGGAAAAAGAGCTGGTAGAAAAACTCCAGAATGCCAAAGCTGAGATCGAGAACCTGAAACAGGCCGCCGAAAAAGCGGAAAGGGAAGGGGATTATGGGAAAGTAGCGGAGATCCGTTATGGAAAAGTTAAGGAACAGGAACAGATCGTGCAGGAATACTCAAAACAGTTAGCTTCGATCAGCGCTCACTCACGTCTCATGAAAGAAGAAGTGGATGCAGAAGATATCGCCGAAGCCGTGGCTAAAGCGACAGGCATTCCGGTATCCAAGATGCTGCAAAGCGAAAAGGAGAAATTATTAAACCTGGAAGACGAGCTGCATAAAAGAGTGGTCGGCCAGGAAGAGGCTATTACAGCAGTCGCCGATGCTATTCGCAGGAGCCGGGCGGGATTGCAGGATCCCAAACGACCGATCGGGTCCTTTATCTTTCTGGGTACGACCGGCGTAGGTAAAACGGAGTTGGCTAAAGCTTTAGCAGGATACCTCTTCGATGACGAGACCATGATGACCCGCATCGACATGAGTGAATACCAGGAGCGGCATGCTGTGAGCCGTCTGGTGGGCGCTCCTCCCGGTTATGTAGGATATGATGAAGGGGGACAGCTGACGGAGGCCGTTCGTAGAAAACCTTATAGTGTCATCCTGCTGGATGAAATTGAAAAAGCGCATCCTGATGTTTTTAACATATTATTGCAGGTATTGGACGATGGACGCCTGACTGATAATAAGGGGAGAGTGGTGAATTTCAAGAACACCATCATCATTATGACCAGTAATATGGGCAGCCAGATCATCCAGGCGAATTTTGAAGATGTAACGGAAAAGAACAGGGAAGAAGTAATGGAAACGACAAGAAGGGAGGTGACGGACCTGCTCAGACAGACGATCCGGCCCGAATTCCTCAACCGGATCGATGAGATCATCCTGTTCCAGCCGTTGTTGAAAAGTGAGATTAAGGGAATTATACGGATCCAATTGGAGAATTTGCAGCGCATGGTAGTAAAAAATGGCATCGATCTCCGGTTCAGCGATTATGCGCTTGACTACCTTGCTGAAAATGGCTTCGATCCGCAATTCGGCGCCAGGCCCTTGAAGCGCCTGATCCAGAAGGAAATCGTTAATCAGTTGAGTAAAAGGATATTAGCAGGGGATATTGATAAGAGCGTTCCGGTGTTGGTGGATGTGTTCGATGGAGTGGTTGTTTTCAGAAATGAGGCCTCGCATCTTGAAAAAACAGGGGAGGCAAGGAAATAAAACGCAGGAATTCGCGTATTAGCTAAACCAAATGCAATGGATTTTGTTAAATAGAAGATTATGGCAATGAAAGCAAAAGAAATCGTTGAGATCATCCCCAGTAAGGATATTTTCGTGGGTGATCAAAAAGCTCCGGTAACGTTGACAGAATTTGGAGATTATGAAAGCGAGGCCTGCGCGAAAGTGAATGAAGTCGTCGATAAATTACTGAAGGAATTCGATGGTAAAATGCGGTTCAATTTCCGGCATTTTCCGCTGACGAAGATCCATCAGCAATCCCAGAAAGCGGCAGAAGCTTCCCTGGGGGCAGCTCAGGAAGGAGAGGTGAAATTCTGGGCCATGCATAATATGCTCTTTGCTCATCGCCGCCGCCTGGGAGCGATCAGCCTGCGGGAATATGCGAAGGAGGTTGGAGTAGTGAATAAGAAATTCCTGGATGACCTGGTCAATTCCACCTATGGCTGGCAGGTACGCAGTGACCTGCTGGAAGGACTGGATAAAGGGGTGCGGGATGTACCGGCCTTTTTCATCAATGGTGAGTTATTTACCGGCAAGCCTACCTATGACAACCTGAGCAAAGGGATCGAGGCTGCCCTGAAACAAAAAAAGAAGAAGCCGGTCGTGGCCAAAGAAGTAATAAATAAATAACAAAAAAGCCCCTTTTCGAAGGGGTTTTTTTTTGTTATTTTCGTTCCCCGGCTATCATGGAACAATTCACCACTACGATATTGCAATTTGCCGAACAGGGCGAGAAGACCGGATGGTCCTATATCCGCATCCCTGCGGCCATCGCGCAAAAGCTCAAGCCAAACAATAAAAAGTCTTTCCGGGTCAAAGGCAAAGTCGATGAACATCCCATCCAAAAAAAAGCCCTGCTTCCCATGGGCGAAGGCGATTTCATCATGCCCCTCGACGCCGGCATACGAAAGGCGATCCGCAAGATGCGGGGAGCTAAAGTGAAAGTCGTACTGGAAGTAGATAAAGCTACGATCAAGCCTCCTGCCGACTTAATGGAATGCCTGGCCGATGAGCCCAAGGCGCTGGAGTTCTTTTCCAGCATGGCTAAATCACACCAGAACTATTTCGGGAACTGGGTGAACAGCGCCAGGACAGACGCCACCAGAGCTAAAAGGATCGCGCAGGCCGTCAACGCGATGGCAAAATCCAAAAATTTCGGGGAAATGATCCGGTCCCTGAAGCAGGATCGGGAAGATCTGATGGGATAGGACTCCTCCATTCCGGTGGCTCACAGGCCGCCTGCCCTTCCATTTTGGTAATATATTTTTCATTTTGGAGTGGTCGTAAAAGGCCCCCATTCCTTCGGCCTAAAAGTATTTTTCGGCTACAACCCTTTACTGGCAATATCTTCCTGCAGCCAGCCCAATCTTTTTTTATAAAGGTACATTTATTGCAAAGCGGGGCTCAACATGGACCTAAGTCATTCAAAAAAGATCACCACCGCCGGCCTGCTTATTACTTTAGGAATTATTTTCGGAGATATCGGCACTTCCCCGCTCTATACCTTCCAGACCATCCTCAATGAAGGGGGAGGAGTAACGGAAGAATTGGTCTTAGGGGCCATTTCCTGTGTTTTCTGGACCCTGACGCTCCAGACCACCTTTAAATATGTAATTATTACCCTGCGGGCTGATAATAAAGGGGAAGGCGGTGTCTTTTCCTTGTATGCGCTGGTACGCCGTTATGGAAAGAAACTGGTCTATCCGGCCATTATCGGGGCCGGAACGCTGCTGGCAGATGGGATCATTACACCTCCCATATCGGTCACTTCTGCCATCGAGGGGCTGGGCTCCGTGAGAGGAATGGAGAATATCATCGTTCCCGGGAATAATCTCGTCGTAGAACTGGTACTCGTCATCATCTTGCTCCTCTTCATCTTTCAACGGTTTGGAACAAAGATAGTGGGCGGCTCTTTCGGCCCGATCATGTTCATCTGGTTCTCCATGCTGGCCATCCTGGGGCTCAGCCAGATCATCCATTATCCACAGGTGCTGAAGGCCCTGAGCCCGCATTATGGGTGGGAACTGCTCACCCGTCACCCTAAAGGCTTCTGGCTCCTGGGCGCAGTCTTCCTCTGTACCACCGGAGCAGAGGCGCTCTATTCCGACCTGGGACACTGCGGGAGGAAGAATATCCAGGCGAGCTGGATCTTTGTAAAGACGACCCTGGTGCTGAATTACCTGGGCCAGGGGGCCTGGGTACTCCTGCAACACAAGAGCGACCTGGGCGGGGTGAACCCCTTTTTCGCCATTGTTCCGCACTGGTTTCTCGTGCCCAGCGTCTTTATCGCCATGGCTGCTTCCATTATTGCCAGCCAGGCCCTGATCAGCGGCTCCTTCACCCTGATCAATGAAGCGATCAGCCTCAATTTCTGGCCGAAGGTCACCGTGAAATTCCCTACGGATATCCGGGGGCAGATCTATATTCCCAGCATCAATTGGATCCTATGCACGGGATGCTTTCTGGTGGTACTCTATTTCAGAACTTCCGAGAGCATGACGGCAGCCTATGGATTCTCCATCACGATCGCCATGCTGATGACGACTATCCTGATGTATTATTTCCTGCGCTATGTAAAACATCTTTCCGTCTGGCTGGTGATCCCCATCCTCATCGTATTCCTCAGCGTGGAGACTTCCTTTTTCGTGGCCAATGCCGTGAAGATCGTCAAACGTCTTTTCTTTCTGGTCTTTGAAGTTGGCCTCATCTTCACCATGTATATATGGCATCATGCCCGCAAGATCAACAATCGTTTCCTGAACTTTATCGATCTCAACGAGCATATCCCCCTGCTGGAAAGCCTCAGCAGGGATGAATCCATTCCCAAATTCTCCTCCCACCTTATTTATCTGACCAAGGCCAACCGGCCCAAGCAGATAGAGCAGAAAGTACTCTACTCCATTTTTAGTCACAATCCCAAACGGGCGGATGTCTATTGGTTCGTTCATATCGAAAGGACGGACGAGCCTTATACCATGGAATATGGAGTGGAAGAATTGAGCGAAAAGGTGATACGGGTGGAATTTCGTCTGGGCTTCCGCGTGCAGCAAAAGGTGAGCCTGATGTTCCGGAAAGTCGTCATGGAAATGGTATGCAACCGGGGGCTTGATGTCGCCAGTCGCTATCCTTCCTTAAAGAAACATAATATCGCAGAAGATTTCCGGTTTGTCATCCTGGAAAAATTCCTCTCCTATGACAATGAGTTCCCGGTAGGGGAGGGATTCATCCTGAATACTTATTTCAGCATGAAGAAGCTGGCCCTGGCAGAAGAAAAAGCGTTCGGACTGGATAGCAGCGAGACCGTGGTGGAAAAACTACCCCTTGTCGTAGCTCCTGCCACGAAGATCAACCTGCAAAAGGTCTATTACAAGGTGCACCACCAGGGGGTTAAAATCCAAAATAAATAAGCTCTTATTTGTTGCAATCATTTTATTTTGGTAGCTTTTCACTCGTAAACACGGACGATCCGTCCAGCTTTACCCCCTGTATATTTATTTTGTTAATGACCTGTTTTTATTCCCTACCCGGGTGCCCGTTTCTGATCTGTTCACCCCAATCATGACCCTTTCACACCATTAGAGGCCAGTGCCGTTATATACGCATTGGCTGTCGCTTTTATACCCTCGCCGTAGGAAACCGGGTGAAAATTATAGGCGCTTTCAAACTTGGAAGAATCGAAAAGGTAGTCGGCCTCACATTGATAAAGCATTTCGTACAATTCCGAAGTGGTCTTATCAAACAGGCCGCCCAGACGGATCATCCATTTTGAGAGAACAGTATACCCGGGGGCCTTGCCCAGGGCTGCTGCTGCCGCCTCGATAAAGGCCGACCCTGTCAGCGGATCGGGTGCAGTAGGCAGATGCCAGACCTGGTTCCACGAATTCTCGTCGGTGGCCAGGATGTATAATGCCTTTGCAGCGTCTCCGGTGTAGGTAAATGAATGCTTTACCAGGGCATTGACCAGCCATTGTGCTTTCTGGTCCTTCGCGAGCCGTTGGAACACCAGCAGATTAGGTATGCTGGTCCTGGCCGCTCCCGGTCCGTAAAAATCTGCTGCCCGGGCGATCGTGGCAGTGATATTCCCTTTGCGAACCTCACTCATCAACTGAGTCGCTATACGCGCGCGGAGGTCTCCTTTACGACTGCAGGGGTCATAAGGAGTCTCTTCCGTCATAGCACCGGCCACTTTTCCGTACATATATACATTATCAAAAAAAATCAGCCGGGCCCCTGTCCGTTTGCAGGCTTCAATAATATTGTCAATGATCCTGGGCCATTGCTGCCTCCAGACGGAATAATCGTATTTCAGGCCGACACAGCAGTACACCACCAGGGAACCCTGGATAGCCTGCAAGGTTTGTCCGGGGTCGGTGAGATCGGCTGCCAGGGTGGTAGCTCCCTGCCGGGGAGCAGGGTGGCGGGATACCAGTCTTACCGGTAGCCGATGTTGGATCAGTTCTGAGGCAAGACCATCGGCAATGACTCCGCCCGCACCCAGAATAGTATGAATTGTCATAGTGTTGGAATTAGCATTTGAGGTATACAGACGATTTCAAAGTTATAAAGTACCCGTGGATTTATAGGGTCATTATTACATAAATAATTGATAATAAATTTATTAATTATTTTTTGATTAAAAATTGATTAAACGTTTGTTTAATTCAAACGCTTGTTTAATTTTGGAGCTGCTTTTTAATATCGGATGGCCTATAGATATTACACCAACGGCTACCCGTATTCTTATATTCTAACGATTTTTGCCATCTCCGGAAACTTATAACCTTCTTAGAAGTTGTATATTTTATTATAGCATCCATATTATGAAGAAATTATTTTACGTAGTATTCGTCAGCAGTGGATTAAGCGGTTTTTCTCTTGTTGCCGGGGCGCAGACCACCCAACCGGCCCCTGCGATCCAAAAAGCTGCCGGTTCACCGGCGTCCCCATCTGATACCATCTTGCCGGCAGATGCCACCCTCCAGGCCGTCGTACAATATGCCCTCAAACATTACCCCCTGGTACAGCAGGCTTATCTCGACGAGCAGATAACGGACCGGCAGATCCGGAGTAAACTGGCCGATTGGTATCCTCAATTGAACCTTAACGCCAATTACCAGAATAATTTCCAGCTGCAGAGTGTCGCCTTTAATGGGTCCTACACCAAGAGCGGCACATATAATACGTCGACCGTTGGCCTTGGCCTTTCCCAAACGATCTTCAACAGGGATGTATTGCTTGCCAGCCAGACGAAAAAAGATGTCCTTACGCAGACCCGCCAGTCTACCGTGAGCGATAAGATCGATGTAGCGGTGAATGTCAGTAAAGCTTTTTATGATGTGTTGCTGACGCAAAAACAGATCGAGGTATTAACTGACGATATCGTAAGACTGGAGCGTAACCTGAAGGATGCTTATAACCAGTACCAGGGCGGGCTGGTTGATAAGACAGACTACAAAAGGGCTACGATCTCCCTGAATAATTCCAAAGCCGAAAAGAGAACGAATGAAGAAGCCCTGAAAGCTAAATATGCTGTACTGAAGCAATTGATGGGATATACGGGGGTAGACAGCCTCCGGCTGACCTATGACAGCGCTCAAATGGCATCTGAAGTAAATGTGGATACGACGGCGCCCGTTGATTATTCGAAAAGGATCGAATACCAGCAGTTGCTCACCCAGAAGCGGTTGCAGCAGGCTGACCTGAAATATGAGAAATGGAGCTACCTGCCAACGTTAACAGCAGGGGCCGGGTATAACCTGAATTACCTGAACACCCGGTTCGGGAAATTATATACCGATAACCTTCCTAATTCCTATGCAGGCCTGCAACTAAGCTTTCCCATTTTTCAGGGCACCAAACGAACACAGAATATCAGGATCGCGGAATTACAGCTTACCCGCATCGACTGGGACATGATCAACCTGGAGACCTCCATCAGCAGTCAGTACGCCCAGGCTCTGGCGACTTACAAAGGATACCTCAATGACTATTATGTGCTGAAAGATAATCTCGACCTGGCCAGGGAAGTATTCAATACGATCGAATTACAATACAGGTCGGGCATAAAGGCCTACCTCGATCTTATTACAGCCGAAACGGATCTTCGCACGGCGCAGGTTAATTTCAGCAATGCCCTGTACCAGGTATTAAGCAGCAAGCTGGATGTTCAAAAAGCTTTAGGGACCATTCAATTTTAATTAACGCGTGAAAAAATCATCTTTTAATATGAGAAGTACTATACAATGGACCGGTTTTATGTCAATAATGCTTTTCCTGGCATCCTGCGGTGATGATAAAAAGTCGGCCGGGCCACAGGCGCCTCCGCCTGCAGCCGTAAATGTGTATGTCGTACAGCCGGGCAGTGCTACCTACTATGAGATGTACCCGGCTACCGTGACCCCGCTCAACCAGGTGGATATAAAACCGCAGGTATCGGGGAATATCATCAATATATCTTTCAGGGACGGTCAGTATGTAAGAAAAGGTCAGCGGCTTTATGAGATCGATCAGCAACAATATAAAGCTGCCTACGATCAGGCCCTCGCTAATGTCGAAGTATACAAGGCCAACCTGGCCAAAGCCCAGCAGGATGCTGACCGTTATACCGACCTGGCCAAACAGGACGCTATTGCCAAACAGACCCTGGATCACCAGCTCGCCGATCTGGAAAGCGCCAAAAGGCAGTTGGATGCTGCCAAAGCCAATGTGGCAAGCGTACAGACCAACCTGAAATATTCCATTATTTCCGCCCCCTTTGACGGTACTATCGGGATCTCCCAGGTAAAAGTGGGAACCTCCGTTTATCCCCAGACCCTGTTAAACTCTATTTCTACCGAAGATCCGATGGCCGTCGATATAGCTATCAACCAGGCAGAGATCCCTTTCTTCTCCGGCTACCTGGAAAAAGCGCCCAGCGATAAAGATTCCACCTTCACCGTCATCATGCCGGACGGATCTGTCTACCCTTACCAGGGACATCTCGTCCTGCTGGACCGTGCCGTTGATCCCCAGACAGGCACCATCAAGGCAAGGGTGGTATTTCCCAATGCAAAAAAATTACTCAAGCCCGGTATTACCACCAATATACGTGTTAAGCACGGCGCAGGCGAGAACAGCCTGTTGATCCCTTATAAATCGGTAGTAGAGCAACTGGGCGAATACTTTGTGTATGTGGTCAGTGGCGGACATGCCCTCCAGCGCAAAGTGAGCCTGGGCACGAGGATCAGCGAGCGGATCGTGGCCAGGACTGGCTTGCAGCAAGGTGACAGCGTCGTAACGGATGGCGTACAGAAATTAAGGGACAGCATTGCTGTCAGGGTCGGTCCACCAAAGCCGCCCGCTGGAACGCCCGGCACACCCGCCGCAAAATAAGTTACCGGCCAGGCAACTTCCGGGTAAAGGAAAATTTACCGGCGGCTGCCAGTGATGAATAAAGAACAAATAGTATAATCAATAGAATATGAATTCTTCCAATATATTTCTCAAAAGGCCTGTAACAGCAATCGTGATCTCCATCGTGATCGTGCTGGTGGGTACCCTGGCCATTTTGACCATGCCCATCAGCCAATATCCCGATATTACTCCCCCTACGGTACAGATTACGAGTAATTTCACGGGAGCGGATGCCCAGACTGTGGAGCAGACGACCACCACCGCTATCGAAACACAGGTGAACGGCGTTCCCGGCATAGCCTATATGCAGAGCAACAGCGCCAACAACGGGCAATCCCAGATCACGGCCACACTTAATATCGGCGCTGACCCGAATATCGTAGCCCTGGATATTCAGAATCGGGCAGGCATCGCCACCCCTACCTTACCCACCCAGGTGCAGAAGCTGGGGATCACCACCCTGAAGCGTAATCCGAGTATCCTGATGCTGGTAGCCATTTATTCTCCCAAAGGATCGCATAGCATCCCTTTCATGGATAACTATGCCAATATCTATGTGAGGGATCAGTTGTTGCGTACCCCGGGGGTGGGAGACGTCCTCAGCCGTGCGGATAATTTTAGTATGCGTATCTGGTTGCAAACAGATAAGCTGGCGCAACTGGGACTTACCTATAATGATATTCAGAATGCGATCAACGAACAGAATCTGCAGGTGGCCGCAGGCTCTGTTGCCTCACCTCCTCAGAATTCCACCTCCGCTTTTGAGTTCACCGTATTTACCAATAGCCGCCTCAACACGGAAAAGGAGTTCGGCGATATTGTTGTTCGATCCAATCCCCAGCAGAACTCCATCGTCTATTTAAAAGATGTAGCCCGTATACAATTAGGCAAGGTCAGTTATACCAGTAACTCCTTTGTGGATGGGAAAAGAGCCAGCTACCTGCTGGTGTATCAGGCGCCCGGCAGCAATGCCTTGTCTACGGCAGAAGGAGTATACCAGACCATGGCCAATATGCAAAAGTATTTTCCGGCCGACATTGAATATGTGGTTCCTTTTGAATCCGTATCTGTAGTTAAGGTTTCTATTCACGATGTGGTCAACACTTTATTGATTGCGCTGTTGCTGGTGACGATCGTCGTGTTTCTGTTTTTACAGAACTGGCGTTCCACCCTGATTCCCGTCCTGGCCATTCCCGTGGCGATCATCGGCACCTTCATCTTCTTTATACCCCTTGGATTTACCATCAATACCCTGACCATGTTCGGTTTCGTACTGGCCATCGGTATCGTGGTGGATGATGCCATCGTGGTGGTGGAAGCTGTACAGCACTATATCGATACGGAAGGACTATCGGCTAAGGAAGCTACGGCAAGAGCGCTGGCGGATATCTCCGGACCGGTAATCGCCATCGCCCTGATCCTGGCGGCTGTATTCGTACCGGTAGGTTTTATACCGGGTATCGTCGGCCGGTTATACCAGCAATTTGCCATCACGATCGCCATCTCGGTATTGATCTCCGCCTTTGTGGCTCTGTCGCTGACTCCCGCCTTGTGTATGATGCTCCTCAAACCGCACCATATCAACAAGGAATCAAAAGGATTGAATAAATTCTTCTATAAATTCAACGAAGGGTTCCGATGGCTGAACCTGAACTATACCTTAGGGGTAAAAGGATGGGTGAGAAGGGCGCCGCTGGTACTCATACTCCTGGCTTGTATCGTGGCCGGGGATGTCTTTTTGTTCAAGAGCAAACCCACCGGATTTATCCCTACGGAAGACGAAGGGCGGGTATTTGTCTCCTATGAGATCCCGGAAGCAGGCTCTACCACCCGGTCTCTGACGGCCCTGGATAGTATGATGCATATCGCGCAGAACATTCCCGGTGTATTGCATACCGCAGCCCTGGGAGGATTGAACTTCCTTACCGGCGGTAGCAAATCCAATAGCGGCACCATCTTCATGCAGTTGCGGCCCTGGGATGAAAGGACAGACAAATCGGTACAATTAATGGGGGTGATCGCCGAGCTGAACAAACGCTTTTCCGTAATAAAGGAAGCAAAAATCGTCGTGATCCCGCCTCCCGCCATTCCGGGACTTGGGAATGCAGGGGGCTTTAGCATCCAGATAGAGCAACGGCAGTCCAATGACGATATCAAGACCTTTGAAAAAGTGGTGAATTCCTTTGTGGCCGAAGCGAACAAACAACCGGAAATAGCCGGAGCCTTCACCTTCTTTAGTGCGCATACACCCGGCTACCGGGTAGATGTCGACCGGGATAAATGTAAGAAACTGGGGCTTAACCTGGCCGATGTGTACAATACCATGCAGATGTACATGGGCAGCACCTATATCAACCAGATGACCATCTATGGCAGGAATTTCTATGTAGTGGCCCAGGCCGATACGGCTTTCCGGAACGATATCAACAACATCGGCAAATATTATGTGAAGAATGCCGGGGGTGAAATGATCCCCCTGAGTACGGTGGTCAGCTATACGGTGACAGAGAGCGCTCCGCTGATACCGCACTTTAATTTATACCGGAGCGCCGAAGTGGACGGCGGGGCCAAACAGGGCTTTAGCAGCGGACAAGCCATCCAGGCATTGGAACGGACGGCTGCCAAAGTGTTGCCGGAAGGATATGGTTATGAGTTCTCCGGTCTCAGTCTGCAGGAAATAAAATCCGGGTCCAGCGCCGTGTACATTTTTGCCTTGTCGATTGTATTCGTATTCCTGTTTCTGGCAGCCCTCTATGAGAGCTGGGCGGTGCCCTTCTCCGTATTGCTGGCAGTGCCCATCGGGGTGTTTGGCGCCATTCTATGCCTCACGCTGATCCCCAGGCTGACCAACAACGTGTATGCCCAGATCGGGCTTATCACCCTGATCGGTCTTTCGGCTAAAAATGCGATCCTGATCGTCGAGTTCGCCAAAGAAAGAGTGGACAGGGGAATGGGAATTGTTCCCGCCACCCTTGACGCCGTGAAGCTGCGGTTACGTCCAATCTTAATGACCTCCATTGCGTTCATCTTAGGCGTACTACCCCTGGCGCTGGCTTCCGGAGCGAGCTCCGTCGCCCGTAATACGATCGGCTGGACGGTACTCGGCGGTATGATAGCAGCTACCAGCCTGGCGATCTTTATTGTGCCGGTCCTGTTTGTGGTGATCACCCGGCTGACCTATGGTAAGAAGAAACTGGAAGGGCTCCGTAACAGGGAGTATAAGTTGGGGGATTAAAACTTTTCTTGAAAAGGAATGCTATTATTATTTAATTTTGCTTTGAACAATTTAAAATAATAGAATACACTAAACGCGAAAGCGGTATTTAAATAAAACATTAGGGGGTAAGATCCCAGCGCATAAGGGCTACTTTGAAAAAAGGTAGCCCTTATTTTTTTGTCATTGGGTATTTAAAATTATAAAATATTTTACTATGAGAAGTGAAGTCGCAAAAAGGATACTGAAAGAGACGCCCGAAGAAATCCGGGCTTTTACACGGCATTATGCAGAGATAATAATAAGGATGCATCAAATTCTTGAGGCACTTGAGATTCTTTTTCATTGATCTCTTTATTGTCTTCTTATCAGACCTATATATATTAAGAAATGCAATGTCAGGCAGATATACAAGTATTGGCAAGAAGTAAAATGCAGGAATCTAATTGTCTTTTTTCCAATGGATTTTATGACGGAGCCTATTATCTGGCCGGGTATGTAATCGAATTACTGCTCAAGGCACGTATATGCAAAACCCTGGGCATCGATGATTTTTTTACTTTTAATGGGGCAAGAAAGGAGTTATACAAGCCTTACAAAGTGCACGATTATGATGATCTTTTATATTTATCAGGGATTTATACTGATTTCGTAAAAGCCAAAAATGATTCCGATTTTAGGGCGTACTGGTCTGCCGTTATTGATTGGAGTGAAAATACCAGGTATTTGAAAGGAAGAACTTCTCAGGACGTAAAATTTTTTTTAACTTCGGTAGAAGGAATAGCAAAATGGATAGAAAAGTACTTATAAAGAAGCTCAAAAGTGTGTTTTGTGATATAAACAAAACCGAAGAAAAGTATTCAGAGGTCTGGATTTCTGAAGTGGTTTTCGGTGGTGTATATAAATCCGGTCAATACAAACTTTATGTAAGGGCTGAACATGAAATCTGTTGTCATTTTGAAGAGGTTAAAGAAATAATAATATTACTTAAAGAGAAGGCTCCTGAAGAGTCTCCTTTCATCTGGAGTGTTCATCTTTACAATGCTGATGACCGGCTACATTCCATAGAAGACGGGATACCTGTTTATGAAAAAGAGGAAGCCCTGTAAAAACAAAATTGCCATACAAACCTGTACAGCAATTCTATGCGGCTCCGGCGGCATAGCCCAGGGCTCAATTCCCCCTCATCTTCGTCAGCGCCTTCCCTGCTTCCGATTCCAGGAAATTCGTCGATTCATCATGATCTGTCGAAATACTGACCGGTATCCATTTCTCAAATTCAGCCTGCCGGGCTGCGTCAGCCTGTTTTAAAATAGCCACGGCTTCACTACCCAGGATCAAATGGACCGGAGGTTCGGGATGACCGACCAGGTCGATCATTACTTTAGCCGCCTTGTCCGGGTCGCCTACCGGGATATAATTCCCGTTTCTGAGGAAACCAACTCTCCAGCCTACCGTCGTTTCATATCCCTCTATCTCGGGAGCAAAGCTCATGGAGGCGCCGCCCCAATCGGTACGAAACCCGCCGGGTTCCACACAGGTCACCCGTATTCCCAGTGGACCTACTTCTTTGGCCAGGGCCTCACTAAAACCACCCAAACCAAATTTAGCGGCCTGATACATCGTTAACCCCGCATTTCCTACCCGGCCTCCGACGGAACTGATCTGCAGGATATGCCCCGAACGTGCCGCTCGCATATAGGGTAATACAGCCCGGGTGATCTCTATGGGAGCATAGAGGTTCGTTTCCAGTTGGCTGCGTACCTGCTCTTCGCTAAAGGCTTCTGCTGCACCCGTGATCCCAAATCCCGCATTATTTACCAATACGTCGATTTTCCCGAAATGAGCTACGGCATCTGCTACCGCTTTGCCCACCTCCTCATACCGGGTTACATCCAATTTTATCGCATGGATCTGCCCGGGATATTTTTTCGCCAGGTCATTTAACTGTTCAGGATTTCTGGCTGTCGCGGCAACCTGATCGCCATTTGCCAGTACTGCTTCCGTAAGGCTGCGTCCCAGTCCCCTGGAACTGCCGGTGATAAACCAAACTTTGGTCATGCTATTAGCTTTTGTCATGGTAATAATTTTTAGGCAAAGCTCTGTCTTTTACCAAACGCAGGCTTTGTTAGAAAGCTCAGAGTTGTTTGTTGAAAAGCTCATTCCTTCCGGGTCGCTCCATCGATGGTAGGGAGATCAGCCTACCTTTCTGACCCATCGTAGCCCTATTTCTTCTATGCAATTTTGGCAGAGTGGGAGGGGTCCCGACTCCCGGGCGATTGGCGCCAGACCCCATTATTTCCCTTTTTAAGGGCCTTTCTTTTTTCCGGGGTAGGAGCCCTCCATTTTTAATTATCCCGCCTCTTTGGCGGATATGTCGTATTTTTATTTAAGCTAAAATAGTTGGTTTTAGAGGCTGAAAAGAGGGGCCGGTTATGAAAAAAAGAGTACTAATATCGATAGTATTTTGTAAAATATTATAATAGATTGTTTTTTAATTATTTATATCTATTTATATAAAATTAAATTTAACTATTACAGACTCGCAAATCACATCTGGAACACCCGTTTCCTCCAAAAGTTAAACAGAATAAATGATTATCGATAATTTATGAACTTAATAGTTGATTTACAGTATTTTCCATCGGTTATATTATACGAAAGTTTAAATAAATTTTCAAATATAGTATTTGAACAATATGAATACTATCAAAAAATGAGTTTTCGCAACCGTTGCCAGGTCGCGGGAGCCGAAGGAACGATCAATCTCAGCATTCCGCTGGAAAAAGGACGGGACCAGCGAAACTTATTGAAGGATGTCAAAATTTCCGATCGGGACGATTGGCAGGGGCAGCATTGGAAAACCATCGTATCCTGTTATAGCCGATCCCCCTGGTTTGAATTCTACCGGGATGAGCTCGAAGGACTCTACCGGAAGCGGTTCTCTTTTTTGCTGGATTGGAATCTTGCCTGTTTTGAATGGTCGACCGGAATTTTGAAAATGCCCGTTATGGTCTCCCTGACAAAGGAGTACCAAAAAAATTATGAAGAAGGAAATTGGGCGGATTGGCGGGGGAAGATCCTGCCGAAGAACAGGGAGGGGCTGACCCGGAATTCAAACGAGCCAATCCGGGATCCGGTGGGACCGCCTGCCCCGGTAAAATACCGCCAGGTGTTCGAAGAACGGATAGGATTCCTACCCAATCTCTCCATCCTGGACCTTTTGTTTTGCGAGGGGAAGAATGCCCGGCTGCTCCTGACACCCTGAAATCGTTCGGTCACCCTGAAATCATTCGGTCTTCAAACTCTTCACCGGATTCATCAACGATGCCCTTATGGACTGGTAGCTAACCGTTAACAGCGTAATCAGGATAGCCCCAATGCCGGCCGCTGCAAAAATCCACCAGGATATCCCCGTCCGGTATTCATATTGCTGCAGCCATTGATGAAGGAGATACCAGGCTATCGGGATGGCAATAAGACAAGAGAGACAGACCAGCATAACAAAGTCTTTAGACAACATTTTCCAGAGATTGAATACAGTCGCTCCCAGGACTTTCCGAACGCCGATCTCTTTGGTGCGTTGTTCCGCCACAAAAGAGGCGAGACCAAACAATCCCAGGCAGGAAATGAAGACAGCCAGGATGGTGAAAAAGCCCGCCAGTTTGCCCACCCGCTCTTCGCTCCGGAACTTCGCATCATATTCCTGGTCCACGAATTTGTAATCGAACGGTTCAGTTGGACTGTATTTTGAAAATACGGGTCCGATCCGGCCCAACGCTGCCGGGGCACTGAAGTTGGGATTGATCCTGATATTTACGGTGTACACCGGATAGGGAGCGATATAAAAAATGGTGGGTACCAGCGGATTATAGGGCGACTCCATGATCATGTCCTTTACGACACCAATGACGGTAAATTTATATCCCATCCAACCTATATTTTTTCCGATCGGTTGTTTAAGCCCCATGCCTTTGACGGTCGACTCGCTCAGGATCATTGTCATGGCATCGTATCCCCCGGACCCGGTTCGAAAATCCCGCCCTTCGACGAACTGTAAGCCCACCGTTTTCGCATATTCCTGTGTTACCCCCTTCATGGCAAAATTATCGGCAGTGGCGTCCGGGCTCTTGCCTGTCCATGTTAAACCGCTATTCACATCCCCCAGCTGGGTCGTCGGGCTCGTGGATTCTGCGACTTCGGCAATCGCGCCGGTGTTCAGCAGATCGCTTCGGAAGGCAGGAAAATGATTGTATATATCCTTTGTATGCAGTTGGATCATCACCAGCCCATTCCGGTTGTACCCCACAGGCCGGCTCCTGGCGAATTGCACCTGCTGGAATACAATGACCGTTCCAATGATCAGGGCGATGGATACGGTGAATTGTGTTACCACCAATATCTTGCGCGGCAATGTAGCCAGGCGGCCTGCACGGAAAACTCCCTTTAATACTTTGATAGGTTGAAATGAAGACAAATAAAGGGCCGGATAGCTGCCTGCAATAAGGCCGGTGATCAGGCTGAAGCTAATGCCGGCTAGCCACAAAAAAGGGTTCCGCCATGGGATAGAGATTTTCTTATCCGCCAACGAATTGAAAAATGGCAGCGACCCTTGCACTAAGACAAGGGAGAGGGCAAAAGCCAGGGCGGTGACCAGCAGGGATTCCATGAAGAATTGCGCGATCAGTTGCCCACGCAGGGAACCAATAGCTTTACGGATACCCACTTCTTTGGCCCTTTTTTCGGAACGGGCCGTGCTCAGGTTCATGAAATTGATGCAGGCCAGCAATAGCACAAATACCCCTATCAGGCCAAACAGCCGGACATACTGGATCCTGCCGCCGGTAGGCATTCCCTCTTTAAATTCGGAATACAAGTGCCAGCGGCTCATAGGGTATAAAAACATCGTTGGTTTATACGGATCATTGGCCTTAATGGACTTGTCGTTATCCGACTTAATTTTTTTGATCTTTACGGAAACCTTCTCTATGTCGGCCTGATCCGCGAGTTGCACGAAGACCTGCCAGTTATTGTCCTGCCATTCCTGTCGGTTTGCTTTGGTCTCGGGGTCTGAAGTGGCATAGAGCCCCCAGGGGGATAGGAAAGTAATATCTCTGAATGTGCTGTTATAGGGGAAGTCTTCATAGACCCCCGTCACTTTAACAAACAGGCTGTCGTCTATGCGGATCGTCTGACCCAGGGGGCTGGCGCCGGCAAACAACGCTGTTGCCAGGGAGCCGGATAACAAGATCGAATGCGGGTCTTTCAAACCGGCCCGGTCGCCTTCCAGCATATGCAACGTCAGCATTTCGGGGCCCTGGGGTTCGATGAAATTACCCGTTTTCGTCAGCTTTTTTCCTTCAAAAGCCAGGATATGGTCCTGGGTCTGGGAGGACAATACGATGTGCTTGAAGTCACCCCCAAATTTTGCCCTCAGTTCGTCTGCCACGGGAATGGGTATCTCCTTTTGCGTCTGGTAGACTCCGTTAATGGCCTGGTTCTCCATTACCTGGGCGATGCGGTGGTAGTTTTCGGGCTGCCTGTCAAACGACCACTCGTCGTAGATCCAACAACCGATCAGCATAGCCACCGTCATACCCACGGAGAGACCGCCGACATTGATGAAAGACGAAGTCTTGTTCTTACGAAGGCTGCGCCAGGCAATCTTGACGTAGTTTTTGAGCATATGCTCTCAACTGCCACCAAGAGAATGCCAGTCTTTTACGGTATTAATAATCAATTATCTGTATCCTGCTTCCCGGATGGAGTGTCCGTTTTTGATACTTCAACTGTCCGCGAGCGGCCCTGGTTGGCGCATACGCTGCCAGGACGGGGTAGCTAGATGAGCTAGATAAACACGATCCGGCGGATCTTGCCGGCCCTTTCCAGTTTCCTTTCCAATTCCTGCTGTTTCTGCAGGAACTGCCCCTGTAATTTCAACTGTTCTTCCAGGAGCTGCTTTTGTACTTTTATCGCGGACTGATCTTCTTTCGTGCGGGTTGCTTGCAGAACCTGTAACTGGACCTGCAGCTCTTTTTGCATTTTTTTTATGGCCACTGTCAATTCATGAGCCGCCAGGCTCTGCAAATAGGCATATTTTTCCAGGAGCTTTGCTGTATCCTCTATTTGCTGAAAAGAAAAACTTGAGTTAGGAACAAAGGGCTGGCGGAAGGTAATGGCCTTTTTGGCCGAAGTCGCCATAGTGATACGGACAGCAGGCCCGATGGAATACTCCCGGTCATCCGGCTGGACGATAGTGGCGAACTCTCCGTTCAGCAACTGATTTTCCCGGGATTCATTTTCTGCTGCAATCATCCCGTCATTCTCCGCTTCTGACGCTTCATCCGGATCATGATCAATATCCGGGGCATCAGAGGAAGCGGACCGATACTTTTTATGTAGGGCTGAAGATGGCAAAACCGCTTTTGGCGCCGTCACTTTAATGTTTATAGCCAACAGCTCTGTCCTTGTCATCGTTGGTGCTGCTGTCTCTGTCATTGGGCCCTCCGTCATCATCCCTGCGTCCATTGATGAGCCGGGGGAGCGACCGGTTGTGCCTATGATGGGACCTATCGTGATA
>Ga0307511_10002441_pt1 | contig 19439 bp, 12 predicted proteins | sample 13_EM_MG_FD_200266 | JGI IMG/M metagenome (GOLD analysis project Ga0307511, IMG submission 200266) | Populus trichocarpa ectomycorrhiza microbial communities from riparian zone in the Pacific Northwest, United States - 13_EM | ecosystem: Host-associated > Plants > Roots > Unclassified | place... | reverse complement strand
CCCCTGGCTTATAGTTCGATCCACGGGTATTAGTGAAACCAAAGACCATATTCCTAGCGGCATCTCGGTGAAGGTGCGTTAGGAGTTCTTTGATGCAGAATCGGAACATCACGGTGAGACGCGCATTGTTAGGCTTTAGGAGGATTAGGATGCCGTGAAGCTTGTCATAGTTCGAAAGGACGGATAAGATGTCCGCCATATTCTCCGTATCCTGCCTTGCTCCCCTAGTATCCCCGATACCCGGTGTATCGAACAACCGGACAATGCGACTTCCAATTTGAACGGTGTGGACGAGTGTCTTTTGTGTTGCAGAATGTCCCTTCGACCCGTCTTGTTCGTTCTTGCTAATTCCGGCGCTCACCTGTCTGTTGTTAGTACAGAAATCCTCGCGCTGAATTGAAACTTAAATTTGAAGATGCTAAATTTGAACGGGTGGGGACACAAACCGTTGTCGTGACAAATGGGCGGCGTGGACTTGTTTTATCTACTACCTGGGTGGCAAACGAAAATGGTATAATGCATTGCAATTTTTTCGCCTTCATTGCATCGTCGAGTGTATCATAGGTAAGGTAATTGACGAATGCATTGATGAATGTGGACTTACCCACGCCCGTCTCACCCAAAATTAGTATATTCAGCGGTTCAAGCGGCTCAAGTGCATTCAGCGACTCTAGTAGTATCTTTCCCTCCCGTCTGGACCACCCCTCATGCTTGCGGTCATTGCATTGGAAGGTCCAGTTGTTGTACAGCCCCCGCCCACAGTCGCAGTATAGGAAGTTGTCGCTGTATCCAAATGAAATTGAAGCATGGCACTTATGGCAAATCCAGTCGCACAAGTTATCGCTGCAGGCTTCACCAGGACATGTCAGTGTGACCTTTGCCATCTTAATAGGCCTCTTGTGCGGCCCCTTCTCAAAGTTGGCCATGTCATATTGCATGAAGCTCTTGTCGGCGCGTTCCCTCCGCTCTTCAGCTAGGTCCTCGGCAATAGTAACCGCATCACGTTTGTGACTTATGTAGGGTCTGTCCACTGTCTCACCAGTACCATCACAATCTTTCACAAGAATATGAGCCTTTCGAGTCACATTTGTCCCACCTTCACCAAGAAGCTCCATTAGTATTGCAATATTTTCGTGCAATACAGGGTCCCCATACTGCGACTCCCAGTTGAAGCGGAAAACATAGCTCTCATGAGATCCATGCGCCTCATGTACATCGACATTCACGCCGCCGGAGAAGCCAACGTATTCTGCCCCCTTCCTAATAACTGTGTCAAATAAATCCATCTTTTCCGTGTACTTTCCCAATACTCCAGAAACCGGCTCCAAGGACAGGTCTTCGCTTCTATACTCCTGTAGCAACTCCCACAGGCTTTCTGGTTTCCCCTGACCACCCCGAGCATCCCTTAATGTCATCGCAAACCGTGATCGGAGTGCTGCCTCCCTTCCATTTACTATCCTCCTTTGGTCCTCAATCTCCTTGATGTGCTCTGCCGGAACACAGTGCTGATGCTCGGAGATACGTGCGTGGTAGTCCGAAAGTGCCAGTTGCATAGCAGAGAAGTCGGCAAACAGGATGACAAATTTTTCCAGTGTATCCCCGCTGAGTTGCACAAAAGGGGTATTGGATGCCGCAATATTTTTGCCATGAAGGAATGCAAGCATTTGCAAAGGCATCAGGGTGTACGTCACCGGTTTTCCGTTGCCCTCGTCGTCACTAGAGATGTGCTGTGGGACTTCATTGAGAAACTTGCAAACACCCTCAAATGTTGTAGGCCTCACATCACCGTCGGAGAACACATCGCTGTCAACGTGAACCTTGAAATTGTGAGTAGGGTTTTCTGAATTATGATCCCGCGTACTCTTGGTACCGGTTCTCTTTCCTGGCACCCTTAGCTGCAACGATTTCAATCTTTCTTTCAACTCCGTGGTGATATCCTCTCTCCTCTCACGGTCGCTCTGCGACAGCTGATGCTTCGCAGTCACAATAGAATTAGCTCCCCAGGTGATACCAACCACAACATGCGTAGCAAATCCACCTTCAATATAGTCCAGAGCGAGGAAATCGGCAATCTCTCTGCTCCTCACTTCCAGGCTCTCCTCCATCACCGTGACCCGGTGATACATAGATACTTCCACGGCTCCACCAGTATTCTGGATTTTATTGAGGTGACGTCCAGAACCTTCCACATTCACGAAGCCGCTGAGATAGCTCGCCTGGAGGTCAGTGTTGAGGCCCATCTTACTGAACCGACCCTTCAGAGAATCGTCCGCCGAGAAGTCGAATTCGGTGATTGTTTTCTCCGTTCGTGTGATGACAGAGCGGGGGGCCTTTGCATTGAGAATGCATATTGGCAGGAAGATATCTGTTCGTGCATCGTACAGCGTACCCAGCTTGGCTATTTGGCCAAGTGCCGGGCGAAGGGTCTGCATTTGCATCATCATTGGAAAGCTAGCTGAAACCACGAATTAAATGGTTAAGCTATTTGATACGAGTGAGATTTGCGAGGAGGTCAGTAGTGCGAGAAGGGTATGGATATTGATGTGATGGAGTCACAGGATCAGACTCCGGAGGGGACTTGAGGATTCTAGAGTCGTGCGAGCCTACTAGACAATATAACTATAAGCTGAGACCATAGTTCTATTCGGAGAAAAGTACAGTCAGACTTCTCCTGCATGAGATTTTGGAATTGCTTTTGACGACTGGAGCAATCTAGCTGCGCTTGGTAAGGAATGCCCTCGCATGCAAACACATGTGCACTCTAAACTACACCTACATGCTTGTGCATAACATTCCACAGCATGTGCGCAACATGATGTGTACAACACTTGCCTACACATGTGCACTCGATAACCTCGTAACATCATATACTTACACTTTTCCACCTGTCACAACAGAGTTAGCAGATGTTTTCAGAAGAAGTTATACATAGATATGTTGCTGGTACATTGAGGTATGCTCACGTATGTCCCCATCACCCCGACATGCTTCTTGGATTCTATCCAGAGCGACCGATCATGCAATTCGTTGCATATTCCTTTGAATATAATCACAAACCGTTACTGTTACCTTAATTTGTAAATGTATATCTCTCTTTGATATTAATATATGCGGATCCCATTCGCATTGTAGTATTCGGTCCCGTTAACATTGTGTATTCACTGTTGATACAATGCGTGGGGTAAAGTTATGGCGCACCAAGTTAGCGCTAGTCCTTATTTCTGGTGAGCATACAGCAGTGTGAGTGATGCATAAAAGTGGTGCGCCATAACTTTCCCACATGCACTGTAGGCAACTGCGGGATTCATTAGCATAATCCTAATCTTGGGGTGCTATATACTGAGATAAAACACACTTTCGTTCTACATAACCTACTCCCGTTGCATGCGGAAATCGGTCCCAGAAAACAGCGGCTGGAGCTTATTAGTTAAGTACATACATATGCATATATACTTGCTGAGGTAGCTAAGGATGGGTACAGGACAAGTGAATGGTAGACATCAAGCAACTCGCTAGGAAATACGTTGGCCGTATATATGAGTCACATTTAGATGGCCCTGCACAAACGCACGGAATGATTCCTTCTCGTTGGCCAGCGGCTGGTCAGATGATTTGTATGCTACACACTAGAATAATTGTAGGACTCTCACCGTCACCGCTCCTGCTTGACTTATGCCCTATACCTGTTGTGTATGCTTTTGTAGTCATTGATCGTAAATCTCCATTAATATACATATATATACTTACCGCAATCTTTAGTGACGGGGTTTATAATGTCAATTAATTAATCCATTCATAATCATATCAAAAGTAGGTAATTCAATGCATTTGCGGTCTGACTCTCTAGCGGGACTGCCGTGATACATACATATGTCTGTATAAAAACAAACTACTTACCGAATCAAATATATCCATGTCCCTCTACTTATCAAGCATATTGGTCAATTATCTCGCCTCATCTTCAGCCTTGCATGTAGGTATATCGATTATCAAGAGTTGAAAATGAAACATGCAGCAAAAAGATTGCGATAGAAATACTTGGCACATCTACAGCATTGCAACCTGATTGGGTGTCTGAACGATGATCCAAGTATCGTGTGTTTATGCAGTTTACCTCAAATTGATTTGATCAGGCCCACCTTCGATATCAGTGTTGATGGGGGGTGCCATCAGGCCACCCATGCCTGTTTTTAGCAACACACCACATATAAGTGCTAAGTAGTTTCCAGCAGAGATTATGTACTTTATCAACCATAATCAGAGGGTTATATTTCGAATTTAACTACGTTATCAGGTTGAAGACAATGCATGCTGATAAGAACCCCTGTAAGTACGGGTACTATGTATTTTCTTCGTTGCTCGGCTGGCAAACATTGGGGGTGCAAAGCACTCGCATTATCCACAGAAGTCCCCCCTAGCCTGGTTGCGGTCCCCCACCTAGTCTGATTACTCTCTATCTATTGCCAATAGATTATCTTTTAGAAAGCACACAGAGCACTACATCCGAGATTTCCAAGCCTGCTTATGTCGATAACTTCGAGTAGTAATTCCTATCTCAGGCCCAATAGCAGCTCCCAACCGTATTAAGATTCGGGCGCTCGCCCAAATTAGGGTAGAGATACCATTACCAAGGAACTTAGGGTCATAAAATGTGACCTACTGTAGTGTAAGTTTCACTCATTTTCTCACATTACCCCGGACCAGGAGAGGGTTATTGGTCATGAAGATTGCGTCAACAGGTGTTCCTAAATTGAAGTTTTCTTCTACTAATCCCTAAGGTAATGCACCTTGTGGCTGCAAAGGCCCACTCCTTAGGATCCTCCATAGTACTCCCTCCCAAAATAGATAGAAATTTAGGTAAATATGGGAGCACCCTACTACCTAAGAGCTTCGGCTGTATAACTCTCCTGGACCTTGTATAAGCATCAGAAATTCTGAGAGCGTTACCGGGATGTTTTCGGTGGTATATCCGGTGTTCCCTATCTATGAGGAGGACTGTCCCAGTTGAATTCAGGACAATGCCTGTACATTCAGTTATCGTTGAGCGTGTGTAGTGGTGTGGATACAGGTGCATATACTATTAAACAACTAGCGGCTTGTGCGAGTTAGATCAGCTGCCAAGGTGAGTCCTGGTAATAAGGCTCATAGACTCTCCACCAGCAAGTAGTAACCTCGATACAGACCTTCATTGGCAGTAAAAGGTAATTCCGCCAGTAGGTTTCACCATGTGATATCAACGACAAGGCATGGCGAGCTGCATATCGTTGCATTTATCTCAATTCATGCAAACATATTACTTATCAAGTCAGGCTTTGGCGTTTGTGCTCGTTATATGCTTTAGTGTATACAGGAGCCTGTAGCATTCAGCTTGTTTGGTATTATACCAATTCTGCAAGCATATTGTCTCTCAGAGAAGCAAGTAGCGGAATGGTTTGGGAGTCACAAGAAATACCCGGATTATTCTACAATTACAACTAGATATTCTGGAACTAGCTTCCTCGAAGTAGGGAAATAACTCCCTCACTCTAGGGTACGAGGCTAACCCCAGCCATCCCATGTTCAATTATTTTGTAGTTAGTATTACCCTGAACTCGAACCAATGCTGATTTATTAACGAAAAACGCATTGTGTGTGAAGTCCATGGCTTTTAATGGCGCTTCTGTGTTACGTGTTCTGGGTTAGGGAGAGAGTGGGACTAGGCACGGTGCTAGAACACCTAGGGACCCAATGGTAGGCCTCCTCACGGACTCCATGGCCGCCAAACAGACCCTAGTACTCGGACAACCCCCACGATCTGGGATTGAGATCCACCTGAAAAGGGCCCACCATGGCCAGGGAGCACTCGGACACCACAATCCCCTGGGTCAGGAGGCCGGGGAACGTATAGGTATAGATAAAAGTACTTTCTTTATTGTAATATTGATGTGCTGCACAATGTAAACACAATGTATAATCACGTTGACATCTGGGTACTCCACTATACTCGCGAAATGGGTCTCAGTGCACCCATGATATGGTATCCGCGAAGAGTACGTTATAACACCCCCCGCAGACTCCTTAAAATTGTACTGTAGTGATAACTCGAGTACCTAATTACCTAATTATAACCTATGTAAGGTAGTTTGTAGTGTGATATGTATGATCAGCTACAGTTAGAATTCGACTATAGCTACATCATCCGGCCTGTGTAACATTTCGTGCTGGTCCTGTACTATTACTCCCATATCCAGCACTTGTACTTGCCAAGGGCCCGTACACTTTCTATGTCTGGAGACAAGTGCCGCGGACTCATAAAGAATAATTTCTAGGCGTTGCACACTACCTAGGTAGTGGGTATATCAACCTCCGGCCCAATTCTAGGCCTGATATTGACCTCCAAATCACAATTTGACAAGTGCCGAAAGCTAGATAAATTACAGGAAACAATATACATCTGGGTGCTGATAATACCAGGTTGCTGGTGGTCAACTGTATATTTATATTGCGGGATTTCTGGTGATGTGTTTGTCACTAGACGCAATACATGAGCCCATTATGTTTTTGCAAGCCCACTGTCTCTTGCCAGACTTACGCCAGTCCTGAGAAGTTGAAATACAACCGCCTAGGGACGAGGCTACTATCTTGACCCATGTATTGCACACTATTCCATATTCTTGGGTTATATTTTCAGGAATTACTTCACATTCGCCACTGACACCACATCCAAGTTATCACCAGACGCCTTTTCAAGCACCCCTTTGTCGTCAACAGAAGCAGCTTACGCAAAAAGCTGACCTCAAACCAATCCAGCTCCCATGTAAAAATATAGCCTGCACTCAAACTCAGCTGCAGGCCTCAAGGTAACGATTACCATGACGTAGGAGTGGGGGCAATAAATTCGGTAACGGAGCTTTTTTTGCAGTCATATATTAATGTTACCCCTACCTACGCTATAAAGGTGAATCAGCCTACAGTTGCTACAAAAGGAGAATATCTATCGATCTTAATTGATTATCATCGGACAACAGTTGTCTTTTGCTAGTGAGATACGCTCAGGTACTCAGCTCTGAGGTCTTTGGGTCGGCAGCGCCTGTATCCATGGAAACACAATGGTAAGGTCAGAACAGATTTGTACTCTACGGTAAATGCTCTCTGACGGAATGATCTACGATGTGTGCTTCGGCATTATCAGATTCTAGAGCAGATTGATATAATTGACACTATAACTGACTATGCTGACTCTTGCAATTAGGCTATCAACGGATCAGTACCTAGCATATAGTTATATGTATCGTTGGTCGCTTTTTGAGCACACTAGAGGAACAGGCATTGGTTTAACAATCCAACAACCGCACTCAAGTTCATGCACTATGCATTAGCAGTCTAAGGAATGACGCCATAACACAGAATACATGTACTCCACAAACTATATCCCGAATCATCGACTATCCCGAATGGTGATATTATGGGATATCAAATCAAGCGTATACATATTCAGGCACGCCAATGCGCTTCAATAGGCGGTAAGATTGCATGGTACTTCCTACGTTCATGTCCTATGCATTATGTATTCTATTTTACACCTTGATGCCCCCCCTGGGGGGCCAGCACTGAATTTGCAACGGAAAGAGAATTGTGTGCCAATTAGGCCATTTTGCAGCGCTTTTAAGCTGGCACTGGATTTTCGGCAACTAGTCTAGGGTAAGCGAAGCACACAATGGGCGGAAGGCTTCCCTGTGCTCCCCAGAATCTATTTATAGCTTGTCACTCGTAGTACCTAGTATGGGGTTTTCACACAAAAGTGAGCTTGCAATTGTAATTCCCTATAGTAGGAAGTTTGGTCACCCAAAATTAAGGGATTCTTTGCAAAATTAGTTTGCGCTAGTGGACAATTAAACTGCAAGTCACTTCGCTTAAGCTTCCGCAGGAGTACTATGACGTCGGGTGGAGGGGCACCCTTATCGATAAGCATCCCTGACAAATACCCCGCGAAAAATCCCCTAAGTCGGAAATGAGTCAATGTCACTCACTCTATTTGTAATTAACATTGATGAGAGCGAGTATACGACTGTTGACATAAACCGATTAACATCAAATGAGACTATGTCTAGCAATCAAGATATCGATATGCATGGCCACTGAAGTTCATTGTTTGCGGAGGGTTTGAAGAGCCTATACAACTAGAGCTACAGCTAGAACTGATCACATCGATCTGGTTATTTGTGAAATGTACCTCTACAGTCTGCCTCTCATATCCACAGGCCTAGATACATTGGGTGAGTGGTCTGCTCCTGTACAGTCTGCTTGCGCAATACAAATTGCATAATGCTCAAATCGAATCAAATCAAAACGAATCTCATGCTCGAAACGGAGCGTGACGAGATAAAAATGCGATACACCCTGAGGCAAATCATGGGGGAGGCAGCCAATGAAATTTCTAGGTATGACAGCGGATAAAAATACAAGAGATGTCGTAGTGATAGGTAACACCTATTTAATGTAGCAATGCACATAGCTGCTGATGTTGGTGAGCACGCGGGAGTAACTATATAATTGAGTGCTCTGGAGTTTGGTGATAAGTATGAAGGATAAGTGATGACTAACGATGGATTATTAGATTAGACAGAAGAGTGGATAATTTCTGGCCAGCCCGCGAAGGAACCAGAAGCTCCCGAACCGTACAGCCGGTTCGCGAGTGGTTGATGCTAGATTTATAGAGCTAAATTTTTGCATAGTGGGTCTATCCAGAATAGGAGTTCACTGTCTGACTTGCTTACAATTCTCAATACTCATCTTCCTTCCTTCACATCCATACAATGGAGATAGATTGCCCTGGATGGATCACAGCCACCCAGATGGGTCGGAATTTTCTGCAACGAAAAACAGTTTTAGCTCTATCTACGACAGAACCCAAATCGATTCCGAAATGCCTGATGATATCTACCTACAGTTCAAAACCACCTTCTTCAGAATGCCGGAAAACCTCTAGTTCCAGTAGTTCTAGTTTTACTAGAAAATTCTACCTGCAAGAAAGGAGGGAAGGGGCAATTTCTCAATATTTAGTAGGTCAGACCTCGGCCAGAGTCATAGATTAATATGCCTAGGCGCTGGCAGATGCATTAGAAGAGATCTGGGAAGAGATTCCCGAGTCACTGCTGGAAAGTCTTTATACCTCTATGCCCCATCGTGTAGCAGCTGTCATTAAAGCAAAGGGGTGGCATACCAAGTATTAGGATATTGTGTATGTAGATATATTGTTCATACTTTATTGTTCATACTGTTGTTGCTCACGCTCTTGTTTGTTTTCCTACTGTTCACTATGCACCGACAGCATAGATACGTGCGCTAAACCCAAAATAATTACGCTTAACCTATAATATACAAGCTAAGACTACAATGCTAAATGAAAGCTCTTATGCAGGGGGGGTATCAAATATTTTGCCACCAGGCTGTACATACGTAATTTACTCTGACTTCTCAGGGTAAAACCTTCCCCGTTTAACCATACCAAAAATAATTCCGGAACACCCGGGGAGGGAAGCCTTATGGCAGTTGAGCCCCAATGAAAGCACTACAAATACGGTATAAAGCAAAGAATGACCACAGATTCAAATTCGAAGGACTACAGAAACGGCTTCCCCATCGACCCATCAGCTGCATGGAATAATCCGCTCAAATGCCCACTTAATAACCGCTAATTTCTTAAACCTAAGCAACCAATAACCACAGCTGTACAGCAAAAGCATAAAACCTAGTTAGTAGTACCCTCCCCTATTGCCCTGAAGACTATATTGATAACCCCCAACCACGAGGTCTCTCCTAGCACCAGGGTAGCTATGGCCCCCAGCTGCAAAATCAATGAAGTTGTTCAACCTATCCCGGGTATACCGATACCCACCAACAACCGCCTTCCCGATGCTCCCCCTCCAGAGCTTGGACCTGACACGAACATTGTGCGACTCCTCCCGGAATGTATCGCCGTGAGCTTGTCGGACGATGGATTTAATTTGGCGTAGGCTCTGGCCATAGTGGGGCAAGCTATAGAGTTCGTGAACTCGTTTCTGCACTTCTTGCGCACTCAGTAACTCACAATCCTTGCCACTTTCCATTCTTTCAGTGAGAGTTTTGACCTGCTCTTGATATTGAACGAGATATCTCTCCAAGTCGTCAAGTTTGGATCGATCCCCTCCCACGGCTACCTTGCCTCTTTCCTCCTTAATCATGAAACCAAGATAGTCTATGGTGGCGTCATTGTAAGGGGTTATTGAATTTTGTTTCAAAAAAAGACTAAAACGGATGGCAGCGCCCTCAATCTCCTCATATTCAGCTTTAATCGCAGTGATAAAGTTCTCCTTCTCAGAAATAGCAATTTTCTTCACTTCCATGTCAGAAGTAGCTGTCTTAAGCTTGTGTTCCGTATCGTTGCTTCTGATTACTTTCTGCTCAGGTCTCAGCTCATACAAAACGTGCAAGTGCACCTGCCACGAGTGCTTGCACCGCTTGCAGAAGCCGTTATTACCGGCGAAAGCGGAACAGTTGATAAGCTCTGGATGGGCTATTTGATCTGCTGGAACATTGCCCAACCCGCAAGGGCTGTGGCAGCGAGTTTTGTACACAACCCTTAGATTTGGCTTTCCAGGGTCGGTGCCGTCATCTTGATGGTCGATACAGTCGGCATGAGCACAGACCGTCCGTGGTCGATCAAGTTTATGCGCTTGGAGGGTTCTCATTGTCACATAGAGATGCTGTTCCAGGTCCTGAGCCTTCAGCTTGTCCTCGCGGAGGGACTTGATCTGGTCATTGTTCACCTTAATAGTGTCATTCATTACTTGCATAATTTCAGCCATTGGCTTTGTGAGCTCTGTGATCAGGTGTCGGGTATCGTTTAAGCTGACTGTGCTTGTCACTTGGTGTGGCTTCAGGTCCTCGAAGTATTTTAACAGTCGGTGAGACTCATGTGCTGACTTGTCCCAACTTCGGTTGTAGTCTCCTTGGTCTCCCAGATCAACGCCTTGATGATAGCCGGCAAGGTATCGAAAGCTCTCGGAGTCAAAGCAGTAGACAGTTTCTTCAAAAAGGCCAATATCAACTTCCTTATTGGAAGCCAACTCTCGCTTGAGTGGCTCAAATGTATCCCCTGGCTTATAATTCGACCCACGGGTGTTAGTGAAACCAAAGACCATGTTCCTAGCGGCATCTCGGTGAAGGTGGGTCAGGAGCTCTTTGATGCAGAACCTGAACATGATAGTGAGACGTGCATTGTTGGGCTTTAGGAGGATTAAAATTCCGTGAAGCTTGTCATAGTTCGAAAGGACAGATAGGATGTCCGCCATATTCTCCGTATCCTGCATCGCTCCCCTAGTATCCCCGATACCCGGCGTATCGAATAAGCGGACAATGCGACTTCCAATTTGAACGGTGTGGACGCGTGTTTTTTGTGTTGCAGAATGACCCCTTGACCCATCCCTTTCATTCTTGCTGGCACCAGTGCTCACCTGTTCATTATTATATTAGCGAAATCCGAGTTTTAAGTTCTTAGGGTGACAAACCATTCTTGTTACAAATGGGCGGCGTGGACTCGCTTGATCTACTACCTGCGTCGCAAACGAAAATGGGATAATGCATTGCAATTTTTTCGCTTTCATTGCGTCGTCGAGTGTGTCGTAGGTAAGGTAGTTGACAAATGCATTGATGAATGTTGACTTTCCCACACCTGTTTCGCCCAGGATAAGGATATTCAGTGCTTCAAGGGGCTCCAGTGCCTTGAGTGACTCCAGTAGTGTTGTTTCCTCGTACTTAGACCATTCCCTGCCATGTTCGGGGTCATTGCATTGGAAAGTCCAGTTATTGTACAACCCCCGCCCACAGTCGCAGTATAGGAAGGTATCGCTGTATACAAACGAGATCGAAGCATGGCACTTATAGCAAATCCAGTCCCGAAGATGATTATTCTTGCTGCAGGCTTTACCTGGGCATATCAGTGTAACTTTTGCCCTCTTTATAGGTCGCTTGTGCGGTCCCTGCTCAAAACCGACCATGTCATATTGCATGAAGCTCTTGTCCGCACGTTCTCTCCGATCTTCAGCCAAGTCCTCGGTAATTGTAACCGTATTTTGTTCATGAGATATGAAGGGTTTATCCACTGTCTCGCCAATACCGTCACAATCTTTTACAACAATATGAGCCGTTCGAGCTGCCCCCCCAAGAAGTTCCAGAATTATCGCAATATTCTCGTGCAAAACAGGGCTCCCATACTGCGACTCCCAATTGAAGCGGAAAACATAGATTTCGTGATGTAAGCGCAGCTGGTGTTCGTCGATCTGTGAGTCGCTAGAGAAGCCAACATATTCCGCCCCCTTGCTAACAACCATGTCGAAGAAATCCATCTTCTCAGTGTATTTCCTTGTTCCGGAGACCGTCTCTAGGGACATATCCTCGCCCTTGAACTCTTTTAGCAACTCCCAGAGACTTTCAGGTCTCTCCCTACCAGCCCGCGCATCCCTCAATGACATTGCAAACCGCGATCTGAGCGCTGCGTCCCGTCTATTCACTGCCCTACTTTGGTCTTCAATCTCCTTGGTGTGCTTTGCCGGGATACAGTGTCGATGCTCGTTGATGCGTGCATGATAGTGCGAAAGTGAAATTTTCATACTGGAGAGTTCAGCAAACAAGTCGACAAACTTTTCGAGGGTATCCTCGCTGAGTTTGACCAGAGGGGTATTGGCAGCTGCGATATTATTGTTTTGAAGGAATGCCAGGATTTGCAGTGGTAGTAGGGCATATGTCACTGGTTTTCCGCTTCCCTCGCCGCCCTTTGAGATATACTGTGGAACCTTATTAAGGAGCCTATAGACACCCTCAAGGGTTATGGGCATCACATCGCGGTCAGGCAACACGTCGCTGTCAATGTGGACCTCAAATCTGTAACGGCAATTCTCTGAATCCTGGTCCTTTTTATTGTTTGTTCCCTTTCCTGAGACTCCAAGTTTCCGCTGCAAGGTTGCCAGTCTTGCTTCCAGCGCCGTGGTGACATCGGTCCTCCTCTCACGGTCGCTCTGCGACAGCTGATGCTTCGCAGTCACAATGGAATGGCCCCCCCAGGTGATACCAACCACAACATGTGTGGCAAAGCCGCCTTGGATGTTATCCAGGTCGAGGAAATCCGCAACCTCTTTGCTCCTCACTTCCAGACTCTCCTCCATCACCGTGAGCCGGTGATACATAGAAACTTCCACAACATCACCGGTATCCCGGGCATGGACTTTATTGAGATACCTTCCGGAACCTTCCGCATTCACAAAGCCGCCGAGATAGCTCGCTTGTAGATCAGTGTTCAGACCCATCTTATTGAACCGTTCCTTCATGGAGCCGTCTACGGAGAATTCGAATTCAGTGGTTATTTTCTCAGTCCGTGTGACGACTGAGTCGGGGACCTTTGCATTGAGAATGCAGACTGGCAGAAAATTATCGGCTCGCGCATCGTACAGAGTACCTAGCCTAGCTATTTGACCAAGTGCTGGACGAACGATATGCATTGCAATGCTACGAAAGCAAAATTTGTTTGTTTATGATAAAAGTAAATACGAGGTACAGTACGAAGTGGATGGGTATCTTGGTATGATGGGATAGCAGGATGAAATTGCAGAGGAAAGCGGGCGGGGGTGCGACCCTACTGGATTATATACCATAGGCCGGACAGTTTGTAGAAGAGTATCGTATCAAAATTCGCATCCAAGTTTAGTGACACTGGCATTTGATAGTGTGGTGAAGGTATAGGTATATTGCTAGGGTCGGGGGTTAGCTATAGATCTGCGCATGGCACAGCAATGCGAGCCACCTCCGTGTTATCTGGAATTGGGACAAACCAGGGATTGGGCCCCAGAATAGGTATGGTAATGGTTGTCTATAGACAGCTTGTAATAGTCATGAAATGTAGTAGTCAATAGGCCTCCAACTGAGCACAAGCCAGATCGACATACGTTGTGCATGGAAAGTAGCGAAGTGACAACCGCCGTAATATTCGGGGCTCTAGGCTACCTTCTCTCCCACGCATGCAACTATATGAGACCCAGTATTGGTCATCACGTATGATGTGTTCTATCGCATATGAACGAGAATTCGTAGATAATGTAAATTCCATTGGCACCAATGCGGTCTTCGGGTTCCGTCAATTTGGTCCCTGCTTATAGCATGCTTTATGTGGGGAATAGCTCTTTAACTCCCGGCACCTATTCGTGATTAAGTCAAATCTGTGATAACACAGGCCTGCCACTTGAGCAAGATCCTGCCTGACCGTATCCCAGTACTTTCACAGTTGACATGAGCAGGAAGTACCCTCTTGCCAGGCTGAGTTTCATCTGTACGTACGGTAGGTACTGGGAGTGGCTAAAGTGGAGGGCGTTTGGATCATACTGATAATTCCATCTTTCTGCTGAGATTGAGCTAGGGTGACTACATTTGCCAGGGGCCTTGTGCGGCAGACTGGGGCAGATCGACATACTCCATATTTAGAATTGCAAAGTGGACTACAAAATTTCCGAAGTGACACATACATGAAGCGGGCCGAAATGTAGATCCATGTGCATGTAGTTTCTGAAATATCACCTTACCATTGGTCGGAAATAGAGTCTACAGCCATGCACGTGGACACGTGCAGATGAGAAGCTTCCCTGCATCCAATCCGGGGGCGGCAAAGCTGTGCCCGTTTTTGAGGCACCAGTGGAGTGGGCAATACCCGGGTGTAGAATTATTGTACCAGAAATGGTAGAATCCCTTTCAAAATAATGTATTATTTCTAGTGATATCATAAATATGAGGCTATTTCGGTAAAGTTGTGATCTATGGTTCGTATCTGGCACGAGAGCTTTCATTTACCATGGAAAGTACCAGAATAAAGAACTAAAAAGCATCCCAAAACTACTTCTCACTTATAGGCTTGATTCTAGGTGTGTTTAGGGAGACAAAATTCTTAGCACGGTACCTATAATCGCATCGCGCAGTGACACAACCAAGATGTCGCGAAGCTAATGTCAGGCCTCCCGACCCCTTGAAGCTTCTAGGTTATAGTAATCAACGAGACTATCCTGCTAGGGTGGGCTCATGTAGAGTTGAACAGATAGCTTGCGAGGCATTTAGCTACATCATCAGGCCCCCCAGCGTTCGGCACCGAGTTTGGAGTCCCAGTTCTCAAACCCCACAATCCTCTTGCCTAGAGACCCAGCGGAGCGCCGGGAATTCAGTACATTCCATACAGCTATGTTCGCCTGTCGATTGCACGTACATCCATTTACATTTCTTGGAGTACATATCAAGTAATGCTTTCAATATCCTTGGTAGACATCATATTCAGCAGCGTACGAAAAAGACCTTGTATTAAATCCAATAACAGCACTCAGTCATCTTTGTGAGAAGGGGGTTGTTTTTGAGCCTAGGTATTAAGTGCCATGGGGGTAATAAAAGGAGCTATGGAAGTTGCGCTGGGGAGCGAAACGATATATAGTCTCACCACAATAGAACATATTGATGAAGTGTGATCAGACGGGAATTATATCAATACATTCACTGACTGATCTGTTCAACATAGAACCTTTGCATCGAGCTTCCATTGTCCTATCTGAGACATGTGGGATCCTCGCATGACGGAGTGCGCTTTGCGGAAGCTTTCAGATCTATTGTTAAGAACAATTGAGAAACAGGGGCTGATCGTGAATATTCTAACAATAGTATTCAAGTTCGGGCTATCTCTATAACTTTACCGTAGTGTCTAAGCTTCCCATTTTGTGATGCTGCTTTTGGGTTTCCGTTCCCGCTAGGCCTTTTGATTGTTTTTTTTTTTTTTTTTTTGAAGTATATACGCCTAATCAGCCTAAGGCTATGCGGCGGCCTGGAATCTTTGACGGAACCTTCATTGGGAGCGGTCGACTCCCGAGAAAACCAACTACATACAAACTGTGTGAGACCCGAACTCGCTGTATAAGAAAGAAAGAAACCAGTCGGAGTGATAAAGACGCGGTATAAGCCAACACCAAAAATCCTCAATCACCAGTCACTGCGTTCCACTCTTCTCCTTCCTCTGTCTCAGTCGTAGGCTTCAATCGGTAGCCAGCGTCCCCTCACCTTTAGGTGGCTCCCGAGTGCCAACCTCCTGTCAAAAAACACCACAACGGAGCTGGTGGTTTTACCCAATCTCCACATACCTCCTAAGAGCCAGCGTGCCCCTATTATCCCCTTCACTCCAATATCCTGTATCGTATCTGCCATGGGTCTCTGGCAGGGGACCCCATGGATCACCATCGCCTTGACTAACGGTCCGTTGTCGTCAGGTGATGTGCTCCGAGGGGTGTTTTGGCTGGTTGGGATCGCTTCCCAGCCAATTTTGCTGCCGAACGTGGAGCAGTTTGTTTTTTTGTAGCCGGAGGTGCCGCTACCAGAGCCTCGTCCTCATCCTCATACCCGGATAGGTCCTCATACATCTCCCGATAACTATCGGAATTGTCTGACCCATCCTTCATCACTGTATCCCCACTGTCTTTGGCTCTCCCCTTCCCCTTCCTCTCTCTCTTCCTCTCCATCCCCTTCTCCAGCTCCTCAATTCCCACATCCGTCTGTGTGCCCACTGCAGTCTCTGTGACTTCCGCCGTCTGCGTACCGTCATCCATCTGCAATGCCTTCGGCTCCAGGATATGGTCGGTCTGGGTGGCGATCGTTACCATCTTGACTGGTAGTGCCTTACCCTTTGCCTGCCACTTCTTCCTCTCTCCCGACACTGCCTTCCACTTCTCCTCCGCCTTCTCTTCCACCTCCTCTATCTTCCGCTTGGCAGCCTGCAACTCCTCCCTCCACTTTACTGCCTGTTCCGCGAGTATACTTACTGCGTGAGTCCGATCAGCAAGTTCCTTTTCCAACTTGGTACCATTCCCAGTTGCCAGGAGTTTAATTTGCTCTCTGAGTCCCGCGATAATTATATCCCGTGCCTCCGCCTTGTTCTCTGCATCGTCTTGCCATGGTGGAACTTATCCATCTGCCACGCAAGTTTCATGTATGCGTCGGATATTCTTCGTTGGCCCTCACCATCCACACTTCCATCCTCGCCGAGAATTCTGAGCATTAGGTCAAATTCTTTCATGTCATCACCTGTTTCCACCAGCTCTGACCCCACAAAGTTAACCGTATGTCTCAGCAAAAAATCCGCAACGATCTGCCACTCCCACCCCTTCATCCTCCTCATCTCCTCTTCCTCTTCCTCCAATCATGGCCCCATTGGTCCACAATCGCCTCATCATCACTGTCAAGAAACCCGGTCGGGTTTCCTTCGACACCCAAGGACCACAAAAATTATGATACTCATCACTAATCTCTCCGCGAGCACTTTCCTCCTCCTCCTCCTCCTCATGGACACTAGGCACTAGTTTCCTTAAGTCCGCCCGTTCTAGTGCCATTCTCACATTAGCCTCCGGTATCCTCACTAAGGGAGGAATTTCCGATGACTCCTTCGCCGCCAACTTCCTCTCCACTGATACCTGCCGGTTTCCAGTCTTAACAGCTGGAGTAGGTTCCGGTGTAGGTAATTGAGGTACAGACGCTTGTACCTCCGGAGTGCGGTATCTCGGTCTGTTGTCTAGAGAGGGGACAGCCAACGCGGCTGTAGCCTTTCCTTTGCCTTTTCGGTGCTTTGGCATCCGTTTCTAATTTCCCAAAAAATGCGGAGCCGCTGCTCAAGGTGACACCGAGATCTTACGCTGCTATAGGGTTGCAACGCGCTGCTCTCGCCTGTAGATTCCCTGTTTAAGGAAAAATCACCCCAGTTCAGCTCGAGTTCTTGCGAAACTTGACCCTCGGGGGGATACTGTAGTTCTCTTCAAATCGTCACGAAAATAGGATATTCGTGATGTGCTCGCTTCGCTCTGTCGAATTCTATTTTCTCCGACGTCGGAAACCCTCTGGTTGTCGAGATCGACCAAGTGGGCTCGTCCTGCACGGTGTTGTCGGTGTTCTTGATTGGTTGTGGCGATCGTTGCTTCGCGCGCTTTGGGGGCACATGCGGCTCTGTGGTGTACATTGCAAATCCAACGAGTCTGGTGGGGTTGTGTTCAAGGCTCCCTAATATCGTTGAGGGGGTTTCTCCTATCTGTAGATAACTCAAAATTATTGTTCGATCCGTCGCTTGTTCTTGATTGCATCCTCGCATGTCTTTGGGGGGGCCTTGGTTGTGGAGATCCGCCGAAAATTCCCGTCCTGGCGCTGGTGGTTGTGTGTCGCTCGCCTTGTATCGGCTCCCTATTCCGCTACATTGCCATCTACTGTACATAGTCCGCTCCTACTCCGCTAGGGGATAATTGAGGGGCCCTTGTTGAGAGTCGCGTTATGGGGGAAGTTGGGCTCCGGAAAAAAGTAAAGAATGCTTGCACCGGAATGCTTGCATCGGTATGCGGTAGACTACCCCCTTTATGGAGGAAAGCTCATATCTGAATTTGGTAAATGAGCCTGTTGTATAATCAGATTGATGTTATTGGCCAGGTAGTGTCTAGTCTATACCGTCCGGTCTGTCTTGGGTAGATGTGGGCGATGAAGTTTGTCGGTGAGATGGCGATACTTTTGAAGCGACTCCTATGTGTGCAGCAAATACCGGTGCCGGGTGTCGGACACTGGTAGATTAGATGTTGAAACCTCGACTTTCTGGTTTACTAATATTATTTCTAATATGAACAGTCGAGTACTTGATGCTTTCTAGGCTTCTGAGATACACGCGATTCGTAAGCTTGTTTTGCTAGAATCGCGGGTCGGTGGGTGAGCTCGGTATCGCTCTGTTGACCAGAGCCTCGTCGCGGTCTGTCGATTTCTACAATCGTGACTTCTCCCCCCCTCCCTGGTCTTCCACTACTTAGTGTTGATCCGTCACTATGCTACATTACTAAGTCTCTTGACGCTGCGTGATTACCTATTCCAGCACACCCTTTTATGACTTTGGCCTGTCTTGAAGCTAATCCTACCACGGTAGTCACTTCCATTTACGGTGGTAAGTCTCGGCCTGTACCTACTTTGGCGATCTAGGTATGTATTTAAATATAGCCTGTACATGGAAGTGTAGGCCTGCGATATACCCTAATGTAGTAAATATCGAACAGCTATTTTCCCCGTTTGTGGTTCTAGACAACATGCTAGCGAAATATCTTCTTTCAGAGGCAGCATTACTGCCTAATGAACCACTCCATGACACCAGGCACCTCAAAGTACTAACGTACATACGTTGCGTGAGTATATTCAATGATTTGCCTGATCCCATACGCGGTCATTTGTTTGAAGTAACTTGTAAGCCTGGCCGTGCGCATTTGCTGGACCCAATCCTCGTATCGTACAGACCCTGTCACTGAGCCTATGCACTCAGCCTTGTGTGGCTATGGCTTGAAAATTAGCGAATGAGATACCGTATTGATTTCGGAGTCATAGCAATAATCGGGCGA
>Ga0307511_10002440_pt1 | contig 19449 bp, 20 predicted proteins | sample 13_EM_MG_FD_200266 | JGI IMG/M metagenome (GOLD analysis project Ga0307511, IMG submission 200266) | Populus trichocarpa ectomycorrhiza microbial communities from riparian zone in the Pacific Northwest, United States - 13_EM | ecosystem: Host-associated > Plants > Roots > Unclassified | place... | reverse complement strand
CGATGATTTTTGGGAGCTCTTCTTTTCAATGCGCTCGGCCCTTTCTGCCTCTCCCAGTGCCTGGGCGACCTCGAGCACGCCGGAGCCGATGGGAACAAGCGGGTAGCGGGTAGGTACTTGCGAGAGCGTATTGACGAAGCGGTTGTAGTAAATTTCGACCGCGTCGAACTGCTCTTCTTCAAATTTCTGCAGCAGAAACCGGCTGATCGCTTTGCTTTGAGTGAAGGTGGGAGTGTCTTTCATCTCAAAATCGGCCAGGAGATTTTTCTTCATCCGCACCAAAACCTGGCGTCCCTTGCGCCCCACACTGATGTAGACTTTGCTGGCATCATCGGCCTTGAGCACATCGCGTAGCAGGTTGGTGTTGAGCGGACCGCAAAGGCCTTTTTCCGACGTGATGACAACCACGGCGGTCTTTCCACTTTTGCTGCGGCTTCGGAGAAGGGGATGGCTGATCTCATCCTTGCCGATATTGGCATAAAGATGGCCGGCGAGATCGTCCAGGCGGCTGGCAAAGGGGCGCAGCGAAATGGTCGACTGCTGGGCGCGGCGCATTTTCGTGGCCGCAACCATCTGCATGGCTTTGGTGATCTGGGAGGTATTTTTAACCGACTTAATGCGTCGGCGAATATCGCGAAGGTTGGCCATGGGATTAAGCGAAGAGCTAAGAGGTAGGAACGTAGAACTGAAGGCAAATCACGAATCGAGTGTCTTTACCTCTAAGTTCTTAGTTCTGCGTTCTAAGTTTTTAAACGTACGTTTCAGTGAATTGGCCGACGATGGTTTTTAATTCAGTGGTGATGGAGTCGTCGAAGGCGCCCTTGTCACGGAGCTGGCCCAGGATCTTGTCGTGCTGCGTGGTCAGGTGCTCGGAGAGCTTGGTCTGGAAGTCCTTGACCTTATCGACGGGAATCTTGTCGAAGAAGTTGTTTTGAACGGCCCAGAGAATAGTCGCCTGGAGTTCGATCGGTACCGGGTGATAATTCTTCTGATTGAAGACTTCCACCACGCGCGCGCCACGACCGAGTTTCGCCTGGGTGTTGGCGTCGAGATCGGAGCCGAACTGGGCAAAGGCGGCCAGTTCGCGGTACTGGGCCAGATCGCCCTTGATCTTACCGGCAACCTGCTTCATGGCCTTGATTTGTGCGGCGCTGCCGACGCGCGAGACGGAAAGACCAACGGAGATGGCGGGGCGGATACCCTGGTAGAACAGGTCGGTTTCGAGATAAATCTGGCCATCCGTGATCGAGATGACGTTGGTCGGGATGTACGCGGAAACGTCGCCCGCCTGCGTCTCGATGATGGGGAGCGCGGTGAGGGAACCGTTGCCATACTTTTCCCCGAGGCGCGCGGCCCGTTCCAGCAGGCGGGAGTGGAGATAGAAAACGTCGCCGGGATAAGCTTCGCGACCGGAAGGACGCTTAAGCACGAGGGAGACTTGGCGATAAGCAACGGCGTGCTTGGAGAGATCGTCGTAAATGATGAGGGCGTCCATGCCGTTGTCCATGAACCATTCGCCCATGGCCGCGCCGGAGAAGGGGGCGATGTACTGGCTGGTGGCGGAATCCGAGGCGGTGGAAGAAACGATGATGGTGTAGGGCAACGCGCCGAGCGCGCTGAGCGTTTCCACGACGCGGGCGACGTTGGCGTTTTTCTGGCCAATGGCGACGTAGATGCTGTAGAGCGGACGGAAGCCGGGCTTGCCTTCGTTTTCGCGATTGATGCGGGCCTGATTAATGATCGTATCGATGGCGATGGTGGTCTTGCCCGTGGCGCGATCGCCGATGATGAGCTCGCGTTGGCCGCGACCAATCGGGATCATCGCGTCGATGGCGGTGATGCCGGTCTGGATCGGCTGGCTGACGGACTTACGGGCGATGATGCCGGGGGCGAGTTTTTCGACCGGATAGAAGGTATCGGTCTTGATGTCGCCCTTGCCGTCGATCGGACGGCCCAGGGCATCGACCACGCGGCCCAGAAGTGATTTGCCCACGGGCACCTGGAGAAGCTTTCCGGTGGTGCGGACCTGGTCGCCTTCCTTGATCTTGCTAAATTCACCGAGGATGATGGCGCCGACTTCGGTTTCTTCCAGATTGAGGGCTAGGCCCATGACGCCGCCGGGGAATTCCAACATTTCGTTGAGCGCCGCGCCGGAGAGTCCTTCGATCTTGGCCACGCCGTCGGAGATTTCGCGGACGGTGCCAATGTTGGATTGGGCCACGTCGGTTTTGAGGGAGGTGATCTGGGATTTGATTTCTTCGAGGAGGGTGCTCATGGGTGTGGGGGAAGCGAAGAACGTAGAAGTTAGAACTTGGAACTGACAGGCAGTTCTCCAGTCCGGTTCAACGTTTTCGGTTCATATTATCATTAGTTCTTAGTTCGTCGTTCTTAGTTCTTCGTTATGAAAAGGCTTGCTGGAGGCGGTTGAGTCGGCTGCTCAAAGAGCCGTCCCAGATATTGCTGCCCCGGCGAATGCGCAGACCGCCGAGCAAGTCGGGTTTCTCTTTATAGGACGTGCGACTGGCCGGGCCAAACTGCGTTTCGAGTTCTCTGAAAATACTGGCGCCTCTATCGGAAAGAGGTGTGGCGCTTTCGACTTGCACCGTGCGTTCTTCGATGGCGATTTCGATGAGCCGTTGCAGACGCGAGAGAGTCGGCAGATAATTGCGTGGCTTGGCCGTGACCAGGAGATGGACGATTTCACGCGCTGCCTGCTCGTTGAGGGAGCCGTCGGGCTTGACACAGGCGCGGAAATATTTCTTGGCGCTCTGGCGGGCGTGGCGATCGATTTTCATGGCGAGAAGGGCTGATTAATTCGTGCGGACGTTGAGTTGCTGCAAGGTCTCCGCGTTCAATCGGGCCTGATCGTCGGTGGTAAGAACCTTACCGGCGACTTTGCCGGTGGTTTGGATGACCAACGCTCCAACTTCGCGCTTGAGTTCGGCAAAGAGCCGGTCGCGATCAAGGACGGCCGCTTCGTGGGTCTTCTTGATGATGTCTTCCGCCTGACGGACAGCTTCCTGGGTCCGTTGTTCACCGCGGGAGACAGCGGCTTTTTCCGCGGCGGCAATAATGGCCGCAGCCTGTTCGGTGGCCTTTTGGATGATGCCCAGTCGTTTGACTTCCGCATCGGCCAGTTGCTGTTTGATCTTTTCCGCGTTGGCCATCGACTCTTCGATCGTATTGCGCCGTTGTTCCAGAATCGTGCGCACCGGCTTCCATGCGAAAAGATAGAGAACCGTGAAGAGCACGGTGACCGCAACGCACTGGGAGAAAAATTGCTCGGTATTCCAGCCCGTGAGCGTGCCCGCGTCCTGCAGGTTATCGATGATGTTGGCCAGTGGCAGAGAAGAGATGAGCATGAGAATGAAGGCCCGCCGCCCGTGAAGATCACAGGCGGCGATCCGGTTGGTTGTTTAGCCTTTCAAAACGAAGGCGACGAGAATGAACGTTCCCTCGGCAATACCGACGAAGATGAGAGAGGCACCAAGGATGATACCCATGGCGCCTGGATTGCGGCCCACGGCCTGGGAAGCACCCGCTCCGACTGCGCCGATGCCGATGGCTGCGCCACCGGCGGCGAGACCGACTTCGATCGCTGACATGTTTCCTGAGAGGTTTGTGGCGACTTGGGCCAAGATATCCATAATGTTTTCCTTAAGTTGTGGTGGGTCTGTTGATTTTCGGCGCCCCGTAAAACGGTCAGCGCCAAAAGGGTTTATTTAGTGCGCGTCCTTTGTCTCCGAGGAATGGTCGCCTGAGTTGGTGATGATACCCGTGAAGGCGGCGGTTAAGGCCAAAAACACAAAGGCTTGAACGAAGGCGACCAGCAGTTCGTAGAAGTAAAAGGGAATGAGGGTGATAAAGGCGCCGCTTGGCCACATCTTGTAGATAGTATCGAGGAGAAATTCGCCGCCAAAAATATTGCCGAAGAGACGGAAAGTGAAAGCGATGGGGCGGATGAAAAGGATCGAGAGAACTTCAATCCAGCCGACGAGAAAAAAGATAACGATGAAGGCAAAATTGGCCACTGGGTTCGGAAATTTGACCTTGGAACCAAAGATATGGACCAGCGAGCCCCACAGTCCGCTCTGTCGGAAGCACCAATAAAAGAACATGAAGAAGAAAATGGCGGAGTAGGCCGCGGTGACATTGACGTTGGCATTGGCACCGCGAAGAAAAGGCTGGGTGACTTCAAAGTGGCCGTCCGCCACGTGGCCATAACCGATCGTTCCCACGCCGGGGATTAGGGCAAGAAAGTTTTCCGCAAAGAGGAAGATAAAAAGGCCACCAAAGAACCAGAAACCACGCTGCATGGTCTCACGTCCGGCCAAGCTCTCAATGAAGTCGCTGAGAAGCTCAACAAGCCATTCGACAAAATTTTGGGCACCGGAGGGAATAAGCTTGGGTGCTCGCATCGCTATTTGGACGAAGACAACGATGAGGACGACGGCAATGGCTTCTGCAATCATTGAGTTGTTGATATGGAAGCCTCCAATCGAAAAGAGATCGACTGGCTTCGGTGTCATGCTCGCCACTTCGTCGGCAAATACAGGGATAAAAAGGCTCATTTTACGTCAAAACAGGGGCCATATCTTTGCGGGATAGCCGAATTAGGCAAGGATAAGATTATGAAAGTTTTTAGATGGAAGGACAGACATTCTAATAACCAAGGTCGATAGGCGGCGATTAAAGCAAACAAGATTTTATTGTCGAGTGGGAAAGTTAATAGTCGCGATCATTTAAGCGGCTCGCGTTACGGGCAGTTATAGGGCAAGGACTACCAGAGTTCGTTGGGGCCTGCGGGTACCGGAATTGCCTCGCGTCGGGTAACGGCAGGGGCATCAAGTTCCTGAGTATCATCATCACGAAAATTGAGAACTTGAGGCCGCAGGGCGTACTTGGGCAACAGTTGCCCCGATTCATCAAGAAATTGCGCGCGCCAATCGATGTACCGGACCAGGATCGTGTCGTAATCGGCGCGTGAGGAAAGACGAACGATGCCCTTATTAAAGAAGGAAGCCGGGCCGAAACGCTTGGCGTACCAGGGACCGACTTTGCGAAACATGGTGCAGCCCAGGCTTTCGCCGAACACTTCGACCATCAGGTCAAGGTGCCGGGTCATGACGCGGACGCGTTCGGAAAAATCAGGCTCGGGGAGCAACTCGCCGGTTTCCAGATAGTGGGCGGTGTGGACAAAAATCCAGGGATTATAAAAAGCGCCGCGCCCGATGCTGACACCCGCGCAGCAGGTCGATTCCAGCATGATCCGCGCGGCTTCCGGACTTGTGATGTCGCCATTGCCGATGACGGGAATGCGGTCCACTGCTTCGACCACCCGGCGAATACCGGCCAGATTAACCGATCCATCGAAACCCTGCTGGCGAGTGCGACCATGAACCATAATGGCGGCGACTCCGGCTTCTTCCAGGGCGCGCGCCAGGTCGGGCGCGGTCAGATTATCGTCGTCCCAACCGAGGCGCATTTTACAGGTGATGGGAATGCGGACCGATTCGACCATCTGGCGGACCAGCGCAGCGGTCCGATCCAGTTCCGTCATCATTGCCGAGCCGCCGCCCACATGACAGACTTTGCGGACGGGGCAACCCATGTTGACATCGACCGAAGCGACACCCAGCGATTCGAGCAGGCGCGTGGCGGCGACCATTTCCTCCGGTACGGCGCCGAAAATCTGGACGGCCAGTGGAGTATCTTCCGCGCAGCTTTCGATTAGCTTGAGGGCCTTGCGGTTTTGTTCGAGCAGCGAACGAGCATTGACGAGATCTGTCGTGCAGAGACCGATCCGGCCCAGTTCGCGGATGACGCGACGAAAAGGAAGATTGGTATATCCGGCCAGTGGCGATAACAAGAGAGGCGTGGCCAATTGCAAAGGACCGAGGTCAAGGGTGGAGGATTTCATCCGACAAATGTTTTTTATAGCAGATTTTTGACAGGAAATACATGAAATTGAAATCAAGCTGATAATGGAACTTCTTCATCAATTTTGTTGGCTTTGTTCACCTGGCCAAGCTCTGATACTGCCTTCTTCATGTATTTCATGCTTTTCTGATTTCCTGTTAAACAATCGCGGTAAAGCAGGAACTTTTTTGTAACCGAGTAAAGAAACCTGTAGTCAATGACTTATGAAGTGGTCGAGGTTTGCCCGATGATGACGGACGCGGAGGTGACGGCTTGCGTCGCACGTGGGCGGGCGGGGGATGAAGAGGCGATCCTCGAACTCTTCCACTATATGTATCCACACATTGCCAAACTGGTGCATGCGAATCTGCCTGCAAAAGAAAGCGCGGAGGACCTCGTGCAACAGGTCTGCATCAAAGTTATGCGCAACCTGAATCAGTTTTCCGGCAAGGCGCCTTTTCTGCACTGGGTCTCGCGCATCGCCGTGAACACGTGCCTCAACCAGATTCGGCACGAACGGCATCGCCCCGAGGTGCGCATGGCCGATTTAAGCGAAGAGGCGGCGGGTGCGGTGGAGCGGCTGACCGTTTCGCCCGATGCATTTGACTCATCTGAAAGCTACATCGCACGCGAATTGGTGGAGAAACTTCTGGCCGGATTGCGTCCACCCGACCGTTTGCTCATGCGGCTCATGTACCTGGAAGGCCATAGTATCGAAGAGATTTCGAACCTGACTGGCTGGAGCCGAACGCTGGTCAAAGTGCGGGCTTTTCGGGCAAGATCGCAATTGCGGCAGCGTTATACTTTACTCATGAAGAAAAAACTATGAATCGCATCGACGAGCAACTGAACCGTCTTTTCCAGGCGGCTGCCCAGGCCAGACCAGAGATGGAATTGACTCCGCCGTACGGAATGGAGACCCGGGTATTGGCCGCTTGGCGCGAGGGAACACCGTTTCATTTATGGGACACCTCCTTGCTGATTCGAGGGCTGGTTTTGGCTGGCTTGATTATGGGAATAAGTCTTTGGCCGTTGATGAACCAGAGCACCGATCCCTTTTCCGATTACCTGCAACTGGCCGACTCAACCATCCAGGTCGATAACGCGCCATGATTCCGCAGAACTTGAAACTGTGGTTGGTGTTGACCCTTATCTTTATGTTGGGAGTCGCCACGGGCGTCTCCTTGACGATCAGCCTGACTCCCCACTTCAGGCATCCACCGGGTACGCAGCAGATGAAGAGACATATGTTGATGGCGTTGACTCATCGCTTGAATTTAACGCCCGAGCAACAGGCCAAGGTTCAACCTATTCTGACCGATATGGCCACCCAGATGCAGGCGTTGCACCGGGATGAAGTTGGACGTGCCTCTCAAATCATGGAAAAGACCACCAGCCAGATTTCAACCATCCTGACTCCTGAACAGCAGACGGAAATGCAAAAAATGGAACAGGAAATGAACAGCGACCGTGACCGGATGATGCCAGGGCACATGCACTTCTGGAAACAATCCGGGATGCAGCCGATGCCCCCGAATGAATCGCAGAATCCGCCGCCGGATCGTCATTAGAACCTGTTCGAGCTAAAAAATGACGGCGTTTTTTTGGCAAGCTCCAAATGAAGCCAGCCTGCCACGGTAAACTGGGTCACGCCCCTGCTGCGTACGCCAGCAGGAACGTGAAGCGTTTTGCCCTGGAGGGCCTGCGCCCTAGGCGTCTGCCGCCCAGTCGCCCAGGCGGAGGAATTCCCTTATCTTCCGGCGCTCGTAGCGGCTTTGATGCACCTTGGAGGGGCGCTGGTCCGCGAGGCGGAGCGGGTGTTTGCTTGTTCGAACCAAGTCGACCATCGTGTCGGCTGTTTTCATCAGGACGTATTTCCTTTCTAGTTACTGTTGTTCGAGCCTTCGTTAAGCCTAAACGATGCCAACTCTGTGAAAGAATTTTGAGGGCACCGTATCATGACCTTATTTGCGCTAAGTAATTTAATGGCCAAACCGCCGATTTCACGTCGGTTGCGGCTTGAAGCGTGCTTGTTCCGAGCCATATTACCTGCACTTTAAATCTATGCCTCTTCACACGCTTTTCAACTCGCTCCGTTCCACAACCACTCAGTCTGGTCAAAAAGTTACATACTATTCGCTTCCCGCGCTGGAAGAGGCCGGTGTGGGTCCGGTCTCCAAATTACCGGTCAGCATCCGCATCGTTCTCGAGGCGGTTTTGAGAAATTTCGATGGGAAACGGGTCAGCGAAAACGACATCCGCACGTTGGCGAACTGGAACGCCAAGACGCCCGTCTCCGACGAAATCCCCTTTGTCGTCGCACGCATTGTGTTACAGGATTTCACCGGTGTTCCGCTCCTGGTCGATCTCGCCGCGATGCGCCACGCGGTCGCGAAGCTGAAAAAGAATCCGAAGCTGATTGAGCCGCTCGTGCCGGTCGATCTCGTCGTCGACCACTCGGTGCAGGTCGATGTCGCCGGTTCCGCCGATGCGATGCAGCGCAATCTCGAATTTGAGTTCGCCCGCAACCGCGAACGTTACGAATTCCTCAAGTGGGGCCAGCAAGCCTTCGAAACTTTCAAGGTCGTGCCGCCCGGCATCGGCATCGTCCATCAGGTGAATCTCGAGTATCTCGCGAAGGGAGTTCTCTCCGCGAAATTCGACAACGAGACGGTCTATTATCCCGACACGCTCGTCGGCACCGATTCCCACACCACGATGATTAACGGTCTCGGTATCGTCGGTTGGGGCGTGGGCGGCATCGAAGCCGAAGCGGGCATGCTTGGTCAGCCCGTTTATTTCCTCACGCCTGAAGTGGTCGGCGTCCACATGACCGGCGCATTGCGCGAAGGCGTCACCGCGACCGATCTCGCGCTTCACGTCACCGAGATGCTCCGCAAGCAAAAGGTGGTCGGCAAGTTCGTCGAGTTTTACGGCCCCGGCGCAGCCTCGTTGCCGCTGCCTGATCGCGCGACCATCGCGAACATGGCTCCCGAATACGGCGCGACCATGGGCTACTTCCCGGTCGATGCGGAATCGGTCAACTATCTTCGCGCCACCGGTCGCACGAAGGAACAGGTCGAGGCTTTCGAGACCTACTTCAAGGCGCAGAAACTTTTCGGTATTCCGACCAAGGCCGACGGCATTATCTACAGTTCCGATCTCGAACTGAATCTGGCCGATGTGCAGCCGAGCGTCGCGGGACCGAAGCGTCCGCAGGACCGTATCGCGCTTCCTGACCTCAAAGCCAAATTCCTCGGCGCACTCGATAAGCCTGTAGCGGAAAATGGCTTTGGTAAAAAGGGGGCCGAGGGCGCGCATGCCAATGTCACACTCAACGGCATCAAGCCCAAGTCTGACGTCGATATCAAGCATGGCAGCGTTCTCATCGCTGCCATCACGAGCTGTACCAATACGAGCAATCCGTCGGTCATGCTCGCAGCGGGGCTTCTCGCCAAAAAAGCAGTCGAACGCGGCCTGACCGTGAACGCGGCAGTGAAGACTTCACTGGCGCCCGGTTCGCGCGTTGTCACCGACTATCTCGACAAGACCGGCCTGCAACCTTACCTCGACAAACTCGGATTCCAGATCGTCGGCTACGGCTGCACCACCTGCATCGGGAACTCGGGCCCGCTCAATCCGATCATCGACGAGGCCATCACGAAGAGCGATCTCGTCGCAGCGAGTGTTCTTTCCGGTAACCGCAATTTCGAGGCACGTGTGCATCCGAGCATCAAGGCGAATTTCCTCATGTCGCCGCCCTTGGTTGTGGCCTTTGCTCTCGCGGGCAAGGTCGACATCGACCTGAACACCGAGCCACTCGGCACGGGCAAGGACGGCAAGTCGGTTTTCCTCAAGGAAATCTGGCCGACGCTCCAGGAAATCAAGACCGAGATGGAAGGCGCGCTGAAGCCTGAAATCTTCCGCAAGCTCTACAGCGATTTCGCTGAGCAGAATCCAGCCTGGAACAATATTCCCGGATCGACGGGCGAGACCTACGCGTGGAATGTCAAGAGTACCTATATCCAGGAACCGCCCTTTTTCGAGAATTTCTCGATGGAGCCGGGCCACATCACCGAAATTCTCGATGCGCGACCGCTCGGCATCTTTGGCGATTCGGTCACGACCGATCACATTTCGCCTGCCGGCAGCTTCAAGAAAAATTCTCCTGCCGGTGCTTACTTGCTGGAAGAAGGCGTGAAGCCGGAGGAATTCAACAGCTACGGTGCTCGTCGCGGCAATGACCGGGTCATGACTCGTGGTACGTTCGCCAATGTTCGGATCAAGAATCTCATGGTGCCGGGTGTCGAGGGTGGCGTTACGAAATACCAGCCGGACGGTGAACAGCTCAGCATCTACGATGCGGCGATCAAATATCAAAAGGCAGGCACGCCGCTGGTCATCATCGCGGGACAGGAATACGGTACGGGTAGTTCCCGCGACTGGGCAGCGAAAGGGACGCGACTGCTCGGCGTCAAGGCGGTCGTCGCGCAAAGCTTCGAGCGCATCCACCGCAGCAATCTCGTCGGTATGGGCGTTCTGCCGCTTTGCTTCGCGGAAGGCGTGAACGCGCAGACGCTCAAACTCGACGGCACCGAGACCTACTCGCTGCGTGGGCTGAGCGACGCGATCAAGCCTCGCCAAACCGTGAATCTCGAAATCAAGCGCGCCGACGGCAAGGTCGAACTCGTGCCGGTGGTCGTGCGGATCGATACGCCGATCGAAGTCGATTACTACCAGCACGGCGGGATTCTTCCCTACGTCCTGCGCCAGATCATCAGGAAGGCGGCGTAAGACTCTTCAGGTAGCCGCCGCCGTGAGGCGGTGGCAGGGTTTTCCAAAACAACTCCCAATACTTCTCTGCATGGATATCTAAATCCGGATATCCCGGTATTACACACCCACTGAACGCATACTCTTCGGCGCTTTTGCATAACTCGGCCCGCACGGGATTCTGCAAGATATAAAAACATACAGCTTCAAATCCCCCACGCTCGTATTCCTTTTTACGCAGAATGTGATCATACGCTTGTTTCTGATAGAGAGCGGGGCGCAATTTGCGTGCTGTATGCTTTCGAAGAAATTTTGCTGCCAGATAAAGATGAGCCTCCTCTCGAATACCCCATAGCATGATGTGAAGATGATCAGGCATTAAGCAATAAGCAGGAGTCACACACCCGTGGCGGACGTTCATGTGCACGAGTACTTCACGAAAGTGATTATAAAACCCTGCGTTAAGCCATCCCTTCGCGCGATCTTCGATGCCGAATGTCCAATGAACCGCTGTCAGGCCTCTGTAAGCTTCCTGCTCAAGTCTGGGCAGATTGCGAGAGGTAGGATGCATTGAAGGCCATGCTAACATGTTTGCCTGGATAGCTTCAATTCTCGCCACGCTCTTACGAGCGCGGCTGCTTTCAAATACTCATTTGCTCCGGGATTCTTTACTAATCAGTTCGGAGTCTCTACGCTCGACCTTCCCATGGAAAACGAGAGCGAATTATTGACGCTGCGCCGCGCGCGGCTGGACGCCTGGCGCGATCTGGGCATCGACCCATTCGGCGAAGCCTTTCCCGGCGCGGAGACTTGTCGTCAGGTGGTGGAAAACTATGTCGAGGAGCGCCCGGTTAAAATCGCGGGGCGGCTCATCTCGAAGCGCGAAATGGGCAAGAACGTCTTTGCCCACATTCAGGACGAAACCGGCAAACTGCAGGTCTATGCCCAGGTGCAGGGCCTCGGCGACAAATTCGCTTACTGGAAGCTGCTCGACCTTGGCGATTTTATTGGCGGCGAGGGGACTCTCTTCATCACCAAGACCGGTGAAAAAACCGTCCGCCTTTCCGATCTGAAAATTTTATCGAAATCGCTGCGGCCCATTCCGAGCCAATGGTACGGCCTCGCCGATGTCGAGCAGCGTTACCGCCAGCGTTACGTCGATCTTATCGTCGGCGAAGAGGCGCGTCGCGTGCTTCTGTTGCGCAGCCGCATCGTCAGCGAAGTACGTCGCTTTTTTGAGGAGCGCCAGTTTATCGAAGTCGAAACGCCCATGATGCAAACCGTCGCGGGCGGCGCGGCAGCGCGGCCATTTGTCACGAAGCACAACGCGCTTGGGCTCGATCTCTACTTGCGAATTGCCCCGGAACTTTACCTGAAGCGCCTCCTCGTCGGCGGCTTCACCAAGGTTTTCGAGATCAACCGCAATTTTCGCAACGAAGGCATCTCGCGTCGGCACAATCCCGAATTCACCATGCTGGAAGCCTATTGGGCCTACGCCGATTTCAATGGAATGGCCCAACTGGTGGAGGATCTCATTACCAGCGTCGCGCGAAAGGTCATGGGTACGCTCCAAGTCGGAGGCCGTCCTGCCAGCGAAGACGGCACAACGCCTGCGGTTCCGCCGATCGACCTGACTGCCCCCTGGCCAAGAAAGCCCTATCGCGAATTGGTCAAGTCTGCCGCCGGTGACGACTGGTTTGCCATTACCGACGCGCAACGTCGTGAACGTTGCGCGAAGCTTGGAGTGGAAATCTCGCCTGCCATGGAAGACTTCGAGATCACCAACCAGATTTTCGAAAAACTCGTCGAAGCCAAGACGGTCAATCCTCTCTTTGTCACGCATCTGCCGAAGGAACTCGTTCCTCTGGCGCGGCAAAATGCCGATGACCCCTCCGTGGTCGATGTGTTCGAGCTCATCATCGGTGGCCAGGAAATCTCCCCCGGCTATAGTGAATTGAACAATCCCATCGTTCAGCGTCAACGCTTGGAAAAGCAGGCAGGCGAGGAACAGCAAAAGCTCGATGAGGATTTCCTTACGGCACTCGAATACGGCATGCCTCCCGCTGGCGGCATTGGCGTGGGCATCGACCGCCTCGTCATGACCCTGACCGGCGCCGAATCAATCCGCGACGTCATTCTCTTTCCGCTCCTCAAGCCGAAGGCATGAGCAGCGCTTGTCAGAAAACGATGAATAGACTAGGGTGAGACCGTGAGCACGGTCACTGAAATCGAGTCCGCTATCGAGCAATTACCCGCCATCCAGGTGCGGGAATTGGCGGCATGGCTTGAGGAATATCAGGCAACCATCAACGCCTCCTCGGAGATTTTTGCCCAGCTTGATGCCGAAGAAGGCAAAGGCGATCAATGGCACGATCCGAAGTAAAACGCGGCGATATCTGGTTGGTTGACCTGGGTCTGGCTCAAAAAGTACGACCTGCGGTGATATTGAGTGTTGCCTTTCTCGACCATGAACGGGCGTTACTGACCTACGTGCCCCGAACTACGAGCTTAAGACAGACCCGCTTTGAAGTCGTGCATCAAGCCAGGGGGTTTGCTCCCGGCGCGTTTGACGCTCAAAGCATCGGTACGATACCCTTAGTTAAGCTGGTGCGCCGTATTGCTGTTTTGGATCAACCGTCACTTGCGAAAGTCGAGGACGCTGTCCGCATCTGGCTGGTCCTGTAATGAGTGCATCCCGCATCTCCATGAAGGGAGTATTGTCAGATCCATCGGAACCGATGCCGCCGGGCATCAACAACGTCTATATTTTCGATATCTTCAACACCACGTCATGGATCGTGGTGCTGGGCCCGCCGATGCTGCTTTTTCTCCAGCATCTCAACGCCACGGCGACGGTGATCGCCATTGCCGCCTCTCTCGCCCCCTTGCTGAATGTCCTGCAAATTCCCGCCGCCCGCTTTGTTGAGCAAGTCGGCTACCGGCGCTTTGTCCTGGCCGGTTGGACGACCCGCAGTTTTCTCGTCATCGGCATGGCGGGCGTTGCCTTCCTGCCTGATTTCGTCGATTACACCACGCGCATCGTCCTCATGCTCTTTCTCGCCTTGATCTATAATACCCTGCGCGGCATTTCCGTCTGCGGCATGCTCCCGTGGTTTACCCACATCGTGCCGGAGGACCGCCGCGGTGAATTTTTGGCCAAGGACCAGTCGGCCGTGGCCTTTTCCAGCATCGTTTCCCTTTGTTTTTTTGGAGTGGTCCTGGTCGGTAATTACGCCTGGTATTCCTACGGCGTCGTTTTTTCCATCAGTTTTATCGCGGCGTTTATCAGCCTTTATTTTCTGCGCCGGATTCCGGATGTTCCCGTGGAAAAGATCGCTTCCAACCCCGAGCCCTTGCCCTGGAAGGAGATGTTTTTTTATCCGCCGTTTTATCACTATATTCGTTACAACATTATCATCAACCTGGCCATGGGTGCGTCAGCTGCTTTCTGGGTGCGCTATTTCAGGGCCTTTTTGCACGTCAGCAATGCGAACGTCCTGTTTATTGCCTGCGGCACCAACCTGGTCCTGGTCATCGCATTATTCCTCATCACTCCCGTGATTGATCGCACCGGCAACAAGCAGGTGCTCACTCTTTCCGGCATTCTTCTCACTCTTCACTTCCTGGGTTGGGGCAGCGTGGCCGCCGGACTTGTTCCCTTTAATTGGACGATGATCATTATCCAGGCCATCACCTCGGGTTTTGGCAGTGCGCTCTGGGGTCTGGCCAATGTCCGCATGGTCATGGGCCTTGTGCCCGCGATGGGACGTCCCCACTTTCTCGCGCTCTACAGCGTGGCCAGCAACGTAACGCTCGGACTCGTGCCTTTGCTCTGGGGGCCCGTCATGGACTGCCTCGAACACTGGCAAGTCTCCTGGGGTTATTGGAATTGGAACAGCTACAGTTTGCTTTATTGCACGCTGGCTTTCACCATCGCCATCGGCCTGGTTGTGCTCCAGACTCTCGATGAACCTAAAAAAATGACCTGGGATGTTTTCATGCGCGAACTTTTGGTGAAAACACCCAGCCGTGCCGTCTCGCGGGTTATTGGCCGCTTGCGTGGCCCCAGTATCGGATGAAGCCTTTTCTTTCCTGGCTCAGTGCCCTGATGATTCGCGGGTTGGGTTTAACCTTGCGCGTTAAAATCGAGGACGGCGGAGGCATCTTCAATCGTCCGGATCACCCTCCGGTCATTCTTGCCTTTTGGCACAACCGGCTTTTTCTCATGCCGTTGTTTTATGAGCGCTATTGTTCGACGCGTCCCTCGATGGCCTTTATTAGCCGCAGCCGAGACGGACAATTCATCAGCGACGTTTGCCGTCGATTTGGAATCAAGGCCGCCCGCGGAAGCAGTTCCCGGCATGGTAGCGCGGCGGCCTTGACGGCTGTCCACGCGGCCCGCGATCGTGGAATCGATTTGGTCATCACCCCGGACGGCCCACGCGGCCCACGTTATCAGATTCAAGCCGGCCTGCTCCGGCTGGCCCAGACGACCGGACGTCCCATTGTTCCGATCACGACCAAGCTGCGATGGAAACACGAACTCAAGAGCTGGGATCGCTTTCAACTGCCCATTCCCTTTTCCGCCTGCCAGTTGATTTCACGTGAGCCAATCTCTGTCCCCGAGAACGCCACGGACACGGAACTGGCTGAAATCAGCGCCCGCATCAGGGAATCCCTCGGCGTGGAATAACGCGTGCATTGCCGCAGAAACGCGACTTGATCCAAGTCGGGATTGGTCGAGACTGCCGGCATGGATTATTCGCGACGTCATTTTGTCCGCACTCTGTTCGTTGCTTCGCAGGTCACGCTTCTCGGGCGATTGGTTCCAGCTCATCTCTATGCAGATGATCCATCACGCGCGGGATTGAATTTCGTTGTTATCGGTGATTGGGGGCGACAGGGACGGCCTGACCAAAAACAAGTGGCCGATCAAATGGCCCGAGCGGCTTCAGAAAGCGGGGTGAAATTCGTTATCTCGGTCGGCGACAATTTTTATGACAACGGCGTCAAGTCCGCCGCCGATCCCCAGTGGCAGAAAACATTTGAGAACGTTTACGCCGCCGCCGCCCTTCAGGTTCCGTGGTATGCGATTCTGGGGAATCACGATTATCACGGTAATTGCGATGCCCAGATTGAATACGGCAAGACGCACACGCGCTGGGTCATGCCCGCGCGTTATTACCAGCAAACGCAGAAGCTTGATGCTTCCACCGCCGTTGACTTTTTTTACATCGATACGACGCCGATGGTGAAGGATTACTACAAAACGGAGCATCCGGAACATCCCGACCTGCGGGAACACGTCCTCTCGCAGGATGTGCCCGCTCAGCTTCAATGGCTGGAAAAAGCACTCGCCGCATCCCAGGCGGATTGGAAAATCGTGGTGGGTCACCATCCGATATACTCCGGCGGGGACGCTCACGGAGACCAGCGAGAACTTATCGCGCAAGTGTTGCCTCTCCTGCGCAAATACAAAGTCCAGGCTTACTTTTGCGGGCACGACCACGACCTGCAGCATCTGAAAGAAGGCGACGTCAATTTCTTCGTTTCCGGAGGTGGATCGGAACATCGCCACAATCACGAAACACCGCACACTCAATTCAATCGACCAAGTTCCGGTTTCATGGCCGTATCTTTGGATAAGGACGGCATGCAGGTCCGTCTCATCGATAATCTTGGAGCGTTGCTTTACACCGCCACGGTGCCGCGCGCTCGGGTTGGCGTTTAAAGTCTCGCTCAAGACGCTTGCCAAGAGCATTTAATTGGTGGAACAGTTTTCGCTTACTGTCTTCGTTGGTTGGATTCCGCCATGAACTTACGGACTTTCCTCGCCATTCTTTTCATCTCCGTGCTGCTCAATCCGGCAGATGCGCAGGTGGGTGACGGTGCTTCCGCTACGACCCAACCGCTGGCTCCGGTCAACCAGATCAGTCGTTTTCAACTGGCGGATGCCCTGCCTTATTTGCCCGGCAGCCTGACCGGTTTGACGCCGAATACTCCCATCTTGCGCGCTGGTGAGTTTCGACAGCAGGACCGCACTATTTTTACCGAGGTTCCGCAGGCTCAGGGTAAGCAAGCGGTGTGGGTGCAGATGAGTAATTATTGGATCGAACCGATCACTCCGCCTCCTGGGCGAGGGGAGCCACTCATTGTGCCGATCAACTCCATGCGTGTGGCCGAAGCGCAGGGCGAAGTCACTCTTCTCGAATTCACGAACCCACCCGCCAAGGCCAAAACCAAACCGATCGAAGTCAACCCGGGAATGGAAGTGCCCGATCAAGCCACGCTGAATTCTGCCGACACCGGTTCAGTTGCGATCCTGATCGGTGGGCACACGTCCATCCGGTTGGTACCCAATTCACGTGTCCAATTTCATTATGATGTTTCGGGTGAGACGCCGCTGCTAGAGGTGAAGATTTTACGTGGAGCGGTCTTTTGTAAAATTGGCCGACTTCCTTCCGGGCGCGTGCCCGATGTCGCCGTGCATGGACAGGTCGGCTCGCTCGCCACAATGGGCAGCTGCGATCTTTTTGCGCAAAGCGATCCGATCTCGCTGCATGTCTGCCTCGTCCGTGGGAAGCTTCTTCTCGGAGATGCCATTCCCTTTGCGGTTGGAAATATGGAGTGGTATCCGGCGGATGTCGAAGCGAACGGCGTTACCGGTCCGCAAATTCGCCACTGGTCACACTCCTCTCCCGGAGTGGATCAAAAGCAGGCGGATGCACGGCTGCTTCGTTTTGCCTTACATCAGGCAGATGAACTGAATGTTAAGATTAAAACTTTGCTTGGTGTAACGGCTCCGCCTCTTTCTTCCGACGACCAAACCTACCTTGCCAATATACCCAAAATTACTTGGTATGAGCAGGCAACGGCTTCTCCGTAACTCAATGAAGCATCACTATTTTAGCAACAAATGTGATTGCAGAGACGTGAATAAAGTGTTAAGTAAGATATCAAGCATGCAGAAGTTATTTCTATCTGGTCGTTTTCTTGCGCTTATAACCGCTCTTCTGTTCCTTGGCGCCGTGTCCGTGCCTGTCTTGGGAGATGATGCTTTTGCTCTCGCGATGGGTGCTCATGACTCGTTGATCGTTTTTGGTCCCAAGGGAGATAAAGTGGCAGAACTTACGGCACCCGCTATCTCTCAACCAGTAACGGTTGGCGCCACCACGTTTCAAATTAGCTATGGGCGCGATGCCAACGACCTGCTCACCGCTATTTTGACGCCAAGCCCCGATCAGCCGCAATCTCTTCACTTCAACGTGATGAACAAAAGCGTGGATACGGACAAACAGGCTGTCGTCACTCTTACTTTTGCCCCGGGACAGAAACATGTGACGGTTGATCCCGGCTACATCGGTCTGGTGCACGTTAATTCACACGCGGTTCGGCATCACGCATTGACTGATAATAACTACGCGCCACAGCCTGCTTATCGGATGACACCGGCGACGGCGCCGGATCTCGCTTCTATAGCTCCCCCCGATTCGGACTCCCCGCCAAGGGATTTTGTGCCTCCTTCCACCCATCTGGCCACGAACTCTTCGACGGTGTTGGACTCTGCCTCGCCGGTTTCGGCTGGCCCGCTTCCGTCCCCGAATGATTCAGCGCCTGCGTCGCCCTCTGGCCCTGCGTTGAGTGGAGTCGGTCGATTGGATCATCCCAAGATGTTTTGGGCCGAACCGGTAACCCCCCTTCATGGCCCGGCCCCGCACGTTGCTTCCAACCAGATGATGTTGGTCGAAGTTCAGGGCGAAGTTACGGTCAAGTCACCCGATGGCACCACGACATCTGGATCGAACGGAACGATTGTCCCTTCCGGTTCAACGGTGATGACCTCGGATAATTCTTCCGCGGCAGTTTTCATGGGCGGCATCAACTCCGCACGATTCCTTCCGGGAAGCGAGGCTGCTGTCTCCCAGAATTTAAGCGGCGGTGTCCGCAAAACCACGGTAGATTTGCACCAGGGAACGGTCTTTTCCCGCGTCGGTCGTCGTGCCGGTGAAATCGAAGATTACAAGGTGCACACGCCGCAGGGTGTTGCCGCCGCACATGGAACTGAATTTGCCGTTACCATTGTCACTAAAAATGGCGTGAGCTATACCCTCTGCACGGTTAAAGATAGCTCTGTCGTTCTTAAGGATGCATCGGGAGAACACACCTTCACGATTACTCCCGGCGATAATCAGGTGGCCTTTGCTTCCATTCCGGTCATGTCCATTGAGGATGCGAAACAAATCTTGCTCGATATTTTGACAGTGCTCCAAGAATTTAACTCCAAGCTCGCGGCCATCGCAGGGGCCTTGGCCACTGATCCCGAAGGCGTCCCCCCGGAGGACAAAGACTTTTACGATAATAATAAGGATTTTCTACCCATTATAACTGAGCTTTTGGACTCTATCGACAATACGACTACCCCCCTCTTTACGGATGATGGTTCTGGTGATGGGGATACGTTTAACTCTCCTCCAGACATGGGCATCCCACCTCTACCGCCGCCTCCGCCTCCAGGTGTGTTGAGTAACGACGTTAATAACGTCTCATCCTTCTAGTCCTTGGTGCTGATTCCAAGATAACCCCTCGCGCATGTCGCGAGGGGTAGTGCAGCCCTCCGTGATCCGCTAGAGCAATTTCGATTTAGATAGAGGCACTCTTTCCGTCATCCTGAGCCTGTCGAAGGATCAGACGCATTCTCTTTTTCCATGTGAGGTGACTTCTTATTTCATATCGAGATAGAACTCTTCAATCTTTTTT
>Ga0307511_10002439_pt1 | contig 19452 bp, 17 predicted proteins | sample 13_EM_MG_FD_200266 | JGI IMG/M metagenome (GOLD analysis project Ga0307511, IMG submission 200266) | Populus trichocarpa ectomycorrhiza microbial communities from riparian zone in the Pacific Northwest, United States - 13_EM | ecosystem: Host-associated > Plants > Roots > Unclassified | place... | reverse complement strand
TTAAATAATTTCAAAAACACAACCCAACCACCCAACCACGTAGCAAAACTGGGTTTTAGTCAACTTTAGATAACGCAGATAAAGAAAACTATAGTTTTATTAAAACAACTAATCATGATGAACAAAGCAATCAGCTTGAGGTTTCTAATTATCACCATATCATAATCTTGCTTTTTCCTCTATTTCTAAAGATTGTGTATCTTTCCTGTAGCTTAGGGGTATGCTCGCAGATTTTACAGGTGCAATCAAGAAGAGACACATGAACCTTATTGTTCCTTTTTAAACCATTATCACGGCCACAAACACCAAGCATGCAATTTGCACAAGTGAGAGGAAAAGATACGTAGGTAAGCAAAATTGTAATGATAATAACAATCTAGAATTGAAAGGAAAGGCGATAAATTAAAAGGTGAAAGGTGAAAGGTAAAAGGGCAACCCAGAAAGTGAAGTTGGGAATTGTCAGTGCAGCTTTCTGTCATATATATCTAAGTAAGTGGGATTGTAGGGGTCCGCAAGCCACAAGAGATGCTCGGTGCATGAAGTGTTGTGATGCTAATGATGAAATGGATGACTTGATATTTGTTCAATGAATTCATTGAACAATCCCGTTGATTCCTTTGAAAAAGAACAAAATCTGGCTCCTACATTTCAAGACCTGGCAGGCTTACCTCCCGCACCCATCAAGCTCGGGGTGGCAAAAGCATGCCAAAAAAGATGAAAGTTTCAACAATTTTCATGATGGATCCCTTCACTAATTTACTCTCAGCAATGTATACTACTAGCTAGCATGGCATGCACCATTCCATATGCCACATTAAAATAACTTGTTACAGGGCAGGCAAGCTAGTTGATGGTGAAGTGGGAAATCTACTCTTGAGCTGCTGCATGTGTTTGAGACATTTCCCTAGCAGCCAAGAGGGTTTACTTGCGGGTGGACCATTAGACTAGTGCCTTGTAAGTCGTCTCCAACAGGGTTAAGTAGTCACCACCACACGTTTTTTTTTGCTACTTGCTTGATCAAAAGTCAAAAGCATTTTACTGTTTGTTATAATTAAGATATAAGAGACATAAAGTTTGCCATTCAATTGCCTCATACTGGTCCTATATAGACCAAACTTATGGTAGGCTTAGGAGTAAAGAGCATTATTTGATAGAAGCTTGACAATGAGATGAGAGGCGGCATCATTCGAAAAAACCATTAACAGGATATTGCTGGAAAAAGGAATACTAAAGCTCGTAGTGTCAACGTCAGTCTGCTATGAAGGGACCATCATAGGAGGTTCGGACGCTGCTTCTTGAATAGGATAGCAGCAATGCTTCGTCTTGGACATCTGTCTATTGTTTTTTTGAGTGCATTATTGATAGATATTGCCATTTATAACTCAGTTTAGCTGTGCATCCCTGGAATTCAAATTTAAAAGTAGACTATAAGAAATACTTATGATGATTTGTTTACAATTTGATTATGAATTGATGGTACACAAGAAGAAGCTCTAGCCGTGAATGGCTAGAAATTGTAGTCAAAGATGAATGGCTAACAATGTTAGCCAAAAATAAACCATATTCTTTGGGCCTTGGCCTGAATAGCGACTCTTCTAATCTAGCCCGACTAGTTTTTTTTTTATTTTTATCCTTTTAAACACGTAAATATTTTCTCGAGTTTTAAGAAGTCAAAACGCGATGCTATTATTATCTATGTATACAAAATTTTTCTATACCCTTATTAACAAACTCTTTAAGCTATCATTTTTTGCCAATGATTGCAGTTCAAACACGCACCTTTTTTTATGCAAATAAATTTTTTTTTTTCTCATAAATAACTATTTCTCATCAATATATTATTGACATTTCACCAAGTGCTCCGCCAATAATGATGTTAGAAACTACAACCAATGATAAATACTAATATTTTTACCAGTTAATTGTACATTATTCTCCATGTTTGAAATAAACTGATATAATTAAGATCCATAAATATCTTAAATCACTAACTAAATAAATATATTCTAAGATTCAATATTTTTTGACCAACCATTTACTCTATAAATTGTTTTCTCTCCTTCAACATATTTACTGATTTAAGCATAAAAACATTTCCCGTGTCGTACGAGAGTTCTTTTTCAAGCAAACTTCCACTATTGTCAAGCCCAACAACATAAAATCGTAGGCTTGTTTTTTTTACGATTTCATGGGGAAGAAATCTGAACTCGGAATATAAAAGTTGGCTAAAAAAATCCCAAATCCTTGAAAGAAAATTACTATGTAGTTTGGGGTCAAGAAATTTATGTGCATTTGCATCTTGTTGCTCCATCCTTTCAGTCTTTATCTTATCCCCATTTAGTGGGAAATTAAGACAAAGTTGAGCAGAGTCAAAATGCCAACTTGCTTTATAACTCCCTAGGTAGCTTGCCATACGATACTGTGTTTCCTTCTTAGAGTGGAGTTTGTCCTTTCAGGTTGTTGATGCTCCCTTTTTCCCCCCTTCTTCAGAAAAATTAGAATAAATTTTAGGCTAGCTTTAGAAAGTAGTTGTATAGGAGTGGAGGAATCTATGTGCCTAAACCTTAGAACTCGAGATCTTAATTTCTCCTATTGTCTTGTTGAATTGTTTCCCCTCTCATTTCCTTTTGCAATTTGCCTCTTTCATTGCAAGTTATATCATTGTTTACCTCCTACTTGAACAGTCAGCTCCTGAGAAAGGATTGAAGCAGAATATTATCAAGTTTGTCTGCTCAGCTCTATTTTCTGGTAAAGAAAGATGGAGGAATATATTCAGGGCTTCAATATGACATCTGAGAAAGAAGAATGGCATAAAAGCCACAAAGCATCAGAGGACAAAAAGCTAGAGTTGAGGCTTGGTCCTCCAGGAGAAATATCCCTTGTTTACAAGACCAATCCCACCACTCATGGAGCCAAAAGAGTACTTGAACACACAGTTGGAGCAAAACCATCAGAGGGATACTGGTTTACAGATACAGATGAAAAGCAATACAAGAAGTTCTCAGGTTATGAGGAAGGAGCTGAGGAGGTATTCTCTTCTCCATGGTTAAGTAACCCCTTGCATTCTTCGACTTTTCACAGGGAGACCCAGAAGGAGTTACTGCAGCCTAAGCCTTCATTTCTCCAGTGCTCTAAAGTTGAAGAATTACAGTGCCCAGATAAGATGGCATGTTCTACCTCTTCTAGTGTCCCATTTCCTGCTACCACAGCTGGGACCAATGGCTGTCATAAAAGGTTATCCTGCTTTTCTCAACCTTTTCTTCCAGCTGATGGAAATTGATCATAATCATTCTGTTCCAGTTTTACTTGCTGATTGACCCTCATGAAACAAAACTAGAGGATTATGAAAGAAAAAGGCAGCACAGTACATTCATATGATTCTCTATGATCAAAATAAAGTTACTCTAGTAATTGTTATAGATGAAATGATTTTGTCCATATCATGATACTTGTGGCCCTAGTACAGAATGGTATCATTATAGGATGCAGATAGAATACCTAAAAATGGCCCATTTCATGATATCCTGACATTCTAACAAGGTTTTGGCCACAATTGTACTTAAAGATCTTCACCACGCACATATTAATTTGTTTCTGGTAAGTATCTAGTCCGCAGGTTGCCTCTAACAGTCATACACTGACAATTCAACCATTTAATCAAGTAATTTGTGTTTCATATCATTGCAGCAGAGCTATATAACTTAATACATTTTTCTTTTTGCAAAAGGCATTTTTTTTAGGTGAATTTTACTTCATTTCATCCATGTAGTAATGAATGGTAGTTGCAAAACCAGCCATGCACAATCCCTAGCATTTTACTTTTGTAGCTTATGGATTTCCTCACACCCACCAAATTTATCATGGAATTACCTTGGCATATATTTCCATGTCGAGTAAACACAACCTTGTGCTAATACTTAAATTGGAATGTTCTGCTAGGAATAAAAATCCATGCTGAATTGAATTTTATTGCTGGCAAAAATCTGATGTTTATTTTCTGCTCTATGAATTTGTCTATTTAAATAAGCAGAGCTGCACTTGCACCAGTAGTCGGGTGGCCTCCAATCCGGTCGTTTAGGAAAAACCTTGCAGGTAGCAGTACTCCAAAGCTGGTATCTGAGTCACGAAATAAACCTCCAAAAGAAGGGAGTAGCTTAAAACCTGACAGTTTCAGAAATGACTTGTTTGTAAAGATCAATATGGAAGGAGTCCCTATTGGAAGAAAAATAAACCTCAATGCCTATGACAGTTACGAGAAACTCTCTGTTGCCATAGATGAACTCTTCAGAGGTCTTCTTGCAGGTTAGATAAAAAGACAATCATGGTCTAAGTGCATCGTGTTTATGCCTCAAATATCAGGTTATTTACTTGTTATTTTCTTGTTTTAGCTCGAAGAGAAACTGCTGATCCTAGGAATGACAAAAAGGTGAAAGAAGCAAACGCAAATGCAGGTTCAGTTTCTGGAAGTGGGGAATATACTCTCGTTTATGAGGACAATGAAGGAGACAGGATTCTTGTTGGGGATGTTCCATGGCAGTAAGTTTCTGTGTACCTCCCTTGTCAGTAGCTTTTGTGTATTAGATCATTTCAAAATGACATAACTAAAACCTTAACCATTACTATAAAGGGGTTAAAATTATTTGTCTAATAATGAAAACTGAAAGAGAGATTTCAATCTGAGATCATCGATAAAATCAGAATTGTACAAAGACAAACTGTTACTTGACTGGTGATTACCTATTGTCAATAGCTGGTGCTTGGAGATTTCAACAATCATTCAAGCCTTCATTGTGACAGCTTTACTTCTGTCTTCTATTTCTGATTCTAAGGAAGTTGTATGTTTCCTGCAGTATGTTTGTATCTACAGCAAAGAGATTGCGCGTACTGAAGAGCACTGAGATTTCCACTCCACAACGTGCGTTTACTTTCAAGTTATAAAGTTGATAACTGTCCAATGATTTCTCCTTTTCCTTTTTTGCGCTGTAGAACTTTTAAGACTTATAGTGGATCTTTGGCCATTTGCAGTTTCAGTTGGTAACAACAAGCAAGAAAAGACACCACTTAGTCCTGCAGTAGAAATCGGAAGATGAGGCTTTTAATGGAGAGTGAAATCTTGAAGTGGAGAATTTTCCTTAGAATGAAACCTGACTTTAAGTTTCCCATATTAAATTAGTGGCAATCCTTACATTAAAAGTTCGGAATCCTTTTAGTTCATGATGCTGAAGAAGAAAAATGTAAACTTCCCCCGTCTGTCACTACTTGGAGGGTCAAACCTCAGGCTTCGTAAAATAAGTAGTCTGTTCAACCTTTATAGAATAAGTAATTCGTTGATGCAGAAATGCATTGACATCTACCTTGTGATGTATATAAATGTGTCTGCTTTCAGCCTAGTTTCTTCAAGACCTTGATGGGACTTAGAAATCTTGGGAGTTCAACCAAGATTGGTTTAATTCCTCCAGTGTTCATCAAAACGAGAGGTGGTTCAAGCGAAGGCAGGAGATTCTGTGCAGTCAACATAATATAAAAACTAATGCTGCTACAACTGGTTCATATGCAAGGAAGTGAATCCTTCAATGCAGTGTATTCTAGTGGCCTTTGAGACAAGTCAGAAGATCAAGCAGTCTGTATGCTAAAATAATGTTGTTGGTGCAAATTACTATGGCTGTTATGTAAATAATAAGAATGTTATGTGCATAATCTTATCAAGTCCAATTACAAAGTTTGTAGTGGATCTTTTGCTGGACTGGGCCAACTTCATGTCATCATATGATGTCTTGTTCTGCGCTATCCATTTTGTGCATAAAATGAACCCTTGTGTTATAGCTTTTCTTAGGATTTATAGATTTTTCCCTTCTGTAATATTTTTCATTTTCAGGTGAGTTTGACTTTGTGTGCTACCGCTGTTCTTAATTGTAGAGAAAGACCAAGTTTCTGATAAGTCTAAATACTTTGATTTCTATCAACTAATAAGTTATGTGCATGCAAGAATTTTAAATAGAACATAAACTGTAACCGGTATCCTATTTAGTTGCCTCTACATCGATCATGCGAATTCAAGATTTAAAAAGTGTGAGCTATTTTTCTAAAGATGTGGAGTATGCTGTGGAGTGGAGTATGTTGAAGGTGTTTTGAATTTCTGAAGCTGGGGATTGTTATGCGAATGAGGACTTTTTGCTGATGAGATTATAAAGTTGGAGACTCTTTTATTGATGAATCTTGTTCTTCTACATGCCCCCTCAATCAAAAAGGTTAGGAACAAATCCTGAGATTATCACACAGAAAATTAAATCGAATAGAGAGCAGCGACTTTGTTTGTGTATCTAGATATCAGTCTGTTGCAAGGAAGAAACTGATTACTGGGTTTGAACGGGGGGAAATTCAAATTCAGGGTAGTAGTTTGATTAAATGGTGTGTTTTATTATAAGTCCATATAAGTCAATACTGTGCGTTTTATGTTTCTGTTATAGCCACGTGGGATGAAAGGGAAGCACGAGAATATTTTGGAAGGAACGACTATATATATATGGCATTCTGTTTCAACAGAGCCATGCAGAAATAATATTGAACCAATTCCCTTTCTTTCGGAGATTCTTCCCTCATACTTTCTCTGTGTTTTCGTCATCTTCTTCTCCTTCTTCTCTCTCTCTCTGTCTAACCCAAGTCAATTGGTCCAAGTGGTATCAGAGCAGCATCTTCAGACTCAAATGCCTCCTGAAACGAGATCCCAAGATGCTAGAAGGGTGGACGAAACCACCAATTTGGAGCAACCCCAGGCATATGATCAAATCCAACACAAGCTTAATGATACCAGGGCTGATGCTAATATACGCTTCAGAGAGCTTAAAGAAGCTATGGATGTCCTTGTTTCTCGCGTGGACATAACATTGCAGAAAACCCAGCTTTCTTTAGGGGAGTGCAGCTTACCCAGGGCCCCTCAGTTTCCCACCACAAGGGATTCCCCTGCCCGATTCAATTGGACTAATGAAGGTACGCCCCCTCAATATCACCTACGTAGACCAAAAGGAGAGTTCCATCTTTGAGGGAGAAGATGTCCTTAAATGGATTTATAAGTGTAACCAGTACTTCGATGTTGAAGAAATTGTTGAGCAAGACAAGCTCAAACTAGCTTCTTATTATCTAGATGACATGGCCCTATGTTGGCATCAAAATTTCATGAGAAGCTTGGGAGGGCAGGCTGTGTCATGGTTAAAGTATGTAGAGGCTCTCTACTACAAGTTTAGGGGGGAGAAGAACCCTTTAGAAGAATTCATTGAACTAAAACAGAAAAATAACTTAGAAACCTATATCAAGTATTTTGATATCCTCTGGAATCGATATGAAATTCTTAGAAAAATGCTTTGGTATTCTTTATAGGAGGGCTGGATGTAGAAGTCAAGAATATGATTAAGATGTTTGAACCAAAGTCCTTGAAGCAAGCCTACATCTTAGCTAAATTACAGGACAATACCCTCACCCATAGATGTTATGACACCAATCCTAACAAACAAACTTATCATCCAACCACTTTTGCCTACCAAAACAAACCTTCCACCCCTCCCAGCTACAACAAAAATCCACCCGGGCTTCCTAATAACAATTTTAAACCACCCCACTCGGGTATCTTACCAAGCCCCTCACCCTATAACCTTAACACTACCAATAGAACCACTAGACCTATCAGAAACAAGGACTTAGATGAGAGGAGAGCTAAAGGCCTTTGTTTTTGGTGTGATGAAAAGTTTATACCTGGGCACAGATGCCAGAACAAGAAACTCTATTCCTTATGTATTGTGGAAGACAATGAGGAAGGTAGTGAGGAAGAGGGAGTAACCGAAGTAGACCCTGAAACCTACAACCCACATATATCCCTCAATGCTTTAGAAGGAATAATTGGCCTAAACACACTGAGAGTGTAGGGTAAAAAAACAGCCCTTGTTTATTTTGGTCGATTCTGGAAGCACACACAACTTCATCAGCAACCAAGTGGCAGACAGGTTGCATTGTAAACTTACAAGTATTAAGGCTCTAACTATGCAGGTAGCTGATGGTGGAACCATGACCTGTACCTCAATGTGTAGCAACTTCCAATGGTCTATGCAGAGAGTTGATTTTGTGACTGATGTCTTTACCTTGGACTTCAAAAATTGTGATATGATCCTGGGCATTCAGTGGCTGGCCACATTGAAAACCATCGTCTGCAACTACGCAGAAATGTGGATGGCATTTAGGTGGCAAGGCCAGGAGGTTTTCATCAAAGGGAATGATCCAGTATCAACGGTGACTATTAGATTGGAGCAACTTAATGGCTTATTATGTAGCACTAGTTTAGTTTCTGAGATTAATCTATGCAACCTACACTCTTTTGACAGTCAGGAGCATGAGAAACAACCAATATGCACTTGGTTACAACCCTGCATTATTGAAAATACAGCTTTAGCAACTCCGCAGGAAGAATACCAGGAGCTGTTTGAGGAACCTAAAGGCTTGCCTCCTCCTCGTAGCTATGATCACAGTATACCTCTCAAGAAAGGCTCTAATCCAGTCAATCTCAGACCCTACAGACACTCCAGTCTATAAAAGGATGTGGTGGAGCAAATGATTAAAGAAATGCTGGGCTCAGGAACCATTCAACATAGTCATAACCCTTTTTCTTCACCAGTAGTCTTAGTCAAGAAGAAAGACGGATCATGGAGGTTATGCATTGACTACAGAGCATTAAACAAGCTCACAATCGAAGATAAGTTCCCTATTCCCTTAATAAACGAACTCCTAGAAGAGTTGGTGGGTGCCTCTATTTTTTCTAAGATTGATCTCCGATCTGGTTACCACCAAATCAGAATGGCTCTTGAGGATATCTATAAGACTGCCTTCAAGACTCACAATGGGCACTATGAATTCTTGGTCATGCGTTTTGGTTTTACTAACGCCTCGGCCATATTCCAAAGTCTAACGAATGAATTATTTCGGAGCCAACTGAGGAAGTTTATCCTTGTATTTTTTTATGACATTCTTATTTACAGTAACTCTATGACAGAACACCTAGGCCATCTAAGAACTGTCTTCAAGATCCTCAAGACTAACCTGCTGTATGCCAAGTTCAGCAAAATCTGTTTTTTACAGCAACCAAGTTGAGTATCTGGGTCATGTTATATCGACAGCAGGGGTGTCGACTGATCCTCATAAGATCAAGGCCATCCTTGACTGGCCTCTTCCAAGCAACATTAAACAACTACGGGGGTTTCTGGGCCTCACAGGGTACTACAGAAGATTTATCAAGGGTTATGGTATCATTTGCAAACCCTTAACACAGTTGCTGAAGAAGGATGCCTACAGGTGGAACGAAGAGGCCACCACAACCTTTAACTAACTGAAAAACGTGATGACTCAACCTCTAGTTCTTGCATTGCCAGACTTGACTAAACAATTCATTATCGAAACAGATGCTAGCAATAGAGGAATGGGAGCAGTCCTAATGCAAGAAGGCCACCCAATTGCATTCATTAGCAAATCATTTGGGGTTAAACAACAAACACTTTCCACCTATGAAAGGGAACTACTAGCTATTTTACTTACGGTTACTAAATAGAGACACTACTTATGGGGAAGGCATTTCATTATCTGTACTGATCATCTTAGCTTAAAATATTTGTTGGAATAGAAGGTGACTTGCCCATCACAGCATGTGTGGCTCGCCAAACTCCTTGGCTTCGACTATGAGATTGAATTCAAGAAGGGGAAGGATAATGTGGTTGCTGATGCACTATCCAGGGTGTCCTGTAGAGCACTAAGTACCCTAACAGTTTCTACCATCTCTACTACACTTCTGGAAGAAATCAAGCAATCTTGGAAAACTGATAAGGGTGTGCATACTCTCATCCAAGAATTAAGCCTTCATCCTACCTCTCATCCTCACTACTCTTGGGTTAATCAGCTCCTGTGCAGGAAAGGTAAGCTCGTGGTAGGCCAGAATGTGCCTCTTCAAACTCAAATCATTTCTCTTTATCATGACTCAGCTACAAGGGGCCACTCAGGAACTGCTGTTACGGCAAAAAGGGTGGCTAATGGTTTTTATTGGAAGGGGCAACAAAAGTATATTAGACAATACATAAGGGAATGCCCCATTTGTCAACAAAACAAGTCTAAAAACACACGCACCCCGGGTTACTACAACCCCTCCCTATACCTATAGCCCCATTCCTTGATAGTAGTATGGATTTTATGGAAGGGCTCCCTAAGTCTGAAGGGCAGGAAGTTATATTTGTGGTTGTGGATAGGTTTAGTAAGTATGCGCACTTCATGGCCATTCCCCATCCCTATACTGCCAGTTCTGTAGCCAGAGTTTTTATTGACAATGTCTACAAATTGCAAGGGTTACCAGCTACCATTGTTAGTAATAGGGACGCTGTCTTTCTAAGTCTTTTCTAGAAGGAGTTATTCTCTAGACAAGGGGTGAAGCTATGCTATTCCACTGCCTATCATCCCCAATCAGATGGCCAGACAGAGGTGGTCAATAAGTGTCTCAAAAATTACATGCGTTGCATGACAGGTACCTCACCAACACAGTGGGTTAAGTGGCTTCCACTAGCAGAATGGTGGTACAACACTAACTACCATACGACTACAAAATCCACTCCCTATGAAATCATTTACGGCTATCCTCCCTCTTTACACATTCCCTATTTTCCAAAGGACTCACCGGTAGAGGTTGTGGATGATTTCTTATGCAAAAGGGAACAAATTCTGCAGGCTGTCAAGAGAAACTTACAGGATGTTAGACATAGAATGGTTCAACTGGCAAACAAACACAGAAGCGAAAGAACATTTACCATTGGCGATCTAGTCTACCTCAAGTTGCAACCATACAGACAGAAAACAGTAGCCAACAGACAATCTCAAAAATTAGCTTCAAAATACTACGGTTCATACGAAGTTTTAGCAAGAATTGGTACCATGGCCTATAAACTAAAGTTACCCGCCTCTGCATCCATCCACCCTGTGTTTCATGTGTCCATGTTAAAGAAGAAGGTGGGAAATAGGGAGGTGCATGCCACATTGCCTGCTCTGCCCTCTGAACCTCTTCTCCTTCCGTAAGCTATACTGGAACGGTGTATGGTCAAGAAAAATCAGCGAGCAGCCACCCAATTCCTCGTTCATTGGGCGGGCTTCACACCTGTAGAAGCCACTTTGGAATTTGTTGAAGAGCTAGCCCTGCGTTTCCCACAATTCGACCTTGAGGACAAGGTCCATTTGAAGGAGGGGCAATTATTGCAAGGAAGAAACTGATTACTGGGTTTGAACGGGGGAAAATTCAAATTAAGGGTAGTAGTTTGATTAAATGGTGTGTTTTATTATAAGTCCATATAAGTCAATACTGTGCATTTTATGTTTCTGTTATAGCCACGTGGGATGAAAGGGAAGCACGAGAATGTTTTGGAAGGAACGACTGTATATATATATGGCATTCTGTTTCAACAGAGCCATGCCGAAATAATATTGAACCAATTCCCTTTTTTTCAGAGATTCTTCCCTCATACTTTCTCTGTGTTTTCATCATCTTCTTCTCCTTCTTCTCTCTCTTTCTGTCTAACCCAAGTCAGTTGCTCCACAGTCCTTTGTAGAGACAAGTTTGACAAAAAGTTGACCTTATAAGACTTGATCACAAACACAATGAAAATCAATTTCAATGTGTTTTGTTCGAGCATGAAACAATGAATTATTAGATAAATAAATTGCTCCGATTTTATCACATCAGAGAATGAGAAATTGAACAACAGGAACATGAAGGTTAGTTAGTAAAGATTTAATCCACCAAATTTTTGTAGCATCATTTGCAAGGACCTTGTATTCTGCTTCTGTGATATTGTGAGCAACAATCTATGGTTGCTTACAACTCTATGAAATTAAATTATAGCCAAATAGACATAGTAAACACCAATGGACCATTCATTGTCACGACCTGATGCTCAATCTACATCATTAAATATTTGAAGTTGAAGAACAGTAGTTGGTTGTATCAATAAAGTATGATGAATTGTGTTATTTAAATATTGTAATATACGTTTGACAGCTGCCTAGTGTATCACCATTGAATTCTTCATATACTTGCTAACATTATGGATTGTAAAGCTAAGTTTAGGTCAGGTAAAAGACATATATTATAGTCCTCTGACAATGCTTCGACATAAGTAAGGATCATGAAATGAAAATACCATCAGATCTAGTTAAAGGCTATTAGGTTGACATTGGAGTAAGACAAGGTTTTGTGTTGTCCATTTTAATACGAATAAGAAGATCTAGAATATATCATTGTTGAGATAAATAGAGACGATGATTACCTTGAATAGCCTCAATACCTAGAAAGAAATTGAGTTCACTCATATCTTTACTACAAAAGTTTTTTGCTACAATCTTATTACTCAATTAATGAAAGGTATATGAGCACCAATTATGATTATGTCATTGACATCAATCAAGAAATAAGTAATGTTTGAACAATGGTGATAAACATAAAGTGAATGATCTACCTTACTTCCTATAAAACTAATGGCTTGTAGCTTGTCAGTCAAATGAGAAAACCATGCTCGTGGTGCTTGATAAAAACCATAGAGAGACTTATATAGATGACAAACATGGTGAGGGAATTAAGGATGAAGGAAACCCACCACCAGAAAATTACCAAATAAAAACATAAAAAATATTGTTAGTAAATTACGATGACATTTACCAACAGAAAATCACATCGATAATAACTGACAAAAAAAGTTATGTTGGTGAATACTAAGAGAATTATCGGTGGAATCCAAAGAATAAAAAAATGTCAGTTATTCCCTTGTTAATTCCTTCAGCAAATCTAACATGTCAATATTTCCAATGCAATTACCAATGATCATTTAGTATCGTTAATTTTCATCAGTAAATTCGTCAGTAATATTAAAGTTATAACTATTAACTCGACCCCTCTTTCTCTCTCTCCCTCATCTCTTTTTCTTTATGCAAAAAACAACACCCTCCCCTCTAATTTTTATCACAAATCTAGCTCCTATCATCACAAACCCCGCCACCCTAATATTCAGTCTATCAATATTTCTATTCTCGTTCAATTTTTTTAAAAAGATTCTCCACATCAAGTAAGAAAACCTACCCATTTTTTTTTATTGTAACCAATTTTTTATGTTAATTATTTTGCTTTTTTGTGGAGTATATTTAGTTTGTTTATGTGCTTACTTGTTATATAGTTTTTTCCTAGAGAAATTTGTAGTAAGAATGTATGATTGGTACATGTTAGGGTTTGTTTGAGATTTTAAAAAAATTGTATTTGTTTCTCATTTGATGGAATTGATTTTGATTTTTTAACTTATGTATGTTATAATGAAAGAAACAATAGGTTATTTTATGAGTACATTTCATATTTTATCAATTTTATTGTTAAGTTGAAAATTTCAGTAAATTTAGAGAAAATTGGTAATGATTAAAATGTATTATTAAGATAGATTGAATAAATTTGAATTGACTTAATGACAACTAATTAGTTAGGAGCCAATAATTTGTTTACTTCACATTATTAATTAATATATATATGTTGCAATCAATATTCTATATAAGTTTTATATAAGTAATGAATGATTGTTCATAAATGTATTAAGTTTCGCCTAAAAAGTTACATAAGATGGATTATTGAAATGAGATTGAAGGTTTTATTAATTATTCATTATCTATTTCGAAGAATATTAGTGGAGACTATATTAGATATCCATATAAGAGGTGTAAAAATAAAAAGTTCTTTGATCTAGATATTGTTTTGATGCATCTTCTACAAAAAAAGGTTCATGGAAAAGTACTTATATTGGTTTGCACATAGAGAACCCTATATTCCTTATAAGACCATGGTAAAAAAGATGATTGGCTCAACTTATGATTGACTCCACCCTATTATCAATTGTAGATGATAATGGTTATTCTTATAGGAGTATGGTGATGGATGCAATAATAATGAATTAAGGTTATGCAAGTGAATGTTCAAGTATAGATGAAGAACCAAATATAAACGAAACTGGGTTTTTTGAACTTCTAAAAAATTATGATGAACCATTATATGATGGATGTACAAATCATAATAAATTAACAGTCATTACACAAGTGTTCACCATCAAGTCAGATCATGGATTGAGTTAAGTTGGTTATGACATAATCGTCCTGTCTCACATAGCGCGCGCAGCTTGGCAAGATGTCAAGGAGTCACCACCTAGTTTTTTTTGGTTTAGGGTCACTAGGAAACCCGAGTGCACTGGTCTTATCTAAAATTCCAGGGTAAGAGACTCATTATGGCTAAGAAAGATATTAACACCCCTAACACACCTTACCTGAGGTAATCTACATTGTGTGATCTGGATGTGGTTTAAAAGTGTTAAAAGGTTCATAACTAGTGGTTCGTTTATAGCTCAGAGCAAAGATTTATGCTCATGAATAAATCTAACATTTCAAATTTATTATGGGCTCGTATGCCCAGGTAAATTCATATAGAAAGAATCTTTGTAGGTATCCTAACAGGGTTCACTTATCCTAGGAGGCAAAAGTGTTTTCCATAACTCGTATATTATGGCGAAAAATACTCACAATTAAAATTGTTGAATATTCAAAATAATTCTGAAAATTTTCTAGTCAACTCCTGGTACTTAAATACCAGTCTACTTGTAGGTCCAACATTTATACTAGAATGTTGACCATTAATTTTCAGTAATTTAAAGTTTTAGGTTTATTGAAATATTGATCAAATTTTTAAAGAATTTTACAAACTTATTGTAAATTCCAAAAATTCTAAAACAATGCTAAAAACCTTTTTTCTCCTTTTTAAAATGCAATTTTTGTAAGGATTGAGTGCAACAAGAAAAAAACAATATTTAGTTATTTTTTTACCCGACTGGGTTAACTCGAAACTTTTGGTTCGACCATAAACCAAATCGTTTACTAGTTTGACCCAAAAAACAAACCAAAACCAAAACCAGGATCCAAAATGGATTAAACTGGAAAAAAAAAATCAAAAACTCTTTATCAAAATGGATCAAAACCCGTAAAAATGAAGAACATTCAACATGAACCCAACAAAATGGATATCAAATCAGACTAGAAATGGACAAACCAAGGACATAAACATGTTAGAAATCATGCAAGGATCAATAATCTAACATTCATGCACTTCAATTATCACTAAAAAACCATGATTTTGTAAAAATAAGTTTTTGTTCAAAACCAAAACCCTAGGATTAAAACCTACTGAAAAAATATTATCGATGAAAATAAACCTTAGATTATTGACTAATCAAGTTGCCTGAAGAGTTCTATAAAAAGAATTAAACCAAAACTAGTTCAAATCATAGGGCAATATTCTTTCCAATAACATGAAGAACACTGCCTAGCAAACCTATAAATGAAGATCAAGCCTCCAAACCTAGAAAATGGCCTTTTATGCGTTTAAAACATGCTTCTTTAGTTCCAACAAACCACATTACCATAACCAAGCATATTTGAATAAAAAGAACTAACAAACAACATCAAATCATTAGAATCATGTAAGAGATACCAAATCCAAAAACAACCTATATGTTTATGCAATATGGATTTAAAATTGATTTTCTAAACTCATTTTGGTCATGAACATACCTTGCAAATCCAAGGTAAACATCATTGCTTCAACATGTATTGCTTAAGTTAAGCTAAAACAACACTATTTTATCAAGAAAAAACAACTTAAATAAAAGACTTTTAATATATCTAAAACATCAAAAAGAGCTTTAGAAAATAAAATTAGACTATCATAATAATAAAAAATGCAACCACAAACTACTTGCCAAGCGTTTCAAACTCCATCTCCATATTTGTAAACTTAAATAAAAACCAAATTGACTCCACTTTTAGATTAGTAGCCACTACCCTCTTTGTTTTTTTTTGTCAAGTCTTGCTTCCACAAGTATGCTGCCCTTTCAAAACTTAAGAAATCCTTATACTAGGCTCTTAAATCTTCACACTTAGAGTTTCTTTATCCTTTTTTCCTCCCCTTTGCTCTAATTTTCCAGGGGGTATTTATAGGGTTTTGCTAGGTTTTTTCATTGATTCAAACATAGATTGATCAAAACTTAGTTTTTTAATCAATATGAGAGGGTTTTAGAGTATGTTTTACAGTTGTGAGCTCTGTATTTATGCTGGTTTTACAAATATGGTTTTGCAACAAACTTGGTTTTTGGAGGTTTTAATGGTTTTCCAAACTTGGAGACCAATAAGCTTGTTTCTAGCCTTTTGATCTTGATAAAAACATGATCGAATTTTGATAAGAACTAACTGAGAAGGCTTTAAGTGTGAACACACAAAAAATTAGTGGTTTTGCGAAATGAGTATCACGACCATCGATGACTGAGTTATCCACTTTCGAGGCTTCGTCAGAGCAAATCTGATGTAAACGTCATCGGAAACCACCAAATCTTGGTTGAGGAGAAGCATAACTTTTGTTTGGAGCCATCCTTACTTAATTTGGAGGTCTGTAGCTCCATATTTATTAGTTTGAAACTGCCAATCCCAGTCTAGAATTGAAATTTGCATTGATGGTTGATTAAAGACAAGATGTCGTTGAGTTCTTTGAAGAAAATGAGATGTAAACATTTAATAAGAGTAATTGATCTGTGTAGAAGGGATGTTTCTCAGTTGAATAGTGGTGGTTACAACCCTAGAGGTGGTCGAAAACATCACATTCATTCGCTTGAAAATGCCTACTCGATCAGCCAAAACTACCAAAGAAGAAGTTAAACAGTGGCTAAACAACGCATCGTCTAGGCTAAACCTTAGAAATTAGGGTTTTTAATTAGGGATTTGACAAATTTCACTTTAGTCCATGTTATTCCAATTGCTTTTAATTGCACCTGTAATTGCCTATCAAACTCTTAATTTCATGCAATTTCATCCATGTCAAACTCAATCATCAGCCCCAAAGTTCAGCTACATTTTCATCTTGGTCCTTGGTTTCTAATTTGTGCACTTGGACCCTTAATTGACCATCAAACTTTTATTTTTCTTCAATTTGGCCCTTGATTTGGTCAATTTCAACTCATACAATCACATGTCGTTTTTAATTTGGTCTTTAGTTTTGAATTTTTTTAATCAAGTCCTTAATTGCCCATCAAACTTCAATATTTATGCAATTAAGTCCCTAAATTGACCAATTTAACTCTTTGAAATTGCAATTCGACCCTTAGATTTTAATTTCTTTCAATTAAAGCCTAAATTGACTTTAAAAATTAATTTTTCTTGCAATTAATTCCTTAATAAAATTATTTACATAATTAAGTCCTTACCTATCCAAATTTGTATTTCTTTACCCCAAATAAAAATATTTTCACCAATGAAGCATTTTGTTAATTAGATTTGGGTTGCTAATTTTGCTAATTTTATACATTTTGGTATTGTCACTTTTCCAGTTGTCACTGTGGTCCTACTCCACTAACTTGGGTAATCTTCTTGTATATCCTCATGTATTTTGGATTTATTTATCTATTTTTTTACTTTTTTTCTTGATTTTTTATGGGGTAAAAAATGGGCAACAACAAATGCCTTTACAATGCTAAAAAAGCAAAATCTCATCAAGATTTTGTATAATGAGCTTGTAAAGAAGTGTATGTCGGACTTGTTGGGAGATCCACCCATCTTGGAATTCCAAAAACTTTGATTTTTTAAAGTCGTCTCATTATCATGGATGACCTTCCCTTTATAAAATTCAAATATTGGTTTATATTCATAGACAACCTGCCCCTTTTAAAATTAAAAAATGAGCATATTTTCACAAGTGACCTACCATTTTTCAAATTCCAAAAAGAATTTCAGTAAGCCTCTATAGTTCACTAAAATTGGTCTGTTTTTACAAGTGACCTACCCCTTCTTAAATTTCAAAAAACTTTCAGCAAGCCTCCATGCTTCCCTAAAATTAGTCTATTTTCACGGGTAACCTGTTCATTTTAAAATTTAAAAATTGGCCTATTTTCATGGGCAACCTACCATTTTCAAATTCCAAATATTAGGATCTACATCAAATCCTTTCAAAATGTTTCTAAAATAAAATACCCTTCAAGGGTAAACTCTTAAAATGAGTGTCTTGTCTTATGGCCTTAGTTGTCCACACCCTAGTCTTTGCCATTTCTCGGCTTCCGTTCACCCATGCTGATTTCACCACCTTTCCATTTGATTAGTGAATCTTGTGCCAATATTATTTCAAAGTTGAGGTTAAACCATATGCAATGCATGCCTTTCAAAATATAGGCCCCTCATTTCTTCATAATCTCTTCTTGTATTGCTGATGGTTGTAATTTCTGGGGTGGTCTCTCGTGCCAGCTCACCCTCCCAGTTTTTTCGAGTAATTCCGTGCGAGTTTCTCTCAAATCTTGAGTGTCGAGCTGCTTTTGTAGCCTTCTCTTTTTGTAAGTATTTAGATCGTGGTGAATGCTATCAGATTTTTCCTAATTGGGAATGAATTAAAACTCTGTCTTATGACAATGTTGTTTTTCATGTGCTTTTTTCAAATACTCGTGACACACGTTATGGTTTTATTAAAGGGTATTTTCCCTAACAAAAATTTCGCAACTCTCATGATTTTTTTAAAAACCTGCGATTTTTTTAATGACATGTCAAATAACAATGTTCATGCAACTCTCATGATTTGTATTAGTCTTTAAAGAAAGATATTTCATCATGGTGATTGGTTTAGGAGATGACCTATTTTTCATTGGGTTAAGAAAAAATCAAATACTTGTTTGAAGTCCCGCGTTTGGATTTTCTCCACATGGACAGAGATGAATACTTTTTCACTTCATCACGATTCTCACAAATGGTTCCTTATATTTTGAGAGCGCTATTTATCACTCTTTCCCGCTCGCTTGATTAAAATGGACTTTTCAGAACATGTAATAAAGACTGAGTTTCATGGCTACCAAAGAAAAAAAGTTCATAGGCTTAAATGGTGTTTAAGGGTTTTTATGGGTCTAGGATCACTTTCACTCCTTTATGCCTTTTCATCCTCTTTTGCTATTCTTTCAGCATATATTATGCTATCAAAGACTTTTGTTTTTAGAAGTTGAGACAAGGGATCTTTCTAGGTTTTTCTTTTGACTTTAAACATTTGATCGAACACCTAATCAGTTTTTCTTTCCTAAAATCTCTTTACCAGCTCATATCAAGATATCAATGCCTTTTTATATTCTATTTGCAAGTTCCTCAATAATTTTCCTTTTCTTTGTTCTTCGAAGTTGCATGAGAATCTTTTGCTTTTTTTAGATATCCGTGTCTTTTCAAGATTTTTCGTTTAGCAAAACCCCTCTCCTATTTGTTTTTGGCTTGTTAGGCTTTCCTATTCTATGGCCTCAATCAAGATCTCATGGATTGTGTTCATAAGGTATTCAACCTTTTTTCTGACCACTT
>Ga0307511_10002438_pt1 | contig 19455 bp, 22 predicted proteins | sample 13_EM_MG_FD_200266 | JGI IMG/M metagenome (GOLD analysis project Ga0307511, IMG submission 200266) | Populus trichocarpa ectomycorrhiza microbial communities from riparian zone in the Pacific Northwest, United States - 13_EM | ecosystem: Host-associated > Plants > Roots > Unclassified | place... | reverse complement strand
AAGATGAGGAAGACGGAGAAGGGTGAAATGAAACGCAAGCATATGTAAGTGGTGGGGTGGGAGGGGAGTAGTGATGTGGGTGTGTTTGTGTGGGTGGGGGTGGGGGGGGGGGGGTGGGGATCAGTTCACAAACCCTGACTCGGGTGGGCGTGAGGCACGCCCACTTCGTCTTATACGCTTTACGTGCACGATCTGGGGGCTCCACGTACCCGGTACCGTACAATCTGCACAGTCTGGGCCCTCGCCCTCCACACGCAGAAGCTGGTGGCGTGCTCTTTTTCTCTGGTCCCGGCGATTGGCTGCGTGTTGACAAGTATCTCTGCTCTGGTGGATGCGTGGCGTAGGGCATAGTAGGGATCGAAAAGCGAGTAGCAAGCGGAGCAAGCAATACAAGCAATACAAGCAACCGTAGGCACTCCCTTCAGCAAGCAAGTATGTAGCCGTAATTGAAGGTTAATAACTACGGTGCGTGCCTTACGAGGAGGCGGCGACGACATGCAACGCTGATCCGAACAAACAATACACACACACACACACACACACGAAATCGTAGCACAACCTCCCAGCAACCACACCTCTCCTGGCTCCAACGAGCACTTCGCACGCCAAATTGCAGCTCCAGGATCACGGAGAACCCTTGCACCCCCCCCCATGGGGGCCGGGTCTCATACTGTACTCTCCTCTAGCTCCCTACAAGGTAGGTATATACGTATATAGGCTGGGTTGGTATGTATGGGTATGATAGAGTACCGTTGCCAGCCAGTGAGGCTCTTGCCCTGCGCTTTGCCATCTCCGGCTCGTTGAGCCGCATCTCTCTCCCACCTCTGACCCCCATGCGAATGCGAATGAGAATGAGATACCGCGCGGACACACCAGCAGGGTTCGGGATAAGCGTCGTTTCAGAACTCCACCCCACCGCTCCCATCGAACTTCGATTGCGAGGCTCTGCGGCGTCCGCCGGCCCAAGCCAATCCTGACGCATGCACATGCATCCCTGGACCTAGCTGCATCGATACATCATAAATCAACAGGAACTCAATGTGCGGGTGACAGGAGATTCGCGAATTCAATCAACCTTCTTTTTCCTGTGTCAGGTAAATTATTCCCCTCCATTCTGGTTGGTCCCACCGTTCATGTCAGATGCATCCCCGCTTAATTGGCTGGATGCGGCTGATGTGAGTGAGGCTCGACAGTCCTTCAACAGTAGTATGTATCATATTAATTGTATCTCTAGCTCTAGCGACATGGTATAGAAAAAAAAATATAATCTAAAAAAAAAAATATAATGTACAACGTTGCTTCCAACGTTCGAAGTGACATAAACAGTGCTCCGTGCCCTTGCCCGCTCCACAGCCCTGCAGCCTGATCAATTCTTGGGCGCGCAGCATTAGCATTCCAACCCCTCCCCCTCTCCAACTCTCATGATCAGAGAAGTTACCCTACAGTGCCAGCACGCCCTTGAGGAATGGCTTGTCCATCTCTCCAGAGTACTTTCCCTCTACCAACCCTCTCAATGCCCCCCTCATCTCCTCCTTACTCATCCTCTTCCCCCTCTGCTCACTCTGCTTCACCATGTCCTTCCACTCGACAAGCAGTTTCTTCAGCACTACGCTTCCTTCCGCGATCTCCTCCTTACTAACCTTGCTCGCCTCGTCGTCGTGTTTGGCAGTGAAATCCTCCAATTCATCTGCCTTCCGCTTTGCCATATTAATAACCTTGGGCGGAAAGCGGACAAGTTCCGCTACATGGATACCGAAAGATTGATCACAGACACCTATCCAAAACACACCGTGTTTAGCTGACGAACACTAGAGTACAGCACAACATTGTGGGAGAGAATGAATACAAACCTTGCTCAACTTTATACAGCAATGTAACTTCCCTATTTTTGTCCTTTTCATCACTAATATGTGCCATCACATGTAGGTTCTGCACTTGGGGATGACTATCCACTAGCGCGGTCAACTCGTGAAAGTGCGTCGCAAACATCGAGAAGCACCGGATTTCCTTGACTATGAACTCTGAAATCGCCCACGCCAGACCAAATCCATCGTAGGTACTAGTTCCTCGCCCAAGCTCATCGATGATGATCAATGAGTCTGACGTAGCGGATTTCAGAATCGTAGCTGTTTCAAGCATCTCAGCCATAAAGGTACTGACGCCTTTGAGCTGAGAATCACTGGCACCTACACGGGCAAGTATGCAGTCAAAAATTGTGAGTTCAGCTTCTGAACAGGGTACAAAACAGCCAGCCTGTGCCATTAGTGCAATGACTCCGATCTGTCGAATGTAAGTGGATTTACCACCCATGTTGGGACCAGTAATGATCAAGAACTCGGACTTGCCCCGACTGAGATTGACATCGTTGGTAATAAACTGAATATCGTCTTGTACCTCCATGCAAGGATGACGAGCCTCCTTCAAGATTGTATTTCCCTGTCCCCGAGGGTGCATCGTGGGGCGAACATAGGGCGATGGGGCATGCACAGAGACATGAGCAAAGCTAACAATAACATCAAGGTGACCCACCACCTCGGCGACCTGCTCTAGGACAGGAGTAAATGAGGCGGCAACAGTCACAACTTCAGTGACAAGCCCAGACTGTGTGCTATTATAGTTTTGGGTCTGTTGGTCATACTCCCTCCGTAAGGTGGAAAGCTTGTCTGTCGTGAAGTACACCCCGTTCTTCTGTGTAGAGATTTCGCGGTAGTCCCTGTTATTACGTATAACTCCAGCTTCCTATATAATGTTAGAGCGAGCTATCAACAAGTCATGAATAAAACCTCTTACAGTGCGAGTCAGCCTGAAACACCAGCCATGCACCCTGTGGTCTTCAAGGAATAGTTTCTTATCAATTTCAACACCGAGATCTCGTGCAGCCCGCTTGTGCTCGACGTCCATCTTAGATTTCAGCTCATCAATCCGAGCACTGATATTTCGCAGGTCTTCATGGAATTCAGGCTTTATCTTAAATTCATGATTATCCAATGCATCCAGGTCCACTGTAGTCTCTACCAATTCTTGAAGATTAGTAAAATTTGAAGAATATTCCTGTCGTTTTGTCAGACTAAACTTTGTAGTTATGCTAGGCAGACGCTTACCCTGAGGTTATTCGTATACTGAGCGTCTAGTGGATCCTTATACTTCTCGTCCATGACACCCTCCAAAGTTTCAATGATTCCAGGTAGCCTTATCACGACTTGATATGCCCTGACCACATCCTCGAGAGTGGCCAGCTTCCTCTGAAAGCGTTTTGCAAGCCTATATAGATCTGGAATTGACTTCAGATGTTCTTCCTGCATAGTCTGCCGCAGCTCTGTATCCTCTACAAAGGCCTCAACCAATATATGCCGTTTCTCGATCTCCTCCAGGTTCATCAATGGTTGTTTTAACCATTGAGCCAATAGCCGTGTCCCGATGGGGGTCTTGCATTTGTTCAACAGCCCGTACAGGCTCATATTTTTAGCACCATCCCTGGGCCCAGGCATCAAGTTGAGCGCCTTGAGCGCTGACGCATCGAGTTTCATGTACTGTGCAAGGTCATGCTGGTAAAGTTGGTATTGGCCAAAGTTGGTATCGTCAGACATCAACTAGGGGGTATACATGTCAGCAACTGTCACCACCATACTGCAAGGCAGGGTTATCCTACTCCAAGGTATCGTATCAGGGCGGAAGCTGCTCCCATGGCGAGTTTAAGCTCAGTTTGGGGTAACACTCCAGCATTCTCACTTGCCAACAGTCGGGACAGGTCCTGCTCGATGTCCTTGATAGCGAACTCCCCAGACCTCTTGGATGTAGTTGTTATGCCTACACGATCTACAACACCTCTAATTTTTCCCAATTCAAAATCCTTCTTTTGTGGGTCATCTTGTATTATACACTCCCTAACACCCAGTTGTATAAGAAGCGACTTTCATGTGCGAGTTAGCTATCGACGACACAAACTTGGGATTGGTAAAACCCTACCTCAAGGTTTGAATAGAGATCGTTATCGACAAACTCGCTCACACCCAACTCCCTCACACTTGCATCCGCAAATGCTACACCAACCAGCCGCTGATCCCCTTTGGTTGACACCTTCACCGCTAATATTACTGGACTGGAATCAATCTGACCGGCAAGATCTTCTTCTATGTCCTGCAAATTCCCTGGGGAGGCCTGTTTTGCCAGCTCCCATCCATTCTTAGTACCCCTAGCACTGGCCCAAATTTCTATCCTCTTCCCTTGCCGAAACAGCACTTCACGCAAGAAATTGCGAAAGGCTGCGTTAGAAAGTGTGCATGATGCTAATGAATTTTTGCCACTCCCGAGTTGGCGAATCACAGAAGTGGTTTTATAGACCTGTGGGGCGGATGTTGATGTCAATAACCGACAGCTTCCAATAGACTTATCACGCACCGGAGACCCACAGTTTGTGCCACGAAGAGAGCGTCCTGTCCATGAACTGTGTAGAAGTCGGAGCGTTCAAAAATTCGGATGGCATCTGTCTCGGGAAGCTTATTGAATGAAGAAATAAATCCACTCTCGTCATCAACCTGAAAGCGAGGTAAATTCGAAGTCAGCACTCTGCTCCATGACGGCAATTTGTGCAAAAGGGTCATGACAGACCTTCAATTCCGGCCTGGAGGTCATGATAGCAACGTAACAATTATATATAAGCCGTAACTTGGTGAATTAAGCCTAGAATTCATAGAATGCTTGTTGGAAGACTGCAGAATGCTTGTTAGAAGTCTGAAGAATTATGGGAGGACGCGTTACTTTTGAAGTCCAGAGTCTCGTGCCCAGACACTAATTAATCAGACGCGACTTTTACAAGATCCAGGTAGGTAGGGGGCATCAAGGTATTCGCTTAATTACTAAGTAGAGAAGTACAAGGGTCCATATCCAATCCAATCTAATCTAAACCCCCCCAAGTCCTACCGTCTCCCCTGCATCGGTTCCGAAACTTGCTGCAACGTTTCAATGCGGCTCAACCAAATTTTCCGACGTGCCATCCTGGCTGAGAGACCTCAAATTACCTAAGGTCGTTTCAGCGATACCATGCAAAGCTTCATTCGTAAGGAAAGCTTGGTGGCCGCTGCTCATCGGTCAGTCAGCTGCCCTGATTCAGCGGGCGCCCTGGCTTGGGAACTTACCTGATGAAGACGTTGTAACATGAAATCAATCGGCTGAGACTGTCATCGTAGATAATCTTTGAGCTAGAGTCACCAAAGAAGTACTCTTGCTCCTTCTCATACACATCCAATCCGACGGCGCCGATGTGGCCAGTTTTTAGAGCACTGCGAGAAAGTTGCGCATATTGTATTAGCACATACCTACGAAAGCCAGCTGGCCGATGCATTGACTTACCTTATCAGCGCAGTGGTGTCGATGAGCCCACCTCTAGATGTATTAATGAGTACTACACCTTTCTTGGTTTGGGCTAAAGTCTTCTCATCCAGGATGTGATATGTGCTATCCATAAGTGGACAATGCAAGCTCACGATGTCCGACGCCTTCAGCAACTCCTCTAAAGTATCGACATACTTGATGCCATACTCTGAGGCGGCCTTGACATTGGGATAAACATCATAAGCAATGACATTGCATGAGAACCCTAGGAGCTGGTGAGTTTTTAATCCTGCAAGAGAGGGGAAACTCTGGTAATAATTACCTTTACTCAAAATCTTTCCCGTCAGCAGCCCAATTCTACCGGTTCCGATAATACCAACTGTTTTTCCAGAGAGATTGAATCCTAGGAGACCTATATGATTGGATATATCTTAGTTTAAGTTATGTCTTAACCTTGCTTTCAGGAACTCACCATCAAGCAAAAAGTTGCCTTCTCGAACACGGTTATAGGCTTTGTGGTACTTGCGGACGACGGTCATAATCATGCCCACGGTAAATTCAGCGACAGACTCAGGAGAGTATGCGGGCACACGGGCAACTTTGATCCCAAGCTCCTTAGCCCTCTTAAGGTCGACGTTATTGAATCCTGCACATCTTAGAGTAATGAACTTGACTCTTTGCTCAGATAACTTCTCGAGAACCTGGAATACGGGTGTCAGCCAAGGCTTCTCCAAGTACATAGATGAGACACATACTTCAGCATCCGCAATGTCGTTGACAAAAATGCAAATCGCTTCATGGCCTGTGGCTAGGGCAGCCGTCGTTACATCCAATCCGACTTTCAGGAAGTCCAATTCGACTGAGTCATCATGATTTATTGCATTGAATGAATCAATATCATACTGTCTAGCATCAGCAAACTGACCCTTGCCTCATAGCTTCAGTTTCAAATTTACTTACGCCCTTGGAGCTGTAGATAGCGACCTTCATCGTGTTTGTGTGGCAAACAGGAACAGAAAGTTGGTATCTCTGTTTGTTTGGATGTCCCTGGTTCGAGCCCTTTCGATCCTACTTATATGTGCTTAAAGTACCAGTAAGTGTTTGGTGATTCTAGTCTGGTTGGTGGTGAATCAGTGGGAGTACTCGATCAGAAGTGTGGTGCGAGTAGTCTGGTTGCTGTGAGGTGCAAAGAATGAACCCGGGATGGCTGTCAAGATATAGATTCCGAACTCAGCGCGGCGGCGATAATAGATTCCGGCGGGGTGCGAGAATGGATTGCAGCAGTTTGTTACGGGAAAAAATTTCCCCGAACATGATATGCTGGTATCGTACCATGATATGATACGATACAATACATATGCGGGCTTGTTTATTTTGACCAAACAACTTTCGATGGATGATCTGTTTACGCTTCTCGTCAATGGTGTTTGACAGGGGTTATCTCGGAGGCATGCGCAGGCAGAACATTACCCCGGACAAAAAGTCTTGACGAGGGATCTTGCAACCAGACTATCAAAAAGTGACATTGGCGATATCGAAGTACCACGATTGGTCTGGTTATAGTTCGGTAATAGGTCACCTATTGGTTAACATCTAGTCTGGTTGGCATTAACATCTATCGACATCGAAGTAAGTAAAGCCGGAATGGAAAATAAGCATGAAAAGAATGAAGCATTCGCCACAAGACATGATGAATGTGCCAAATAAAAACTACGTCCTCCGATTCCGTAAACTCCCGAACATAAACCACCCGCAAAAACGCATTACCTTACTAACACCCCATAGTTATCATGCCCCAAAACCGACCACACATTGTTCTCGCGCCCAGTAGCGATATCAGTCTAGGCACGAGAACACCTCATATACCAATGCTAAACAACAAATATGGTTGCCTTATAATATTGACACAGCTGTCCCCTACGCATTGAGATTACAGGCTTGTAAACGATTAAGTCTTCAAGTCGATTTCAATTGTTGTTAGAACTATGAACCTAGCACCCAAGATCTTACTTTGTTCCAGCATTCATCTTTAGCACCGGCTTACCATCCCGAGCCACTTTTTCATAAATCAAGCCCGAGCCCGAGCCCGGGTCATCCTCCAAGCCATATACTCCGAGTCGTCTTCGCCCGAGTCTCTTGTGCCACCAGCTATAGGGGGGTTAAATCGGGCCTTTCTACACGTTTCTCGGAGATATACGGCAACACAATATAATTACTTTTCTCTTGTGTTGTGTGCGGTAGTCTGGTTGTATGAGAGGTGATGGTGGCCACAACAGACTAGAGCGGCACGCTTCGATAAAGCTTCCGACTTGAATAACAGAAGCCATCCGACGGTGTATTGGTGTTTATTTAGACTCCCACTTTTTGTGATTTGGTATCTTTTAATCACATTCTTACTATTTTGCCGAAGGGCTTGTGCCAACCAGACTACTATTTTGCTTGTTCTCGTGGTTAGCTTTACAGTTTTCATTCCCTTTAACTTTGATCACGGCAGATAGAGCGGACCCATCTCAATAACATAATTTACCCTTCTGGTAATGATGGTGCCTCAGTCTATTGTTTGCCATGTCTTTTCGGTAGAATATTATTCGTAGGCGCTTAAACATACTGAAGCCAGCCCCACAATTTTCCAACTGCATTGCTGGACAATATTTGAGATAACATATCTACTGGTTTCAGCTTGTCAATATTCTTTAGGTAAGTACACTGAAAGCGAAATGGACTCGGAGAGAGTGTGTGCAAGCTGTTAAGAGATTCAGCTGTTGCAGGTTGGAAGTACTTAAGCGCATATGGGGTAGTCTCAAATCCAATAAGACTTTCACTCCTGTAAGCGCCTGAAACTGTTACAGACTGCCATTACCATAGAGTTGAAGGCCTCAATATGGAGGCTTCATATCTGTCGGAAGGCTTGTAATGTTCCATCCAAGGCTGATCAAATTTCAGGGTAAGAGCTGAATGTTCAACATGCCAAGACTCATTGGCTTATCATCATACTAAAGATTGGCGACCCCTGGATTTGCACGAGATCAGAGATTCCCTCGATCGGACCCATTTGATAACAGACACTGTTAGTGGTACAGTTCGTCACCGAGGCTCATTGTCAACACCAACACGATGTCTTCATTGTAGAGCCAAAGTTCCGTGCCAACCAGACTACAAAGTTCCTACCTGGTACCTACCTTTTTTTTTCTTTTTGGATACTTATTACTCAGCGGCCCCAGTAAGCAGCAGCGTATGGTTCGGCAAGTACTTAGTCATGACTCGCAAACGAAAAAGTACCTGGCACATGCATACCAGCCGCCTGGACAAGACCCACCTGGGCCACGAGCCCGACAAGACAGGTACGTGATCGACGCCAGGTGCCCTGAAAGTGTGACGAGTGTGTAACTAGACTATGTGATGAGTGAGCAATAAGCAACCTGCATCGTCGGACAGAAGGGGCCACGGCAGTCTACGGCAAGGCGTGCGAACGGCTATTGGCTACTTTTCCCTAATCTCGAGATAATCTCAAAGCCCGAATTAACTTAACTTTTCGCTCTCAATTTTTAAAATTTCCCATATTTTCTTAGCGAGCGTGCCCTTAAACGTGCCAACAGCTCTCTGCTCTGCTCAAAGTACCTCTGTACTTGAATTATAGGTATCGTAGTACCGAGCTCTACTTAGCTGCCTGGTCTGGTTGTTAGCTACCTACCGGTAGTCTGGTTACCGGTAGAGCTCCAGCGTCCGCCCAGGTGCCAGCTCCCAACCCAAACCAAGCTCGATCCTGCACATGTCTAACAAAGTAGAGCTATAAGAAGCACATCCCGCTCAGTTCGGCCGGACGCAGGCCTGGAGGTTCAGCTTTTACATACTTAGTTTGTGTGCCATCCCAAAACACTGAACGATCCCCCATAAAGACCAGCTCTGCTGAAGCTGCATCCCTAACCGCAGTCGTGGACGATCAGAGGCACGCACGATCACAGACAGACATCCTTCAGGCTAGGATTTGGCCTTTTATACCTCATTGCTGAATAACCCCCAACACTCTCCAAATCGTCTTCACAAGATGCCTTCGGATGTGGACCTTGTTTACAAAAGCCGGGCGAATCGCAGCTTCTCCCCCACGCACGAGGGTGGTCATCTGAACCCTACCCAGAGACAGTCAATCGATGATGAGGATGATTCTCAAGAGGATGCTGCCGCGATGGGGGGAAGCCCCGCCTTCAACATGAATCAGTCCATATTTCAGATGATCACTGCAGCTGGCTCGAAGGCAAATTTAAAAACAAGATATGAATCTAGTGATAGTGAGGACATTGACCGCGATGATGCCCACGGTGTTCCGCATAATGTGCTTCGGAGTGTTGCCATGTTAAAGAAGCCGACAAAGAGCAGGGGTCGTGACAAGAGGATGCTTCAGTCGACACCCCATCTACGGTTGAGGACGAGACTAGGGACCTTTACCGAACAAGATGGAGATACCGATGATGGAGAGGACAAAACCGCTGGCCCTTCGTCGCCCAACAGAATTCAAGTGTCAGCCGAAACTGCGGCGCTCCAGCCTGACCTCTTGTCTGCTGCTCTTGGTGCAAGCATGGCAAAAAATGAAGCGGAAGCTATAATCTATGAAGAGGATGACAAGGAGGCCGAAGCTGATTTAGCTACTAAGTTGATGGAGATTTTTGGCTTCTCTGAGCCAGAGGAGGTTATCTCAGGTATGGGGTATGCCTACTTGCATATGAAGGATAAATTTTGATGATGGCTTAGAGTACCCTTGCTGGCTCCTCAAGAGTGTATTGCTTCAAGGATACATGTACATTACAACACGACATGTTTGCTTTTATGCATACCTCCCCAAGAAAGGGGTGAGTGCTATGGTCCTATTCTTGCAGCTGAGACTGACATAGAGGCTCTAGAACACTGTGATAAAATCTGGCTCGCTCTCCAAGCGCGGGAAAAATAATCCCAAGTATCATCGTTACTGGTTTGTGCTCAAAGGTGATGTTTTATCATATTACGAAAACCCAGGAGATCTTTACTTTCCAAGCGGAACAATCGACCTTCGTTATGGTGTACAGGCATCAGTTCATGAATCGGATAAGGGGAAAGAACATTCTACCTATTTCGACATCACTACAACTGACCGAGTTCTACATTTCAAAGCAGATTCCGTCCCAAGCGCCAAGGAATGGGTGAAGGCCTTGAACAAAATTATATTCAGGTCTCATAACGATGGAGACGGTGTCAAGATTGTATTACCAATAGTGAGCATTTTTGGGCTTGAAGAAAGCCCAGTTTTGGAATTTGCAGATACATTTAGGCTTGATGTATTAGATCAGGCGGAACACACAACGGACGAGGTGAGCCAATTCATGATTGGAAATGTTGAGTCTTTACTAAACTTTTTAGTACTTCTTCTCATTCTTTAGTTTCGGAAAGGAGGCACTTAAGCTTCTGAAAAGACTCACGGAAGAATCAGCAGCACATGGTCTTCAGCAATCAAGGGCCACAATTAAGCGTAACTCCCCTCAAGTACTACTGGAGCAGGCTAAGACGACGTTGAAGTGTAATTCCCGTTCAACCAGCCCAATTGCTAGCGGAGCAAATTCTGCTAGCCCTCGATGTATTACAAATCCCTTCAAAAGTCCCCGGGCCAGTGGAGAGCATTCTAGGTCCAGTCTTGAGATCGGACGACGTAGTACGGATATCAGCCGGAGCAGCTCGGATGCCGCGGGTAGTCAAAAGAAGCGTTCTGCGAGGCCCCTTTCTGGGGATTCCTTCACAGACTCACTAGGTCAAGGTGTGTCCTTTGGGGAATCCGATATATCAGTTACATCAGAGGATGAGACTGGCAGCCAAATACTCTCTGGTAGCAGAATCTTTCAGAAGCCTACTCTGACGAAACCCCTGCGCAATTCTCTTGATGAGAAGCGAAAGAAAGAGGAGATCTCGGTGAGAACACCACCCACGAAAGCGGAATCTGGGCTTAAACCATGTCTATCGAGTACCAGCGATAAGAGGCCTGAGACTCCAAGTAGCATTGCCAATATAGTGCGGGCTAGGCAGCGGGCAGTTGAGTGGGCCGAATGGATGAAAAGACGCTCAAAAGAAGTAACAAGCCGCCCAAGAGGCTACATAGAGCGAGTATCGGATATGTGGACTGGTGGGAAAAAACACTATGGGCAACCACTTGGTGCTATGCCAGATGAGCAGGTTGAGGATGGAGAAGACGATGATGGCACAATAGGTGCCGAAGAGCGCTATAGAGAGAAGTTCGCTTTACAGCCCTCTGAGAGGCTACTTGCTGCATATTATGGGTATCTGAATAGGGTTATCCCATTATATGGAAAGATATACCTCGGTGATCGAAATTTATGTTACCGCAGTTTGGTGCCAGGCACAACAAGAACAAAGGTACAGTGAATTACGTGCTAGGCTCCTACTTCAGAGACTTACGATATAACGACAGATGATCTTACCATTGAAGGATATCGAGAACGTGAGCGGGGAGGGCGGGTTCAAGCTCGGATACTCGGGCTTAGTTATTACAATCCGAGGGCATGAGGAATTATTCTTCGAATTTGGTTATCAGAATGCGAGGGATGATTGCTGGATGCATCTCTTACAAGCCGTGGAAGCCGCTAAGATGCAGGGCAGCACAATTCTGCTGGCGAGGGAAGTAGTTGAAGCCGAAGTAGCGAAAAGAGAGTATCAGGTACTCCAAGATGCTAGACACGCTGGCCATGCGGACCACAATCTGCAGCTTCCAACTTCCGCAACTGATAGTAAGTCCCTATTTTCATAACTGTGATATTTCATCTAATTTTGTAGGTATGTCTTCTGAGGTGCCCCCGATCCTCTTTGATGACCCCCAGACGTCTTTTATCACTTTCAAACCCACAGAGTCATTAAGGATCACCTGTTTGACGATTGGTTCGCGTGGAGACGTTCAGCCATACATAGCTTTATGTAAAGGGCTTCTTAAGGAAGGGCATAAACCTCGTATCGCTACTCATGCTGAGTTTCAACCCTGGGTAGAGAGCCACGGGATTGAATTCGCAAGGGTTGAAGGGGACCCGGCCGAGCTTATGAGAATATGCGTGGAAAATGGCATGTTCACGTACTCATTCTTAAGGGAAGCTTCCTCTAAGGTCCGTTCACCTAATCTAGGCTATTGATTGGTAATACTAATGTAGCTATCGAGTAGTTTCGAGGATGGATTGATGAACTCCTTGCATCTGCCTGGGTAGCATGTCAAGACTCCGACCTTTTGATCGAAAGCCCTAGCGCAATGGCTGGAATACATATTGCGGAGGCTCTACGAATACCGTACTTCCGTGCCTTCACAATGCCCTGGACAAGAACACGGGCATACCCTCATGCTTTCGCAGTTCCTGAGCGTAAGATGGGCGGGCCTTATAACTATTTCACATATGTCATGTTCGACAATGTGTTTTGGAAGGCAATTGCAGGCCAAGTCAATCGCTGGAGGAAGAAGACTCTTAATCTGCCCCGCACCAATTTAGACAAATTGCAGCCCAACAAAGTACCGTTTCTTTACAACTTCAGCCCAAGTGTGGTTGTGCCACCGATTGATTTTAGTGATTGGATCCGGGTCACAGGCTATTGGTTTCTAGAAGAACAGTCAACATGGGAGCCACCGAAAGAATTACTAGAGTTCATTCGTCGTGCTCGCGTAGACGGCAAGAAACTAGTTTATGTTGGGTTTGGTTCTATCGTCGTTTCGGACCCTGCAGCTCTCACGAGAACGGTTGTGGAGTCGGTCCTCAAGGCCGATGTGCGTTGTATTTTATCCAAAGGATGGTCAGATAGGCTTGGAAGTAAGAACCAGACAGAAGTTGAGATTCCAATGCCACCAGAGATACATCAAATCAAATCCGCGCCTCACGACTGGCTTTTCACACAAATCGACGCGGCTACCCATCACGGTGGTGCCGGTACCACTGGAGCCAGTTTAAGGGCCGGGATTCCAACTATTATAAAGCCCTTCTTTGGGGATCAGTTTTTCTTTGGTAGCAGAGTTGAAGATCTCGGTGTCGGAATTTATATAAAGAAGCTGAATGTCAGTGCTTTCTCGAAGGCTTTGCGAGATGCTACGCATGACGGAAGGATGATTGCAAAGGCGAGGGTGTTGGGAGAATCGATTCGAAAGGTAAGCGGCAGCTAGATCTGCTAGTAGAGTTAATAAGCTAATAGAGAACAGGAAAACGGTGTTGAAACGGCCATTCAGGCAATATATAGAGATATGGAATACGCGAAATCTCTAATCAAACAGCCTGGGCAAGGAGCTGAGGGGAGCAGCGTTGAAGATAATCATGAAGACGATTCGTCCGACTCGTGGACAATCGTGGGGGATGAGACGGAGGCTGAGGCTATTAGGAGATATTCTGATTCATATAACTTTTAGACAGTTCATTCCCCCCCTAGATGGACACTTTACCAGGAGTTTGTCTTCTAGACCGGTGTTTTTTTTCTTCCTCTGGTACCTCATTATTCTTACACGCAGAGACATGGCCTTTTTTTTCCTTCTTTTTCCTTCTTTCTTTTTTTCTTTTTCCCTACATTTCACAATATCCGTGACGAGCTTACGCTGTAATAGTTAATGGAATCTTTGGTGATGGGTATGATGTCTTTGGTATGCTGCAAAGGTAGTCCTTGCATAGCGCGGGGAATGGGGAGTTTCGGTTCGTCATGTTACTGTCAATTATATCTGGTTTTTCCATATTATGTGGGATTGTGTCTCTACAGTCTTCACCTTTACATATACTAAACCACTGTGCCCGGTATATCAAATAGCAAATAATGTTGTTTTTATTCGTGCATCCTTTCCACACTATGCATACAATTATATACTGAGTACCCCACCCTACATGCTGCAGTACCTAGATCTGGCTTGCCACTGTAGCCTAACAAAGAAAAGCACTGTGTTTGCTTGTGTGTGTAATTGAAGCCTTTCATAGCTGTGAGTCGGCCTTTGTGCTGGCACTGCCAATGTGGTATTCTCTCCAGCCATAGGTCGAGCAGCTAGATATACACCTGGGTGCTGATCCATTCATTGCCCGCAACATACCAATCCCAGAATATAAGCGTCAGGAAGCACTCTGTGTATTCGACCTCCATCTTGACAATTCGCCCGGCTGAGTACCCCCGGGTCCGGGCATCTTCTGACAGCTGCACCAACCAGCCTGATAGTGTTTTGATGAATGTTTCCTGCTGCCTTGTGCCTGACCTTTGCGCCGGGAGTATAAGACAGTACATACAGCGGGTACACCAGTCCCTCGGCCCGTCCCCGCTATATATAAAGATCCGCACGTAACATATACCCCGACGCTTATAATAACTTTAACGTTTGAGCTCCCCTGTGGTGCGACTCGGTGTGCGCTGCTTTGCTTGTCAATTCTGTCCGCAATTGAGATCGACCGGTTTCTGGCCTGGTTGCTCATACGTTTAAGAGTAGCTTGATTGCACGCTTGATTCCGCCACCCACAAAGTTCCCCCCACAACTCCGCCAGACAGATCCACGATACAGAGACCGCCAGTAATAACCACAACAGATACCTGCTGGAAACTGGCACTGCTCTCGCGAGGAAGGTAGAGGCACGTTTCGCTCACGGGGGCCATTCAGCTTTAGCGAGTTTGTGGAGGAAAGCGCCGACAGTGGGTCTCACCGTCTCACAGCAGAAAACCGGGGCAGCTAGACTCTCAATTCAATTTTCTCAGGGGAAGAAATTTAATAGCCATTCGCTCCAGTGCCCTGGAGAGCTATAGTGAAGAGAGGTCCAAGGCTTAAAGAGTGGCTTCCCCGGCCGAGAACGGAGCCCCCGACTTGTACGAACCGGGCTTCACACAGATAACGACAGAACACGGCCACTGGCAGGGTCACCAGCTCGACTTCAGCACAAGTAACGAGCCTTCAACACCTCCTCCTAGCCTCGAGCAAACATTCAACTACAACATAAAAATACAATAATTTAAGCGGACATGCTCCTCCAACTGCCCCACGGCTTGCATTATCCCATCCACATCACCGCGATCAAGAAAATTCCAGATGAGAAGGTCAAAAAGTTTGATACGCTAGTCGACTACAAGTATTGCTCAATTGTAGAGGAAGACGACGAATTTGGGGGCGAACCGAACAAGGTGGAGAAATGGTACCCATCCTCGTGGTCAAGCCCTATTGAGGGCGTACTGAAGCGATGGATGATCGAAGCTGGTTCAATAGTCAGGAGTGGGAATGTGGATTTGGTTGAGATTGAGGAGCCGTGCCCACACGATGTGCAGTTTGGGGGAATGTGCGCAGGCTGCGGAATGGATATGACCTTGTGAGTTTCCTCATACTGTTGAGTAATGTGGTGGGGATCCAGGGCTGATTGGGATGGATAACAGAACCGACTACACGTCCTTCTCAAATAGGTCACGCGCGGATATCAGTATGGCACACGACAACTTGGCGGTGACAATCAGCTCAGAAGTAAGGTGGTCGTATAGCCCCGGGCAAGGAGGACAAAGTTGATTAAGCTGATTTATGAGCTAGGAAGCATCGCGGTTAGAAGCAGAGGCTGAGCAACGACTATTGAATGGACGAAAACTGTCGCTAGTGGTGGATCTTGATCAGACCATTATTCATGCTACTGTTGACCCTACTGTGGCTCAATGGCAAGCTGACCCGGATGAAGTCAACCACGAAGTATTAAAGGATGTACAGTCATTCTCTCTACCGGACCCAGGCTACGTTCCAGAGGGACATAAACCACTGGAGACATGGTACTATGTCAAACTACGGCCCGGACTGAGACAGTTCTTGGAGAATATATCGAGGTTATACGAGCTCCACATCTATACAATGGGAACCAGGGCATATGCACTCAATGTAGCAAAGATAGTCGATCCTGATGGGAAGATTTTTGGCTCTCGAGTGCTGAGCAGGGACGAAAGTGGAAGTATGACGGAGAAAGATCTAAGGCGACTGTTTCCGAAAAATACAAAAATGGTAGTAATAATAGACGACCGAGGGGATGTATGGAAATGGAGTGACAACTTGATAAGAGTGAAGCCATATGACTTCTTTGTGGGAATTGGGGATATCAATTCGAGTTTTTTGCCGAAAAAGCAGGAGTTTCCTACGGGCCCGACACCAGCGTTAATTGATGAGGCCGCAAGGCCACCACCTGGGATGACGAATGATGTAGAAAGCGGGGAGGATGGAGGGATAGCAGCTGCCGAAGCCGAGAAGGAGGGAGAAGAGGAGGGAGCAGAGAAAGGGGAAGAGGAGGGAGAAGAGGAGGTAGAAGGAGAGGAAGGGTCCATAGAAGGTGCCACGGACTCGACAACAACTCCTCACCATGCCGACCTGACGACTCTGGAACAGCTCGTAAAATTGGGCGCCAGTGACGACAAGATACTCCTTGAGGAGCAAGCTCACCAACTCAGTGATGCTATCAGAGCACAGCAGGAATCACGGCCGCTAGCGAAACTGCAGCATATCATTGACCTGAAGGATGAAGCTGAAGGGGCACTAGAAAATAGTGATTCGGGCAAGGAGACCCCAAGTGAGCATGGTGGTGTGAAGCATCGCCATCAACTCATTAAAGATGAATACCCACGGGAACTGGAGCCCCTGGAAAGAAACTTGACGGAGGTGCATAAGCTATTCTTTGAGAAGTATGATCAGAATATGAAGATGGGGCCCAGGGGTAGAAGAAACAAGGTACCGGATGTAACAGATTTGATGCCCAAACTGAAGAAGAAGACTTTTGAAGGCGTAGTGTTGGTGTTTTCGGGGGTAATACCATTAGGGGCGAGTGTGCACAAGTGAGTGTTTCACATGGAAGACAACCCACCAGTAAAGATGCTAACATTGAATTGTACACAGCTCGGATATTGTGATTTGGGCGAAAACCTTTGGTGCCACAATAGAAGAGAATCTAACATCACGGGTTACTCACGTGATTGCTGCACGGGTAATTGTTTACTGTTATCATATGTATTGCCTACCAACTGCTAATGTATCCTCCCGCAGAGTCGAACCGCCAAAGTCCGACAAGCTGCCCGCTATCACCATATCCATCTTGTTACCCCTCAATGGTTATATGACTCCATGTCCAACTGGAAACAAATGCCCCTCGATCCATACCGTATCGCTGTTCACCCTGAGGACCGAAACCCACCCGGAGCTGGCCTACCTCCAGACCTCCTGTCAGATCCTACTAACATTCCTATGAGCAGTGAAGACGAGGACGATGACGATGAGTTGGCAGATGAAGAGATGGGTATTGAGGAGCATGCGGAAGAGTTACTTAAGGGTGGGCTGAAAATCGACCGTGATGAGATTGATAAGGAATTGAGAGAATTTCTAGCCGATGTGACGTCGGATGATGATGAGGATTTCGACGAGGATATATTTGGTGGTGTGGATGAAGATGAGGAGGAGGCGGGGGGGGATAAGGATGAGGATATGAATGACCGAGGGATGCCCAATGGTAACGAGGGTGGAGAGAGTGAAGAGGAGAGTGTTGCTTCTGAAGCTCCCCAGCCTAGTCCTCGAAGATTGCAGGCACAAACACGGAAACGCTCGCGAACGCCAGATGATGATGGCGGGGGGTTGAATACAGGGCCTGGTAGTGGGTCATTCGATTCATCCGGGGCAGCGGAGGATAGCGACGATGAGGCATCTATGGACAGCACCCCAGCTGCAAGGCTAACGAAAAGGCAGAAGACTACGAGCAGTGGCCTTATAACGGTCGTGACACCGTCTTCATCGGATTTACCTATTGCTACGGATGATACTCATGTGGATGGTGGGAAGAAGGAGGATGCTGGGAGCTCGAGAATTCCTAGTCCGCCGCCTAGTGACGAGGGCGGGAATGGGGTGAAGAGTGTGAGGACATCGATAGTTGTCACGGGCGGGGAAGATGGAGGTGGAGGAAATAAGGGAGAGGAGGAAAAGACTGGGGAGGGTGAAGATGATAATGGCGATGACGGTGGAGATGGAGATAGTTTGTTTGAAGAGCTTGACGAGGAGGCATTTGCAGCAGCGTTGGAGGAGGGATTTGACAGTTGACATTTAAGCGAGGCAGGGATTTGAGCTACTCTCCCACAAGAATGATGTTTTATCTCTGCCTCTGTCTCTGGTGCCCGCGTCTCTGGTGCCTGCTGGCCCCTGGTGCGGATTTTTTTTCCCAACGATAATGCCAAATGCTGTGTATACTTTAGTAGATATGAGCTGTTGGATATAGCTGTTTCCTCACTTTGGCCTTTTGTATCTTTTGTCGATCCTTCTTGGCTTGGGGGTTTTTTCCTTTAATATAGTTTTTCCATTCATTTTTACTCTTGATGTAAGGAACTATATAGCTCTGAGCTCTTCTACAATCTATTACATGGGTATATATGTGAGGTTGCGAACTAAAATTGTTTTCGGTACCATCGGTACCAGTGGCCTACAAGGTGTATTTGAGCCGCAAAAACCGACATTAATTACCCCACGTCGCAGCTTTGTAGGGCTGAGTTGACTGACATGCAGCTCGATTTTCTAGCACGTTCTGCAGTTCTGACTCACATTCAGATCCATTCATCTTTATTTACTCACAGCCTTCGATTGCAGATCCCTCTGTTCCACAGCTTTCTTGCAACTATCGCAACATTCAAGCCTCAATTGACTGCGAAGAATCAAAGATTAATCTCACACGGAAGTGCTCTAGAAGAATTAAAAAAAAAGACCAAAAAAAATGGCAGGAGAATTTTCAAAGAGGGACTTATTTGGCGGAGCAATCGTTGCTGAGATTCCGGAGGTTTTTGTGGATGCTAGGTATGTTTGAATGAGGCATATTAGTTTACATGGAAGATGGTAGAGACGACATGTATCAAATGTATCCCTTATCTTCACTAGTTCATGACTGACTTGTCATTCGTACAGCGACTTCCGCCCTGTCCCCTCCACCCAAGAAGTCTTTGTCTCCAGCTCCGACGCAACAGACATCAGCATCGTAATCGACATCCTCCAGCGTGTACCCCTCCCCGATATTGACGCCTGCAAAGAACATTTCGAGGATGTCATAGATGGGCGGGAAGGGTCCTTAGGAAAGCTATTCCAGTCCGACCCTACGAGCGAGTTCACGAAGATTGGGT
>Ga0307511_10002437_pt1 | contig 19458 bp, 18 predicted proteins | sample 13_EM_MG_FD_200266 | JGI IMG/M metagenome (GOLD analysis project Ga0307511, IMG submission 200266) | Populus trichocarpa ectomycorrhiza microbial communities from riparian zone in the Pacific Northwest, United States - 13_EM | ecosystem: Host-associated > Plants > Roots > Unclassified | place... | reverse complement strand
TCGACCTGACCCCACGTCGGCAAGGATAAACTTCGATCGATGCCCGACCTCTCCGTCGTTTTTCCCGTCTACAACGAGGAAGAGAACATCCCCATCCTGCTCGATGAGATTGCGAAGGCGCTGGACGGGAAATGGTCGTACGAGATCGTGGCCGTCGACGATGGCTCGTCTGATCGCAGTCTGGACGTGTTGCGCGCCGGTCGGGCGAAGCATCCAACGCTCCGCGTGCTGACATTCGAGAAAAACAGCGGACAGACGGCGGCGCTCGACGCGGCATGGCGCGCGGCGCGCGGCACGTTCGTCGTTTCGCTCGACGCCGACTTGCAGAACGATCCGGCGGATATCCCAGCCATGATGCGCACGCTCGACGAAAGCGCCGCCGACATGGTCATCGGAGTCCGGGTGAACCGCAACGACACCTGGTCGCGCCGGATGCAGTCGAGGATCGGCAATGGCGTCCGCAACTGGATTACGAACGATCACATCACCGACACCGGCTGTTCGTTGAAGTTAGTCAAGCGTGATGCCATCGATCGCATCCGGCTTTTCACCGGCATGCATCGCTTTCTGCCGACGCTCGTACGGATGCACGGATACAAAGTCGTGGAGATGCCAGTCAATCACCGGGCGCGGAAGTTCGGCGTCTCGAAGTACGGAGCGATGAACCGCGCATTCCGTGGACTGGCGGACTGCATCGCAGTGAGGTGGATGTCGAAGAGGGTGCTGCGGTATCGGGTTGTCGAACTCCATCCTGAGGAGCGCAGCGACAAAGGATCTCCGGTGGCATCGCGTCGGGCTTGAATCGGGCGCCGCGCGTACCGCCGAAGATCCTTCGCTGGCGCTCAGGATAAACTCGCTAAACCGATGCACTTCCCCCTCTCCTTCGACCCGCGCACCTGGCACTGGGACCTGCTCGCCGCGTTCGGATTCGTTGCCCAGGCGCTCTTCGCGACGCGGTTCATCGTGCAATGGATCTCGTCCGAGCGGCGCAAGATGAGTCATGTGCCGATTCAGTTCTGGTACCTCTCGCTCACGGGAGGAATCCTGATGACGATCTACGGTCTGGCGCGCCGCGATCCGGTCATCATCTTCGGCCAGGCGCCGGCGCTGGTCGTTTACATCCGCAACCTGATGCTGATCCGCAGTTCGCGGCCGCTCCAGGATTGACATGCTCGATCTTTCCGACGATCAAAAGAAAACGCTCCTCGGCATCGCGCGAAAGTCGATTGCGGCCGTTCTCGCCGGTCACGCCATCGACTGGAAAGCCGAGGACTTCGACGAGACTCTCCGCCAGCCGGCGGGCGCATTCGTGACTCTCAAGACGCACGACGACGACCTGCGAGGCTGCATCGGATCGATTCAGGCCGTCTATCCGCTGTACAAAGCAGTGGCATCGAGCGCCATCTCCGCAGCCTTTCGCGATCCGCGATTCGATCCGTTGCAGCCCGGAGAGCTCGAACAACTCGACCTCGAAATCTCCGTCATGGGACCGATCGAGATCGTGACCAACTTCGAAGAGATTGTCGTCGGCCGCGATGGTCTCATCGTCACGCGCAACCCGTACGCAGGGCTGCTTCTCCCTCAAGTCGCCACCGAATATGCGTGGGACTGGGAGACCTTTCTCGACCAGACCTGCCTCAAAGCCGGGCTTCCGCGGCGTGCGTGGAAGGCCCAGGACTGCCGCGTCGAAAAGTTTTCAGCAGTGGTGTTTGGCGAGTAACTCACCCATCGCCAATAACTTGACGCGTGATTCACAAGCTAGAGCTTGCTGAAAGGCGGATTAAGGCCTACCTTCACGCGGTTACCCGGCGTCGGCACGAAGCTTATTCGTAACGCAAATAACCGAGGGAGGACGATGCCCCGCTCCAAGCGCCCGATCACGGAATCCCTGTCAGCACGTTCGGCCAAAACACACAAAAAAACGCAGTCGCACCGCCTCCTGAAATGGATCGGCGCACGGGCCGCGGCAACGCTCGCACTCGGCGCGGCATTGTCGATCGGCGGCGTCACCGACGCGCTCCATGGCGTCCATTTCCTCGTCCTCAAAGATCTCGACAGCGTCAAAGTCGTGAAGCAGAAAGGTTCCCACGCCAACGTCGTAGCGAACCTTGGCGGCGACTTCGCCGGCAACTCCTTTTTCAAACTCTCAGGCACGCTCCCCTCGAAACTCGTCACCCGGAAGAACAGCCTCTTCGACGAAACGTGGATGCCGGAGAATGCTCCGTCCGGCGCCCAGCCGAAGGACGTTTTTCATCGCGAGATGGAGCGCGTCAACATCGCCATCCGCCAGGAGTTCTTCGCCAACGCCGTGCCGTACGGCGACATCATTCATTCGAAAGCGCAGAAGTACGACGTCGATCCGGTTCTCGTGGCCGCCGTCATGGAGACCGAATCACGTTTCCAGTCAAATGCCCGCTCGCAGGTCGGCGCACGTGGCCTGATGCAGCTCATGCCTCGCACCGGCCGCTGGATGGGGGCACGGAACCTCTACAACGCGGAGCAGAACGTCGACGCCGGCGCGAAGTACCTGAAGTACCTCAACGCCCGTTTCGACGGCAACCTGACGAAGATGATCGCCGCCTACAACGCCGGCGAGGGCAACGTCCGCCGCTACAACGGCATCCCGCCCTTCCGGGAGACCCGTTCATACGTGAAGAACGTCATGTCGCGCTACGAGCAGCGGAAGAAGGAACTGAAGCAGTTCGATGACGACCGGCACGGGGCGGCTGCGTCGGCGCCGGATGATGGCGTGCTGACGTTGCGGTGAAGTGCGTTGCCGGGTGACCCGGTTGCCAAGTTGCCGCAACCGGTCATTCGGCAACCGGTCATTCGGCAACCGGGCAACTTGGCAACCCAGGCAACCAGAACACAAAACCCCTAACCCACGCCCCCTCCGAAACTTGACCGCTCCCGCTTGTTGGGATAACGTTTTCGCTGACCTCGACAACCTTGGGAGGGGAAAATGGTCAGTGTGCGTAGGGTGGTGGTTCCCGTTCTCCTGCTTGTGCTTGCCATCCCGGTATTTGGGGCGGCGAAGAAGTCGTCATCGCACCCTCCGCGCGACCTCCATCGCGTTGGCGATCATTGGACGGCGTACAACCCTCCCGATCCTGCTACCTGGCCGGCCGGCTCCAAGACCTACACCATCAAGCAGGGCGACACGCTCTGGGGTCTGGCCCAGCAGCTCTTCAAGAACGCCTACATGTGGCCTCAGCTCTGGGAGGCCAACACCTGGATCACCGACGCGCACTGGATCTATCCCGGCGACGTTCTTCTGATCGATGCCGAGACCGTGCAGCAGATCGCCACGGCCGCGGCCGGCAGCGGAGCAGCGTCAACCGCCCTGCTCACCGAAACGACCACTGCGGCTTCGCCTTCTGGAAGTCCCGCAACTGCTGCAGCCGGAATGGTGATGGGCGACAGCTACGTGACGGCTGCTGACCCAATCGGCGGGACCGACAACCCCGTCCCACTGGCCACCGACGCCGATGTCTATTGCTACGGCTACATCGGCGATGCCGTCGAGCCGATGCCGAACTCGATCATGGGCTACGAAGATGCCGAGATGAAGTACCAGGCCGGCAATCTCGAGCAGGCCATCGCCGGCTCACAGGGCGATCTGGTCCTCATCAACGGCGGTACGGCCAGCGGCATCGTGGCCGGCGAAACGTACATGCTGGTCGAGTCCGGACCGATGATTGCCCATCCTGGCAAGCGGACGCAGCTCATCGGGCGCCAGTATTACTTCCGCGGTCAGGTGCGCATCCTCTGCGCCGACGACCAGCACGCCCGAGGAATCATCAGCCAGTCGTGCGCGGAGATTCATGTGGGAGTGCGTCTGAAGCCGATGCCGCAGATTCCCATCCCGCTGGCGCGCATCCCCAACATGCCCGCGTTCTGCGATCCCTCCAGCGGCAAGCGGAACGGATACATCGTTGCGGCTGAAGGTGGTTGGGAGGAATCGCTCGGGGAGGGTCTTCTCGTCGAAGTGAACCTCGGGCAGGCCGATCAGATCCAGCCCGGCGACTTCCTGACCGTCTACCGGAATGACGTCGCACCCGGCCAGCCTCGCCAGGTTCTCGGCGAAGTGGGGATCCTGACGACGAATACGCATACCGCCACCGGCAAGATCGTAGCGATGCGCTACTCGATGAAGATCGGCGATCGCGTCGAGATCAGATAGAGGTTCGCGCAGCCTGTTGTTCTTGCGCTCCGGTTGACTGAGCCTTGGGCAACCAACGCTGCCGGCCGTGCCGGCTGCGGAAAGTATTCGACAGGGCGACTCCTTTTGCTAGAATCGCCCGTCCGGGTCCATAGCTCAGCGGTTAGAGCTACCGGCTCATAACCGGCAGGTCCCAGGTTCGAATCCTGGTGGACCCACCAGGAAACGATGCGCGCAATCCTTAACACGACGAACGATTTGCTGACACGCCGGCGCGGGCCGGCAGTACGACCGTTCGCCGCGTCCGGGGCGACGCTCAATCGACCGGAGCAGCACTCTCATACCGCACAGGCGTTCCATCACCGGAACGCCTTTTTTGTTTTTGGAGGCGTTTGTTGAATCAGGACGTAGAAAAGCTTTGGGAATTGCAAACAGTCCTGTCGCAGCTCGGAGATCGCGAAAAACAACTGACGAAAAAGCCCGAGTCGTTCGCGGCCGTCGATCGCGAATGGCAGAACGTCAATGCCGAGATGGAGAGGCTGCAGGCTCAGATCGAGCAGCACTCGCGCGAACGGCGTCGCGTCGACGGGGAGTTGTCGGATCAGCAGGAGCTCCTCAAGAAGTATCAGGGGCAGCTCATGCAGGTGAAGAACCAGCAGCAATACGCCGCGGCGTGGAAGGAGATCGACGCCACGCGCAAACACGTCAAGGAGCTCGAGGACTCGACGCTCAAGACGATGACGGACGTCGACGCGCTGCAGAAGCAGCATGACGATCTCGCCGCCGGCAATGTCGATCTCAAGTCGCGCTGGGACACGGAGCACGACGCCTGGCAGCACTCCCTCGGTGATCTTCGCGGCGAGGTGGAGAAGTTGAAGGCTCGCGCGGCACAGATCGAGAGCACCTTGCCCGAACGGCTGCGCCGCGAGTTCCATCGCATCTTCAAGCAGCGGCAGAACGTAGCCGTCGCGCACGTCGTTGCCGATTCCTGCAACGGTTGTCGCACTCGTGTCCGGCCGGCCGTTCTGCAGCAGCTCAAGCGCGGCGATCTCGTTCACTGCGAAGGCTGCAGCCGCATCCTCTACCTGGAGAGTCCCCCATCCTGAAGATCACTGCCTTCGTCGACGGCGCATGCCGCGGCAATCCCGGCCCGGCGTCGTACGGGGTCTACATGCGAAGGGAAGATGGCGAGATTCTCGAGATCTCGGGCTTTCTCGGCACGACGACGAACAACGTCGCTGAGTACGCCGGCCTGCTCGAAGCGCTGTCGACGGCAAAGTCCGAGGGAGCGACCGACGTGGAGATCATCTCCGACTCGCTGCTCCTCGTGCAGCAGATGCTCGGCAAATATCGCGTCAAGCATCCCAACCTCGTGCCGCTGTACGAACGCGCCAAGTCGATGACGCGGCACTTCCCGAAATTCAAGATCCGCCACACGCTGCGCGCCGGAAACAAAGACGCCGACCGGCTGGCCAACGCCGCGCTCGACCGTCCCGAGCGCACTCCCAATGATCGATGGATCGAGCGGCATCGTGTCGATTCGTGAAAACGTAGCGGCAGTGGAAGAGCGGATCGCCGGCGCCTGCGCGCGCGCGGGACGCGCACGCGACGAGGTCACGCTCGTCGCCGTTTCGAAAACCTTCCCAGCCGAATTCGTCGATGAAGCGATCGATGCCGGCATCGCCGAGGTAGGCGAAAATCGTGTGCAGGAAGCGCGCGAGAAGAAGCCGCTCGTTCGAAGTGCCGCGCGATGGCACCTCATCGGGCATCTGCAAACGAATAAAGCGAAAGATGCCGTGAAGCTGTTCGACGTCATCCAGGCTGTCGACTCGCTCGATCTCGCCGAGAAGCTTGCGCGCGCCGCCGGCAGTTACGGCAAGCGGCAGGACGTCATGCTGCAGGTCAACGTCGGCGATGAAGCGCAGAAGAGCGGAATTGCACGAGCGGATGTCGATTCGATCGCCCGGCAAGTGTCAGCACTCGCCTCGCTGCGCGTCATCGGTCTCATGGCCATCCCGCCGATTGGCACTCCGGATGCGTCGCGTCCATACTTCCGGGAGCTGCGGTCGATGCGCGATGCGCTCGGCCTGGAGCATTTGTCGATGGGGATGAGCGAAGATTTCGAGACAGCGATCGAGGAAGGATCGACGATCGTCCGCGTCGGCCGGGCGATCTTTGGGAGCCGAGGCTAGATGGGAATCATCACGCCGTTTTTTGAGGCCTTCGATATCGTTCTGCGAGTGATCCAGTGGATCGTCCTGGTCTGGGTCATCCTTTCGTGGGTACTTTTCTTCGCATCCCAGACGTCGTTCCGCTGGCGCTACAAAGGCGCCTACGGCATCCTCAATCAGCTCAACGACATCTTCACGCGCATGACCAGTCCGTTCCTGCGCCCGTTCCGCCGCATTCTCCCGCCGCACAAGATGGGCGGCATCGACTGGTCGCCGCTACTGCTCCTGCTGGCCATCTACATCACCCGAGGCGTGGTGTCGTACATCTACGCATCGATGATCGTTCGCTGATTTAGGGTGGTGGGTTGACGTTCGTGCCGGTGCACTGCGCGGTCGAACCGTTCGTGAGCGTCGTGCCGGGTGGACAGACGAAGACGCCGCCAGCGGGGGCGATGGGCGTCAACGGTGTCCCTCCGAAAAACCAGTCTTTCCCGGCCAGGGATGCCGCGGGTGAGCAGCCGTTGCCGAGCGGTGCGGCGTCGAGCTCGGTGGTCATGCGGTTTTTTCCGATATTGCCGAACATCGTGACCGTTACCCAGTTCTGACTTGGGCGTGGACCGATGATCGGCGTTGAATCGGCTGGTGCCAGGCTGGACCGGCGATTCGTCGGCAGCCTCACGCCGGCAATGTCCTGGGTAACGGAGTAGGTCAAACTGCCGCCGTTGTTCAGATTGAGATACATCCAGCCACCGACGTCACTTCCTCCGAGCGGCGGATAGTCGGCGCCTGCTGCGGTGTTGGTCGAACTGGCTGGTGGCAGCGTCGGAGGAGCCGTCGCGCACGGAGCACAGATCGGGTCGTTCCTGAATCCAAATGCGTTTTCGTGCTCGTCGAAGCGAACGAACTCGCCGACTTCCATGATGCCGTTATTGGCGTAGGCGAAGCACGATGCGCCCGATCCGGTGACGCCTTCGCGCCAGATGGTGACGTTCGTCGCAAAGATGCTGAGGCCCCCCTGGACATAGCGGGCCGCAAACGTTGAGGGCAGCGGCTGGCGCCGGTCGATCGTTCGCGACGCCGGCGGTGTGTACCGATCGTAGAAGGTGTAGGGCAAACCGGTGGCCACGTTCGAGCCCGCGCCTCCACCTTCGGGCACGGCGCGAATGTGCACCATCGGATTGCCACCGGCATCGAAAACGGTCGACGGGCCAGTGCTCGCTGGGGCGGCGCCGATCTGCTGGTAGTCGCCGACCAGCACATTGTCGAAGAGCAGATCGGTGGTGTAGTAGGCAGGATCGGACGGCATGCGACCCGTGCAATTCGCGACGACGTCAATGGTTGCGTAGCCGATGGCGTGCGTGTGAGTGCCGCCGAGCGTGTTGCATGCGGTGACTCCGCCACCTAGGTTGAATACGCCAGTGGTTAAGGCGGCGCGCACTGCCAGGACGATGCTTGCCGGCAACACTCCCGAACCGTTGGCGCAGTCGAGAGGCGTGCGCAGATTTCCGTCCGAGGGTGATGACAACGAGCCTGGCGTCGTCGCGGAACGTGTACCGCTAGGCGGCGCGACAGTCCCTCGGATCAGGACATCCGCGAGATTGATCGCCTGCACGTCGTAGCCGGTGAGGAACAGGTTGAAGGTGAGCACGGGGTACGCCCAATCGCTCCAGAGAGTGACGTGGGCGACCTGCGGATAGCGCGTGACGTTCGTGATCGTGAAGAGCGTCGTTTGTCCCGAGGTGCCGCTTACGTCAACCTCGAAGTACGGGAGTAGCAACGTCGCTGCGGGACCGACTCTTAGATCGCAACTGTCGTCGTTGTTGATCGAAGACGGCATGGCCGCGATGGCAGAGCCGCAGATCAACAGCGAGGCGAAAAAAAGGCGCAGTGTTTTCATGGGATCGGATTGACGTTCGTGCCCGTGCATTGCGCAGTCGTGCCGTTGCTGAGCGTCGTGCCGGGCGGGCAGACGAAGACGCCGCCGGACGGGCCGATCGGAACGTTGGCGCTCGCGGCGGTTCCGGGCGTGCAGCCGTTGCCGAGCGATGCGGCGTCGAACTCCGCGGTCATGTGGCTCGTGCCGAGGTTGCCGAACATCGTTACCGTTGCCCAGTTCTGGCTTGCGCGCGGGCCGGTGTTTGGTCCGCTGAAGCTGCTCCGCGCGTTGGATGGAACGGTGACGCCGCCGATGTCGCGCGTCACCGAGTAGGTCATGCTGCCGCCGTTGCTCAGATTCAGATAGAGCCATCCGCCGACGTCGACACTACCGAGGGCCGGGTATGTCGAACTGAACGATGCCGTCGACGAGGTTGCTGGCAGTGTCGGAATGGGGGCCGGGCAGGTGCATGGTAGAGCACTGAAAACGAACGGATTCTCGTGCTCATCGAAGCGGACGATCTCGATGGCCGGCATCGCTGCGGAGGCCTTGGCGTCCGCGCAACTTCCGTTGCCGAATCCCTCGCGCCAGATGGTGAGATTCGTGCTGAACCCTGCCGTTCCCCCCTGAATGAAACGCGCCGCATACGTGGACGGAAGCGGCTGGCGCCGGTCGAGGGTTCGAATTCTCTCCGGTGTGTATCGATCGTAGAACGTGTACGGAAGCGCCGTCGCTACAACCGACCCCGCGCCGCCACCCTCGGGTACGGCCCGCATGTGCACCATCGGATTGCCGGCGGCATCGAACGCGCTTACTGGCTCGCTGGCCGGATGCGGACCGACCTGCTGGTAGTCGCCGATCAGGACGTTGTCGAAGAGTAAGTCGTTCGTGTAGTAGAGCGGGTCGGATGGCGAGCGCGCGGTGCAACTCGCCACGACGTCAATCGTGGCGTAGCCGATCGCGTTCGCATGCGTCCCTCCGATGTCGGTGCATGAGCTCACCGAATAGACGCCGATGGTGAACGCAGACCGGATCGCAGTGATGAGGCTTAGCGGGATCTGTCCGGGATTCGTGGAGCAGTCGAGAGGCGTGCGCAGATTGCCGCTGCTGTTGGACGCGGAGAGCGCACCGGGTGTCGTCGCCGAGGTGGTGCCGTTCGGCGGCGCGACAACGCCGCGGATCAGGACGTCGGCGAGATTGATGGCCTGAACGTCGTAGCCGGTGAGGAAGACATTGAACGTCATGAGCGGATACGCGCGGTCGGTCCAGAGCGTGACGTGCGCGACCTGCGGGTAGCGCGTGACGTTCGTGACGGTGAAGAGCGTCGTCTGCCCGGACGTGCCATTGACGTCGACCTCGAAATACGGCAGGAGCAGCGTCGCCGCAGGGCCGACTCTCACGTCGCATGTGTCGTCGTTGTTCGTTGACGTCGGAGAGGCCGCCGAGGCCGCACCGCAGAGAAGGAGGGAAGCGAGGAACAGGCGGAGTGTTTTCATGGATTCGGAACTGCGTTTGTGCCAGTGCATTGTGTAGTCGTCCCATTCGTGAGTGTCGTTCCGGGCGGACAGACGAAGACGCCGCCGGTGGGGCCAATAGGTCGCACGCTGCCGAGGGGTGTGGCGGGCGAACATCCGTTTCCGAGCGGTGCGGCATCGGATTCCGCCGTCATCCGGCTGGCTCCCACATTGCCAAACATCGTCATAGTGACCCAGTTCTGGCTTGCGCGCGGAGTGCCGTACTGCGTGGAGACAGGCCCGGTGAACGTCCCATTGACGCGACTGTTGACGGAGTAGAGCGGCGAGCCGCCGTTATTGAGGTTCAGATACAACCATCCGCCAACGTCCGTTCCGGCGAGTTTGGGGTAGAGATCGCTCCTGGTGTTTGTGGTGGATGTTGCCTGGAACTCCGGAAGCCCATCGTCGAATGCCTCCAACGGAGCAGAGACGTATGCGTTTTCATGCTCATCGAATCGAACGAATTCGCCGACGGGCATGAAAGAGTTGCCGAGGTACGAGTGACAGGACGATCCGGCTCCCGTGACGCCTTCCCGCCAGATCGTGCAGTTCGTGGCGAATGCCGCGGGGCCGCCTTGGATGAATCGGGCGGCGAAGGTGGATGGCAACGGCTGGCGGCGGTCGACCGTTCGCGCCGACGAGGGCGTGTAGCGGTCGTAGAACGTGTAGGGAAGGTCGGTGGGCACGTTGGATCCGACGTCTCCCCCTTCCGGCACCGCGCGGATGTGCACCATCGGATTACCGCCCGCATCGAGAACGGTTGGCGCGCCGGTGCCGGCTGGCGCGGCGCCGATCTGCTGGTAGTCGCCGATCAGGACATTGTCGAAGAGCAGATCGGTCGCGTAGTAGGCCGGATCGGTCGGCAGAAGGTTTGTGCAACTGGCGACGACGTCGATCGTTGCGTAGCCAATGGCATTTGCATGGACGCCACCAGCAGTGCTGCATGCGGCGGCTCCGCCGCCCGGATTGAATACGCCGATAGTCAACGAAGTGCGAATCGCCGTGGTAAGGCTGGCCGGCAGCAGCGACGGATTGCTGGCGCAGCCCAGCGTCGCTCGCAGATTGCCGCTGGCGTTCGAGGTGGACAGCGAGCCGGGTGTCGTCGCCGAGGTCGTGCCGCCTGGCGGCGCGACGGTGCCTCGGATCAAGACATCGGCAAGATTGATGGCCTGAACGTCATAGCCCGTGAGGAACAGGTTGAACGTCATCAGCGGATAGGCCCAGTCGGTCCAGAGGGTGACGTGGGCGATCTGCGGGTAGCGGGTGACGTTCGTGATCGTGAAAAGCGTCGTTCGCCCGGATGTGCCGCTGACGTCCACCTCGAAGTACGGCAGGAGCAATGTTGCCGCGGGGCCGACTCTGATGTCGCAACTGTCGTCATTGTTGATTGATGCCGGCGAGGCCGCGGCGGCAGAGCCGCAGATCAACAGCAAGACGACGACCAGACGCAGCGCTTTCATGGGTTCGGGTTGGCGTTTGTGCCGGTGCACAGAGCCGTCGTTCCGTTCGTGAGAGTCGTTCCGGGCGGGCAGACGAACGTGCCGCCGGCGGGTCCGATCGGGCGCACGCCGCTGAGAGGCGCAGCGGGGGAGCATCCGTTTCCGAGCGGTGCCGCATCGAACTCCGCGGTCATACGGCTCGTTCCGGAGTTGCCGAACATCGTCACCGTGACCCAGTTCTGGCTCGCGCGCGGCGTGCCATATGGAGTTGAGGCGGGGCCGATGGATGTCCCGTTGATGCGACTGTTCACCGAGTAGCGCGGCGAGCCGCCGTTGTTGAGGTTGAGATACAACCAACCGCCAACGTCCGTTCCAGCGAGCGTCGGGTAGGCGTTGCCCGCGGTGTTCGTCGACGAGGTTATCGGCAGATTTGGAGCGGAGGAACAGAGAGAGACCAAACAGGGACTCAATGCGAATGGATTCTCGTGCTCATCGAAGCGGACGCGCTCACCGATTGGCAGATCGATGTTGGTAACGTACGAGACGCATGACGCGCCGCTTCCGGTAACGCCCTCCCGCCAGATCGTGTAGTTCGTGGCGAAGGCCGCGGTACCACCCTGGATGAAGCGGGCGGCGAAGGTGGATGGCATCGGCTGGCGGCGGTCGATCGTCCGCGCCGACGAGGGCGTGTAGCGGTCATAGAACGTGTAGGGAAGATCGGTGGGCACGGTTGATCCAACGCCTCCCCCTTCCGGCACGGCGCGGATGTGGACCATCGGATTGCCCCCCGCATCGAGAACGGTCGAGGGGCCAGTGCCGGCCGGAGCGGCGCCGACTTGTTGGTAGTCGCCGATCAGGACATTGTCGAAGAGCAGATCCGTCGCGTAGTAGGCCGGGTCGGTGGGGAAAAGGTTTGTGCAACTGGCGACGACATCAATCGTCGCATAGCCCATGGCGTTCGCATGGACGCCACCTGTCGTGCTGCATGCACTGACGCCGCCGCCGGGATTGAATACGCCGGTAGTCAGAGCAGTGCGCACTGCCGCGCTGAGGCTGGCCGGCAGCAAAGCCGGATTGCTGGCGCAGCCGATCGTTGGTCGCAGATTGCCGCTTGCGTTCGAGGCGGACAGCGAGCCGGGTGTCGTGGCCGTGGTCGTGCCGCCCGGTGGGGCGATGGAGCCGCGAACGATGACGTCGTAGAGATTGATGGCCTGCACATCGTAGCCGGTGAGGAAAACGTTGAAGCTGAGCACCGGGAAGGCCCAGTCGGTCCAGAGCGTGACGTGGGCGATCTGCGGGTAGCGCGTGACGTTCGTGACGGTGACCAGTGTCGTCCGTCCCGGCGCTTGCGGATTCACGTCGACTTCGAAATAGGGGAGCAACAGCGTGGCTGCGGGACCGACCTTGATGTCGCAGGTGTCGTCGTTGTTGACCGACGATGGAACTGCTGCGTGGGCAGCGACGCAGAAGACGAGCGAAAGGAACAGGCTGAGCGGCTTCATGGAACCGGGTTCCCATTCGTGCCGGTGCACTGCGTCGTGGTGCCGTTCGTGAGCGTCGTGCCCGGCGGACAGACGAAGACCCCGCCGGCAGGAGCGATCGGCCGCGACATGCTCAGGAAAGCCGCTGGCGAGCAACCATTGCCAAGCGAAGCTGCGTCGAACTCGGCGGCCAGACTGTTCTTGCCGAGGTTTCCGAACATCGAGACGGTTACCCAATTCTGACTCGGCCGTGGGCCGTAGACCGTCGTCCCTCCCGCGGGCGCGAGGTTGCCCGGCCTGTTGGTCGGACCGGGTGCACCGCCGACGTCCGTCGTTACCGAGTAGCTGGTGTTGCCGCAGTTGCTGGCGTTGATGTAAATCCAGCCGCTGACGTCAGGTCCAAAGAGCTGCGGAAAGCCATAGCTGGCCGTGTTGACCGCCATCGCGGCCGGAAACCTGGGAGGGCCGCCGCACGCGAAGTAGCCGAAGCAGGAAAGGGTTGACGGGTTTTCGTGCTCGTCGAATCGGATGATCTCACCGATGACCATGTCGCCGTTGTTGACGTACGACGCGCATGAGCTGGTCGGTCCCGTATCCGCTTCGCGCCACAAGTTGACGTTGGTGGCGAAGGCCCCCGTCCCTCCCTGAACGTAACGGGCGGCGTAGAGCGCTGGCAGCGGCTGCCTGCGATCGATGGTCCGGTGCGCGGCCGGCGTGTAGCGATCGTAAAAGGTGTAGGGCAAAGCCGTCCCGACGAGACTTCCGGCCCCGCCGCCCTCCGGCACGGCACGGATGTGAACCAGCGGATTGCCACCCGCGTCGTACGGGATCGCGCTGCCGGTTCCGGAAGGGTGAGCCCCCAACTGCTGGTAATCGCCGATCAGCACATTGTCGAAGAGGAGATCCGTCGAGTAGTAGAGCGGATCGAGCGGCATGCGATTGGTGCAGCTCGCAACGAGGTCGATGGTCGCGTAGCCGATGGCGTGGGCGTGTACCCCGCCCGCGGTGCTGCACCCTTTGACTTCGCCGCCGGGGTTGAAGACGCCGGTCGTCAGTGCCGTGCGCACCGCCGCGATGATGCTCTGCGGCACGTTTCCCGGAACATTGCTGCAGTCGAGGGGCGAGCGATGGTTCGGGTTTGAGCTCGTTGACAGCGATCCGGCCGTAGTCGCCGAACTGGTCCCGCTTGGAGGTCCCACCAATCCTCGGATCAGAACATCCGCGAGGTTGATGCCCTGTACGTCGTAGCCGGTGAGAAAGATGTTGAACGTCATCACCGGAAAGGCCCAGTCGGTCCAGAGCGTGACATGCGCGATCTGTGGGTAGCGGGTGACGTTCGTGATCGTGAAGAGCGTTGTCTGTCCGGCGGTCGTCGGGCTCAGATCGACTTCGAAATACGGCAGGAGCAGCGTAGCGGCAGGACCGACCCTCACATCGCAGGTATCATCGTTATTGTTCGATGTCGGTGAGGCGCCAAAGGCGGATGTTGCAACGAGCAGCAGGAGAGGGAGCCATTTCATGGGAGCACCTCCGAGGCCGCAATTTATGCGCTTATCCCATAAAAATCACTGAGAATGCCAAGTAATTTTGCCAATATCGCATGAAAAGGGAGACTCGATGAGCGAATCGTTGAATAAATCTTCGGATGCCCGGCCCCGCGTCCGCGCCGTGACACCCGATCTGATCGTCTCTGACCTGCAGCGGTCGATCGATTTCTATTGCCACAAACTCGGGTTCATCGAGCCGAATGTCTGGGGCGAGCCCCCCTGTTTCGCCATGCTCAATCGCGACGGATTCGACCTGATGCTCAGCCTCGCCGAGGACCCGGCCCACGTTCATCCGAACGGCCCGGCCGGCGTGTGGGATCTGTTTATTTCAATCAGCGACGTCGCCGCCGAGATGGCCGCGCTCGAAGCGGCCGGCGTGCCGATCGACAAAGGTCCGACCGATACGTTTTACGAAATGCGCGAGATCGAAGTGCTCGATCCCGATGGGCATCGCCTCTGCCTGGCCCAGGACCTGGCCAATGTCCCGCAGCGCGTGGCCGAGATCTGGGACGGCCTTCTCGAGGTCGGCACGGCCAAGCTTCGTCTCGTGCTGAAGCTCGTGCCTTCGGATGACGGATTGGCGGGCCGGCTCGACAGCCCCGATCAGAACGCGCGGGATCTGATGATCGATCGCATCGTGCGCGAGGGATCGACGCTGCGATTCGAGATGGCGGCGATCGGCGCGTCGTACACCGGCACGTTCAGCGAGGACGAAGCGACGCTGACGGGGAACTGGTCGCAGGGTCCGAGCACCTTTCCGCTCGTCTTTCGGCGCGTGTGAAATCGCGGCGTATACTCAATCGAAACTGTGCCGGGAGGGTGTTCGATGCAAGGTCTCACGCCACTCGATATTCAGAAGCAGACGTTCACGCGCGTCCTCAAGGGCTACAACACCGACGAAGTGCGCGGCTACCTTCACCTGATCGCCGAGGAGATCGAACGGCTGGTCAGGGACGTCGACCGCCTCTCGCGCGAGAACGCCATGCTGCGCGATGAGCTGGACGAACACAACGCCCGCGAGCGCATCCTCAAAGACACGCTGCTCTCGGCGCAGAAGGTCTCCGAGGATGTGAAGGCCAACGCGCACAAAGAAGCGGAGCTGATCGTCAAGGACGCCGAACTGCTGTCGGACCGGCTGACGTCGCAGGCGATGTCGCGCGTCGGCGATCTGGAGCGCGCCATTCAGGATCTGAAGATCGAGCGCCGCGGCGCTCGCAACAAGCTGCAATCGATGCTCGATACGATGCAGCAGCTCGTGATGCTCGACGCCGAGCAGGAAGCGAACGAGCAGCCGATCACGGCGATGTTTCGCGCCAGGGAGTCGTAGCGCTGGCACTCCTGATCCGCAATCTTTCGCAGATCGCCACACCCCTCGGCCGTGGCCCCGTGCGCGGCGGCGCAATGCGCAAGCTTGCGGTCTACGACGATGCGGTCATCGTCGTTCGCGAGGGACGATTTGCGTTTGTAGGACGCGAATCAGATATCGACGGCGATCTCCGTTCCAGCATCGATGACGATTTCGATGCGCGCGGCGCAACAGCCGTTCCCGGGTTCATCGACTCGCACACGCATATCCCGTTCGCCGGTTATCGCGAGATGGAGTTCAACCGGCGGCTTCAAGGGGAAACGTACGAGCAGATTGCTGCCTCGGGAGGCGGCATCGCATCCTCGGTGCATGCCACGCGTCGCGCGTCGCAGGAGAAGCTCGTCGAGAACATCCTCGCGCGCACGCGCACGATGGCGCGCTACGGAACGACGACCGCCGAGGCCAAGAGTGGCTACGGATTGAGCGTGGAAGGAGAGTTGAAACAGCTCCGCGCTATCCGCGACGCGAATGAACGCTCGCCGGTTCGCCTCATTCCGACCTGCCTCGCCGCGCACGATTTCCCGCCCGAGAGCCGGAGCAGCGCAGCAGCACGTCGTGGCTATGTCTCGACGATCATCGGCGAGATTCTCCCGGCCGTCGCCGAGGAGAAGCTGGCCGTTTTCTGCGACGTCTTCGTCGAGCGAGGCGTTTTCACCAACGAAGAAGGCGATGTCGTTCTCCGCGCCGGTTCCGCCCTCGGCCTGATCCCACGCATGCACGCCGACGAGCTCTCCGACACCGACAGCGCCTCCCTCGCCGCCACCCTCGGCTGCGCGTCAGCAGACCATTTGATGCAGATCTCGGATACCGGCATCGCCGCGCTGGCCGCGTCGAACACAGTCGCCAACCTCCTCCCCGCGACCAGTTTCTTCCTCATGTCCGAGCGCTACGCCCCCGCGCGACAACTGATCGACGCCGGCGCCATCGTCTCCCTCTCCACCGACTGCAACCCCGGCACATCGATGACCGAGTCGATGCCGATGGTGATGCAACTGGCAACGCTGCAGATGAAAATGACAGTTGAGGAGTCGCTGGCTGCGGCAACGCTCAACGGCGCTGCATCGTTGCAGATCGCACACGAAACGGGCTCAATCGAAGTGGGAAAACGTGCCGATCTCGTTCTGCTCGACGCGCCGAATTACCTGCATCTCGTCTATCACTTCGGCGTGAATCTCGTTACGCGCGCGATGCGCGACGGCGTGTGGATCTGAACGTAGGTCGGACTCTCAGTCCGACCACTCGTGAAAAAACACGGTTGCAACGATCACTCGCGCGAAAACCGGTCGGACTGGAGAGTCGACCTACGTTTGACCTCACGTCGATCATCCGTAGAACGCGACGATTTTCTCGTACAGCTTTGCCCCGATCGCGCTTTTCGCCTCGGTAGTGCAGCCGGCGATGTGAGGCGTGAGAATCAGGCGCGGATCGCCAGGCCATGTTCGCGTCGGCGGTTCGGGATCATAGACATCGAGAGCCAGTCCTCCGAGGGCATTGCGAGCGAGAGCATCGAGCGCGGCATCGACGTCGAGCACTTCACCGCGTGCGGCGTTGATCAGAATCGCGCCTTGCGGCATCGACGCGATCTCGGTTGCGCCGATCATTCGTCGCGTTTCGGAGGTGAACGGGACGTGCAGCGTTACGATGTCGTTGTTGCGCAATAGCGCATCGAGTGATGTGCGCACCGCGCCGCGCTGCGCGAAATCGTCATCGCTGATGTAGGGATCGTACGCGGAGACGCGCATGCCGAATGCAGCGGCAAGCCGCGAAACGCGCCTGCCCACTTCGCCCAATCCGATGATGCCGAGGCGGTGATGGCGCAGCTCGTGGCGCGTCGCGCAATCGTCGCGATTCCAAATGCCGGCGCGCAACTCGCGGTCGTACGCGGGAACCGTTCGAGTCAGCGCGATCATGAAACCGATGACCAGCTCGGCCACAGCATTCGCGTTTTCGCCGGGCATGTTGATGACGGTGATTCCGCGTTGACGCGCCGCCTCGATGTCGATGTTGTCGGTCCCGCTCGTTCCCTGCGCGATCAGCTCGAGCTTCGGCGCAGCATCGATCACTCGTTTCGAAATGCGGTTGTAGGAACGGGTGACGAGGATCTCGCAATCGCCGACGATCGCCGCCAGCTCATCCTCTGATTTGACTGGATGATCGATGATCTCGAAGCGGCCGTCCGCGTGCGCGCGTGCGAGGAGCGAGCGATCGACGTCGGCGGCGATGAGGAGACGTTTCATTGGTCGCCGTTCACTGTATCCCGAGGAGCGCAGCGACGAGGGATCTCCGGTGGCATCACGATGTCGTTGCGATGAGCAGTCATCGCGGCGTCACCAAAGATCCTTCGGCTTCGCCTCAGGATAGACTTTGAGACTCTTGCGCTTCCTCCGCAAACATCGCATCGCCCTCATCGCGCTCGCCGTTTATCACTTCGTCTTCTTCTTTCCCACGCTCTTCATGGGCCGCATCGCCTCGCCCAACGACGTCTTCTACAACTCCGAGCCGTGGAAGAGCGTGCGGCAGGTCGAGGTGCAGAACTCGCTCATCAACGATCCGCCCACGGCCTACTACACTGTCCTCTCGCTGATCAAAACCGACTGGCGCGCTTTTCACTGGAATCCATTCATCGGCTCCGGCATCCCCGGCTTCGGCTCCACGCTTCTCTCGCCCTTCAGCCTTTTTCCCGCGCTGCTGTTGCCGCTGCCGTGGATTTACACCGGCATCATCCTCCTCAAGCTCAACGTCGCTTTCTGGCTTGCGTATCTCTGGCTGCGCGAAGAGCGGCTCGGAAAGCGCGGCGCCGCGGTTGGCGCGATCCTCTTCGCCGCCGCAGGACCGATCGCCGTGCGCTGGTGGTGGCACGTCACCAACGCCGCGCCGCTCTATCCCGCGCTGCTCTGGATCGCCCTTCGCGCCGCGCGCGGAAAACGGACGCCGCCCTGGGCGATCGGACTCATCGCCATCTGCTACGCGCTCTCCGCCTTTCCGGCCACGATGGCCTACGGCGCGTACGCCGCGGCTGCGTACTTCGTCTTCGTCGTGATCCGCGAACGCCGCGTTGCGCCGCGCATCATCGTTACCGCCGCCCTCGCCACTCTCCTCGGCGTGATGATTGCCGCGCCCTCATTTATCCCTCTCGGCCAACTCGTCAAACGCACCGGCTATCTCGGCGCTCGCGCCAACGCAGCAGCGGAGCATGTTTTTCCGCTTCATCACGCAGCCCTCTTCGTCAATCCCGATCACCTCGGCAACCGCGCTCTTCGCGATTGGCGCGGCGATCGCGCCCTCGGCACGCTCAACAACTACATCGAGGCGACGGTTTACGTCGGCATCGTCGCGCTGCCGCTCCTTTTTCTTGCCATCGCCAATCGCGGCGCCCGCTCGCGCTGGTTCTGGCTGGCGATGCTGGCCATCATGCTGGCCGCAATGTTCGGCGTGCCGCTGATAACGAAGATCGTCGGCAGTCTGCCCGGATTCAAGTACTCGCCACTGACGCGCATCGAGATGATGCTTCCGATCGCGACGTCCTATCTCGCCGCTGCCGGTGCTGCATTGATCTCGCGCGGCCGCTTTCGCGTCGTCATCGCCACGCTTCTCGCTGTCGCCGCGGCGGCTGATCTGGCGGTTTTCGCAGGCCGCTTCTATCCGTATCTCGAACCGAATCTGGCCTCACCGCCGATCACGCCGACGATCGCCTTTCTGCAATCGCAACCGAAGCCATTCCGCATCGCGCCGTTCTTCGACTATCTCTGGCCGAACAGCGCAGAGCTATACCGGCTCGAAGATGTGCGCAGCCATTTCTCCTCCGAGGCCAGCTACAGGCGATTGCTGGAACGGATCGATCCCAGTGCGGCGCTGACGTCATCCACCGTCATCAACTTCAACAGCCTGAAGTTCGACATCAA
>Ga0307511_10002436_pt1 | contig 19458 bp, 19 predicted proteins | sample 13_EM_MG_FD_200266 | JGI IMG/M metagenome (GOLD analysis project Ga0307511, IMG submission 200266) | Populus trichocarpa ectomycorrhiza microbial communities from riparian zone in the Pacific Northwest, United States - 13_EM | ecosystem: Host-associated > Plants > Roots > Unclassified | place... | reverse complement strand
CCGAATCTCTCCCGAGGGGCATGTGCTAACCACCAATCTGCATAATATTCTTACGAAAGTATATAATTAAGCCAGACATCACCAAAGTAGAAGTATGAAAAATATAACATAAATAAAATACTAGGGATTAAATTGCCCAGAGGTATAAAAAAATATAACATAAATAAAAAACGAGAAATAGAACGTCCCAGAGATATAACAAAATAACAAATAAAATATAACAAATATAATGCTAGAAATCAAGTCCTTTTCCGCAACACCATAGAATGCAATGTACTATCTAAATCAGAGGCCCAGGCAGAAGCTGTATGCGAAATAGAAGAAAGAGTTTCGTATGAAGTAATAATACTAGAATATTATGCAGATTGGTGATTGGGTCAGAACATATGCACCTACACCGGATTCAATGTCACTTCGACGGTATGTAATCGCACCTATTCCCACTACTACTAGAAGAATCCAGGACATTCCAATATTGCTATTCTCCACGTAGTAGACGAAAGTCTCCAACAATGTCTCTCCCTCCGCTCGTTCCCCAAATATCGTTGCACACGTTACGATAGGGCAGGTATGACAACCCAAGAAAAAAACTGAGGTAACTGGGATATACCAGTCCCTGCCCTGGCGCGCTGCTGAGCGTTTCAGGGAGATATTCAAATGGTCGTTGGGTCTCATGGAGCTAAGACCTTATGCATCTAAATCAAGTACGAGGTGAAGAAATTAAACGTTGTAGCAAGGCTTCCCAAGGTGTTTCAGGAGTCCAACGGACATTCAAGGGCATATCAACGGTGTAACTCGATTTTATGGTTGTTAACACGGGTGTGAAGCGTCTCGCGCCTGTATAGCTGTTTAGCGGTTGTCGAAGTGCGGGAAAGTGCGGGTGTAGGCTAGCCTTTAAGGCGCAAGATTCTTGTTGCAGGTTCAGGTCAGTGCTTCCCTTAGTCACGTACTGGGTTATTTGCTTTTATGGTACCTTAAATAATCTAATTCAATATTATTTCTGTAGTAATTTTATGCCTGTGTAAAATAACATTGACGAGATTTTGCTAATAAATAGATATAAATAAGAAACACCAAGAACAATGTAAATCTTCTGACCTACCCGGGAATCGGTTGATTCGCGAATGGGTTGACCTATCCGTGGATGGGTCAATTCCTGGGTAGGTTGTATTTCCGAGAATAGTCCTACGGGGAGCTGCCTGGAAATCGGAAATCCCCACGTGAGGAAGCGAATGCGATTATGACTTGGACAGGTGCCAACCAGACTACTTAGATAGCAGTATTTGGTCCCCTATTGTAAAACAGTTTAAAGGTGCCTTGCGTATTTTGATAAAAGACTATTAATTCATGGCCTTCCACGGCATCCCCAAAGTCAAGGATTCATTGACTATTCAGATGGAGTTTTAAACAAAATTCTATGAGAACGCGGCTTCTCTTTAAATACTATGGTTATGAACTCTCAGGTACTCTCCCCTCAGGCAAATGTTTATATTCAGGGGTAAACTATTTGGTTCACCCGACAACGTAGGAAGTAGTATGTGAACAAAAGATTTGTAGCTTACGAGTACTAAAACAGGAAAGACCAGCCACCTTGTTAAACAAAGGCGGAGACATAATTGCATCGTGAAGGTAGTGACGGTGGGGCTGCCAGGAGGGTTAGTGACGGTACTGCCCACTAGGTCCCCCCAATAAATCATTCACAACCCAGGGCATCCCGTCCATCACTCCAATTAATGACTCCCTATTACCAGGATCAAATTCCCTTCTCAACTGCTCCCTCACCATTTGAAGGCCTGGCCTTGGATCAACCAATCCATTTGTATTGACCTCCCTTCCATACCCATCCACCGGGGGCCCATCCGGATTTGCTGCTCTAGCAGCTGCTTTCGTGAGACGAACACCTCTTCGAAGCACACATCGCAAGCAGCAATATATGTGAGTCCCATCGTCACCAGTTTCATATAGATTTGGAACACATGGAAAAATTGTTGCAAGGGCTGTTCGAGAAAGTTGAATCCTCTCCCGATCATTGCAACTCTGGCATAGGCCCCTCTGGCAGATGGAACACTCTTGATAACAGCAGCCAGGGCACATCGTGCCTCCGCATCCCCCGCAGCGCACAAATTCCGCATGTGGTTCCGCTCTATCACCACCGCGGGAGCAAACGGCGCAAAGGGCTGCAGTACAGAAATCGCAAGAAATGACAATTTGAACTGGTTCATAGTTTTTAAGGTCAAAGTCCAAATTCTTTGGTGGATTTTGGACGGGGATCCTGGCAAATTGGTGATTTTGAGCGGTTGGAAAAGGTGAGACCGCGGCAATATATGGCACTAACGTTGGATGTCCGCCGTTTGCTGGTCGAAAACCCGTTGCTTGTCCGACCATCTGGTGAACTCCCTCACCATCTGATCCCTCACTTTCGACTGAGTGGTCAGTATCGGAATTGACGTGCATGTTATCCTCGTTGTCAGGCGCATTAGCATCCTCATCCAGCAACAAATGTTCAGCAGCCAACCCCAAGGCCCCAGCATCTCCGAGAGTGAGTCTCATTTCTTGTAATTGGCTTACCACATGCCCTACAGTGGTTATGACTTGACCCACTTCCTCCTGGAGTACAAGCAACTGGGAGTTTTCTGCTTCATTCGCAGCTTCAATTTCCTGCGCACCAGCCGCAAAATCCCATTCCTCTGGCTCACTCGGTGGATAATCTTCATCCCTCCCAATAGCATTAAGTTCCCTCCCACAATGATCCGTACCATCCCATTCTTCCCAGATGTCGTCAGCCTCGGTGCCTGAGAGGGGCCTATAAGGATCGTGGTGGTTCTTATTTTTCTGAAGCTTTATGCCACCGGGGAAACAGATGTTGCAGTATGCGCCTGAGCACGCCACACAAGTGGTAATGATCTTTGGGGAGCAGTCACTGCAGAGAGGGCCATGTTTTCGATCCGGACATAATACCCTCAAATGCATTGGTAGGTCGCACATGGTCGTGCGCCTAACGTTTGGGACAAAGGTGCAAATCTGGCAGTAAAATCTTGCAGAGGCGAAAGCAATTAGCTTGTATATTCAAAAACACAAAAAAAGGCAAAACGCAAGAAAGGTTACACGGGCAAACGTACTTTCCGCACCCCCAACACGTGAGGTTGATCTCACAATCCTCGCAAACGCCGCCAGCCCCACATCCAGCTGGGTATGTGTACCACTCATTGTAGACATCCATCAACCCTCCCAAGTTCCCGAGCTGATCCAAACCCCTTATTTCCGTCCTCTTCAACAAAACTGGCATCTTAACCCCTCCTACCTCTTTCAGCAATTCCCTGCATCGGTGTACCTCACAGTCGTACTCATTTTGACCAGTTTCTTGGAATGGGATATCTGGACCAAATATCATTCGAAATGATATTTTGACACCTGGCTTAAGGGGTTCCATCAAAGAAATACATCCATTCTGTTCTATGATCCAGTTCTCAGCTGGGGGAAGCCCGAGAGCCTTTTTGAGCCACCCTGGTTTTCGCGCGTCATTACCTGTAGCCCATTCCCAAGCGCCACAGCAGGCACATTCCCTGGTCCCACTTTTCTCCCCTCTAATCCTGGAACCAATGACATGCGTCCCAATATTATCTGGATCCGTGTTTGTAGCATAAGCAGACAATCCTAGGTCTTCATCTGCAGCTAACTTCCCCACTGCTCTTCGGTCTTTGACTAACCTCCATCCAAAACACTTTGATCCGGAGGCACACAAGTTGAAGTTCACATGAATACCCTTAGCCTGGCAGAGTGCCATTATTTTAAGTGCTGGATGTAGATATGAAATATATGGGCCTCTCATCCATCGACCCATCTTCCTCTGTTGATCTTCATATGCGTCACGGAAATTGAGGCGGTATTCGACAAGGCTATCTGCACGTAGCTTATGGGCATCGAAACCAGGACAGTTGATTACATCGTTAGGAGAATTTGAGGTGATAAGCGGCATCGTAATATTAAGCTGCTCTTCAAGCGTTAGTTTCGTTGGGAAGATTGGAGGATTATGCAAATCGTGAGGGATATTCGGGCGGCGGTAGAGGCGCAGGAGAGATTTGGTCGCATCATAGTCAAAAGGTGCAATTGGGAAGTGCTCGCTAGGATAAATCTATCCAATGTGTCAGTAATCGGGCCGTCTTGCAGAATATCCTAGAGTTCATACCCTTAGTGTCTTTAGTTGCCGAAGTGCCCTGGGACTGTTTTCTAGATATCTGGCCCAGCGAACCAGGTTCAAGTTACTGCAGGCGCATGCGCTCAAGGTTTCCAAACGCCCTTGTCCGTTGACCTGAGACAAATCCAAGGTAGCCGCCAGGGAGGGCATATCGATGTTTGACCCATCGATAACCAGTGTCTTAACGAATTTTAAGGGAGCCCTACTCAGAGAATTGATGCCATGCCGTAGTTTTGTAGCTGCTAAAGCTATGGCCCTTATGAGGTGGTTGCCGTGTACCCGCTTGTTGAAGAAGACCCGTGGGTGGGTGATCTCCTTCCGGTAAGCGATCTCGCCATCCTCAAATGTTAATTTGCTGCCACCGATGATCCTTTGAGCGATCATTCTCTCCTTCTGGTTGTTTATGTCATGTATGGTACGCCACCCACCGCTCACAAACCTACTCTCGAGGCTTAACTCCCTATCAAGGATGAATGCCACCTCGTAATCATACTTGTTCCTCACATCCTTCAAGACTCGCTGCTCTTGATCAATCTTCCAATAGATATACGCTCGGACGTGGCGATAAACTGTCTCGAGCTCCACTCTCTCCATTGCTGTTCGTGGAATGTAGACTTGCGAAACCCACAGCCTATCCTTGCACAAAACCAGTTCGCTCCAGTGGCTGCGGTAGGTGCTGCTCAAGTAGGCGTTAAAGGTTTTTGACACCGTGTACAGAGGAAGGATATCTCTTGTGTTCAAGTATCTGAGCACTTGGCTGATAACAGGGTACACTGGAAGACACGTCTCAAGTGGCGAGAATGCTGGTCTGTAGACCTTGGGTCCGACAAGGTAAGACTGGACTGAATTGCCCGATTCGACTGAGGCTGACGAATGGACATTTGAGTTTGAGGCGATTCTGTGCCGAGCATTCGCCAGATTAGGAGGGAATTTTGGGGATGCAGGAAGTGTGAGAGTAGTGCTAGACGTTGCACTCTTGGTGCTCGAAGATGAAGCAATTCTACGTTCCAATGCAGACGCCTCGCCTGCACCTCGAACCGATTGCCAAAGGCTGTTGTCTGTAGTAGGGGTTCTCGGGCAACGAAACTGAGTTGGATTTGATGAATGACAGGGTGGATCTGGACGACGGTCAGGCGAGAGGGAGCGATCGCGGGATTGATAGTTGTCATTCCTCGAGCCTGGGCCTACTTGGGAAAGTTCGCCGTAGTTGCGTGTTCTGCCGCTGCGTAACGGGATGGTGGGAACCCTCGACATGATGAAGGCTGTAACGTGCTCGGATAGTGAACTAAGCCTCAAGAAATAGGTAGTATCGAGCACTCTAGTCTCGGCGAGGGTGAACCAAGGCTTGTGTTATGGATAGTATTCAGATAGAACGACACACGACGAAGTTTGTGGTTCGTGGTGTTGTTTGGGTGTTCTTTCCGGGACTGATGTGGTATGGAAGGTCAAACGAAGGACTGTGGGCGTGGCCCAGGTTAATATACGGTGTTTGTTGCTAAGCAAATGTCGCCAAGGACTGCAGCTTAATAGCGATAAGTGTGGGTGATAGGGAAACGCCTTAGAAGCATATTTCATGCCTGTGAGGTATATATACCTATAGCACTTCAAATAATGCACAATCCACCCGAAAAACAAACAAGTATTTTTAGTAGTTCCAGCTCCAGTGCCGAATGATTTGATAGAAAACAAGAAAAAGCTTTGACAATATATCTCCCTAAAAAATAGATTAATCAGTCATTCAATGTTTTAAAGCAGATGTTGCCATACCTCGTACACCTCCAACGAAAGTCTTGATGCCCCTAGTAGTAGTATGGACTACGCATCCCTTTGTGTACCAGATACCAGAAATCACCAACAAGATCATACTCGTCGTCGGAAGGCACAGCAGCATCAGGAGCCGAATTCCCCGTTGTGTCGCCGAACTGGTCCTGCACGCCACCCACACGCTCTGGTGTATCCACCTTTTCCATCACAGGGGAACTTCTGGCCCTAGTGCTCATATCTTTAGCACCAGGTGATAGCAACAGGGACTCTGGGGTACATACATATTCCTGATACCTCCCGGAGTGTCAACCATGGGTAATGTTACTTCATCATCGAAAAGAAGGATGCTATCTGACGTAGAAGGATCCCTTTGTTCGCTCGACGACGAACGGAAACTCTTGTGCAGGCTCATAGTTTGATTGAATTCTGGTCTGTCAAGGAGCACGCTCTCCTCCGTATCCTTTCTTCTTGTCTTTATGCCCCACCAATTACCCCCCCTGGAGCCTTCTTCCCCATCTCCCCTGCTTTTCACCGAATCACCCCTTCCTTGTTGGCATGCTGACGAACGGAGAACCTCATTCAGGGGCAGATATTCCTTGACTTCGTGATTATCAAGGATCAAAGCCTCATCCCCTGACGAGACCGAATATGAGTATGGGGTTAAAAATATATGGGAAGAGCCTCACCACCATGCCCCGCATCCTGTCTCCTCTTCTTGATGCCCAACCACTCACCCCCCAACTCACCCTGCCCCTCATCCCGCCTTCCTTTCACCCAATCACCGCCTCCTTGCTGGCATGGTGATGAACGGAAACTCTTATTCAAGGGCAGATATTCCTCCACTACTTCATTATCAAGGATCAGAGGCACAGCACCTAAGGAGACCGAATATGAGTAATGAGGTTATGAAAGAGTTAAAACAAGAGCCTCACCACCATGCCCTGCATCCTGTCTCTTCTTCATGCCCCCCTCTCCCCCCCACTGACCCTGCTCACCACATCTCCTTCTTTTCACTGAATCACCCTCTCCTTGTTGGCATGGTGATGAACGGAAATCCTTATTCAAGGGCAGATATTCCTCCACTTCTTCATTATCAAGGATCAGAGGCACACCACCTAAGGAGACCGAATATGAGTAATGAGGTTATGTAAGATTTAAAACAAGAGCCTCACCACCATGCCCTGTATCCTGTCTCCTCCTCTTCATGCCACCCCACTCACCATCCTCCCCATATCTCCTTCTTTTCACTGAATCACCCACTGCTTGTTGACTTGGTGACGAACGGAAATCCTTATTGAAAGGCAGATATTCCTCGACTTCTTGATTATCTAGGGCAAGACCCCGACCACCTACCGGGAACTAATATGAGTAAATGTGTTTATAAAAAATACACAAAAAGGAGTCTTACCAGTCGATTTCACCTCCCTATCATTCAATCTTTTCAACGAATCACCCCCTTGCAGGTGTTTTGATTTCGGCATCTCAGGCTGCTTCGGGTCCTTTACAACCGAGTATAATGATAGAAGCCTGCTTTTAAAACCTTTCTCACCTACAGTCTTACTGAACACCATCCCAGGCCTATACCTGAGACCTAGCTTCCTTGCTTGCTGCTCCAGGGCTAGTTTTTCTCTTTCTCTCTGCTGGGGAGTCTTTGCCAACTCATTGTCGACCGCGGGCCTTCTACGGTGGCGGGAGTTCATTTTTCAGACAGATGAGAGGGGTTGCTGGATCAGATTTTTTTAGGGGAATCAGAGGATTTGAGTCTTGGTGTGAGGTTATGATTGGTTTGGCAAGATCTTCTCAGGGGATTCAGGGGACCTTCAAGACAGCTCCCACCAAGCCCTCCACCCCTAAAATACTCAACACGGTAGTCCGCTTGTCAGGTTGTAGTCCTCGCTCCAGTTTATGTCCCAAAGTAGTCTAAATCTTCATTTGCACTTGCAGAGGGTACTCCGAACCCATGGTGGCATTACTTATCCCCAGAACAGGGAAGAAGCGAGCCAATTGCTGTGGGCTCTCACAATTGCCAGCTTGTTGCCAGCTACGAAATCTATGATCGCCACCCTTGCGTGATAATATATTTAAAATAGAATGCCTACTGCAACCTTTTCCATATCGACAGCCATAAGCGTTTATTGTTACCCTGACCCTTCCTGCCCGAGGTATGGTAGTCCAATACCACATCCACACCGCAGTAAACCGGAACCAGACTAGTAAACCGGTAACAATAAATACAACCCAATTATAACATAACAGCCATAGGCTCTTTGCCAAACCACCACTAGTTTCTCCACACAAACCGATTCAGACAACCTGTCTAAGTCCATCTCCTCTGGGTGCATATCCTCTTGAAATACATGACAAGTTTTTTGTTAAGGCCTGTACTTCCTGTCGTACGGGATCAACCTGCTTAAATACATCATAGATGCCCTGGCGGAATTAGTGTAGTTAACTGGAGTAACATGACAACCCGGACGCCATCCCATCTCATCGCCATCTCGCTCCTAGACTTTCACATCAGCGACAAAGGGTGAGTGCCGGGAACCTCTCGCCCTGCACACAACGTTTGAGCAATGACTCCCTTCGCACATCACTTAGCTGAAGCAGGGCCTTGCAGCAGGTATAAACGAAGCTGCTTTCCCATGTCACCCTCACAGTCAATCCCTGGGCACTGCCTTCGCAACCAGTGCGAGGATCCCTCCAGCTGAACTTCAACCAGCGATCGTGAGAGCCAGACTTCTAGACGAATCCGATGATAAGAGCATTTGGTAGATGTTTCTTCCTCACTTTCACCCCGTACTATACCCGTCCAACCTGACTTCAGCCTAGCTGACGATCTCATCCACGCCGATCGTGCCGTACTAGGCTAATCCAGTGTGTTGTACCTATGTATTGCAAGATATCATAGCGGGTTCAGTTGGGCAATCAACCAGACAATCTGAGTACCCGGCCAATTTTTCTTCCCATAATACTAGTTCATCCTAGTTATTTGGGGTGATTGACCAATCCCTCTGGTTGCCGAATGATTGCCAAACTGAACTGCCAATCTCATGTTCTGGCTTCTCTCTTCTTTACCAATGACTTTAGGGATAGTTCTATCACTTGCAACGCAGGTCATGGCTGATTAATGTCATAGCGATGGCCGAACCACTCTTGTACATCCTGATGCCTGAACTATGCATATATGCTGCCGCCCGCTCGCTATAGATTCTGTGGCTATGAACTTATTAACGTAAACTGTGCCGGGTATTCCGTTTATTATCACCCGTGTCGCAGGTAATGCTAGAGCCTTTAACATCTGTTGCATGTAACGTAGTGTAGGCGCAAATGTTTACCCTTACACATACGTATTTGTTTCTTGCCTTTTGTGTATGTAGTAATTGGTGTTTCCGTTGAACGATTCAGTAATATTGGTGAATCGGCAGCGCTAACGACAGTGTGCGCAATTAGTAGTTCGGTCAACAGAACTGTAAACAGTGCGTGATTGGCATATCGGTCAGAACACCTCCATGATCGGTGCTGAGCCTGTGCCTGCCGCAAAGACCTCCTGATTTGCCGAGCCGTGACCGAAATGTAGCTTTGTCGGCCCGCAAGATTTTCTCTTGTCTACTGATTCGTGGAACAGGGGTTAGATATGCGAGTAAAATTAGTTCAGAAAGTGTTCTTGCCTTTGCCTCTAAATACCCCGAGCATGGAGGGGTGTTTCAATAGAGGAGGGCGTCTTGGGAGGGGGTTTAAGAGAGTCAGAAGCGAGATGGTCAGCCTAATGACGTACGGTACGGATATAAAGTGTTAGGTATCTATAGGGAAACCGCTGACCTTGCAGAAATTTGTAAATTGAATAAAATGAAATAAAGTGAAGGGCCCGCTGGAGATATTGACGAGATATCTGCCCACAAAGATAGTCCTCAAGATTAGTAGGAGGAGCGGATTACAGTGACGTACGTGATCGGGACCGTGAATGGGGGCTCTGAACATACCAGTACCGGGTTTGACACAAAACAAGAAAACAAAACATCAAAACCCCTCCTAGGCTCAACGCTTGAAGAAATTGTTTCGATGGAAGAATATTTCCAGAAAGTACCCACAAGTCAGTAACTTCAATACGAAACTAGAATTTCTCTGGAATATCTTCGACAGCGCAGGGAATGAAGGAATGTAAACGTAAAGCTGACTTAAAATCTTGATGTTTCTGGTACGGAAAACGGCTCTGCCACTCTCGGTCTCTTCCAGGGATGAAGGTAAGATGTTGCACAATCACAGGAAACAATAACTCGGCCTCCAGAACGAACTTTGCCCCCATAGTAACATCTTTCCCAAGGCTTAGCAGATCAGAATAAGATTTTGACTGGAACAATTCCCAAGACCGATGTTGGCCTCACGCACACCTCAAAATCGAACTAGTGCAAAAGTGCTCCGAGTCTGTTCTCGCTCCCAAATGTGTGCCACTAACCATACTGCACGAGCTAGCGGATCATCACGGGCAAGTGGATCACATTTCCGGCTATCTCTGGGAGGTACGAGATCTAGTAACAGGACACCCTGACTCCCCATACAAGATTCGTGAAGGCGCTGGTGTAGGCGAAGGGGGTATAGGGTATATCTGGACATGCAGGGGCCGGTGTAGTCAGAGTAATGGTGGATAAAATGGAACTTGACAACCCAACAGACACAATATCATCCTCACTTTCCTAGCCTTCCAGCTCATCCCCACTCCAACCCATATTCTCCAATCCAGATTCAAACGCACTGAGAGATACAAAAGAAACTCGCTTACCCTTTCCGCCCTTCTGCTTCGGAGTCTGTAGACCTGCCTTCTTCCTTGAACCTACCCGGGTAGGCTTATTTGCTTGCTTCTTACACTTTTCACGCTTTTTTTGTTCTGCTTCCTCCCGCTCTTCATAAAGCTGCTTCTAAAACCCCCCACCCATAACAGTGCCGCCCCCATCGATCCAACTGCCGTTTATCAGGAAATATCATGCAGTTTCTGTCCACTGCAAAAATGCTGCATGCTCCGGCGCTCGATCCTGATCCGCCGCAATAGCAAACTTTTCCAACCAGTGGATAACATCTAATAATCCCGCAAGGGATAATTCGGAATCTTTAGATCGTAACTGAAGTGTTGCTTGTCGAACCTTTCTGTGGATCTCCACCGTATTTCGGGGGGTTGGAGGCTCAACAGAATCAGATGGGGCCGCTTTGGGAGTGATCTCCTGTCCAAGCGTAAGTTTGTCCAAGACATGTCGTGGGTTATGTAGGATGAGGCCTCCACTACGCCAGGCACTAAGGATATTTTTTGGCGTATAGGTAGCCTTGTGAGCAGCCACAAGCACAGGCCAGAATTTTCCCTTGGTAATCGTAACATTTCCGAATTGGACAAGGTGATCCACCTGTTTCCTAGATGCCTTTTGGAGGGGAGAGCAAACTGACGCCAAGGGGTTGTAGAAGGTGGGTAGAGTGTGGTGGTAAACAATAATGCAATGATATTAACAGTTAAGCAGGATTCAATGAATTCAATGCTTATATGTGAGCATGACCATCCACAATTAACATGGGATACACTCCTGCGTTAATTGAACCATGTCATTTCAGGAAAATGTTGAACCCAGGCAAATCCAAGTGACCGACTTGTCCAATATTTCGTGGAATAACTGAACTTCCAGTTATCACAGTCAATCTCCGGTGACTTCCGGAATTGATACTATCCTATATAGTGTCCTGCGCCTTTATAAATAACCAGTGGATGCAATACACTCCCAGTTCCAGATATTGCTTCTACCACCGTTATCATCTCTCGATTGCCGGCTGTAGCCAGCTTTCAAGTCATTTCTCTACCTCGATATAGGCAAATAACTTTAGCACGATTTGAAATCCCTTGGTGAAATCCCTTCACATCTATGTTATATGTGTGCTTGTCATGGATATTATATAGGCGTCGGAGGTGCTGCAATTTAGTGAAGTTGGATCGAATTAAATCCAGGTCTCTTGCTTTGATACGCTTCTTGTCAAACTGGCTGCTGAGCCTGGATCAGAGTTCGGATGTCGATTCAAAACCGGGTAATCCAATTTCTCCATACTATAGAATCTTCATCCCATTCTTTCCCCTTGTGTACTGCCACTGTTTCTTTAACATGTGCAATCCTAGGGGAGAACCCCCACTGCTCTAGCTTCACAATCCATCGTACAATCACCTTATCCTCCGCGGGTGTACATAACTGTCGTGAGATGTGTGCTTTGGATCGAGATTGTCTACCATTTAGACGCCGATGTAGTCTTGTATATCCAACTCCAAAGGCATCTGCTCTCTTCCGAATAGAGAGGTATTGGCCTCCTTCATATGCCAATATTGCGCGTCGAATGGTACTTCCCTGTTGGGTTTCTGCGGTCTAATGGCGTTGCTTAAGCCTTCCCACTACGATGTATTCCTATTAATTTGCTATTACTCGCATTAATCCCATGTCAATAAACTAAACCACTTACTGGATTTGGACTGGGAATATTGCTTAACACCGCATTTAATTTTTGCAGCTCTCTGCAATAGCTTAAGGGGCGCCTCCAGGTGATTACGTATCCCTTGGTGAGTGTGGGATAGGTGTGGCATTGACACTCCGTCAACAACTGGTGCCGTGGTTGCCCCGCATATACCTTGCGCCGATCACCGTGGGGGCTGATCTACATGCACGTGCTGATCCGTATTTTTTTTTTATTTTTTTTAAAAACTCATTACTCGTATGCAACCCTGTAGGAGGGTTATGACGAGCCTAACGGAAGCCCGCTAGGTTTCAAGGCAGCCCAAGTTAATCTGGGGGGCCATGCACGATCTAGGTACAAAAAGCAACGCTCGCGCCCCTCCGCCGTCGCCCTCCGTCCGGCCCTCGTATCTTCCTCCGCCACGCCCTCTGCCCGGCCCTCCCCAAGAGCGCACAATGTATGAAATCCTCCTCCGCCACGCCCTCTCCCGGCCCTCCCTTGAAGCACCCCTTCCTCCGCCATCTAAATACAAAAACAGCGCTAGCACCCCTCCGCCGCCGCCCTCCGTCCGGCCCCCATATCTCCTCTCCTCCTACTGGGTTCAGCCTACCCTCGTCGGATCCCTCCCACTCCCACCAGTCATAGGCAAGGGCTGGCTCCACGTCGTCTAATCAGCGAGGGGCTGGAGGAAAATCGTTGTAGATTTTACCGACGTCAATAGTGGGTTGGCGGCCCTAGGTACCTCCCATTGGGGGCCTGAGTGGTGAGTTTGTAGTGTGTGTGTTAATGGGTCTCGCAGTATAGGTAGTCGAAGAAGCTCTCGATGGCGTCATAGGTGTCGTCCCCTTCTTTGCGCCGGACCGGGTTGTCTAAATCTGGCCAAGTCTTCCTACCCCGTAGGCAACGTTTTCTCATCGTGGCGTGGAGTGGGCAGTGGAAGACGATGTGTTCCCCTGTCTGGGAAGGGTGGCCGCACGGGCAGGCAGGGTCGTCTGTCTTCCGAATATGAGCGAGCCACGCATTTTGGGGCCCCTTGCCTGTCCGGTGCCAGGTGTAGGCGCTGAGGGCGTGTCGGTGCCAGTCAGTTCTTCTTACCCCAAATCCAGTTCTTCTTACCCCAAATCCAGTGTGTGTGCACGCCTGTTTTCTGTTGGCCCTGGAGGCTGCCCTGATGCCCTCGTGGGTCCCTACTCTTGGTTGTAAGGAGACTACCCCGAGATGGGCGTGTAGTCCTGCCAGGCTGTCTGCTATGGTGTTCCCTTCTAAGCCTATGTGTCCTCTGATCCAGGCTACGGCGGTGTCGCCCTGTCGGGCTAGAAGGTGGCGCTGTAGCTCGGACTCGATGTCTGACTTGGGGGGGGGCCCGCTGGAGAGCTGTAGGGTGGTGTGGATCGCTGTTGTGGAGTCCGAAAGGACGCATACCTTCTGTGACTTGGGTGCGAGGGCGACTGCCAACGCTAAACCCTTTCTTTCCTCGTCCGCTACCGAGGCCAGGTTGCCTAGGAAGGCCCCGTGGTTGTGTCCTGAGGTATGGGCACCTGCGCCGACCTGTGAGTGCCTCCCTGAACCGTCGGAGTAGGCTAGGGACCAGCCGTCCCGGAGGAGTCGCGCTAGCGCTGCTGCCCAGTATCCTTTCTCTCTTAATCTGGGGTCTTTCGGGTCGAGAAGGGAGATGTGTAGAAGGCGTCCTTTGCGTTGGTCTCGGATATTCCCCCAAGAGATCTCGCTTGGGTCGTTTAGAGCCGTGTGGTGAAAGGCCGCCGTGATAGGAGTTTCTAGGGTTGATTGGTGCCCCCCTGTCCCGTCGTGCCAAAGGGGAAAGCCGCCGCGTGGTTTGGCTTGGAGGAAGCTTCGGATGAGTGGGTCTCCCGTAGAAATGGCCTTCGCCGCCCAGCAGGCCCCCATGTCTCGTAGCTTGGCTTGGATGGGTTCGACGTTGCTGATGTACCCCAGCTTTTCGTGTGAAGCCCCGTGCTGATCCGTAGGCCGTGCAGTATGGTACTCCAAGACCTGTGTATTCCGCCATAGCTAATATTACTCCAAGGTCTGAGCAAATGAAGAAGAGGTTCGAGTCTGTGCATTTCAGGATGAACAAAACCGATCTTGGAGATATATCATCCTCAGCTCCGCAACTTTCCTCCTAGAATTTTGTGTAGAGCTTTTTCTCTCCCGAGAGTGCAAAGCGTTTCTTCTCCTTCGTTGCCTTTGGTGCCGTATCCTCCATTGCTTTTCCCCCATTCGTAGTCTATTTTAGTCCCGATTTGACATACATACAGATGCTCGGAAGAAGGCTCCTTTTGGCTATAGGCTCATTAGAGGTATTCGGTCAATGAAGGGTGGGGGAATCGCTGGGGGTAATCTTAACAGGAGCGGTATGGTTCATGTGCCGTGACCTTCCCTACCTTGGTGTCCTGGCCCTCCAGCTTGCGCTGCTGTCAGGCATCGAGTACTGTTGTCCAGTCGCTGTATGTACTGGGAGGCTTCTGTGAATTCTTCATGGGCCTATTGCTCTGCTGCGCGGTACTTTGGAAAGCCAGAAAAGTGTGATTGTGGCTGGTTGGCTACAGCGCCTGGAGGCAATACTACTATGATATTGGGAATTTCCTGGAGGTATTCCAGATATGATATGTAGTAACGTACTAGTGGTAGCGTTCGTGGTCCCCTACTCTTGCCCTCCTATCTCTATCTTGGACACTCAATTAGCTAGCTCTACGAGTCATAATAGTTCGGGAAAGCTAACCCGACTGGGTAGTCACTACCTCGGTTAACCCTGAGGAGAATATCGACACTGCTGCTCGTCTGACCTTCACGAGCAGACTAACCAAGTAACAAATACCGACTCAGACGTTGCAGTAGGTACCAATCCCCTGCTTCACATTCCAAAATCATTCCCCAGAAAGCCAAAAGTGCCTGAGAAAGTCGGTAAAGTTGATACCCTCTGCGTCAGACATCTTAGTGTTCCATTCATGTCGTGTCGCAACATACTTGACATCGCCGCTCCATGACTCGTATCTACCACAACGAACACTGCGCCACTCATGTTCTGCACACCCACCGTCATCACTTGAAGCTGTCCAGAGGAAGGCTGAACGAGCTGTTGGTCCACAGGGCGCCACCACAACGCCAGTGTTGTAAGCGCGGCTTCCCACAATTGGTGGAGAATCGGCAAGTCCAGAAAACTGCTACACCGTTTCATCAACTCCAACATTCGGTCAAGGAAGGGCAAATTCGTGAGCATCCGCAAGCTGCAGGTTCACCGGAGACGGCTAAGTACGCCACCCTACTAGCGCAGGACATAAACTCTCGCTTCAATAACATACAAAAAGAGAGAACATGCGAAGTGTTGGACTAAGCTGATATCAGTGATCTAAGGTTTCCTCGCCGCGTACCACCCCCCAGTGCATTGGGATGGTAGTACCCAGGATGATATCAATCCAGTAACTGCCTTTGGAGGCAGCAAAAACGTACACAGCCCGGCAAGAGAACGGGTTAATAAAGTTTTAGACGACGAAGTAAGGACGGGCAACCTCATGCGCGACCCAGAGAAGGGTGGTCATATGGAATAGAGGAAAGTAAGCCCATCCAGACCCTTGGCAACAAGCTTATTACCGGCCTGGCCTGCGCAGTTCATTTGACCATAGAGATGCTAGGCAATAATGGGGACCTATACCAGGCATCCATGAAGAGTCTATATATAGGTATGGTGCGCCCGATATTTACCTGGGGTCCGAGATCTGGCCCTGTCCAGGACAAGCCGACCCAAGAACTATACCCATAGAAAGGGTGGGTTCCTTAGATGGATCGAATGATACTAAGTTGCCTGCCGACTTACGAGCAGCAAAGGCGGCCAAGAGAAATTCATAGAATGGCTCCACACAAACCGGGTGCAAGGGCACGGCACAACGGAAGGAACACAGGTTATTAAAAGGAGATGCAAAAACGCGTAAAAGAAACCAAAACATGTACCAAAGGACTTGGGGAAACCGCGCAAAGGATCTAGGGTGTGGCAGCATGCAATAAAGATAGATACCTCCCCAGTGAAACCCCCCATATAAGCTAGGTATTCTGCTAATTAACCTATAGTCACTGGTATGTCTCTACCTATCACCTAACCCAGTATTGCATCGGGACTCTAACACACTATCGGAAGATACCATAGCGGAGAGGATCGATGTTCGGGTCATTGGTGACTGAAAAGATTCTTAGATTTGCTTGCCGAAGCCCCTTCCTGATCCACTGATACCGGCAGAGATTTTAGCTGTGCCGAGAAAGCCACAGCCCTGAACTCGCTGGTACTCCCGTTACAATTGCTCGTTTCCAGCAATATTACCAGTGGCATTGCTATTGACTTTATAACCAGGTTCCCCCAGGTACATCACGCCCACGTAGTTCAGGATCGCTGACCTAGGCTGAGAAAGATAGGTAGCCTACTAGAACTAGCACCCGAATAGCTGGACTGGGCTACAGACAAGTGGGTTGCGGTATGAGATCGTCGTCGCTGTCCGTTACAAGAATATGCACAGCAGTAACAACCCGTGAGTCTGCCCAATTCGCTTGCAGTGATTCTTTTTCTTCCCCGCTCTATGATATTAAGTTGCCCCCGAGGGGCATTGCTGCAGGACATTTACTAGACTACTAGACGCAACTATCAACTGCGGTTACAACAGAATATTCCGGTATGAGCAGGTAGCGGAATGGTACTAAGTAGTGCAAATAGTAGAGGTGTGAGGTAGGGGAGGTTCTAGTGGAGCAGCTTGCTAATGGTAAGAAGCAATACTTGCTTGATTATTAAGAATATGGATAGCGCAGCGGGGTGTCTTTATATACGGTGAGGTTGCGATAGTCAATGTCAGACATACTAGGGTAGGGATGTTAACCAGCCAATAAGAAGCAAGAGAACTACAATTATGTGGTAGTAGCGGAAGGGGCGACACAGAGGTAACCTGATAGGAAAGCGCTGTTATGTGACAATAACATAAGAAAATAAGCAGGTAGCGAAAATTCAGGAAACAAGCGTATGCATAAGATCGTTACTCTCACATCCCCGGTATGCACCGCTTGCAGGATGACACCCCGGATGCGCATCCACGTCTGTAATTCCCCCGCGGTGGCGCCTGGGGATGCGTTGCGGTATCTCCATTGCCTCCCCCAGGGCGTCCCAGCGACCAATGCTGTCATTCCCCTCCCTGTGGGATGTATTGATCTGCGCTAAGGTACAACTTTCGACGCCTTGAACTCATGCACATCAGTAGGTGATATGGGACAGGCGACCCGGAAACCTGAGTGGATTCAAGTTAATCTGCACGACGGAGAGAGAGAAAGAAACAGAGAATATTCACAAAAAGTAAAAATTCGATTATCACACGACCCGTCAGTCAAAACACTCAGGACAATTGGAGAAACAACGCATCATCAATGCAGGCCGGTAGAGATCACGCGAAGCCTGGGTCGCGAGGGAAAAAAAGAGAAAAGACAAGATATGCTAGATTTTCTGGCACATAGAAAAGCAGACATATATCACAAGATTAGTTGAGTGAGGCCCAGAAAGCTCAAGTCACAGGATGAAAAAGAGTCATCCATTGCTCGTGCACTTAAAGGACTGCGATCTGGAGTCTGCCCATCGATCCGTAATGCTACCGCTATCAACAGTATTGCATATACCACTTTGCAAAGGCGTTTCCATGGTGGAATAACTAGAGCAGCTATATATGAATGCCAGCAGCTGGTCATAGTAGCAGAGGAGCGAGCTATGGTGCGATCGATTTGTCAGTTGGGGCTTGCAGCGCTTCTGCCACAGATTGAGCATGTACAAGAAGCAGTAATGATCCTGGGCGATAACCCAGACGATCTGGATCAAGTTATTGGTAAAAAGTGCATTACAAGATTCTTCGATCGACATCCAGAGCTTGTAGCAAAGTTCTGCTCTGCATTCGGCAAAAAAGAAATTAAGGCAAGTGATCCTAAGATCTTAAAGGATCACTTTAGCAGGTTAGGAGGACTTATCCGGAAATTCGATGTACCGGAAGACATGTGGTTTAATATGGATGAGAAGGGGTTCATGATGGGCAAGTCGGATCGATTCCAGGTTATTTGTGGACATCGAGGAAGAGGTATTACTGGAAAACTGGCACAAGATGGAAATAGGGAGTTGATTATAGTTCTTAAGACTATTTGTGGGGATGGAACGGTATTACAACCATTAATCATCTATAAGGGGGCAAAGTGATATATGGGTTGGTATCAGAATTTGGATGAAGATACAGAAGCTGCAGACTACTTGTTTGCTATTTCAACAAAAGGGTCGACGAACAAGCTAGCCATGGAATAGCTAAAGCACTTTGATGAAGTAACCAGACCTTGAATTACAACAACATCCGCCTACAATCTTGTTATTATTGATGGTCACGATTCACATATTACTTGGCAGTTCGTCAAGTAGCGTGATGAAGTTAATATTAAGCCCTATTGCCTCCCACCACATAGTACTCACTTCCACCATTGGGTGACGAATTGTTTCCTCCACTTCAGAAGGCATATGGGAAGGCTGTGGATAAATCAGTCGGTCCTTGTTTTTTGTTATTTGGAAGGGATATTACTGGTCAGAGGTTAATAAGAATTAGGAATTAACATGGAGCCAAACACCTCGGTATGACCGCCTAAAGTGCCACGGGCCATATTTATACAGCTTACTCACAGGATCTCTGATCCAAGTCTTGATAGAATGGCGGTAATGGCGACGTAGCATAATTAAAAATTGGTCTACATACTAGGATTCATTGAAAATGCGGCGGCATTGGGATGAATCGAATGGCGACTGATAAGTGAGGACACAGTGTTTTCTTATTTCTCGGGGTATTGAGTGACTGGACACATTAGTACTTTGTCCTGTTATATGGACCAGCAAGTGCCAGATCAGGGGGCGGATTTCCTCACTTTCTGTTGTATCTTCAAACATGGGGTTTTTCTTGTAGCACACGAATATATTGTTCATACCTCGCGGGCGCATGGGCGTGGTACATCACCCAAGA
>Ga0307511_10002435_pt1 | contig 19458 bp, 14 predicted proteins | sample 13_EM_MG_FD_200266 | JGI IMG/M metagenome (GOLD analysis project Ga0307511, IMG submission 200266) | Populus trichocarpa ectomycorrhiza microbial communities from riparian zone in the Pacific Northwest, United States - 13_EM | ecosystem: Host-associated > Plants > Roots > Unclassified | place... | reverse complement strand
ACGATCGTCGAAAACGCGCGCAAGTACGACCCGAAAGCCGAGATCCACGGTGTGCAGATACAACAGATGCTCGCTGGCGGTCATGAAGTCATCATCGGGGCGGTTACGGACCCAGCCTTCGGAAAGCTCGTCGCGTTCGGAATGGGAGGCGTCCTCGTCGAAGTGCTGAAGGACATTACGTTCCGGCTGGCGCCCGCGACGACGGAAGATGCACTTTCGATGTTGGATGGAATCCAGGCCGCGGAGATTCTGCGCGGCGTGCGGGGCGCCAAGCCGGTGAATCGGGCCGCCCTCGGCACGATGATCGAGCGGGTCTCGGCACTGGTGGCCGACTTTCCCGAAATCTCCGAGCTCGATCTGAACCCCGTGTTCGCATCCGAGAAAGGCGCGACCGCGGCTGATGTACGCGTCGTGCTGAATTTCAACCCGCCGCCGGCGCGCTACCGGCCGGATCCGAAGCTGATCATCGAGCAGATGAATCGCATCATGCGGCCGAACGCCGTCGCGGTGATCGGCGCATCCGCCGAGAACGGCAAGATCGGCAACTCGGTGATGAAGAACCTCATCAACGGCGGCTATGAGGGCACGATCTATCCCATTCACCCCAGCGCCGACAGCATCCTGGGCAAGAAAGCTTATAAGAGCGTCAAGGACGTACCTGGCGAGATCGATGTGGCCGTATTCGCCATTCCCGCGAAATTCGTCGCCCAGGCGCTCACCGAGGTCGGCGAGAAGAAGATTCCCGGGGCCGTGCTGATTCCGTCGGGCTTCGCCGAGACGGGCAATGTTGCCGGCCAGAACGAGTTGGTCGAGATCGGCCGCAAGTACGGCGTGCGGCTCATGGGACCCAACATATACGGGTTCTACTACACGCCGAAGAATCTCTGCGCCACGTTCTGTACTGCCTATGACGTCAAGGGCAAGGCGGCCCTGTCGTCCCAGTCGGGCGGCATTGGCATGGCCATCATTGGCTTCTCGCGCTCGGCGAAGATGGGCGTGTCGGCGATCGTCGGACTCGGCAACAAATCGGACATCGACGAGGATGACCTGCTGACTTTCTTCGAGCAGGATGACAATACGCAGATCATCGCGCAGCACTGCGAGGATCTCAAGGATGGCCGCGGCTTCGCCGAAGTTGCGAAACGAGTCTCCAAGAAGAAGCCTGTCGTGGTGCTCAAGGCCGGGCGGACCAGCATGGGTGCCCGCGCGGCGAGCTCGCATACCGGCGCATTGGCCGGCAATGACAAGATCTATGACGACGTGTTCAAACAGTCCGGTGTCATACGCGCGCGCTCGTTGCGTGATCTGCTGGAGTTTGCTCGTGGCATCCCGGTATTGCCGACCCCCAAGGGCAACAACGTCGTCATCATCACTGGTGCTGGCGGCTCGGGCGTGCTGCTGTCGGATGCATGCGTTGACAACGGTCTGTCCCTGATGGCCATGCCCCCGGACCTGGACGCCGCATTCCGGAAATTCATCCCGCCCTTTGGCGCCGCGGGAAATCCGGTTGACATCACGGGTGGCGAACCGCCGACCACGTACCAGAACACCGTGCGCCTCGGTCTCGAAGACCCCCGTATTCACGCGCTCATCCTCGGTTACTGGCACACGATTATCACGCCGCCGATGGTGTTTGCGCGGCTCATGGTTGAGGTTGTGGACCAGATGCGCGCGAAGGGCATCGAAAAGCCGGTTGTTGCCTCGCTGGCGGGCGACGTTGAAGTTGAGGAGGCGGCCGAGTACCTGTATCAACATGGTATTCCGGCATACGCCTACTCGACGGAGATTCCGGTGGCCGTGTTGGGTGCGAAATACAAGTGGGCGCGCGGAGCGGGACTGATTCCAGCGGCTTGATCTTGCCGGTCCTGTATAGTGAGGATCGGCTTGCGATGACTGACGGGCGTCCTGATGAAAATAGCGGTGGTGGGTGTTGGCGCGATCGGTGGCTACGTCGGAATCCGGCTCGCGCTGGCCGGCGAGGATGTCACTTTCATCGCGCGCGGCGCGAATCTCCAGGCGTTACGCGCCAATGGCATCCGTCTCGTCATGTCAGATGGAACGCAGGAGTCACTGCCCCGCGTCAATGCAACCTCGGACTATGCCGCAGCGGGGCCGCAGGATGTGATCATCCTGGCGATGAAAGCTCACCAGCTTGCAGCGGTAGCGCCGGATCTGCCGAAACTGCTCGGTCCCGATACAGTGGTTGTTCCCATGCAGAACGGTATTCCGTACTGGTACTTCCACGGTCAGCGGGGCGAGTTGGCGGGCACCCGCGTGCACAGTGTTGATCCAACAGGTGTGATCGGGGAGAACATTCCCGCGGAGCGGGTGATCGGCTGTGTCGTGTATCCGGCTACGGAGCTGGTATCGCATGGCCTCATCAAGCATGTCGAGGGCAACCGGTTTCCGGTGGGTGAGCCCGATGGAACGGCCAGCGACCGGGTCAAACGGGTGGCCGACAGCCTGACGCGGGCCGGCTTCAAAGCACCGGTACTCGATGACATCCGCGCCGAGATCTGGTTGAAGCTCTGGGGCAACATGACATTCAACCCGATCAGCGCCCTGACACGCGCGACACTCGCCGGCATCTGCCAGTACCCGCCGGGCCGGGAGCTCGCCGCCGCCATGATGACCGAGGCACAGACTGTCGCGCACAAGCTCGGCATCACCTTTCGGGTGCCGCTGGAAAAGCGGATTGCGGGGGCCGAAAAGGTTGGGCACCACAAGACATCCATGCTGCAGGATGTTGAAGCGGGCCGCGACCTGGAGATTGATGCGTTGCTGGGCGCCGTCGTGGAACTCGCTCGCCTGACCGAAACACCGACGCCGCACCTGGATACCGTCTACTGCCTGACCAAGCTGCTGGCGAAGAGCCTGCAGCAAAGCCGGCCGAGCTAGATCCCAGCCGCTGCTGCCTGGCTCAGGTCACGAGGTGCTGCGGCTTCCCCGCACACCACAGCTCGATGTTGTCGATCAACTGGTCGGCAAGGAACTGCATTGCCCCGTCCGAAGCCCAGGCGATGTGCGGTGTCAGAATGAAGTTGGGGCGCCGCACGTCCAGCAACGGATGCCCGTCGCGCGGCGGCTCGACCGTGAGGACATCGAATCCCGCCCCCGCAATGAGCCCCTCGTCCAGGGCCTGGATCAGCGCCGCCTCGTCGACCAGGCCACCGCGAGCAGTGTTGATCAGCAGCGCGTTGCGCTTCATCTTGCGGAGGGCATCGATGTTGATCAGGTTGCGTGTCGAAGGCATCAAAGGACAATGCAGCGAGAGCACATCGGACTCGGCCAGTACCTGTTCGTGCGGCGTGAACGTCACGCCTTGCATCTTTGGCGGCGGGTGATCGGCAAACAGAACGCGCATGCCGAAGGCCCGCCCGATTGCTGCCGTAGCCTGACCGATGGCGCCTTCACCGATGATGCCGAGGGTGGACCCGTATAAATCCCCGATGTCGTGCGTGAAGAAGCAGAACTGATCGGACTTGTTCCAGACACCGTTCTCGACATCCTGCCGATAGGCGATGAGATTCCGCCGGAGCGCCAGTATCAGCGCGAAGGCATGTTCCGGCACGGTGTGTACGGCGTAGTTGCGGATGTTGGCCACCGCGATGCCGTGCTCCTTGCAGTAGCCGACATCCACCACGTCATAGCCGGTTGCTGCGACCGCGATCATCTTCAGATGCGGCAGTTGTTCCAGTGTCGCCGCGCGCATCGGCACCTTGTTGATGATCGCGACAGTCGCCTCCTTGAGGCGAGGCACAATTTCCTCGACCGAGGTCTTCGGATATTCGACGTATTGCGCCGCGCAGGAGGGCTTGCGGACTTTCGCCTTGAGGGAGTCGCGGTCGAGGAATACGACTCGCTGGTTCATGCTGCAATACTCGCCTTCGCGCCGGCGGCCTTCGAGGCGCCAAGCGCACTGTTTCGCCAGAATTTCTGGGCTGCCGCAACGCCGCTGCCCGGCTCGATCTTCACTCCGACATCCAGCATCGCCATCTCGGCTCCGGCGATGGCTCCCAGCAACATGAGCTCGTTCAGGTCACCCAGGTGCCCGATGCGGAACAGTTTGCCGGCGACCCTGGCGAGTCCAGCGCCCAACGCCAGGTTGTAACGCCTGAAGGCTCGCGAGATGACGTCGGCGCCGTTGATGCCCTCGGGCACCATGATGGCCGATACGGTGTCGGAGTACCACTTCGGCTCCGTCGCGCACAGCTTCAGATGCCAGCCGTCAAAGACCGCAGCCCGCACGCCGCGAGCGAGGTATGTGTGCCGGGCAAAGATATTCTCCAGTCCTTCCTCCGCGATGATGGCCAATGACTCTTTGAGGCCGTACAGCATGGGCAGGGAGGGCGTGTAAGGAAAGTAGCCCGACGCGTTGGCATTGACCATGTCCGCGTAATCGAAGTAACAGCGCGGCGCTTTCGCGGTCTTGGAGATCTCGAGCGCTTTCTGACTGACACAGGTCACGCCCATGCCGGCTGGCAGCATCAGTCCTTTTTGCGAGCCGCTGACGCAGACGTCGACGCCCCACTCGTCCATGCGGAAGTCAATGCTGACAAGGGCGCTCACCGAATCCACGAAAAGCAGAGCCGGGTGCTTGACGCTGTCCATTGCCCGGCGCACTGCCGCCACATCGCTCGTCACGCCGGTAGCTGTCTCGTTTTGGCACACCAACACGGCCTTGATGCGATGCTGTTTGTCGGCGGACAAAGCGGCCAGGTATCGTTCCACGGGAGCGCCTTCGCCCCAGGGTGTCTCGAGGATCTCCACCTCGAATCCCAGGCGCTGACACATGTCCACCCAGAGGTGGCTGAACTGACCGAAGCGCGCGGCCAGCACCTTGTCGCCGGGGTTCAGGCAGTTCGTCAGCGCGGCTTCCCAGCAGCCGGTACCGGACGAAGGAAAGAGGATGGGTGCGCCGGTCGTGGTCTTGAACACCGGCTTGAGGCCGGCAAGGCAGGCACGGGTCAGCTCCGGAAAGAGGGGGGACCGGTGGTCCTCCATCGGAACCGCCATCGCGCGCACCACGCGGTCGGGGACATTGGTGGGCCCCGGAACGAACAGAAAATTGCGGCCGGCCATACCGAATACCTCACGCCCTCATTTTGGTGCAAGATATATGAGATATGAGTAAGAGTAAATATAATCGGTGCCGGGAGCATGCGGCCGACGTCGGGTGCTTCACGTCCGATACACCTCAGTGGGGCGCCGATGCGTATAGTCATCATTGGCCAGCAGGAATTTGGCAAGGCGGCTCTGGAGGCCTTCCTTGGGCGGGGCGATACCGTAGCAGGGGTATTTTGTGCCCCTGAAAGACCCGGAGCACGGCCGGATCCGCTGCGCCTGGCCGCCGAGCAGGCTGGCCTCGAGGTGTTCCAACCGAGCTCACTTCAGAGCTCAGACGCCCTCGGGATGCTGCGCGCGCTCGACGTCGAATTGGGGGTGATGGCGTACGTTCTGCAGTTCGCGTCGCAGGACTTCGTCAGGATTCCGCGGCACGGCATGATTCAGTATCACCCCTCTTTGCTGCCGCGATACCGCGGGCCGAGCTCCATCAACTGGCCCATTATTCGCGGCGACACCCGCACCGGGATCACGATATTCAGGCCGACGGACGGACTCGATGAAGGTCCAGTCATTCTCCAACGCGAGACCGAAATCGGTCCCGACGAAACACTTGGAACCGTTTACTTCGATCGGCTGTTTCCTATGGGTGTGGCTGCGTTGCTGGAAGCCGCCGATCTGGCTGTCAGCGGCGGCGCTCCAGCCGTGACACAAGATGAGTCCGCCGCAAGTTATGAAGGCTGGTGCCGCGCAGCCGAGGCGCGCATCAATTGGCACAATCACGTGGATCAGATCTACAACCTGATTCGCGGCTGCAATCCGGCCCCCGGCGCATGGACCCTGTTCAAGGGCAAGAAGCTGCAACTGTTCGACGCCCGCAAACATCCAACGCGGACTGTTTCCCAGGTCCGCAGCAAGGTGGGCGCCGTCACCGACGTGGGGCACGGCATGTTCGTTACCGCTCATGGGGGTCACATCGAAGTGTTGAAAGTCCGGTATGACGACGGCAAAAAGATCTCAGCGACCCAATTGTGCGCCGAGCTGGGTATCAGCCTCGATACCCAGCTCGGCGAATAGCTCGTATTCGAAGGAGTTTGCGATGACCACCGCCTACATCACACATGCGGATTGCCTGCGGCACGAAATGGGCCCGGGCCATCCGGAATGCCCCGAACGACTGGCAGCGGTGAATGAGCACATGCGCTCATCCGGGCTCCTCGATCAACTACGCGTCCTGGATGCCCCGCTGGCGAGTGAGGAGGACCTGAAAAGGGTTCATCGCCCCGAGTATGTCGATCTCATTTTCGAGAACGCGCCGGCCGAAGGATATGTGCAGCTCGACCCGGACACGGCCATGAATCCCTACACCCTGGCGGCGGCTCGCCGTGCGGCGGGCGCAGGAGTTCTTGCGGTGGATGAGCTCATGGCGGGCCGCTCGTCAAATGCGTTTTGCGCGGTTCGCCCTTGCGGGCACCACGCCACGACAGGGCGGCCGATGGGCTTTTGCCTGTTCAATAACATCGCAGTAGCCGCCGCCTATGCCGTGGAAAAGAGGGGTCTGGAGCGCGTGGCGATCGTCGACTTCGACGTCCACCACGGCAATGGAACCGAGGATATGTTCAGTGCACCGCGGTGGCAGGACCGTGTGCTGATGGTTAGCTTCTTTCAACATCCCTTCTATCCCGGAAGCGGAACGGAAGATCCCGCGCCCAACATGGTCAACATACCGCTGGCGGCCGGCAGTGATGGCCGGGCCGCGCGGCGGGCCCTGGAAAATCACTGGCTGCCGGCGCTGCAGAAGTTCAAGCCGCAAATGGTGCTCATCTCCGCGGGATTTGACGCGCATCGTGAAGATCTGCTGGGCGGGCTCGCCCTCGTGGAAGAAGACTACGAATGGATGACACGCGAGCTGCTGGCCGTGGCCCGCCAACATTCGGACAATCGCATCGTCTCCATGCTCGAAGGCGGTTACAACTTCGCGGCCCTGGGCGCAAGCGCGGTCGCTCACGTCCGCGCGCTCGCGACCGCCTGATCAGATGAGCGCCTGGTCAGAACAAGCGACTCAGACAGTCAGGACGATCTTGCCGATGTGGTTGGATGACTCCATGAGCCGGTGCGCCTCGCTCGCCTCGGCCAGGGGAAAGGTCGCATGAATTACGGGTCGGGCGCGGCCAGCGCGCAGGAGCGGCCACACGTTCTTCAGCACCGCCGCGGCAACAGCTCCTTTCTGCTCAACGGTCCTCGAGCGCAAAGTCGAGCCGGTGAGCGTGAGGCGCTGCATCAGGATCTTGCCCACGTTGATCTCGGCACGCGAACCGCCGAGCAGAGAAATGACTACGATCCTTCCCTCGAGCGCCGCGCAGTCGATGTTACGCCCTACGTAGCTGCCTGCAACGATGTCCAGGATGATGTCGATGCCCTTGCCGCCGGTTTCCTTCTTGATGACTTCGACGAAGTCCTCTGTCTTGTAGTCGATTCCGCGGACGGCGCCGAGCCGCTCACAGACCTTCACCTTGTCCGGCGATCCCGCAGTTGCATAGACCCGCGCGCCCCAGGCATGTGCCAGCTGAATCGCAGTCGTTCCGATTCCGCTCGTTCCGCCATGAATCAAAACAGTATCGCCAGCTTTGCATCCGCCGCGCTCGAACAGGTTGGTCCAGACGGTGAAATAGGTTTCGGGAATGGCCGCCGCCTCAATCATGCTGAGACCTTCGGGTATCGGCAGACACAGGACGGCGGAAGGTACGGCGTACTCGGCGTAACCACCGCCAGGCAGCAGTGCGGTCACCTTATCGCCGACCGACACGCCGGTAGTCTCGGGACCGAGCCCGATAATTTCGCCTGCGACTTCCAGGCCCGGCAGATCGGACGCGCCGGGTGGAGGCGGGTAGCGCCCCTGGCGCTGCATCACATCGGGCCTGTTGACGCCTGCGGCGGCGACACGGATCAACACCTCAGCCTTGCCCGGCTTCGGCACCGGCCGGAGGGCAATTTTCAGCTGTTCCGGGCCGCCTGGAGCGGCAATCTCAACTACCTTCATCTCGAGCGGCAGCGGTGGAATGGTCGTTCTCCCAAGGTTCTTGAGCGAAGTGCTGCCGCTCAATCTAATTGATCCAGGAGAAGAAATGAATCGCCAGACAGATCTGCAACATTTCGAGCTGTTCATTGATGGCCGGCACGTGAAGCCCGGCAGTGGTGAATATTCACTCGATATCGATCCCGCCACCGAGGAGCCGATCGCGGCGGTCGCGCTGGGCAGCAAGGCTGATGTTGATATAGCCGTGAAGGCAGCGCGGTCTGCTCTGAAAGTCTGGGGTGGCATGCGCGCTGCCGACCGTGGTCGGATACTCCAGCGTGCTGCGACCCTGATCGAAGAACATAGCGAGGAGTTGGTCCAGATCGAAAGTCGCGATGCAGGTAAGCCGCTCGCAGGGGTGCGCCGGCAGGATATGCCCGCCGTGATCGATACTATCCGCTACTACGCAGGCTGGTGCGACAAAATAACGGGATCCGTCGTTCCTACGCGGCCGGATGCGTTGACCTATACCGTGCGCGAGCCGGTCGGAGTGGTCGGAGCAATCATTCCGTGGAACTTTCCGATGATGATCGGCATGTGGAAGATCGCCCCGGCGCTTGCGTGCGGATGCACGATGGTGGTGAAACCGGCGGAGCTGACACCTTTGAGCATGCTCCGTATCGCCGAACTTCTATTGGAGGCGGGGTTGCCTCCCGGTGTATTTAACGTGGTCACCGGCAAGGGTAGTGTCGTCGGCGAAGCGCTGGTTCAGCACCCCGACGTGAACAAGGTCACCTTCACGGGCTCACCCGGTGTCGGTCGAGGAATTCTGCAGGGGGCAGCCAGCAACTTCAAACGGGTCACGCTGGAGTTGGGCGGAAAGTCCGCCAATGTCATCTTTGCCGACGCCAACCTGGAGCGGGCCGCGCGATCGGCCTCCTCGGGGATATTCTTCAATGCAGGTCAGGTTTGCTCAGCTGGCTCGCGTGTGCTGGTCGAACGATCCGCCTATGACGAGGTGATCGACCGATTGGTCGCGCGTGCAAAGAGCATCAAAGTAGGCAGTCCTGATGCGGTTGATACGACCATGGGTCCAGTGATCTGCGCGGGCCAGATGAAGACGGTCCTCAACTACATTGATATAGGCAGGTCCGAGGGTGCATCGGCAGTCATTGGCGGAGCGCGGATTGGGCAGAAGGGCTACTACGTTCAGCCCACGATATTTGCCAATGTTGCGCACGAGATGCGGGTCTCGCAGGAAGAGATCTTTGGCCCGGTCCTGAGTGTCATTCCATTTGACGACGAGCAGGATGCGCTGCGCATTGCAAATGGAACAGCCTACAGTCTCGCGGCCGGTGTCTGGAGCGCCGACATTGGCCGGGTGCATCGCATGGCGGCAGGCTTGAAAGCGGGCACGGTTTGGATCAACACTTACGGCTATACGGACGTGCGTCTGCCTTGGGGTGGATCGGGTGAATCAGGCTTCGGCCGCGAGCATGGCGAGGCGGCACTGGAGAACTTCACCGAGCCCAAATCGGTTTGGATGGCCATCGATCAATAAACCGGAAAGTAGGCACAATCATGAAGATCTGTGTATTTGGCGCGGGTGCCATTGGCGGGTATCTCGCTGTCGAGCTCGCCTCGGCGGGCCACGAAGTGTGCGTCGTTGCCCGCGGATCTCATCTGCGCGCTATCCAGCAACGAGGACTCAAACTCGTTGTTGATGAGCAGGAGAAGGTGGTGCGATTGCCGGCTTCCGATGCGCCGGCTGACTTCGGTGCGCAGGATGTGGTGATCTGCGCACTGAAGGCTCACCAGGCGTACGAGTCCGCCCCATCGTTTGCGCCATTACTCGGGCAATCGACGTCGGTTGTGACCGCGATGAATGGAATTCCGTGGTGGTACTTCCACAAGGCCGGCGGCAAGTTTGAAGGCCGTCACCTCGAGTCCGTCGATGTCGGTGCCCGCCAGTGGAATGCCATCGGTCCCGAGCGTGCCATTGGATGCGTCGTTGATCCAGCCTGCGAAGTTGTCGAGCCTGGAGTTGTGGTCCACGAGGAGTTCAAGCGGTTCACGCTGGGAGAGCCGGACGGATCGCGCTCCAGCCGCGTCGTGCAGCTCAGTGAAGCGCTCACCGCGGCCGGCTTCGATGCTCCGATCCGGGACAACATCCGCTGGAACATCTGGCTGAAGTTGTGGGGCAACGTCTGCTTCAATCCGATCAGCGCGCTGACGGGCGCCACGCTCGATCGTATCACCGGTGAGCCTGCGCTGCGTTCGCTGTGCAAATCGATGATGTTGGAAACCCAGGCTGTCAACGAAAGCCTGGGTGTGCAGATTCCGGCGAACATGATGGACCGCAGGCTGGCGGCTGCCGGGTCGGTGGTGGGCCACAAAATGTCGATGCTTCAGGATATCGAGCGTGGCCGGTCGATGGAGATCGATGCGCTGGTGACGGTGGTGCAGGAACTCGGGCGCCTGACTGGCGTCGCTACGCCTGTGATCGATGCGGTGCTGGCATTGGTGCAGGAGCGGGGCAGGGCGCTGGGGCTGTATCAGCCGCTGGGGTTGCAGGCAGCCGCGTGAAACGGCCTACTTTGACGCCGCGGCCGCAGCGGGCTGCTGCGTCGGCGGGGCAACTGTCACCTGTGCCACGGCCGCACGGGGCAGCTCATCGAGCTCGTTACCCCCGTGCTGCACATACTCCAACAGCTTCTGGCGCATGCGGCGAGTCCAGAACTTGTTGATGTGATTGGAAATCCCGGCAACCGCCACCTGCCGATCGGTCTCGGCGCGGAAGAAATTGCCAATGTCGTTCGCCATTTGAACGATGTGTTCGCTACCGCCACTCATCGATGACTTTCCGCCTCGCGCTACTTGGCTACCGATACATCCGCGGCTTTCAACAGACTCTCCTGAGTCTCGGTGAAGTCGCGGAAGCGCTTTTGCCACTCGGACGGTTGACTGACACGGGTCGCCTGGACGGCGGTGACCTTGTACTCGGGGCAATTGGTTGCCCAGTCTGAGCTGTCTGTCGTAATGACATTTGCTCCGGATTCCGGGAAGTGGAACGTCGTATACACGACCCCCGGCTGCACACGTTCCGACACGCGTGCTCGCAACACCGTGTCTCCAGCGCGGCTGGCAATGCCGACCCAGTCGCCATCAACGATTCCGCGCTCCTCGGCATCGTGAGGATGAATCTCCAGCCGGTCCTCGTCATGCCACACATTGTTTGCTGTGCGGCGCGTCTGCGCGCCCACGTTGTACTGACTGAGGATACGGCCCGTCGTCAGAATCAACGGGAATCTCGCGTTGACCTTTTCGCGGGTGGGGACGTATTCCGTTACGAGGAACTTTCCCTTACCACGCACGAACTCGCCGATGTGCATCGTCGGAGTTCCCTCCGGGTGCGCTTCGTTGCAGGGCCACTGAATGCTGCCCAACTCATCGATGCGCTTGAAGCTGACACCCGTGAAGGTGGGCGTGAGCCGGGCGATCTCGTCCATGATCTCGGACGGATGTTTGTAGTTCATCGGATAGCCCATGGCGTTGGCCAGCAGCTGGGTGATCTCCCAGTCCGCGTAGCCTGACTTGGGCTGCATCACCTTGCGCACGCGCGAGATCCGGCGCTCGGCGTTGGTAAACGTGCCGTCCTTCTCCAGGAACGATGAGCCTGGCAGGAAAACATGGGCGAATTTCGCCGACTCGTTCAGGAACAGGTCCTGAACGATGATGCACTCCATCGCCGACAGCGCTGCCGTGACGTGCTGGGTATTCGGATCCGACTGCGCGATATCCTCGCCTTCGATGTACAGACCCTTGAACTCACCGTCCAGCGCAGCTTCGAACATGTTCGGGATACGCAGCCCGGGCTCGCTCTGCAATCCAACGCCCCAGGTCGTTTCGAACAGGTGGCGCACTGTGTCATCAGACACGTGACGATAGCCGGGGAACTCGTGCGGGAAGGAGCCCATGTCGCATGAGCCCTGCACGTTGTTCTGGCCGCGCAGTGGGTTGACGCCAACACCTTCGCGGCCGATGTTTCCGGTTGCCATCGCGAGATTGGCGATGCCCATGACCATGGTCGAACCCTGGCTGTGCTCCGTAACGCCCAGGCCGTAATAGATGGCGCCGTTGCCGGCGGTGGCATAAAGCCGGGCCGCTGCGCGAATCTCTGCCGCGGGAACGCCAGTGATCGGTTCCATGGCTTCCGGAGAATTGCGCTCGAGAGCGACGAAGGCGCGCCACTTCTCGAAGGAGTCGACCTCGCAACGCGCGCGGACGAAGTCTTCTTTCACCAGTCCCTCGGTCACGACCACGTGCGCGATGCTGTTGATCAACGCGACGTTGGTGCCCGGGAATAGTTTCAGGTGGTGGGATGCGCTGATATGGGGAGTGCGGACCAGGTCGATGCGGCGTGGGTCTGCCACGATCAACTTCGCGCCCTGGCGCAAACGGCGTTTCATCTGGGATGCAAATACCGGATGCCCGTCAGTGGGGTTCGCACCGATGACAAAGATCACGTCGGCTTTCATCACCGAGTCGAAATCCTGCGTTCCGGCCGACTCACCCAGTGTCTGCTTGAGACCGTAGCCGGTCGGCGAATGACAGACGCGCGCGCACGTATCGACGTTATTGTTGCCGAAGCCGGCACGAACCAGCTTCTGCACCAGGTAGGTTTCCTCGTTGCTGCAACGGGACGAGGTGATGCCACCGATCGAGTCCTGTCCATACTTGGCCTGGATCCGCTTCAACTCGCCGGCGGCGTAATCGATGGCTTCCTTCCATGACACTTCACGCCATGGATCGCTGATCTTCGCCCGGATCATCGGCTTCAGGATACGATCCGTGTGAGTGGCGTAGCCGATGGCGAACCGGCCTTTCACGCACGAGTGGCCGTGGTTCGCGTGGCCATCCTTGTTGGGGACCATGCGCACGACTTCCTCGCCCTTCATCTCGGCGCGGAACGAGCAACCCACACCGCAATAGGCGCAGGTCGTTACGATGCTGTGCTCCGCCTGGCCCTTTTCGATCAACGTTTTTTCCGACAGCGTGGCAGTCGGGCAGGCCTGTACGCAGGCGCCGCATGAAACACACTCCGAGTCCATGAACGACTCGTTCTGGCTCGGCGACACCTTTGACTCGAATCCACGGCCCTGGATGGTGAGGGCCAGCGTGCCCTGTTGCTCGTCACACGCACGTACGCAGCGCGAGCAGACGATGCACTTACTGGCATCGAACGTGAAGTAAGGGTTGCTCGTGTCTTTACCCAGGCTGAGATGATTCTCGCCTTCGTAGCCGTAACGCACTTCACGCAGGCCAACAGCACCCGCCATGTCCTGCAACTCGCAGTGACCGTTGGCGGGGCAGGTGAGGCAGTCGAGCGGGTGATCGGAGATGTATAGCTCCATGACTCCGCGGCGGACCTCGGCGATCTTCTGGTTCTGGGTCGTGACCTTCATCCCCTCGCTGACGAGGGTGGTGCACGAGGCTGGAAGACCCTTCATGCCCTCGATCTGCACGAGGCAGAGCCGACATGAGCCAAACGCCTCGAGTTGCTCAGTGGCACACAGTTTCGGCACCTTCGTGCCTGCCAGTGCGGCGGCACGCATCACCGATGTGCCTGCCGGCACCGTGACTTCAGAGCCATCGATGGTCAGGGTGACGAGCTTGTCACTCTCGCGCCGTGGCGTACCCAGATCCTGTTCGTCGATCGATATCATTGTGATTCCCGTCTATGCGGCGGACGAGCCGCTGCAAGGCAACCCGTGGCAGTGATATATTAGATATGATAAGGCAAAAGTGTGCCAACTCAAACCGTTAAAGGGCAGCGGCGGGATATCATTCGCGTCGGCCATAAGAAGCACGCGACTTAATCCCCACCATGATCGCCACAACGTGGCCCCTGCTCCTGGGCATGGGCGTCCTGATGTTGGGCGCCGGCCTTCAGGGCACGCTCCTCGGTGTTCGCGCCACCCTGGAAGCGTTTCCGACGCCGGTTATCGGCGCCATCATGTCCTGTTACTACGTAGGGTACCTGCTCGGTACCTTCGCCGCACCGCGACTGGTCCGCAATGTAGGCCATATCAGGGTTTTCGCCGCCCTGGCGGCAGTGGCTTCGGCAGCGATCCTGGTGCAGGGTTCCTTTGTCCATCCAATACCTTGGGCCATCATGCGCCTTGTTTCAGGCGTGTGCTTTGCCGGCATCTACGTGGTCGCCGAAAGCTGGCTCAACGACAGAGCAAGCCGTTCCAATCGCGGAACACTGCTCGCCATGTACATGGTCGTTCTTTATATAGGGCTGGGGTCCGCCCAGTTCCTGCTGGTGGTCGCGAACCCGGGCACCACGACGCTCTTCATGCTCGTCTCGGTCCTGATCTCACTGGCGATGGTCCCCATCGTCGTGTCCGCGCAGCAGACCCCCCAGGCATCGGTTCCGCTCAAGGTGCGTTATCGGGACCTGTATCGCAATTCCCCCCTCGGGGTGGTGGCAGTGACGATCTCGGGAATGATCTCGTCCACTATCTTCTCGATGGGTCCCGTGTACGCCCGGCTGAGTGGTCTGGGGACATCCGGCGTCGCCACTTTCATGGCCGTAAGCATCCTTTCAGCCGTAGTCACTCAGTACCCGGTTGGCAGGTTGTCGGACCGCATGGATCGCCGAACGGTGATCGCAATCGTGTGCACCATCGCGACGCTTGTCGCGACGAGCATCGTCGTCTTCAACGACATGCCCCGCGGTGTGTTTTTGATATTCGCCGGTCTTTTCAGTGGTTTCGTCCTGACGCTCTATTCTCTCGCCGTCTCGCATGTCAACGACAAGCTCGAACCCGGGCAGATGGTCGATGCGAGCAGCGCATTGCTGTCGTTGAACGGAACGGCCGCTGCAATCGGGCCGGTGTTGGCTGGCAGCCTGATCGCAGCGTTCGGCCCCAAGGCCTACTTCGCGACGCTGGCGACATTGACCGGTGGGCTGACCATATATGATCTGTGGCGCAAAACCCGCCGCAGTCCGGTACCGGCCGCTCAGAAGGGACCCTTTATCACTGCACAGCCTCAGGGTATGAGTGGCCAGATACTGAGGGGCGCCGAGTTGGGCGACGGGTCGGGCCGTTAGCGACGGTCCGACCGTCAGGGGAGGGATCCGTCAGGGAGAAGGACGCGGCAAAAATATTTGCGACTTTCTGCCGGGCGCCGTGTTCTACGTACAAACGCTGACACGCCAGTGCAAACATCGGCTGAATTCGTAACGTTCATGCACGCCTATCAGGACATGGTCTTCTCTACGGCCGCACGCCTTGCGGGCAATGACGCGCAGGCCGAGGATATTGCGCAGGAAGTCTTTCTGAAGGCCTACGAGAACTTCGATCACCTTCGCAGCAGCCCGACTGCGGGTGGCTGGCTGAAGACAGTGGCGACTCGCCTTGCGTTGAATCATCTCACGCGATACCGCCGCCGCTGGCGTTTTTTCTCGGAGCTGCGCCGTGATGATTCCGAGGACGAGGCGGAGCTGGAGTTTGCCGCACCCGATCTGACGCCTGACTCGATCATTGCGGACATCGACGCTGAGCAGCGGCACGCGCTCATCGAGCAGGCATTGCGGGAGTTGCCGGAGCATCACCGTGTGCCGCTCGTTTTGTATCACTTCGAGGAGATGCCATACCTCGATATCGCGAAACAACTGCAGATCTCGCTGCCGAAAGTGAAGACGGATATCCAGCGCGCCCGGGCGGCGCTGGCGAAGATACTGGCTCGCCGGGGGATGTTGCGCGCGAGCGTGGTGGGTACCTGATCATGAGCAACGATCCGGAAAAGCTCGAGTCACTCGTCGATCAACTGGTTCGCGGCCAGCCCCTGCGCCGCGCCCCGGCTTCTCTGGAAGGGCGGGTGCTCGCACAACTGACTCTGCAGCAGACGTCGATGCCCTGGTGGCGCAAGGGATTCACGCATTGGCCGCTGGCTGCCCGCGTGGCGTTTCTGATCGCCTCGTACGGGTTCGTAAGACTCGCCATTGCAGGTGCAATGTCGGTCATCGCGTTCGTCAGTTCCCGTGAGGTTGCGGGGACTGCGATTTCCTGGCTCCATTTTGGCGTTGAGGCGGTGTCGGCAACCGCTTCGACCTGCTCCCTCATTCTGAGCGCCATACCTGCCTCGTGGCTGTATGGCATGGCACTTTGCGGGTTCGCGCTCTACGCCTTGCTGTTTGGCCTCGGGACCGTCGCTTACCGCACTCTGTATGTAGAACGATGAAAACAAACATCCTGAAACCGATTAGATGGTGGACGCTCGTGTTGTGCTGCGTGCTGCTGAGTGCGGCGCGCGCCCAGGACGTCGAGACGCCCGCGGCTGGCAAGGATGCGACCGTTCAAGCGCCTGGCAATACCGGCGGCGACGCGCAACATGACGCTGACTCGCAGAAGAGTGCTGACGCGCCGCAGGACGATGACCGGTCCGAGGACGCTGCGCCTCCCGACGATGAGGCGTCACGGACCGCGCCGCCGAACGATGAGGATGACGAGGGGGGCGGGACGCTTGGCTCTCACCGCCACAGCCACAAGCATCACGACAGGGGCGGGGACGAGGTTGTCTCGATTGGCCACAAAGCAGAGTTGTTAGCAGGCGAACACGCTGAGTCCGTCGTCGCAATTTTAGGCTCGGCAGACAGTGCGGGGGATGTCGGTAACTCTGTTGTATCCATTCTCGGACACGCGCACGTAACCGGGAAAGTCGGCGATGCCGTCGTCGCGGTGATGGGAAGCGTCTACGTCAATAGCGAGGTGAATGGAGACGTCGTTTCCATACTCGGGAACGTCGAGCTCGGGCCAGACGCAAAAGTCCGCGGGAACGTCGTCATCATTGGTGGTGAGCTGAAGCGGAATCCAACATCGACGATCGGCGGTCATGTACAAACAATCTTCAGCATGGACTGGGAGGGCTTCGATTGGTTACGGCCCTGGGTGGACCGTTGCCTGTTGTACGGCAGGCCACTTGCATTCGCACCAGGCCTTGGATGGGCATGGGGAATCGCGCTGGGTCTGCTGGCGCTTTATGTTTTTATAGCGTTCGTGTTTCGCGGCGCGGTGGAGCATTGCATACAGACCCTCGAGTCGAAGCCCGGCCCCTCAATACTGGCCGCGCTACTGACCATGCTCCTCACGCCAGTGCTGTTCGTGCTGCTGTTTGTCACCGTGCTGGGTATCGCTGCTGTCCCGTTCCTGGCATTCGGGCTGCTATGCGCCGCCGCTTTCGGCAAGGTGGTCATGCTGGCTTTTATCGGACGCCGTTGCACGCCGATGTTGGCAGACGACCCGGTGAGACACACGGTGGTGGGTGTTCTGGTGGGCGGGGCAATCGTGTTGGTGTTGTACACCATCCCGTTCTTCGGGTTCCTCGTCTACAAGTTGCTCGGCATTTTAGGGCTGGGGGTGGTCGTGTATACGCTGTTGATTGCCGCACGCTCGGGGCGGCAGGCGCGCGCGGCGGCACGTAATGGCGGGTTGGGGCCCAATGGGGGCCCCGGCCCCGGCCCGGGCCCTGGCTCCGGCGGTGGTGGCGGCGCTGGCCCCGTCGGTGGTGTCGGCTTCGGTGGTGGTGCCGGACCCGGTGGTGGCGCTGGCTTCGGTGGTGGCGCTGATCCCGGCGGTGGCGCTGATCCCGTACGCGGAGCCGAGACAATAGGCGGTGTTGATTCCCTGGGGAGCGCGGGCCCCGCCACAGATGCCGGTACGCAAGGCAGTGTTGGTTCGTCAGGGAGTACGGGTCCAGCTGGGAAGGCGGCCGGGCCAGCCGCAGATGCAGGTCCGAGTGGGGACGCCGGCGTATGGGCCGGCCGACCGATGGGATCTGGCCCGCTCGGTGGCGGTGCGCAGGCGACGGGGTCCGGCCCGGTCGGTGGCGCGGCAGGTGTCGCCACGGCAGGTGCGACTGCAGGCGCCGCGCCCAACGACCGCCCTGCATTCGGCGACTTCAACGCGCGATCGGATCCGCCCCCCGGCGGATTCGCCTCCTCGTCGAGCTCATCCAACCCGAATTCAGCCGGGGGGTTTACTTCATCTGCACCACCCGGATCCACGCCGCCGGGCTCGACAGGACACTCGACAGGGTCGATCGCATCGCTGCCGCGCGCCGGATTCATGATCCGTATGGGCGCGCTACTGTTGGACGCGGTGCTGGTTGGAATAGTCCTCCACCAGGTCCATGAGGGCACCAGGCTGGAACTGCTCGTCCTCGCCACGTACGGCGCCGTGATGTGGAAGCTCAAGGCTTCGACTATCGGCGGGATTATCTGCGGCCTGCAGGTCGTGCGACTCGACGGCCGGCCGATCGACTGGCCAACCGCAATCGTGCGTGCGCTCAGTTGCTTCCTGTCGCTGGCCGTCGTCGGCCTGGGATTCCTGTGGATCGCCATCGACAGCGAAAGACAGTCGTGGCACGACAAGATCGCTGGCACCGTGGTCGTACGGGCACCGAAAGGTGTGTCGCTGCTATAGGGAAGCGTCTCGTCGCACCGGTCGCGTAAACAACAGGCGCGCCACACCGAGGCTCCCCAGAGCCAACAGTGCAATTTCATCGATTGCGCCGCCACCCCCGCCGCTCGATGGAGCCGCGACCGTCAGGTTCGCTGTGCCCGTCGCCGTTCCGTTGGCGTTGGTACAGGCCAATGTGTAGGCAGCCGTTCCCGCGGTCATCGGTGCGGTGATTGTCGTGCTTCCACTGGTTGCCTGCGAACCGGTCCAAGCTCCAGATGCTGCACAACTCGTCGTGTTAATGGATGACCACGTCAGGGTGGTCGTGGCGCCGGGCGCGATGGAAGTGCTGGCCAGGGTCAAGGTGGGCGCACCGGGAGGAAGGGTGGCCAACGCGGCATCCGCCTGGATAAACCCGTAACCGGAGTTGAAGTCGGGAGTGGTGGCGCCCATCGGTAAGGCACTCTTCTGCAACGCTCCATAGATCTGCGCTGGTGTCAGGTTGGAATTCGCCTGCAGCATCAGTGCGGCGATCGCAGCAGCATGCGGTGATGCGGCGGAAGTGCCGAAGAAGTTCGGGTAACTCGCATTGTTGGCGCATTGCGCCACCGTACTCGTATCCCTGCCAGCCGCAATCTGGAATCCGAGGAAGGTGTTATTTCCACCGTCGGGGCCGACGAAGTCGGGTTTTTGCCGGATTATGGGTGTTGCAAGCCGCGTGCCGGATGTATCGAAAAGGATCGGTGAGCCGCCTTGCGCCGAGTAGCCCTCGAGAACGGCCGTAGTCACGCCGCAGCCGGGCGTGTTGTAAAACGCCGCGGCCCCGACCGCGGCGGCACCTGCAGCTCCGGGATGTCCTTGCAGCGCTGGGTTGGTGGCGTAGTTGCTGTTGATCTTTATGCTCAAGCC
>Ga0307511_10002434_pt1 | contig 19460 bp, 13 predicted proteins | sample 13_EM_MG_FD_200266 | JGI IMG/M metagenome (GOLD analysis project Ga0307511, IMG submission 200266) | Populus trichocarpa ectomycorrhiza microbial communities from riparian zone in the Pacific Northwest, United States - 13_EM | ecosystem: Host-associated > Plants > Roots > Unclassified | place... | reverse complement strand
AGATGGCGGACAACGCGCGAAGCGCAATCAACCGACAACCGACAACGCGCGAAGCGCAATCAAAGCCGCGCATAATATCCTCCCCATGCTCGATCACGACCGGCGGCGCGCCGAGCGAGTTGTTCTCCCTTCCCCAATCTCCGGACGCGTCGCCGATCACGCGGTTCGCATCGTCGATATCGGCATCCTGGGCACGCGCATCGAGCACGATGAGCCGCTGGTCGCTGGTCCGCAGATTCTGCAATTCGAGTGGGAAGGCGAAGAGATCGCGATCGATTGCACGATCCTGCGCACGGAGCCTGTCGAGGCGGGGTTTCACAGCGGGATCCAGTTCAGCGACCGCGAACGGCCGCTCGTCGGACGGATCGTTTCGGCGCTGGCCGATCGCGACGAGATGGAGCGTCTGCGCACGCTCGTGGAAGCGTCGAAACTGATCAATTCGTCGATCGAGCCGGATACGTTGTTCGCGTCGATTCTCACCGTTGCCCGCAATGAGCTACACGTCGAGCGTGGCACGCTCTACTTCGTCGACGAACAGAAGCAGGAGATCTGGACGAAGATCGCCGGCGAGCTGTCGAGCGAGATCCGGCTGCCGATCGGAAAAGGTTTGGCCGGGACCGTTGCGGCGACTGGCGAGGCTCTGATTCTTCACGACGCTTACGAAGATCCGCGCTTCGATCGCTCGCTCGATCAGAAGACCGGGTATCGCACGCGATCGATGCTCTGCGTTCCGATCACGAATCGCGGGCAACGCGTGGTGGGCGTGCTGCAGCTTCTCAACAAGATCAACGGCGCTTTCGGACCGCGCGATCTCGAGTTTCTCAGCGACATCTCCGATCACATGGCCATCGGGATGGAAAACGCAACGCTGCACATGGAGCTGCTGGAAAAGCATCGGATGGAGAAGGAGCTGGAGCTCGGCCGCGAGATTCAGGGCGGCCTGCTGCCGTCCGCACCGGTCGATATTCGCGGCGTGGAGCTGGCGGCGCTGAGTCTCCCCTGCTACGAGGTGGGCGGCGATTATTACGATTTTCTCGAGCTTCCCAACGGCGACCTCGGCCTGGCCATCGGCGACGTTTCCGGCAAGGGCGTTTCCGCGGCGCTGATCATGTCGAGCGTACAGGCGGCTCTGCGCGTAGCCGCGCCGATCGAAGATGATCTTGCCCGTCTCGTAGCACGCCTCAATGCCCTGATTTTCCGGAGCGCACGCGGCCGCAAATATGCAACGTTCTTTTTCGGCCGCTATACGCCGTCGACGGGCGTTCTGCGCTATGTGAATGCCGGCCACAATCCGCCATACATCGTCACCGGCACTCTATTGACGGAGATCGGATCGACTGGGAGACCGATCGGCCTCCTGCCCGAATCGTCATACACCGAAGGGACAATCGAGCTGCCGCACGGTTCTACGCTCTTTCTTTACACAGACGGCCTCAATGAAGCCGCCAACCGGGATGATGTGGAATTCGGAAACGAACGGCTGCGCGAGCTGTTCCTGGCGCAGCGCGATGCTTCTTTGACCGAGGTCCCTGCTCACGTACTCGACGCCGTGACATCATTCGAGCGCGGCGCGAAAGCGTCAGATGACAAGACCATTGTGGTGATGAGGAGGCTTTAGAACGATGAATTACCTGCTTATCGGCGCAATCATTGTCGGCGCAGCGGTCATTATCGAGATCATCCTCAGCGCGAAATGGAACGTCTCTTACTTCAGGACCGGCATCCCCATCTTCGTGCGCCGCATTGACAGAGCAGGCGGACTGACTGGTATTTCATTCGATACCTTGGCAAAGAGCACTACGACTGCTTCCGCACCACCATTGGCTTTCCGGCAGCTCGCGCCGGATCTGGTCGCCTTCCGCGAACGAGGATTCAACGGCTACGTCCCGCTGATGCGCGGCATAATCAAATCAAAGGCAGAAGAGCCTTCGATTGTCGTCGCCGGATTGATCAACTGGTCCGCGATCGTGCTGGCCATAGTTCTCGTCGCATTCCTCCGGCGCAGCGTCACGATTGTCGTACCGTACTATCTGGCTGGTTTCGCGATCCTGTATTTTATTCAGGGGGTCCGATTGTTTCGGCTGGGGTCTGCGTTGCGGCGATCAAAAGAATTGCCAAATGACGGAGTCAGCAAGCAATAGCCATGGCCCGGCGAGTGAAATCATACTCCTGCGTGCCCATCCAAGCTCAGGTGGATGCGCTTACCACGGCTCCCTTTCATTGCCCGAATTGCGATGACATTACAGGGTTGCAGTTGTTTTGCTCGACGCTTTGCAAGGATGAGGCAAAGTATGTTCGATATTTTCGGGCGTGCATAGACGACGGCCGGTCGGAGAAACGCGATGTGCAGGCCGCGCTAAGGACTCGGTTAGCGCACATCCTGGGTGGCGGCTATTCCGAACGCCTTCGGTGGCTTTCAAAGACTACCCGCCAAGCCGTGATCGCCCGGGACAAGGGGCTTTGTGTTAAGTGCGGGCAGATTGGCGATCAGATAGATCACATTCGCGGCAACTCGGGGGACCTAAGCAACCTTCAGCTCCTCTGTCGCGCATGCCACCAAATCAAAACCGAAAGCAGCTTTGTCTCAATATCCAGAGCTTCCCACCCCGCCGCCTTTGCGAAGAGGGACGGCCTCCTCTTGCGCGTTTACGCGATCCGTCCGGAGCTGGCGTGCGATGACTACGCGAATTGGGAGGTTTTTTCTAAATCGATCCGAGCAAGCCGTAGAAAGCTTATGCGTGAGAAAAAGGACCGCTGCTCGGGAAAACGATGTCCCGTCTGTCTTGCGGCTCTCCGAAAGAACTCTCATCGCAAATTCCTCCGCACTCGTCAGGTTCGCCCTTCCAGTTGCAGTGCGTGCTTGTCTCAGTTTCTGATCGATGGGAGTTGTCTGAGCTGTGGGGCTGCGTCTGTGTGGGCAAATGACTCGGCTGCTGCCTGTCAGTCGTGCGGCATACATGGCACCAACACGCGCGTAATGACGATCGAATCGTAGGCGCCAGCTTATCGATCGCGCCAATATCCTGGCCGTCGAGAGTGATGCGAAATCGCCATCACTTCGACTTCCAACTCCAGGACGCGATAAACGACATCGAACGGATAGTTCATCAGCACAAACCGCCGCCGGCCGAAACGAGTCACGGGATAGCGCTCTGGCGCTTCTCCTATCCGTTCAATTGCATGTTCGATTTCGCGAATGAAACCTGTGGCTGCGCTCGCGCTTCGCGCGACATACCAATCGATCGCGGAGAGAAGCTCTTCGTCAGCGAGCGGATGGAGTCTTACGATCTTCATTCAGGCGGGCGTAGAGCTTCGTACGGACCTCTTCCCAGGGGATCGTCTTCACTTCACCTCTGTCAATTTGCCGCACGCGGCGCTCGATCTCCTCAGCCCACGCAGCTTCTACGCCTTCATCGCGCTCGCCTTCGAGGCTCTCCAGAAGCATGCCGGCCAATTCGGCCCGTTCGGTGTCGGGCAGATCGGATGCCTCACGGAAGAGCTTTTCGACGGTTGGTGACATACAGAGATTCTACCTGACCTCACCGCCCCCCAAAAAACACAGGATCCCCCGATGCGTTGTCGACAATCGACCCGTATGCGAACAGATTCGGCGATCCATCCGCGTGCGCGAAAAGCGTGAGCGTACCGGCGCGTGGCGAATTCGCAGCGGGGAAAAGGGCTCCGATCGCGAACTGAACTTGCGAGCGCGGTGAAAGGCCGATTTGTGTTGTGCCGATCGACGCGCCTGTGTCGGAAAGCAGCGTCGCGGTCACCGTCATCTGCGTATCGCCGCCGTTGACGAAGCCTACGTTCGAGCGGAATGACGAATCGCCGCGCAGGCCGGGGACATACGAATCGTTCGCAAATGCCGCGACCGGATCGATCGACTGGCCGTATGTTCCGCCGGACTCCGTGGTCGTGTAGGTGCGGCTCGTCACGACCGGTCCGGAGGTGGCGTTCCACGTCACCTGCAGGGCGCCGCTGCCGGAGGAGATGCCGAGGAACTGGGCCACGTCGGGGATGACCAAGGTGCGCGAAGGCGGTAGCGTCACGCTGTGCGACGCTGCGTTGCGATTGTCCTGGCCAGCGGCGAGATAACGGAGCGAAACCGTGAGCGTCGTCAGACCGGGATTGAACAGCGTCACGTCGCTGCGCCAGAACGTTCCGCCGATACCCGGCGCGCGTCCGATCGCGGGGATCGTCAGTTCCGATCCGCGCGGAATGGGAATGCTCTGAACGTAGACCGGATCCTGCGTCCGGTTGTCGATCACCGAGCCGTAAGCGCTCACTGCATTCGGCGTAGCGGAATCGACGCGCATCGAGAGCGCGGCGAACGAACGGCCATTCACCGACGGGAAGAACGACGACAGCGGCGCCTGCTGGAAATTGTTCTCGGGTACCGTTACCGAGGTCGTGGCGATCACGCTTCCGTTCGCGTCGTACAGCGTCAGGCCGGCGGCAACCGGAAGCGCGCTGCGATTCACCAGGCCGATATTCGTGCGGAAATTCGCGTCCGACTCCAGGCCGGTCAGCAGCAGCGTGGTCGTCAGATCGTCGCTGCTCACGTTCGGCACCGATTGTCCGTACGTTCCCACCAGGCCGGCCGTAAACGTGCGGCTGGTGATGCGAATGGCGGGCGTCGTGGTCGCGCTTGATGCTTCGATGGCGATGGCTCCGGAGCCGGTAGAGAGTCCGAAGAGATCCTTGAGCGCATTCGCAAATGTCAGCGATTGATTGGCGTTGATGAAGAGGCTGCGCGTGAGCACCGGCGCGCCGCCGCCGGGGATGAAGGTGAATTGGCCGCTGGCCGGTTCGGTCCCGCCGTTGAAGAGCGTCAGTTCCGTGCGCCACACCGATCCGCCCACGCCGTTCGTCTGCGCCGCGGCCGGCACGAGCGAGCGATACGCCGAGGGCGGTGCGACCGTGATCACGTGCGAGATCTGCGACGACGACGTTGCATTCGAAACCGCGAGGATGACCGCGTACGAGCCTGGCGCCGCGTAGGCATGCGATGGATTCTGTGCAGTCGACGACGCTCCGTCGCCGAAACTCCACTGCCACGACGCCGGCGATCCGGTGGAGCGGTCGTTGAAGGTCACGTTGGCGCGAACGGACGGCGACGATGGCGTCATGTCGAAGGCCGCGGAGACTGGCGGCGCGGACGGCGTCGCGGTAGCAACCGAAACCGTGTGCGAGATCGAGGCAGTCAATCCTGCCGCTGTCGACACGGTCAGCGTCACCGGATAGTTGCCGCCCGAGGAGAAGCGCTTGACCGGATTCTGCGCGTTCGAGCCGGTGCCGTCGCCGAAGTTCCACTGCCACGCGGCGATGTTTCCCGACGAACGATCGCTGAAGGTGATGTTCTGCTGCGTCGTCGGATTCGACGGCGAGAAGGTGAAGTCGGCGGCAATCCCCGAGGTCACCGAGACCGTGCGGGAAGCAAACGACTGCCCGCCGCTGCCGCTCGCCGTGAGCGAGATGCTGTAGGTTCCCGGCGCGTTGTAAACGTGCGTGGGGTTCTGCGCGGTTGACGTGCCGCCATCGCCGAAGTTCCAGGCCCACGAGGTTGCGCCGATCGAGGTATTGCTGCAGACGAACGTCGTCACGCCGGCGACACCCGCGGATGGCGTGACGACGAACGATGCGCTCACCGACGCCGCGACCGTGGCGCTGGCCGTGTTCGATGGACCCGACTCGCCGGCTGCGTTGAATGCGACGACATAGAAACGATACGTTCCCGCGCCCAAGCTCGATATGGACGCTCCTCGGCTGCCGGCAATGAGGTCGGGCGAGAGGCGGCTGAATGCTCCGCTGCCGGTCGCGAGGTAGACGCGATAGCCGCTCTCGTTCGTGGCGTTGTCGTTCCAGGCCAGACTGACCGTCGAGCCTGATGGCGACGCGGTGAGTCCAGTCGGCGCCGCGGGAACAGTTGGAGGCGGAGGAGGAGGCGCGCTGCCGTTCGGATAGAGCCAGCGCGCCGCGACCTGGTCGTCCGCGCGAAGACTCGGCCCACCGCCGCTGACCGACGAGTACATCAGCGCCGAGCCGTCCGCGCTGTGGCCGAAGCCGAGCGTGTGGCCGAATTCGTGCGCCACGATCTCCGCCAGCGTCGTGCTGGAGATTCCGTTCTGCGGCGTCACACCATCCTGAATGGTCAGGTTTCCTTCGCTGATGATCAGCGCGTGGTAGGTCTGTGCGCGATGCGTGCCGTCGGCATCGAACGGCCCGGTCCAGTTCATCGAACCGGAAACGCCGTTGAACCCGCCCTGCCCGACGACGCCGCCGGTCGCAGGATTGAACGTTCCGCTGATCTCGCTGTTCGGATCATTGAAGAGAACTTCGTTGACGCCATTCGCGCCGGAGAGGCCGCCCGGCGTGCCGCTGCCGGCTCCGGCGTAGACGTAGTTGATCTTCGCCGCGCTGTAGCCGTTCCACGCGCTCATCGCCGATTGGATCTCGTTCACGCCGCCGCCGGTGTAGCCGGGCTGCGTCCCGAAGCTGCGCCACTGCGCGCTGCCGCCGCCATCGAAGACTCCCCACCGATAGACAGTCCCCTCGGAGATGAGGGTGAAGTCAGGCTTGATCACTTTGCCGCCACTCATGGTTGAAACGGACGTGGCAACATCGCGCTCGAGCACGGGATTGGCGACGCCGTAGCTTTTCACACCATCGCGTCCGGCAACGCGATCAGAGACATACGATTCGAAGGCAGTCGCATCGCGCTGAACGTTCTTCGACTCGATCGCATGCAGCGACGCATCGAGCAGCGTCACCTCGCCCGCCACGTCGTCGCGCACGAGAAAACGCCGGCCGTTGGTAGCGCGCTGTTCGCTGAACTTGCCGACAAAGAGATCGATGGTTTGGTAATCGCCGCGCGACGTCCGCGTGAGAAAGGCCATGACCCGCTCGCCAGGCGCATAGACCGGCGAACCGAAAATCTTTGTGATGCGTCCATCGATCTCGCCGCCGATCTCGCGAATGGTCACTTCGCCTGCGGCATCACCTTTGATCGTCCGATCGACCGCAAGTTTCGTCTCGGTCCAGATGCCGTCGCCAACCTGCACCGGCCGCGAACTGACGACGACGCCTTCGACGATCACCGGCGATTTGCGGATGAGCTGGTCGTCCGTCGGCAGGATGATCGTCGTCGCCGAGGCGGCGGAAGCGAGGATCAAGAGGACACACGTCGGCCAGTACACCCTGAAGTGCTTGCGCATGAGGTTGGTCTCCTAGTGGGGGCGGACTGCTCCCTGCGTACGCCGGTTTGAAGCCGGAAGGGAAGCGGTCAGAGGCATGCGGTGGAAGTTATTCGGCGTTAACGCCAACCCCCGCTGATACCATTCCATCTTCCATGCTTCAGCCTGACGCGATGCTCGGTCCGTATCGGATCGTGAGCCTTCTCGGTGAAGGAGGCATGGGTGCCGTCTATCGCGCCAAGGACACGCGCCTCGGCCGCGACGTGGCGGTCAAGATCCTGACCGCGCTCACGCTGAGCGATCAGGAGCGCGTGCAGCGATTCGAACAGGAAGCGCGCGCCACCGGGATGCTGAACCATCCCAACCTGCTGACGATCTACGACGTCGGCAACGAAGGCGGCACCGCCTACATCGTCAGCGAACTGCTGGAAGGCGAGACGCTGCACACGCGGCTCGATCGCGGTGCGCTGGCGCCGCGCCGCGCCGTCGATGCCGCGCTGCAGATCGCAAACGGCCTGGCCGCCGCGCACGAGAAGGGGATCATTCATCGCGATCTCAAGCCCGACAACATCTTCCTCACGCGCGACGGGCGCGCCAAGATCCTCGACTTCGGCATCGCCAAACTGAGCGCGAAGTCGGACGACGGCGGCATGTTCGCGCAGGCGGCCACGGAACCGGGCATGGTCCTCGGCACGGTCGGCTACATGTCGCCGGAGCAGGTGCGCGGCGAGAAGGTCGACACCCGCTCCGACATCTTCGCCTTCGGCGCCATCCTCTACGAAATGCTGACCGGCAATCGCGCCTTCAAGCGCGACTCGTCGATCGAAACGCTCGGCGCTATCCTGAAAGAAGATCCGCCCGATATCGCCGACACGCTTCCGAACGTACCGCCGGCGCTGGAACGGCTGGTGCGCCGCTGCCTGGAGAAGGATCGCGATCATCGTTTTCAGTCGGCGCGCGATCTGGCCTTCAACCTGGAGACGATGTCGGCGTCGACGCCGGGGACGTTCTCGAATGTTCCCAATCCGTCGTCGACGTCGCCGACGTTGCGCATGCAGCCCGACTCCGGTCCGCGGCGCACCTCGGCGACCGCAATCCGTCCGGTCACTTCGGCGATTCCATCAACGGTGCGCACTTCCGCACGGCCGGCCACGCTGGCGCAGGCACGCCCGCGGCGCGTTTCGCCAATGCTGCTCGCGTTGCTCTTTGTTGTCGCCATCGCCGGCGCGGCGTGGGGCGGCTGGTACTTCGCAACCAATCAGATGAAAGCGGAGGCGCCGCCGGAAGTGGTCTTTCATCGGATGACCTTCCGCCGCGGCGAAGTGCGCTCGGCGCGCTTCGGCCCGGACGGCGATTCGATCATCTACAGCGCGGCGTGGGACGGCAATCCTTCCGAGGTCTTCGTTGCCAATCGTCAAAGCCCGGAGGCACGGCCGCTCGGTGTGAAGGATGCGGACATCCTCGCCGTTTCGAAGTCGACGGAGCTGGCCGTGCTTCTGCGTCGCGACCGGCTCACCGGCCTCGGCACACTGGCTCGCGTTCCACTGGCCGGCGGCACTCCGCGCGAAGTGGCCGAACAGGTGCTGCAGGCCGACTGGTCGCCGGACGGCGCGAACCTCACCGCCATCCGCAGCGGCAACGGCACCTTCCGCATCGAATCGCCCATCGGCCGCGTGCGCTACGAATCGCCGCACGCCCTGCGCGACGTACGCGTAGCCGCCGACGGACGAATCGCCTTCATCGAGTCGTACACCGGCAAGAACGACATCGCCATCCTCGATACGAAATCGGCCAAGCCGGTCTCGATTGCGCGCGGCTGGGGACACGGCGCGACCGGTCTGGCCTGGGCGCCGAACGGCAAGGAGATCTGGATCACCGGCACGGACACGGGCGCTCCGCCGGCGCTTTACGCCGTGAACATCGACACCGGCGACACGCGGCTCGTCAATCGCCTGACCGGATCGATGCGGCTCTACGACATCTCGCAAGCCGGGCACGTGCTGCTGTCGAACGGGATGTGGCGCGCGGCGCTGGAAGTGCAGGCGCCGGGCGAAACGACCGAGCGCGATCTGTCGTGGCTGGACTGGTCGATCCTGGCCGATCTCTCGCGCGACGGCCGCACGATTCTCTTCAACGAGCCACGCGAAGGCGGCGGCGCGGCCAGCGCGATCTACCTTCGCCATCTCGATGCGCCGACGCCGGTTCGCATCGGCGACGGCTACGGCGATGCGATCTCGCCGGACGGCAAGTACGTTCTCGGACACAACGGCGCGAAGCTGGTGGTCGTCCCGACAGGCAGCGGCGAGTCGCGCGAGTTGAAAACCGACGGCGCGTTCGACCTCGGCGCAGCCTGGTTCCCGGACGGACGACGCGTGGTCGTGGCCGGCGCGCTACCGAAGAAGGGCTATCAGCTCCACATCATCGACACGCTTGACGAGTCGGTGAAACCGCTGTCGCCGGAGAACATCTGGGGCGATGCCTATCGCCCGTTCGCCGTCTCGCCCGATGGTCATTACGTCGCGGGGATGACGACGCAGCAGACGATCGCACTCTATCCCGTCGACACCGCCGCCGAGCCGTCGATCGTCCCAGGAATCGAGCCGGGCGAGGTGCCGATCGCCTGGTCCGCCGACGCCGGATCGCTTTTCATCTACCGCCCCACCACCCTCCCCGCGCAGGTCACGCGCGTAACGCTGGCCACCGGCGCACGCGAACCGTGGAAACAGTTCTCCCCCACCGACCCCGCTGGCGTCTACAAAATCGCCCCCATCTGCATCACCCCCGACGGCACCGCCTACGCCTACGACGCATTGCGAATGCTCGGGGATTTGTACGTAGCAGATGGACTTCGCTGACGGCCGCGACGCGGCGCAAATAGCCGACAACCGACAACGCGCGAAGCGCATATACAAACCAGGGGGTCGCCGCTATACTGCGCCATCCATTTTTCAGGGGATCGGGGAGAGCAGGCTCGAATGGCGAAGGTCCAGGGTAAAAAAGCGGCTACCAGTGTAAAGAAAAAGGCAGCCGCAAAAGTCGTAGCGCGCGCAAAAGGCAGCAAGAAACCGGCCCCGAAAAAAGCAGCCGCGAAGCCCAAAACGGCGAAGAAGAAGCCCGCCAAGGCCGCGACGCCAAAGAAAAAAGTCTCTCCGAAGAAAGCCGCGGTGAAGAAACCGGCTTCGAAGAAACCCGCGCCAAAGCCGGCCGCGAAGAAAAAGCCTGCTCCGAAAAAAGCCGCTGCCAAACCGGCGCCGAAAGCTGCGGCGAAACCTGCTGCGAAGGTCGTTGCGAAAGTCGTTGCCAAGCCTGCAGCGAAACCGGCCAAGGCCGAAAAACCGATCGAGCCAAGGGCAAAGCCCGCGGCAAAAGCCGTCGCTCCGGCCGCCCCCGCCCGTCCCGCCGACGACAAGAAACGCCGCCGTTCCCGTCCGCGCCTCACTTCGAGCGGACCGGCCACCGCCGCCTGGTTCTCGCAGGGAGACCGTCCGCGTTCCTCGTCGTTCATTCCCGCGCCGCCGCGCGCCGAGGCGCCGTCGCTCGTGGCTGCGCCCCCGGCCTCGTCCGACCGGCTCGTCGGATCGCATGAGCTCACCGAATTCGCCGTCCGCACCGTTCCGGTCCGCATCGATATCGAATCAACCGGCGGGCGCATCTTCCTGACCATCAATCCGAACGAGACCACGCTCAAAGTCGGCGAGGGAATCGAATGGGATTTCCGCTACCTCGGCGGCGCCGACGTCGTCATCGAAGAGATGATCATTGAGTTCGCCAAACCGGCGCCCTTCTCCACCGCAATTTTCCGTTCACGCCGCCCCGGCGCCGCCCGCCCCCACCGCCAGCTTTCCGGGCCGGCGCAATCATCCGCAGCCGGCAAGAGCGTTCCGTACACGATCCGCGCGTTCAACGGGTTCAAGACGGAGATGGCGGTGGCGAAGCCAGCGTTAGTTGTGGCGTAGACTGCCCTGGCCTACCGCGCGTGCTGCTCTTGCAGCGTCGTGATCGTCTTCAACCCTTCGCGCAGTGAGCGAATCCCGTCGACCGCAGCGGTTGCCGCGGTCAGCGTCGTCAGGCAACTGATCCCGTGTTGCAGCGCCGTCCGGCGGATGTACGTATCGTCGTAGAACGACTTCTTGCCCAGCGGTGTATTGATGATCAGCGTAACCTCGCCGTTGATCATCCGGTCGACGATATTCGGCCGTTCCGATTCGTGAACCTTGAAGGCCAGTCCGGCATCGACGCCGTTGTTCTGCAGAAAATCGCGCGTCCCGGATGTGGCGATGACGCGAAATCCGAGTTGGGCCAGATCCTTCGCAAGCTGAACGACCACCGGCCGCTTGTCGTTGTCGTTCACTGACAGAAAGGCAGTGCCGCCAAGCGGCAGATCGATCCCCGCGCCGAGGAGCGCTTTTGCGTAGGCCTCGCCGAAGGTGGCAGCGGAGCCCATCACCTCGCCGGTCGACTTCATTTCCGGACCGAGCACCGTATCCTCGTGCGGAAAACGTCCGAATGGGAAGACCGGCGCTTTCACGAAATAGTCGACGACGCGTGGCTCGTGCGTAAGCCCCAGCTCCTGCAGTGACATCCCGGCCATCACCTTGGCGGCGATCTTCGCGAACGGCACGCCAGTGGCCTTCGACACGTAGGGCACCGTTCGCGAGGCTCGCGGATTCACTTCGAGCACGTACAGATCGCCGTGATAAATCGCGTACTGCACGTTCATCAGGCCGATCACGTTCAGCGCCTTCGCCAGTTGCACCGTGCGGCGGCGCACGCGGTCCTGCTCGCGCAGGCCGATGATGTAGGGCGGAATCACCGTCGTCGAATCGCCGGAGTGGATGCCCGCTTCCTCGATGTGCTCCATGACGCCGGCGATGACGACGTCTTTCCCATCCGAGATGGCATCGACGTCGAGCTCGATGGCATCTTCGAGAAAGCGATCGATGAGGATCGGATGTCCGGGCGCAGCCTCCATGGCGTAGCCGATGTACTCGCGCAGGTTCGATTCGTCGTACACGATGGCCATGGCCCGCCCGCCGAGAACGTACGAAGGACGAACGACGACTGGGAAGCCGATGTGGCGCGCCACATCCATCGCTTCCGATTCGCTCATGGCCGTTCCATTCTCGGGAACCAGGATCTCGTGCTCTCGCGCCAGCGTACCGAAACGTTCGCGATCCTCGGCGATGTCGATCGATTCGACCGACGTTCCCCACATCGGCACGCCGGCGGCGGCAAGAGATTTCGCGAGCTTCAGCGGCGTCTGCCCGCCGAACTGCACGATCACGCCCTCCGGCTTTTCGAGCTCGACGATCTCCAGAACATCCTCGAGCGTGAGCGGCTCGAAGTAGAGACGATCGGAGGTGTCGTAATCCGTCGACACCGTCTCCGGATTGCAGTTGACCATGATGGTCTCGAAGCCGATCTCGCGCAGCGCAAACGACGCGTGGACGCAGCACGTATCGAACTCAATTCCCTGTCCGATGCGATTCGGTCCCGAGCCAAGGATCATCACCTTGCGTCGCGACGTCGGCTCGGCTTCGCATTCGCGCTCGTAGGTCGAGTAGAGATACGGCGTCGTCGCTTCGAATTCAGCCGCGCAGGTATCGACGCGTTTGTAGACCGGGCGGATGCCGGCGGCATGGCGTTGCTCGCGGACTGCGGCTTCCGTTTGATTCGTCAGCGCTGCGATCTGCTTATCGGAGAAACCTTCGCGTTTGAGAGCAAGGAGACTGCTCGTGTCGATCGCCTTCTCCATCTCGACGATCTTTCTGATCTCCCGCAGGAACCAGCAATCGATCGACGAGATCGCATTCACCTCATCGACCGTCATCCCTGCGCGGAAAGCATCGGCGACGGCAAAGATGCGCTCAGGCTGCGGCGTGCGCAGCAGCTTCTCGGCTTTGTCGCGATCGTAGCCGCGTGTTTCCAGGCCCGACACGCCGATCTCCAGCGAGCGAAGGCCCTTTTGCAGCGCTTCGTTGAACGTCCGGCCGATGGCCATCGACTCACCGACCGACTGCATCGACAGCCCGAGCGTGGGCGGAGTCTGACGAAATTTTTCGAAGGCGAAGCGCGGGATCTTCACCACCACGTAGTCGATGGTCGGTTCGAACGATGCCGGCGTCTTCTTCGTGATGTCGTTCGGAATCTCGTCGAGCGTGTAGCCGGCGGCCAGCTTCGCCGCGAACTTCGCGATCGGGAAACCGGTCGCCTTCGATGCCAGCGCCGAGGAGCGGGAAACGCGTGGGTTCATCTCGATGGCCAGGCGGCGGCCGGTCGTTGGATGAACGGCAAACTGGATATTCGATCCGCCGGTCTCCACGCCGATGGCGCGGATGATCCGCTTGGCCTCGTCGCGCATGGCCTGGTACTGGGTGTTCGTCAGCGTCTGCTGCGGCGCCACCGTGATCGAGTCGCCGGTGTGGACGCCCATCGGATCGAGGTTCTCGATGCTGCAAACGACGATGACGTTGTCCGCCTTGTCGCGCATCACTTCGAGCTCGAACTCTTTCCAGCCGATCACCGACTCTTCGACGAGCACGCGATGGACCGGCGAGAGCTCGAGGCCGTGGCTGACAACGGCGCGCAACTCTTCCACGTTGTAAGCGATGCCGCCGCCGGATCCGCCGAGGGTGAACGATGGGCGGATGACGAGCGGATAGCCGATGCTGGCCGCGAAGCGCTCCGCATCCTCTTCGGTTGCCGCATAGGCCGAGCGCGGCACTTCCACGCCGATCTCGACCATCTTCTCTTTGAAAAGCTGCCGGTCTTCGGCGGTCTTGATGGCTTCGGCGTTGGCGCCAATCAGCTCGACGTTATGGCGGGCCAGCGCGCCGTTTTCGAAAAGCGCCATGGCCAGGTTGATCCCGGTCTGGCCACCGACGGTCGGCAGAATCGCGTCCGGTTTTTCGCGCTCGATGATCCGCTCCAGAGTCTCCGGCGTGAGCGGCTCGATGTACGTCCGGTCGGCGAACTCCGGGTCAGTCATGATCGTGGCCGGGTTCGAATTGACGAGGATGATGCGGTAGCCCTCGTCCTTCAGAGCCTTGCAGGCCTGCGTGCCGGAGTAATCAAATTCGCACGCCTGTCCGATGACGATGGGGCCGGATCCGATGATGAGTATGGACTTGATGTCGGTGCGCTTCGGCATGAGGCGGGCGCATGATAGCCGGTTGCGAGGTCTCGCGGTTACGCCGTCTCGCGGTATGGTAGATGCAGCTTCGCTGCTCTCGGCATACCCACCGCGAGACCGCGAAACCACGAGACCTCGCAACCGCATATGCAACGCTTCATCTCCTGGGACCAGCTCGATGTCCGCGTCGATGGCGCCAAACTCAACGCTCTGGCAGCGTCGTTTCGCGTCGATCCGATCGAGCGGATGGAGCTGCAGTTCTTCAACGGCATGCTGCGCATCGCCGGGACGATCCGGAAGTTCATCAGCGTGCCGTTCACGGTTGATATCAAGGAGATTCGAGCCAGCGGACGGACTGTGCACGTGCCCGTTGCCTCGGCATCGGCATTCGGCGCGCTGCCGATCCCTCGCTTTCTCTTCGGCTTGGTGCAGGACCGTCTTCCCGCAGATCTGGTGCGTTACGAGGAGCCGGCCACGTTCGTCGTCTCGCTGGATCGCTTCTTGCCATCATTCGTCGATGCCGACATTCGAAAAATCTGGATCATCGACGGCGGCCTGTCGGTAACCCTCGGGCGAGGCGGCGCCGATCTTCCGCCATCTTCGGAGGAACTCAATGGACGAAACACCTGACGTTGTCGCCGATGACGATCTCGCCAAAGAGATTCGCGACGCCGCGGAACCGGAAGAGCTGCCGCGTGATCGCGCAACGCGTTTCTACGATCGCATCCGCACCACGATTCAGCGCTACGTCGACGGCAAGGGCCGCGTCCTCGGCAAGACGGCCGAGTACCTCCTGCTCGTCCCCGACGTCTTCATCCTCCTGTGGCGCCTCACCACCGACTCGCGCGTCAATGGCAAGGACAAAGTTCTCCTCGGCAGCGCCGTCGCGTACTACGTCATGCCTTTCGATCTCATCCCCGAGGCAATCGTGGGACCGGTGGGATACCTCGATGACCTCGTCTTCGGCGTCTACGTACTGAACAAACTCTTGGGCAGCGTCGACGCCAGCATCATCCGCGAGCACTGGAGCGGCAGCGAGGATGTCCTCGATACGATTCAGAGCGTGCTCAACGCAGCGGATCAGCTCATCGGGAAGGACCTGGTGGGGAAGATCCGGAAGATGATGGGGAAGTGAACGCTTACTTCGGCCCATCCCCGACGTACCTCGCCCGCGGCCGGATCATCTCGTTCTTGGCATACTGCTCGATTGCGTGACCGATCCAGCCGATGGTGCGGCCGAGGGCGAATAGCGTCAGCGCCGCGCCGCGATCCAGTTTGAGAACGCGGGCCAGAACGACGAGCGCGAGATCGATCGTCGGCTTCTCGCCGGTCAACTCCTCCCCTGCCTTTGCAACACTGCGCGCGAAGACGACTTCGGGAGATTTGGCAAAACGTTTGGCGAGCATCTCCAGCAGCAGTGCCGCCCGCGGATCGCCGTTGGGGTACAGGCGATGTCCGAAACCGTGGATCGCTTCATGACGTCGCAGCCGATCGGCCAGCGCCTTGCGAATGTCGCGGGTGCGGCGGAGATCGGTGAACATCGACTCCACCTTCTCGCTCATCCCGCCGTGCTTCGCCCCTTCGATCGCCGTCAATCCCGCGACAACGACCGCGTAAGGACTTGATCCCGCCGAGGCCACACAACGGGCGGTGAACGATGAAACGTTCAGCTCGTGATCGGCGCAGAGGATCAGCGCCGCGCGCAGCAACTCCATCGCATGCGGCGTCTTCGGAATCCAGCGTTTGTGCAGCGTCTCCTCGATCGAGTCTTCGAGATCGGCGGATTCGACTGCCACACTGGTCAGAAGATTGATGATGCGCCAGCCGGTCTGAGCGACAGCACGCGGACGCAGATCGTACGCGAGCGGATCGCGCGCACCCACCAGCGGCAACATTGATTGCGCGCGGCTGACGAACGGCAGGTCCTCGGCACTCTTGCCACCAGCGACGACATGCAGCGGCGTCGTGGCAAAGAGAGTGACGTCGAAGTCGCCCGTCCAGAGGAGCGCCGCGATCTCTTCGACAGTGCGCGTCCGCGCCAGCTCGCAGGCGTCGTAGCCGCGATAGAAGAGCCGGTCGGAATCGATCAATGTGATCGACGACTCGAGCACGGGCACACCGAAATGGAGGGCCCGCTCGGCGGTCTTTCCCGGATCGCGGCGCTGTTCGCTTCTGCTTCGTAACCGTTCGACATCCTCGGCGGCATAGCGGCGCTGGTGAGCATTGCCCGGCGCCGGCGCGGAGCGCACCAGCCCGCGGCTCACGTACGCGTAGAGCGTCGTCCGGCTCACGCCGAGGCGCTTCGATGCATCGCCCGAGGAAAGCCAGGTCACCATTGTGACGAGGAGGCTAACACTGCGACATTGATCGCGCAATCAATATTGACAGCATTGATGTGACGATCTACGTTTCGACCATGACTGAGAGCATTGTTCACAACGGACTGGAAGGCATCGTCGCCGCGGAAACATCGCTGAGCATGGTCGATGGAGCAGCCGGAGAGTTGGTCATCGCCGGATTCCCTGTCGAGGAGCTGGCCATGAACGCGACGTTCGAGGAGACGGCGCATCTGCTCTGGTATGGATCACTTCCGGATGAGCAGGAGCTGGCGGCTTTTCGAGCTGACCTTGCATGCAGGCGCGAGTTGCCGCCGATCGCATATGAGATTCTGCGGGCTGCGGCGCGCGAAAAAGCCGACGGCATGGATGCGTTGCGGATGGCTGCCGGGACAATCAGCTTGCAACCCAGGAACTCGGAGACAGGCACGGCTGGCGCAAGTGGTCGCAAGCAATGTGGCACAGACACTCCTGTCTGTGCTGCCGATGGCGAAGCAGCCCGCAACCTCCTTGCCGCCTTCCCAACCATCGTCGCCGCCTACTGGCGACTCTCCAACGATCGCCAACCGATCGCGCCACGAGCAGACCTCGGCCACGCAGCAAACTACCTCTACATGCTCTCCGGCGAAATCCCATCAGACGAACGCGTACGCGGCCTGGAGACGTATCTCAACACCGTCGTCGATCACGGCCTCAATGCTTCGACCTTCACCGCGCGCGTGATCGCCTCGACGGATTCCGACTTCGTCTCCGCCATCACCGGCGCGATCGGTGCGTTGAAAGGACCGCTACACGGCGGCGCGCCGGGACCGGCCCTCGACATGGTCTTCGAGATCGGAAACGCCGCGCGTGCCGAGGAGGTGCTGCGAAGGAAAATCGAATCGGGCGAGAAGCTGATGGGATTCGGACATCGCGTCTACAAAGTGCGCGACCCGCGTGCCGACGTTCTCGCTGCGGCCGCGCAGCGGATGTTCACGCGCGGCGGCGATATGGCGCTTTACGAGCTGGCACGAGACGTCGAGTCTGTCGCGCTGCGGCTGCTCGAAGAGTACAAGCCCGGCCGCAAGCTGCAGACGAATGTCGAGTTCTACACTGCGCTGCTGCTGCACGGACTCGGACTCGAAGTCCCGCTCTTCACGCCGACCTTCGCCATCAGCCGGGTGGCGGGATGGATCGCGCACTGCTTCGAACAGCGGCGGGCGAAACGGATCATCCGGCCGCAGTCGGTGTACCGAGGTTCTCGAGATCTGCGTTGGGCCTCCTCCCCAACTCTATCCTGAGGAGCGAAGCGACGAAGGATCGCCGGTGGCACCGCACGAGCCCAGCCACCAGCCAAAACTGCGCGGCGCAACCGGAGATACTTCGTCGCGATGCTCCTCAGGATAAACTTCGGGAAAAGACCCACGTATCAACCCTCGGAGGCATTCTCATGTTCGCGTTGATGGTGCTCTTCGGAATCATGATGTTCGTCGTCATGGCGGTGGCACTGGTGACAGTCGCTGTAAAACTCGTCCTCCTGCCGCTGCGTCTCGTCCTGCTACCGCTGAAGCTGCTGGCGCTTCCCTTCATCGCCATCGCCCTGTTGGTGAAATTCGCTTTCCTGTTCGCCCTCGGCTCGATCGTGGTGGCTTTGCTGATTCCCCTGGCCATCGTGGCACTCGTCATCGGCGCTCCGATCGCCATCATCGCCGCGCTCACCTGAGCCGGGCGAGATTCTTGCGTTGTAGCAGCTCGCTATGACGCAGCCCCGCGCACTGATCATCGACGATGACGGACCCATCCGGACGATGTTGTCGATGATCGTGCGGCATCAGGGCATCAGCGTCGACACCGCCAGCGACGGCTTCGAAGCCATCGCAAGCCTCGATCGCGACGGCTACGACGTCGTTCTCCTCGACCTGATGATGCCGCGCGTCGATGGCTACGCGGTCCTGGCCCACATACGCGAGCACCAGCCGGCCCTGCTGAACTGCACCATTCTGGCGACGGCCATTCCGGAGACCGACATCCGGAAAAACCTGAAGGATCCGATCTTCGTCGTGCACACGAAGCCGTTCGACGTGCAGAAGCTGATCACCGACGTTCGCCACTGCGCGAACGTCGATGCGAACTGAGCCGCGTCGCTCATAATGCGCGCTGCATGCCGCGGGCTCCTCACACTGAGCGCCATTTCACCGCCAGCGACACCGTTCGCGACGTCGTCATTGGCATGTCCGACGGCCTGACCGTCCCCTTCGCGCTGGCAGCCGGACTGAGCGGCGCCGTCGCTTCGAGCGGAATCGTTGTCACCGCCGGCCTTGCCGAGATCGCCGCCGGCTCGATTGCCATGGGCCTCGGCGGCTATCTCGCCGCGAAGTCGGATGCGGAGCACTACGCCGCCGAAAAGCGCAAGGAAGAGCAGGAGATCATCGACATCCCCCGCGAAGAGATGCGCGAGGTCTCCGAGATCTTCCGCCAATACGGCATCCCCGAGGAGCACATCCGGCCGGTCGTGCACGCCATGAGCGAGCGGCCGAAGGAATGGGTCGATTTCATGATGCGCTTCGAGCTGGGTCTGGAAAAACCGAACCCGAAGCGCGCCCGCAACAGCGCAACGGTCATCGCGCTGTCGTACCTCGTCGGAGGCCTGATCCCGCTCGGGCCCTACATGTTCCTGCACGCCGCACAGATCGCTCTGCTCGTCTCGATCGTCGTAACGCTGATCGCGCTGGCGGTCTTCGGCTATGTGAAAGGCCGCTACACCGGCGCCGGTCCGTGGAAGAGCGCGCTGCAGACGACGATCGTGGGGAGCATCGC
>Ga0307511_10002433_pt1 | contig 19463 bp, 20 predicted proteins | sample 13_EM_MG_FD_200266 | JGI IMG/M metagenome (GOLD analysis project Ga0307511, IMG submission 200266) | Populus trichocarpa ectomycorrhiza microbial communities from riparian zone in the Pacific Northwest, United States - 13_EM | ecosystem: Host-associated > Plants > Roots > Unclassified | place... | reverse complement strand
AAATGAAAATACGAGAAAATCAAGTCCTCCAGAGATATATAAATAAAATATACTAGATCAAGGCCTCTTCTGTAGCACTCGAGTATTCAATGTATTATTCAAATCAGGAGCCGATTTTTCTATTTATCCGTAGTGTCCATAGTCCCGTATTTCTCAATAGTTCCGTATATTGAGATAATTATATTAAAATATTATTGTAGCCGTCAGATTGATGGGTGGGCTAGGCCCATTGATGAATGGGTCGTATTGGCGTATGGGTCAGAACATGTCGGTAGAGGAAATGCGTAACCTATTGATTATTCAAGCTTCAAGTCTCCTTCAATCTTAAGCCAGCTTAAGCCAACTAAGGTACTGTTCACTGCAACTAAGGTTTTGCATTGCCACATCGTGCCTAAATAATACCGCTTTGAGGTCCTTTTGTCACCTTCGTTGAGATCCCGAGAGTCATTCACGTTTTACTTCAATCTAACTCGCCTCACTATGTCTTAGTTGTTAATGCTCCCTCCCCTTTCATACTTCAGAATGAAGCTCAGCAAAAATCCTGAGAAAGTTATCTACTACGATAGACATAGGAAGGTTAAGTCCGCTATCCAGCTGGCTTGTTTATTTCAAGACTTCCTGAATCAAAGGTATTTTGGTCGGATAAGGTAATAAAATGAAGGCTAGTGTTTGGTTGTTTTGATCACCTTTATCCCTCTACTCCATAATCTCATAAGTATCACTGTGCTTCTATGAATTAGTGCTGCCCTTATTATCCCAAGTCCATAGTTTGCAACTTATTCCAGTCGGTGTATCAAATAATGAGATGTGCCAGGTTTTAGTCACTCTCACGTGGGTGCTTTTAGCCTTGCTTGCAGATAAGAAACCCCGCAAACTAACTAGACTAGGTTAAACCAGAACAATCGGGTGGCAAAAAATATCCACAATTTATGTTTAGCCCCCCACACATACCAATTCCCATTATGCAGCTTTAGGCCTATTTATGCAGTGGGTGTATGATATATTTTGCCAGCGGTTGTAGAGTACATACATTACATAACGAGCTACCTACACCAGCATCTGTTGCATTGCTGATTTGCAACTCTAGTGTGTCTTCTTCGAAGTAATTAATTCCTTAATTCAAAGTCCTTTAGTTTGGGCCCTACCGTAGGCGTACTCGTATCATATTCGTAGACATTCTAAATTAGCTATTGCATACTCCGTACTTACAAATGAAGGTGTAGCTAGGAACCTTGAGGCTTCTGGTTTATAAGGTGTTTGGTCGACATCTGAGACAGACAATGCATGGGCTTGTACATGGGGCTCTAATTCAGCCGCACCACTGTAACTACGGTACAGGGATCATGATATCCTGATCAGTTTAACTCCCCAGAATAGGTATATTGTAAGTATGTGCGCGTGTATGAGACTTGGCCAACCAGAGTAGAGTTGCAGTTGGAGAGACATAATGGAAGAGGTTGTATGCAGAGGAGCGTGCAGAACCTAGCCTATGTAGTTGTGATAGACACCTGGCCCACATTCGAAAATCAGAACCAGTCTTTAGTTGCGATATACATAGAGCAGGGCCTGAAGGGGCAAGCTTATAAGCAGCGTGACCAGAGGAGCTAGCTCCTATGGCATGAAACAAATACCAGTGTCGTAGTAGGAATATATAGTTGGCAGGCCTCAATACATGTCACCTCAGCTTTGTGCATGTGAGTACTCGAATGACCCTTCCCATAAGTGAAAGTGCTTTCAAGAAAATAGAGGTCAGTCAAACAAAGTTATCAATGGAGTCAATGCCCTGAGAGGTCACATGTCATAACCCACAAGATTGCAGTCTGCAATTGCAGATGCATCTCATGTTACACAGCGGCTGAAGTGTGTTTGGTAGCCTAGGAATCAATCGTCTGTCACTTATCCCACTCGGAGGACCCCTTCGCCGTTCATTATACATCCGAAGGATTCATATAGAGCACATCGCAAGACACAAAAGCGACCTGAAAACAATTTAATATCCCGCCATCAATACCAACAATGCTGGGCAATTTCCGTGAAAACAAACGTATTGTTGCCTACTGTATGTTGTTCAGTGTCCTCCCTCATGATTTTCTGGATAGCTAAGCTGACATGTATATATCCACGTGGGATGGAAGGTCTCTTTGTGTGCTTAGGCATGACATCATGTGCGTTCAATATTACTCTAATGCTCGGGTTTAACTCCTTCCGAGTTCAATTCGGCAACGCCTATGATGGCCAGTATGTTGTACCTGCAATGTATCAGGCACTGTGGAACGGTATGGAATTTCCGGCCGGCCTTGTGGGCTCTATTTGTGCCGGTCCCATCGGAAATATGTATGTCTAAAGCTCGAGCAAGATAATGAAATTCGCTAAACTATTACTATCAAAAGACTTGGTCGAAGATTCATGTTCATTTTTCCCAGCGCCATTCTGATTTTGGCTGTCCTGCTACAGAACATAGCCTTGGACTGGAAGGTCATGACAGGGGCAAGGTTCCTCGCATGTATGTTGCATGTTTGTCCACAATCGAACCACACGCTAATTTTGGCATAAGTTCTGGCAATGATCATGTATTGTATTGCGGTACCTACCTACATTTCCGAGATCGCCCCACCCAAGATCCGTGGTGCTCTGCTGGCACAGGTCAGCTTTTTCTTTCTTCTTGGACAGTACGTCGTCCATTCGTTTCCCCTCGGCCCCTTTCCCTCTTTCTTTTGATATCTAACCATCTAGGCCTGCCTCTCTGACGAGGCGTATGTAATGCCCGAGTAATTCTTGAGTGACATCTAACGCCATTAATACCAGATTCCTCACTTCGTGTGTGCTAAGAGCTGCTCAGGATCTATCAGGCAACCTACAATTCCGTGTCCCAATAATATTGCAATATATTGCGCCGGGGATATTGGTGACGACAGCTTGGTTCTTACCAGAGCCACCATCTTGGCTCGTGGAGCATGGGAAAACCGAGGCTGCTAGGACATCCTTAGTGCGCCTCTATGGCTCCAGAGTAGACATTGACGATCGATTGTCGGATGTTGAAACGTCGGCAGCTATGAATCGAAGTACTTCTCGAAAAGTCAAGTATCATACTTGTTTCAAAGATGCTAACCTGGTATGTAGCCTCTCTATGAATGTAATGGTCTAGCTTAACAGAGTGAAATCAAGAGGCGTACGATAATTGCTATTGGGGTGATCTTCTCTCAACAACTTGCTGGGATTTTTTTTATTCTCTCGTATGTAAGTCAACAAGACTCGACCTAGAACTCGACCTAGAAGTCTGTATTCACAATTATATAATGCTAATTGTGCTCGTGAGTTCTTCAGAGCACCTACTTCTTCATTCTCTCGGGAGTCAAGGAATCCCAGGCTTTTACAATCACCTCAATCATGTTTGCGCTACAACTATTGGCAAATATTGTATCATGGTTCTTAATTGAAAAAGTGGGCCGCAGAGCCATGCTGTTGAGTGGACTGACAATCATCGCAATATCATATCTGATCATCGGTGGTATTGGAACAAACAATTCCTACACCTCCGGAATCCGGCCCAGGGTGGTGGTCTCATTCATGATCATACTCACAATCGCAGGCCAGCTCTCTATCAACACAGTGTAAGCACCATTTTCCAGTGAAGCCCCCCCAAAAATCGTTGGAGATTAACGCGATGTTATTTTTCTAGGGGATGGGTTGTCGCTAGTGAAGTGAGCAGCCTCGAATTGCGGGCTTCTACCCAGTCACTTGCCATACTAGTGAACTCCACCATTGGGTTCGCGATAAGCTTCGCAACACCATATATTCTCGTGAGTAACCTTTCATACCTATATATTAGAACTTCCTGCCTCCTAATTCCACTAAAAGAATCCCGATCAAGGGAACTTAGGGCCCAAGATTGGATTCGTCTTTGCTGGCATGACTTCTATCGCCCTCATTTTTAGCTTTTTTATGGTTCCGGAAATGAAAGGCAAGAGTTTTCAAGATCTCGACTACATGTTCCAGAAACGAATTCCAACCTGGAAGTTCAAAGGTTAGTTTCCAAGCAAATTAGGTATGATATTTGGTACTTTTTCCGCTGACGATCATGGCAATTCCACTGCCAGGTTTTGTTGTACCTACGACGATTGTTCAACAAGCAAACGAGGTAGAGCTCAAGGATGACAATGTAAACGTGGTGTCTGAAGTTATAGGGGTTAGCAGTTCTAGACTAGCAAAGGTGATAGATTGAGAACAATGGGCTTTTGGGCTGCGAAGGCGAAAGCGAGGATTGGTCTGTGAACGAAGCTATCAAATTGGTCCCTCAGAGCTATGCAGGCGCCGATGATTAATGGGGCTATCCTTCCATTTACATTGTGTATGTGAAATAAAATCCTATTATCAGGCATGTGCACAAGGTGTTGCTCATATCTACGGGGGAAAACAGACGATGGATTTCAGAATCATAATTATTATCACAATGCCACTCCATATACAGTGCCATTCAGAAAGTATCCGGAATGCATAAAGAGGACCGGGCCGAAAACAGGTCCAGCGTGGCTATTCTGCTTATGGTTGCACAGACTGCCCAACTAGGCTCCTCTACGCCTGGGCACGCGACCGAGCTCGAGCCCTAAAACCGAGCCTGCCTTGAAAAATGGCGAGCCGGCTCGTGCCCAGGCCTAGACTCCTCAGACTGTCACCATATGCAGAATGGTCTGCATGTAGCCGGCACACTCTTTAATGCATCCCGGATACTTTCTGAATGTACATATGCACATTCGCACAACGTGACATAAAACAGCTCGGGTGGTACATAGCCACTACAACCATCAGCAATACCCCACCAACACCATTGCCACTTCCTAAAGTCCTCGGACCAACCCCCTACCACCTCCACTCCATGATGCGCCCACCAAGTGCAACCGAGATAAATGCAGAATTAGCTACAGGAAACCTCTAGAATTGCATCCTCTATAATTACATAGTATCCCTACATGCATGCATGGAGAGCTATTTGCTGTCCCAAAGCTAGTGCTGTATGTGCTAACAACTAGACATGCATACACAAATCTACGGGTTCTTGCCTCATTCGGAGCGGTCTTGCCAACCAGACTAGATTCTTGGCTAGCAACACGAGGTCCTTTAGGCCGGCTATCTTTGTTTAGCCCTGTTACCGTAGCCTATTCGGGCTGGGATCCCTACTAGCGCCACTCTATATACAGCTAGGTGACAAAAAAACCTGAACGGTCTTATGCAAGCGCATTTGATTCAGGGAAAACTGAACTCCACGGGTCTATAGATCTAGTACTTGGTATACCAGCCCTCTGCCTTAATGACAGCCGCTACATGGCGAGGCATTGAGCTGTAGAGACTCTCCAATAGTGACTCTGGAATGTCCTTCTAGGAGCTTTGGTCGCTTTCTTACTATCCACTTCCGAATGCGTAATGTTACTAATATAGATGGAGTAAGAGGAGATATCCAGGAGGGGTACTCGTGGCTGGAGTTGGTCGGGTGTTGGTGTAGGTGAGACAAGGAGGCAGCAGAATGATAGGAAGAAGATAAAGAACCCCGTTGGTTGAGAAACCAACATTGTGAGAAGTAAGAGGTTGAGGTGAGGGTAATTTCAACAATGTTGTGAGGCTGATCTAGAGATAAATGGATTCGAAGCGTATACGAACTGGAAGCTGCAATTTCCTTCTGAAGAAAGATGGCTTGAAGGAGCTGTTAAATACTTTGCGTAGTTGCCTAGTTTAGTTGTAGACCGTGCCCCACTCATACTCTGATATCGTCCCCTCAGCTCAGTCTGAATCCCTCTTGAACATTGTAGGCCAATGAACCAGGATAAACCCAAGTAAAGCGGATGCCTAAACTAATTATAACACCTCAATGAGAAACTAATACATCTCTCGGCCACTAGACTCTATCATAGTGATTCTCGTCATGTAGTGCAACCCTAGCCCCAGTATGAACAAATCAACAATCATCCAAATACAGCATGCCTGGTCATACAACTTAGAAACGGCAGTGGTATCCATCTTCTCGATGAAAAACCAGGCGTAGCACAAGGCTTGCTTTATCCAACTATAATGCGCAATTCGGGAACGATACCCGTCCGGGGCAATCTCCGTATATGTATGTAATTCGATACACGAGATCGATAAACTAATAGGCATCACTTTGGAAATACACGCGGCACCAACCAGAACATATATAGTTGTAAGCCAAATCAAATGCGCTACTTGGTGGGAGAAGGCAACGAGTGAGGGGGCTCGCTGGCTGGTTAACAAAGACAGGATATGGAATTTGTGGTGTGTTAGCTTTCGTCATCGATATATATCAAAATTCGAGAGCCGGTTTACACCAATGAGAAAAGGCATGAACCCTTAGAGGCGAGAGTAGGATAAGACGTAAGCTATTTTTCGCTGCGCGCCGCCGGTAATCCGGATTTTTTTGTATATAAAAAAAACCTATTACTCGTGTGCAACCAATGAGGGGCTGTTCTGACCCATTCAGCAATACGGCCCAGTCATGGTTGTAGATTTATTACGCTACGATAACTTTGTGGTATGCTACACAGTCCTATCCGCAGCGGATTACATAACCCGTAATCAGAGTAAATCACTTAACTCCAACAAAGGAAATACATAACTTGGCGGGGCGGCTGTAACTCGAACTAGGGCTTTCCTCCTTTCCTCGGAGAATGCGGTCCAGGGTTCGTGGATGGATATTATTTAACTCTGGAATTTGCATCAGAGTCATCTCTGCAATAGAACGATCCCTTCAATTATGTCAAGAATTTCTTTTTCAACATCTTCCGAAATTTTGTTTAGGCGTCCTGTTGGCTTCTCATTCTCGTGAGTCCCATGCTCGATATAGCGCTTGATGAAGCCGTGTATGGCGCCTTTTGACCGACACATTTAGTCTGCAATTCATTAGTAGCTCCATCCTTGTTCATAGGCAAAAACAATTTTTCCTTTCTCAAAGTCAGAGAGCTGTTTTTGCTTGCTTGGTGCTTGTGGAGGAGGGGTATCTAGGGGAGAAACAACTGTAGCAGAGGCATCTGCAGAGGGTTCCGGGGACGGTTGGGCCATATCAGGGTGAGTTAACACAAACAAAGTGGTAGAGGATATAGATATTCATAATGGACGTCCAGGAGATCATAAGTAATAGAACATACCCACCGCAATGCTGTGACCGCGTGGTAAGACATTCACCTAAGACGTGATAGGCGCCATTTGATGCATTGAATCTGAATCAAGCGCGCTGCATGCGCAGGCCTTTTATGCAGCGTTCAGTTTTTTTGGCCACCTAGCTGTACGCATCACCTGTCCACGTGCATAGGATTCTCCGGTCCCGTGCTTATGCAATTAGCCAGGTTTGCCTTTAACAATATAGCAACAAATTACAAGCACGGAGATGAGGAACAAAAGTCTTTTCCCCTTCGCATTTGAGAAAACGGGTTTGGCGCGCATAAAGTTGGCTTATGCACAGCTTATGTACCACCGCCAGCTGGCATTCCTCGAATCAGTGCAGGGTTAACGTGGTAAGTAATGATAGTGCTATTGATATCAGATATGTGGGTATGTATTGTACTTTGCTGTTACTCATACGGTGCCCTCAATAGCTTATTTGAGTGTGGAATGCCCTACCAACAATATCGCATATGAGGCATGCCACCTGCAACGCATATGCCAAGTATATGCCTGCATGTCTACTCTGTAATCTGTATATACAAAGTATACACCTGCATATGCGCGCCAAGCATTTCTTCCAAAATAGGAAGGGGTAAAGACTCTTGTTCCGCACCTCCGTAGGATATTGCTGAAGGAGCACAGACGAAGGAAAGAGGTATCCTCACATGTGACGTGAGTTGAGAATGGGAAGAAACCCACGACGAAACAAACCCATAGAAAAATGTAAAATGAAAAACATAAAAAAATTGCAAAACCATTTCCCTACCCAGGCAGGATCCGCCCGAACCCTTAATATCGCAAAGGGCAGAGATCCCAATGTGAGACGTGAATTACAAAAGCAACAATAGAGTACTGATTTTGTAAAAAACAAAAGGGAAAGCAACATGTTGATAGCTCACTTTTGATTAGGTGTCGGTGGTAGAAGGGCGAATATATCCTTAGTTAAGTATACATTACCCCAGTAAGATGTCAGTTGGGGAATCTGCCGCAAATAATTAGGGACTTTCACCACCTGCCCCGATTGTCAAGCATCAATCGGGGATTCTGCCCCCCAAAAAATATCCCGCTTAGAACCTGGAGCCCTTGATTCTCAGGAGGTAGCTTACCCCCACTTTCAAGGTGTGCTTTTAACGGAGGTCCATGCCACTGATGTTCCATGGCCCTTACCACGATGCGTCCCAGGATTTAATTTTTCAAAATCCAAGGCAATATACCTGATATTCTAGGCTATTAGACTCAGAATGTAATAATCTCACATAACAGCCAATGTACATATCAGTTGTAAGATTTCGAGGCTATGAGTAGGAGAAATCGTCGTAGAGAGAAGTAAAACTCGAGTGTATTCAGCGGAGCTATCTAGTGATCGCTATAATTTAGGTTTGTGTGCTATGGTTCTAGTGCTCATTCCTTCCTTTCGCCAGCGACTTCCCGGTACTTTTATCCTTCTCGACCTTATCCCAATTGCCTCTATTAGGAACCCGCACTGCTATCCCGTGATCCCATCCCTTGGCCACACGTCAGAGGATTCCAAAATCAGTGAGTTATATCGGAGCACGCTGTCCAATGCGGTGCAGTGGCGGAGGAGAAGATTGTGTATTAACTTTATTCACTGTATCCACGCTTCACGGGATTGGTCTGGCTAAGGATCACTATCTATTGGTAGAGGGATGGGAGGTGCAACGAGACTTGTAATTTTAATTTCCTAATGCGAGAAGTCCATTCACTCTACGGCCTCTTCTAAACAATCTCCACTCTACAAGCTCCACAGCACAGACACTGATCTACAAACCTCGCTTTACAACCTACACTCTACAATCTCTGCTCTAATCACTGTTCTATATCTCTACTCTACAACCTCTACTCTACGATCTTTACTCGACGCTTTCTGAACATGGAACAAGTGAAACACTCCTCAGTCACTCTACTGTTCCCTCAACCCCCGCCTCCGAGGTATCTACAACCACCATACAGACATCTGCAGCGCCACCTCTGCTCCGAGGTATCCTCAACTAGCTTTAGGCTTTGGCACGATCCGGCTAGTAATTTTTCAAGGAGCCTTGAGCTTTTCCCCGGTCGGGCTCGTGCCGGCTCGGGCGCATGTCCAGAGACACCTCCAGTTCCACCCCTCCACAGCATTCCCAACGCCCTTCCTGGCAGCACCCTCAGTAGCGATTTGATACAGATATAGATCCTCAGTTAGGCCGTTATGGGCTTGACTTCACGGTTCATATTGGAAGGGGTGGTATTCAGTTTGCATCTCTAATACCTTAACCTTCCCATCTTGGTTTCGTTCTTCTTCATCTGCTGTAGCTTTACCTCTTCTATCGAGCTCCAATTTCCTATTCTTTCTTCCCTAACTCGCACATATGTATGATGTATCATGTGAAGTAATTCAAGGCTTTAAACCATCACATTCTAGTAATAATACCTTACATTTGGTGTTAAATTCCTTAAGATCTGCAAGGCAATAGCCCTAACATTTCAGTGCTTAGATTAGATCACCGAATACTATGGTAAGTAGTCTGTAAATGCGTCGGATATTACCCAGGCATCTCTGGGGATCTCACTCTAGATACTAAGGGAACTGGGCCAGGGACATAGATCTAGTGGCCCATAAAGTGATTATTTTCAGGGGATAAAGCAATGGATTCCCCGTTATTAGTCATAAGCGGTTAAGGGTTATATTGACCAACCTGAACATAGCTTATTGCCCATGATTTCTGAGGCATGGGTAAACCAGGCAATATAGGGTTTTTGACCTTGAAGAATTCACGACTACTGGGTTACTACTTGTACAATATCACTACCGACGATCAGAACCTTATTCGACTGGGGAGTGGGATAGAGAGCAGGGCAGTTGCGGAATTGCAGCGTCGTTCCGGAATTTTGGAGCAAACCGAATTTATCATTTTTAGATACAGGAATAGCTCGTTCAATCCTGCCATTATAAATATAGAATACATTGATTAAGTTCATTATCTCATTGCAATTGATTCGATGATATTTACTATCGACCGCAGCATCTTCCCTTCATGTAAGGTATCATGGGTATCTGCAATATCGTCAATTGAATACATCACGCTCTACAACTACCCGGTTCCCATTATTGCCCTCGCCAGTAACAAAATACCTCAAGTGCATTGCGCAGTTCATATTCATTTAATGCCTTCCATTGCCCACAAACCACCTATCGGAATCTTCAATGATTGATCTCGGAGGTATGCTTGAATATCCGGTATCTAGGCCCTATTAACCACAGCATGCTTGTATTAAATTTTAGGGCATTGCCTTCACAGGTCAACCGAGATTTGCTGCAAATACTCTTCAAATTTGGTTGCTGCAGTAGCGCTAGAAGTGGATGCGCTTGCAGATGAAGTGGATGAAACTGGTGTCGCGTGAGAATTGTGACCATGATGTTAACAAAGTGCGAAAATCTTTAATTCCGTAGGTAGTCATTCCGCAATAGCTGGAATTCCGGAGGACACCCCAGCATGTACAGCGCATGTGAAAAAGTTACTAACCCCCAAATTCTTTTTCTTTTTTTGTCTCAATTCAACCTGTTAGCGTAAATGATGTACAACACCTCAATATCTTTTTTCTTTTTTTGTCTCAGGCCAGCGCCTAGCGTGAATGATGTACAAGGCATAAGATTGCATAAACCTTCCAAAATGAAGCTACCAAATTGCGGAGGAGGGCTTCACATTAGGGGGATTATATTGGAACCTTTTTGAGAGCTATTAAGCCTGTACTAGGAAAATTGCTAGCGCTGTGAAATGGCAGAGATATTGACATTGGCAGCTACATCAGCTACGCTACATCTGGTAATGTAACAAGCACATCATCTCATGATGCTGTAGAAGTCTGAGAGCTCATCTGATAAACTGTGTAATACCCACGATAATATTCATATTTGGAAAATTCAAATACCGGCTCACTATCTCCTCTCATACCCTTTATTTTTATCTCTTTTCCTACCGGCCTCATCCTATATCTTTATCTTTTTTCATACTGAGCTCTGGCCTCTATTCTGGTCTTGTTTGTATTGAATGCTCATGTTGTTGTGAGAAGGAAGCTCAAAGTTAGGCGGAATCTGGATCCACTCATTTCCTTATATGTATATGATTAGGACAGTTTAAACATACATTCTGGAATAAACTCACCTTCCTCGTTACTGTCTTGTTGTGCAGTGCTGCGTGCGATATTGAAATGTTGAGCTATTGGGGGCATGGAGCCAATCAGACCGACCTTGAGCTCACCCCTGTGCATGAGACTGACCCCCTGTCATTAGTAATCTCTTTTGCCGTACCCGTGTAAACTTCCCCCACCACTGTATGTACATTAAACCTTGGTTGAATTACTTGTGGTAATGATATTATGTAACTATAAACAGTCAACGCCGGTTGGCCAACTCTGAGGCAGCTGACCCAATGTCTCTTATTTCTGTAAGCCACTACAGTAACCGATGCATAGATATTACTGTAAACCTATTTTGGGGGGGTGCGATCCATAAGTCGTAATCAATGTATATGTACAGGCATATCTGGCCAACTGTTTCAGCATTTCAATATGGGTCGATCCTCATTGTTTAATGGTCGAAGGTTTTCAATCCCACGGTGGTAGGGGTATACCACAGCGATATCACATCATCTATACCATACAAAGGGCATAGCGAATGCAATACCAAATACGCGAATATCTAGAATAGGGCTTATTTTGTAGCAGGTTAAGAATCTGCTGAATTGAATGTAACCACCGCAAACAAATATGGCAGCCCTGCAGAGTCTATTACCTGCACCAGAAGAAGGACAGGTCAGTTTAAGTATTGAATGCAGGGAGGATTGGTTGGTAGAGAGAAATTCTACTTTACAGTGGGGGCCAAAGAGAGATGTCGAGTCATATATTCCGTGAATGAAAAGACAATACATGCGGCTGGCGGCTTAGAGCCAACAAACAGCTTGATAATAGCATCGAAATCAGTGTCGTCAGCATACCTTTGATGCGCCATTGACCTCTCGCTCAACTTCCACCTACCTACACTAGCACTATCCCACGAGACCTGTTACGCATGCAGCACAACCTGAGGAGATTATCGATTGGGCTTCTTTTCATTTCGATGGAACAACCAGCAACCACCTCTACCCTATGATGACCTACAATCACACCACCAGCTTTCAGAATATTCCCAGGCTGATATCTGCTCTCAAGGCCACAAACCCTACCACATACACTCATTTACACAAGATCCAGAGACCGGCCAGTTCCGGAGGATTTTATATATGTCCAACAGAGTCGAACACTTCTTTTCGCTCATGTGTGTACCATACGAGTATCAACAACAATAGAGTTGAATGGGTATTGGATCGAAGCTGGCCAACATTGAGTTCAGATTGATAGTCCTACTGACGATCGCATTTCACAAAACACTCGCTATGGCACACGCTATCATTATGTTAACCTTTGGACAACCTGCTATGAAGATCAAAAGAATAATATCCTATTTTACGCATGCTTTTGCTCTTATATTGCATCTAAACTACCCACTCCCTCTTGTGCTTCTCCCGCAATTCTGTTCAGTCCAAACCTGGCGAGATACACATTCCTTCAATATCCATCTTATTTGTAGTTAGTCCTCATGTCGCCCCATGATTCTGAACCCAATTCAGAAGGAGAACTCCCATACAATACCACTCGCACTCGTATACCTCGAGGGCGACCTAGGAAGGAGTGACCCACTAGTGCGCCCAAGAGCACCTTTGTTCTACATGTGGTCAGCTTGGACATTGCTTATTTAATTTTTTATTTATTTTACATATTCAGTACTCATATGCGATCCCCGTGTGGAGGAAACCCGGGAGTCAGCCTGGACTTAACTCACGCACATGTCGGACCCCTCATGATTGAGCCCATTTGTACCGGTATCTCTATTTATTATACTCATCTTCCTCCTCTTATATGTATAGCTATCCAGTACTTCCCTTCGGCCGCGCAGTCGCTGTGATGCAGGGGTACATAGTGAGCTTGGAATTCATTGTAGTTCACGAGTGGGATAATGTCAGTCCAATACGTCATACGTAGTTAATAAAGCGTGGCGATCAAGATGAGGCGTTCACAGAACCAAACAATATAGACGTTGGTCGTCTGTACCGTGCCGACCTTGTCGGGGTATATGATCAATGTTCAATGCTGTCTATTTCGTTTTGCTCGTAGTAAGAGCATCTGGCTGTTAAGTCTTCGCTTATTAATACATAGAGTTTGTTATCACGAAGTTGTGTCCAAGCAATGATATTGCGGAACTGGAAGAGGAGATTGAGTGTATTCGTGTTACCCATCCTGATATTCCCCGAGCCAGCCTTCCTGGGTTTATTGATTCTGTAGATGAAGTGGTGGAGAATTCTGCGGAGGAAGAGGAGCAATGCATGTTAGATACCTACGGGCCTGCCCTCTCCATGAGTCTGATTCTGATGCGTGAAATCCAAGATGTACCTATTGTTCCTTATAGGGTTGCACGTGAAGGGGTTGAAGTTCTCCGACTCTTTCGAATTCAAAACTCCCATCTCAATTCACAGAAAGGCGAGCATCCAGAAGGGAGGGTCTGTTGTACCGAAAGAGGGAAATTGCGGGTCTACAAGGCTTTTTATTATTTATCGAAGTCTAGCGGTAATAACCGCCGGCCAGCTTAAGGCTCTGAGCGGGGAGTCTACAAGGTATAGGGCTCATTGGACGCAGCAACAGCCATGGCGAGATTCCTCCTCCCCCTGCTCGGTCATTTCTTAGTTTTTGTGTACATATGTAGCTTGTTATAAGAAACCTCGCGTTGCTTCTTATGACGAGACATCACCGTATTTTGGACAAGAAAGTCGAAAGCGATTGAAACATGTAGTGAGGTATTCTTCAAAGGCATTGCAAGCAGCTTGAGGAGGTGTAGAAGCCGGCATATTGGTAGACGCAGAGCTAGCCATAATGATAAGGTAGAGTAACTTGTATCGAATTAAGGAAGGATGCGGAACCGCAGACTGGGTGTCATGCGGGCAGCAACTTGGCGATGTGGGAGCCCGCAGGGGGCCCTGAAAACCGGGAAATCAGATACCTTGTCGGTTATTGAGACATATCTACCTAGGACTAATACCAATTCTATGAAGATCTGTTGCTTAGACAGGGTTTTCCGCAGCTTCTGTACTCCGTAGTCACCATATATTCAGCCTCTCCATCAGAATCAAACGTACCAGTTGAGTCGTCCATCTGCCATGGCCTAGCTGTTATATCTGGCAAACCACATACAAAAGGCTCAGAATCTTGAGTCACATCAGGAGATATTGAGATGCCTGCCTGCTTAAAAGACTTAATGACACTGTCTTTTTTCTGTTTATGTAACCAAAGCCATCAGGCTTTGTAGATGTCACAGTCGGCATTTTTACTATCTGATCCATACCTAGCTAGGTAAGTTTTCCTCTATCTACCTACCGTGTTGCCAGCTTGCCTTGTTCAGATGCTGTCTGGTTGCATCGTGGCTGCAGTTGTCTCAAAGACCGACAAGGTGTCTTATTTCCCGGGTAAATTTTCCGTGCGGAGATCCCCGGTAGTGCATTGGGACCCTGGAAAGTGCAACCAAAGGTTTTCCAAAACCTTGGCTACTGGTACGTCCTTCCATCTTCTAGATATACACCTCTAGTTATATTGAAACTCCGCACGTGTATGAGAACGAAGAATTGGTCATTATCGCATGAAGTGATGATTTGGGGATGTTAAGAATAGACACCTACACTGCATTCCGTACTCCGTTCCAACATCCACAGGACGGATTCTACAGTCAATGTACATACACCTATACATTTACGGAGCTTCTTAATACAAGCAAGTCGTCTACTACTATCATCTAGTGAAATCGGCTCTATATACTGTGCTCTACTACCTGCACTGCCTATTGCACCATCCCGCTGCCTATCAAGTATCCCATATACTTTGTTAGTAGGATATACTTCGAACAAACTATTTGGAAGCAGTGATCGGCGTTGAATTTCTAGTCAAAATAGCGTATGGCGCCAAGTCGCCAGTTAAGAACGATGGGGTGGCAGATTAACTTGCAAACCCTTGAGCTTCCGGGTGGCTCCTCATACGCTCTGTAAGGATGTGCACACGGGTCCTTGAATTAGAGTGCTTGGGTTGGGCTGTAGGGGGTGCGGCTATTTCCGTTTTTCCTGTTTATGCGCTTCAGATATACCCAGCAAGCCTCAATTATATTGAGATCTGGTGAGTTGCCTGGCCAGTAACTGACGGCGATGTTGCCATGCATGAAATGGCGCTTTGTATTCCACCGGCATGCTTAAGAGTATCTGCGAAAAGGCGGGGGCTTCTGCAACAGAATTGCAGTTGAGATATCGATACCAGTCAATGCAAGTTCGGACAAATATCCCATTGTCTGCATTGAACCTCTACCGAGGCTTGGCGCCAGGCTTGTTACTCCGAACTGCATCTGATATTCTCGGTGGCAGCTCTCTTCTCCTTAGCCGCTCAGGGCCCCTTGAAGCCATTGATGAAATGGCCCCAGAAAATGAACCCTGAATACTCGCTCCATCTCTTCCTGATGCAGGATCTAACCCACCGCTCATTGGGGCGCCGCCATACCCGATAATAACCCTACCAGCGGCCTAGCATTATAAAAGGTTCATCAGTCCATATCAGAGACTTCCAACCTTCAACCGTCCAATGTTGATTCTGTTTGGCAAAGAGGTAACTACCTGGCTATCTTCATATCGTTGGTGAAAGCGGGTTTTTGTTGGGGCTTTGTTTTGCGGAATTTTGGGGGGTGAAGCATTCGGACTATGCTCTGAGATGAGATACCAAACTACAAGCCAAGCTGGACAAGTGTCTTCTCCCGACAATATCGATCCTTGGTGACTGCATCCACAGCAGGCTGCTCCATTGCGGGGGTGATCTTTTTTTCTTCTCTCAGAGAGATTGTTATCCTTGACTGTTGGAATAGAATAATCATGCAGCCGGTGATGGGGAATTTGGCCGGTACCAAGGATAAATGTATCGGAGGAATATCGTGGAAAATATCATGCTGCATATCACGGGTTACTGTTTTCTCCTATATATGAGGGGAAATACCCCCCCTTAGCTAGACATCATTATTATCATCATAGAACATATCATCTCTTCAATCAGCCAACGGGCTTGACATTCATAGTGAAGAGCACTCATTCTAGCATTGATGTTCTCTATTTTGTCAATAAGGTGCCAGGATCCCACCCCTTCTATATAAAGATTCTGGACGTGTCTTGGAGCTATTCCAGTCTGCTGCTGGAGGAGCCTCTCCCATAGATTGCCTGAGCCCGAGACATAATATCGAGCATCCTAATTGAGGGGTGTTTGATTTGCGGGTTGGAGGGGGGATGCTCCATCGGCAGGTTCGGGGAGTGATCCAGTGGCAAGTTCGGTGGGTGCTCAATTGGAGGGAGGGTTGATATCTAGCAAAATATAGAGGTCATTGGGATGGCGGGGATTGGCAATAAATATACTGTGTAAATGAGGATGTTGGGGGGTAGTTGAAGGGTTGAAGGTCGGGGAAAGGGTTGATATATGGATGGCTTGAGTAAGGGCTGGCCAATTGAGACTGTAGTTATCAAAAAGTACCACTAGGTAATATGTACAGTACTTACTGTACCTATCCCATGCGCCAAGATCCTAGCTCCGACACTTTGGGCCCTGATCGCTGTACCCGAGCAGTTGTGTAACCAGGCTCCGGATACGCTAGGGACAGCTGACAGTTCGACAGGCGGCACGACGCGAGCTCCGCTGAGACACTGAAGCTGCTAACTGTAAATGCATGGGATCTGCCAACACTTAACGCGTGAAATTAGGACTTGTGAATACATGCGGAACAGTAGGAAATGTTATATGTAAAGCAAAGAAATAAGATACGGGCCTTACAACCAGTGCCTTGATATAACCAGACTACCTTGATATATCGAAAGCTACATATGCACATGCTGTAGATTGCATGTACGTGCCTTCAACTCTCTAAATATTTGCATGCCTTGAATACCCAATTGAATAAAGTCCATCTAAAGCTTTGCGCATGATTGAACAATGCGTACACGGCACAAGTTGTATATATCTCAGTTCGCGTTCAACCGTTAAGTGTTGGTAGATCCTATGCATTTACAGCAGTTTCATGCACGTTGGGTCGGTGTCTCACCGGGCCAAGGGATAGAAGCAAAGCCCATCTTCACGAAAGCAGGTGTTACGCGATTGTGGTTATATTATCCCTCCATTGCTGGCAATGCCCAACTCCATCCATCCCGCCGCCTTGTAATGGCCTATTACCACACGTTCTCCATTTCCTCTCCTTGCCCCCATACCTTGACTCGACCCCCAGGTCCACTCAACGTATGCCCACACGCAAATTTTGTTGTTGCACTTCCACCACCCCCGCTGTTCGCGTCGCACCCGCCGATACACCGGTAGTAAATGAACTCACGCCAAACCTCAGCGCAGAATAATCCTATTGCCTCTTCCTCCACAGTCACCAACATCATTCCTGCAAGCATCACTCCCGAGGTACACATGGCGGCACAAATAATCTCCAACATTTATGTTCTGGTGGTTTCCACTCGTATCGCCACCGTCGTCCGCGATAGCTGAGGAAGACGATGCCACTCCCGCCATTTCCCCCGCTCTCCGCGTCAGGCTTCAACCCCACCAGTATCGGGTCTTCATTATTTCACTTCCTCGCCTCCCTCAAGCAGCCAACACCCTAGCCGTTTCCTTTCCATTTCCAACTCGCCCTCCTCAGGCCCCAAGGATTCCTTCGGCGATCCATACCTTCTCCCACCAGGTCTATTCCACAAGCTGACGACATCCGCCTACTCCTCTCCGCTCGCCATTCCCTATCCATCACAACAGTTTTTGCACTGGTGAACAAGAAACCCCCGTTTGCTGCAGGACCTTATCCATCAATCAGAGTAGAAGTCACAGTCACCAACACCGTCATGCCACAAAAAGTCCCCACCGCTATTGTTCCGGTGATTTCCACTTATGTATCGGCACCACCGTCCGCGATAGGTGACGATACCACCGCCGTCATTTCTCCCGCTCTCCACTCAACCTCGAACCCCCCGCCCTTCCGCATCAGGTCTCCATCAACTCCCTTCCTCGCCTCCACCAAGCACCGAGCCCCCTAGCCGTGTCATTTCAGATTTGCAGGATTCCCTCCTCGTCCCATACGTTCCGCTCCTAACAATTCCCTCTGCAATCCACCTTCTCCCCGTGGCACCTCCTGACGGCGTTTACCCACTACTCCCCTCCCCCCATTCGTTGTCCACCACAACAGTTTTTAGCCTAGCGCACAAGAAACTCCGGTTTGCTGCAGGAGTTTAACTCAGCGAGAGTACAACTCACCGAAGGGGTTATTTATTATCGGTTAGATGCCTACGCATATTATCTATGAGGCCGTCTCCATGCATGCCACTTGTGCCATCCATGAAGAAATCCGGAAGCTCATGTCTAACAGCATACATATTTCCGCTAGGACAAACACTGGTGCGAATCCAAATACTACTCATTTATTTCTCCCTCCCAGCTTTACTTGATCAGGAAGCTAACTTGACTTGCAGGAGACATGACCCCATTCATCTCCTATCGAGGCGTATCCTGAACGTATTCTGCAAAGGTCCGTAGTGTAAATGGGGAGGCTCAGATAGATAAGAGGAAGGGAGGATAGCGGAGTGGGCTAACACACTTTGGCAAGGAATCGTACACAAAGGTCAACAAAGAAAGTGCCACTACCGACTACCCGGATATTTCACTGATCTACCCCAAACCCCACCCTCAAATAATACCAATAAAGATGTCAATATAACTGATCTATCAGCGGCAAACTCTAGAAACATACATACCAAAGTAAAGGCAACTCATCTTCCACCTCCAGCTCATGTGCATTTCGGTACTACCTTACTCCACAACAAAGCCTACACCCTTCCCACACCGCCTACTATAGCCGCACCCTGACCATCACCATCTCAGACCATTACAGCTCTGCACCACCACCCGTCCCTTATACCCCTTACCTCTGGCCCAACGCATACCAGATGATAACCTATACCTGGAAGAGCTAGCGGAACGGATTATTGCCGAGGATGTTTTTGCCTGACGGAGAGTAAGGTAGGTGGCACCGAGGTTTGTTAGGGCTGTAGATGGCGAGCAGTTAGAGTATTTGAAGAAGGGGCAAGGAGTGGGACAGGATAGGGGGAAAGAGGGGGAGAAGAGGAGAATCAGAGGGGATAGAGCGACATGTG
>Ga0307511_10002432_pt1 | contig 19467 bp, 18 predicted proteins | sample 13_EM_MG_FD_200266 | JGI IMG/M metagenome (GOLD analysis project Ga0307511, IMG submission 200266) | Populus trichocarpa ectomycorrhiza microbial communities from riparian zone in the Pacific Northwest, United States - 13_EM | ecosystem: Host-associated > Plants > Roots > Unclassified | place... | reverse complement strand
CGAGGGAAGTTTGGAAAATGCAAGTTCGTGGAACTCTCCAGGCCCACCGTAGACGACCAAGTGGGTTTGGCCACGCGGGAAATTTTTTCTGTTTGAAATGAAAGATATATAAGAATCTCTGTGCTGATGGATATGGGCGTTTGAACTTACGCTGTAAAAATCTCTGCCGAAGAGTAGAGCAAATTATATTCACCCACACTGAAATCTGTAACATGTATCTTAGAGTCCCGCCCATTGAGACTCAACACCTTGCCTTCCGCCTGGGGGATTTCCAAAACCCCAGCACTGGTTGGGATATTTGTCAGCCTGTACGTTGTGTTTGACAAGGAGTTATAGGTAGTGTGTCTCAAAACCCAGAACTTTGTCGCTGATTCCCGATCAAACAATGGGGTAACAGTCAAATCTACTATGGTGGTGTATGTCGTTGACGCGGCTTGGGGTATGGAAGTCATATACGCAGGGGAAGATGTGATAAAAACTGCTTCCAGCTTTGCTTCACTGTATTTCTCTCGGTCGATACGGCGGTCTTCTCGAATTACAGAACCGTAGTCATAGGATGTATATCCACCAGGATGTCCAAGGTTGCCCCAATTAGTCCTACATTAATAGGGTATTAGTCCTATTGCCAGATAGGTATAGAACTGAAGCACTCGAGATGAAACTGACCCTCCATAAGTCTATACAATTGATTTAGTATATTGACATTAAACTGGGTCTATTCAAAAGACGCGAGCCAACTTACCATGTAGAGATTAAAGATGGTTACTCCAGAAGCAAACATATTCTTATAGAATACCCGCTCAAACTCGTGGTTAATCAAGACGGAACATTGGTCAAATCCCAAACCTCCCCAAGGATCAAAAGACCCTCCTTGAAACTCCACCACGGAGTAAGGTGTTGAGGGACTCTGCTTCAGATGGCTAGCACGGAAGGTAGTCGGAAGATTTCCTAGACAATTAAAGTTGATTTATCATATATTTGCAGGTCAAGATGTGGAAATCTACCATCCGGCCAAATATATGGATGGGCACAATCAAAACCCAACGGATAATTATCGTGTCCATAGATATCGATCTCCCCCTTACCAGTTCCTGGTGCATTGTGCCCCTTTGGTCTGGAATCATTACTTATATATGGAACGACAATCCCTGCTGCTCGGAATGCATCTTCGATTTCCTGCATATAATCTCCGTCTGGGAACTCTGGAATCGCTGAATTTCCTTCCGAATATCTAGTGGACTTGTAAGCTTGCTACTACCGCAATGAGATTGTATCTTACGGACGAGGAACGCTTCTTACTCGTTCTCAGGCTGTAATAAAATGACAGGTCCTCCATTCGTAATCTGAACTGGGGCAATGATCTCTCCAATCTGTTTCATATAATTTGCTGTCGAGTCCATGTAGTCTCTATCATGTGTCCGCAGCCGTCCTTTCACCCTCTGAAGCCATCCCGGAAAGCCACCTCCTGAGACTTCGGCATTGATATAAGGTCCAGGCCGGGCAATGAGGTAAATCCCAGCTTCCGTTGCTGCTTTAAAGAACGGCTCCCAGGCGAATACACCGTTTGCGCTGAAATTCCCAGATCTTCCCTCGTGAAGAGCCCAATGGACGTAGAACGATACACAGTTGTACCCCATCGCTTTAATCTTTTGCAAGACATCAAGCCACAGGCTTGGGCTGGGTAATCTGCATCCGTAGATTGGTTGATTATGGTTCTTTGCTACCGATTCCGGCTTTAGGTTAACATACCTGAAGGGGTGAAACTCCCCACTATAGAGCATAACCCTCTCTCCTTGAATGAATATTGTTTGATTATCCCATGTGACCTATTAGAACCATGATGTTAAACCATTTAACTTCGAATCTTTGGATTTGGTTGGATAAATGAGAAGGGAACAGGAAGTCACATCATATACATACAATATCCTGCAATGGAGTGCGTTCCTTCAGATATGGCTTGATCAATTGCGTTGGGCTCCCAGCAAGTCCACCTGGTAATACAATAGCGGAAGCAAAGGGTAACACGCTGAGCGCCGCAGCGAGCTTCGAGAGCAACATGGTTTTGTAAATTATTCTCCCCAGATCTACTGATACCGACGAGCATAGGCAGATGTGGACCCAATTGGCTCAAGCTGTTACTTAGGTGCATTTAAATACCCTCGAAAGATCTTTGTAAATACGCGCGTTCCATCCCCCCCCCGGCCGGATCCAATGTTTACACTAATTTAATCTATTGAACTATAAGATCTTGAGATTGATATTCATATTTTCGCTTACAAAAAGTAGAGACTTCACTTCGGTACATAAAAACCCCGTTGAAATCCATACATGCCTACCGAAAACGGTATTCGCAATAGCCGGGGATGGTGAATCGGCTCGGCAATAATTCCAAGACTGGCTTAGGCGGATGCATGGACGGGCCGTTGTCTCATCCTGGTGGTGATTTTCCGGGGTGAACATGGATGACTTCGGTTGTAACTCTCCCGGAATGTCATTCAATAATACCGGAGTAAACAACGTGGGAATGCGAACTTGTAATTTTAAAATGGCGATGTGGGGCTACACATGTACTTACTAAGTAAATATACCCCCATCACAGGAGATTTCCTTTTTACCCACACCAATAAATACATGCATGATCAAAGCCTTTGAACACAACGAGTGCATAAATGTATATGGGTACAAAGTGTCGTGATACTAAGGTCTGCATTCAGTTTAGGTAGTTGACAGGGCGGAGGTGGAGAATACTCTGTTTGAAGAGGAAGAAATTAATTTTAAGTTAGGTGACAAGTATCTTTGCTACAAGTAATATATGCTCTTTTCTGTCTCAGTCACCTCCCCGAAGTTAGTAGTAGCTCAAACATGAATCATGTGAGAGCCCATTGAGGAGGCTGATATGTAATTTATATAGATTCTGTGATAGCTACTGCTATTTCGTAGTTCCACCAGGGCAACATAAGTTACATGCAGGATTGAAAGGTAAGGACAAAGGGAATTACAGGATTTTAACGAGGATATCGATCGGATTATAGCGTGAAGACTTCGCTCAGCGTTAATTGGAAGGAATTAATGTCCCGAACACACGTGACACACTTGCCAAACTCAATTCACAACGACCTAAGCAGATATCCTGCCTACTTCAGTAGCCAATGAAGGATATGCAAACAAACACAGAGAATATGCACCTAGCAGCAAAGTGAAATGCAATATGCCCTACCTGAGTGCATGCCAGTTCTCCCAGCACGCTGTCGTGACCTTTAAGCTCTACAAAACAATGGAATACGGCCGGGTGCTAGGATCGGGGAAATCTTTTGCTAACTGGCTTTTTGACAGTGTGTCTAGCATGTCGGCCTTTACAGCCAAAATAGAATATAGCCTGCCCTTACACACCTTGAGTTCGTCAATGTCGAGACACCATTCAAGGAGTCCAATGCCTATCTTGCGGTATGATGGGCTACAGTTGGGCTCTGCTAGTGTAATTGGCAAGCAAAGGGCCGCGGGGATGCCAGTCCCATTATTAGGCAGCACGTCAAAAAGATGGTACTTGTCAGCAACAATTAAGAAGTACTCCCCTGGTGAGACTTCCCTCTTGGTATGTAGCCGCAGATGCAGAGGATTCTCAGGTCTATGGCTTCCCTGCCCCAAAAGTACTGGGTTCGTATGCAGATCAGCGGTAATGCCCTGTATATACCGGCTATCGGTGGATCCGCTTGAGTTCGAAGGCTCTGACTTGACTGTACATTTTATGCTAAAGGATGCGATATAGGGCCGCCTGCGCAAAGTAGTTGCAATTGATTCACTGGTCTGTGCAGTTGGAAGAGCTTGCCCGTCCGACGAATGAGGTTCAAGTATTCGCGAGTATGGATGCATAAGCTCAGACCAAGTGGGAGCCCATCCCCCTGTCTGTGAATCAAGATGAAAGAATGTATTTCTCCGGGTCTGATGCCCCATAGCGTTTAACAACCGTGACCATGCTAATTCAGGGTCCTCACCAGGACTATAAACAGGTGGTTCAGGTAAATCACGCCTGATAGCGGCAGCAAAAACTGCAATTTTGTCACACGGATTGGCACTATGGCGTCTGGCTAATTGATGAACTATGTTCGGCAACTGGTCTTGAGGGTGGGGGTGTTCCCACGGGGGGGGCGGACGAGCAAAATATCCGATTTCAAAAGGCTTGTACTATATATGAATATCGTCAGACCAATAAATTGCAACTTGCTTTGGCTATTTACGTTTGAAAGGGGTTGAGGTAAGCTCATTACAAAGCAGTGTTATAATTACCTTCGTAAAGGAAGTATTGCCTTCAGGCATCCCCATTATGAGTGGCTCCAGGAACACCTGTTTGCTCCCCCAGACCTTGTCCTTTTTTGGATCCCCTTTGGGTACGTACTCTTGCATAGTCCAAGCTCGATTGACCCAATGGCGCTCATCATCCCATCCATCCTCCCTAAACGGCCGTCCAATACCATTCATGTAGCACACTACGTACTCCGCTATTGTGTAAACCATACCCATTGTTGGAACATCTATCTCCCACTCGGTGAGTCTGACTTCATCAAGTTTACTCCACTTCAAGGCAAGATCCGGATTAGAATCTAGGATATTTTTGCCGTGAGAGCTCTGGCGCAGACAGAGAATATCCAGCCATACATATATCATTGGCAATCCATCCTGGTAGCGATCGTCATGCGGGTTTGGAATTTTCGTATTCAATAACTCCAATCGAATGTGTTCGAGGGTCGCCTCAGGTCCATTTTCCTCGACAGGCAATGGTACAGGCCACTGTTGGCGATTTATGGTGGTGAGTACTGGTCTCATATCCGCTGTCCAACTGTGAGAAATGGCAACAAATGGCTTTACAACCCTAGCCATGCTTGCGGCATTGTCACCATCATCTGCTGGGTCTTTTGATTGTGCTACATAACCCCCTCGTAGCTGGTGCCGTGGCGAGGCATGTTCATCAGTATTCCCAGCCCTACGGATATGCCAGTCATAAGGAATGACCCTATTGCTGTATAGATCCCACAATCGCCTTGGTTCCGCGCATTCCGGGTTTAAAATTCTCTCATGCGTATCATTTATCCTGCATTTTGATATATAGTCTCCGGGGCCCCAGTGAATCCTTGTCGTTAAACTTTCATCGTAATTCTCTAAGTTTGGTAATGTGCGTAGCTTTTCGTTGACTTGAAAATTTCGTCCCAGAGACACTTTCTCTAGAACGCTGGCAGTTTTAAACCATGCATATGCGGTACCGAAGTCGTGTTCATACTTCCCAAGAATCTCAATTCCCTTGCGAACGTTGGTGTCCTCCATTGTGAGACTGAGACCCGCGGAATCGTTCAGAGCCGAAAGAAGCGCTTCCTCGGTGAAACTGTTGCATGGCTGATTTGCCCTTTCTGGGGTAAGGATTTCATGCGGAACTCCTTTGTTGAAGCCGAAGGTGATCCGGTCTAAGGATTCCGCTTTGCTGGCATCCGGATTATTATTTTCAACAGGATTTTGTCTACCATTCCCTCCACTCCCCTCTTGCCTGGCTTTTTTGACACCCGGAATTCGCTCACCAGCCCCCCGAGGCAGAGGAAGCTTGCTTAGCTCGCGGACTTTATCTTGGGATTTGCTGTACCACGACGTAAGCAACTCCTTTAGAGTCATGTTGATGTTGCCGAAAAGGGGGTCGGATTCGAACCTCAAAAACACTAGGACGCCGAGTGGGTAATATAATGTTCTGATAGGAGATAGGTATACGTATACAATATATATGTGTATAAAATATCAGTGTATATGATCGTATGGTGTAGGCATTGGCGTTCTGGAAAAACTTCGATCCGACCCCGTCTGAAAAAACTTGAACCGGTAGCGTCGAGAACCGGATCTTCAGAGTCACTTGGCTGGCGATCGGCTAGAGATACTTAATTCTGACACTTACGCACTCCTAAACGGCTAAGTAGAATTAGTCAGGGGAACAACGATCTGGCTTACAACCTGCCTGAAGATCTTGTTCGCTGTGATATTGTCTTCTTGCTCGCAAGATTCATCATGCACGTATACGTACCGGTGATGCTCTATATGTTACTGTACTCGTGAATTCAATACCCGCGTTCGTCTCTAAAGTAGTTACTCCGTACGCGGTCTTTCTATCATATTATCCACCTGCATGTTGTTGATGTTCAAACTCAGTTTGCATGCCAAATAATACACCCTATCTATACAGGTAGGAATATTTAGAAGGATAGGCTGGGGCATGGTACATGAAGGGACCAAAATACTGGGCGCGCCAGACTGGCACTCGATTGAGGATTGTGCTCTATACATAGTACTACGCAGATTGCGAATATCAAGTGAGGTATATCTAGTTCCCACATCAACGTACTTCAATAGAATAGTTTGGAATCTTTCGTGATATACGCACTGACACGAGTGATAGGGGCTAGTCCTAATAGATATATTCCGGTTGAAGCTGTATGTACGTGCACGATAGAGAAACAATTCTTCGCCTACTACTGGACAAACCCCACCAGGCCAGTAATAATGTGGAGATATAGAAGTATAAATATAGATACAGTATATGTGAAGCAACATCAGTCCCTAATCGGATCTAGATATATACATATGATATTGGCAATTGCAAGCGGGAGTATATATTCCAAAGCTCTTACAAGTATACCTTCCTGTCGTCTCGCGACCGGTTAAGGTGGTCATTTCCTCATCCGCTCTAGACTTGTGTGTACGAAGCTAAGCCTACTGAGGCAGTCACCCACCCCATACTGTCCCCTCACCGCAGTTCAACCTGACGGTCACATTACCACTAGGTTAAAGGTATGAACAAAACGATATCAACTAATTAGACAAACATCAAAGGGTCTAAATTTTCAATTTAAATTTCAATAGAAGTGGTTTGCAACTTTGTTGACTTGTAACTGAGGGCATTTGATCGATTGATCCCCTGCACCTGCCGCGACCCCGCCCTCGCGCATTCGATTCCAAACTGCCTGGAGCACACTCATATTCAGGTGTTCAGCAAACCAATAACAATAAAAAGTCAATGTAGTTGAACTTACCCAAGTGTCTTACTGCATCCTTGTCTAGAAGGGTAATGCAGCAGTAGAGTAGGGACACCATTACGCGATTGGAGTTCCTGTAGAGTACTACTTAGCTACAGGCATATCTGAGTACAGGGCCAAATGGGGGTCTGTGCACTAACCATTGAGTGGCGGGACTTGTTCCCTAGTCATTGGCCTTTCGTTTAATCCTTCTCCCACAGGTCCAATTTATGGTTTTGGGGACTGGCGGTGGCAGTATCCAGACAGCCATGAAACTCTATTGTAGAAGGAACAGAAGCAAACTGGCGAACCTGAACAGGAAACAATTTCCTGTCAAGACGCTACCCACTTAGCACCATGCATATATATTAGTCTACGCCTCACCAATGATATTAGCCTGTGTAATGGCCTGGTGTAGAATACAACGGGAAGGAGGGATGGGGAAAACCCATCTACATTCTGTACATTAATATGCACTACTAGGGACAAATCATATTTCATGTTCAGCCCCACTCCAAATTCTATGCGGGTGAGACGAGCTCCTAATCCTTGAATAAGTAGAATAGTTGTGCAGGATAACAAGGACCGAAAGTGGACACCTGCATTTAATGACCTCCAGATCTAGGGGTGGTTACATACTGAAGGAATCCGCCGAAGTCAATATGGTAAATACATTGAATCAACCCGGCCAGTTGCACATGTAAATCCTCCCAAGATACAGATACACTTAATGGGAAATACCAGAAACTTGAAGTATCTATGCGGGGATATATTTGTAGAACTCACGGGAGATGGCATAGCTTGATGTGTAAGCTTCAAATTCCTACATTTCCTCATGCCGAGTAGAGCATAATCATTGGTAACCAGAAATACAGTTTGCGTTTGTGCCTATCGACTTTGTAGTCGCCAGAATGAGTGATAAAGCCCATGCGGGGTAATACATGTAGTCTTAACGCACACAAATTTCAGCCCTATCAAACTAGCGACAAGTGCTTGCGCAATAATACTCAATATTTCAGCTGTGGAATCCCTGTTATCACTAGCTTGTAATTCGTCGATCCACTTAGAACTGTAGGTAGTTGATCCCCGCAAAATTCACGGCAATCCCCCCCCCGTCTTGCTTGTGGTCCGGGTTCCAGCCTTATCCAGTTGCTGATGAAAGTCTAACAAACGCCAATCGGGTCTAACAACATGACAGCCCATGCTGGATCGGCATCAATCGGATTATCGCAATAGATCCTTCGTGGGTTGGATTGCCTTTTCCCCCTTTGGCGGGGCTCATACCCGCAGGATGCATGTTTATACGTGTGATCGATATCACTTTACCATTCGGATATTGGCACCCCCGCAGACAGCAGGGAAATGATCCGGACTTACGATAAGTAGCGGCGGATACCAAAAAGCAATTGTTATTGGGCATTTGAATGCTGTGTTGCATGAAACTGAGGCAAGTTTATGAGGTCTCGTAATGCGGCTGACGATGTCGATATCTCAGTCCCACTCCACCGCAAGAAAGCTACTGAAATGGCGAGTTCAATATTTGGTGTGGGGGGTTTATTTACATGCGCAATAGTAAGTACTAGTATTGGAATGCATATAAAAGGCATCTGGATATTCCATATCTGCAGCAATTCAGAACTATCGCCGCAAATTCGCAGTTATCACCTAGCACTGCAAAACTCCCCCCAAAATCATTCACCTTTTTGTCCAATAGCTACTGCCGACAAGAACACACCATGACCTCTCAGCAAGGTGGCTCCTTTCCGTACCCCATCACTGGGGTTCGGACAGGTTACGATCCTGTCAAGAAACGCTGGCCTGCGAGGAAGGAAATTGATGAGTTTATGAAGGATCCACAACAAGCGGTATTGTACTTCGTTGCCCTTAATATAATGCAAACTAGGCCATTGGACCATACACTGTCCTATTTCCAAATTGGAGGTTAGGGGAAACTTCCGGCAAAATTTCTCGCGGGAGAACTTTTTTGCTGACTTACTTTCAGGTATTCATGGATATCCCACCCGTCCTTGGCCCAGGAATGGTGGCCCAGGGCGAGGCTCCTACTGCGAGCATAGCAATCCCAATGGTCGATTTGTTACCTGGCATCGTGTTTATCTGCTTCTGATTGAGGTACGTTGTTGATGCGCTGAATAATCTATATTGTCGTCGAATGTAATAGAGAGAAATTTAAGACCAGCTTATCAACTACTGAAAGGGAACAAGAGTAATAGCAGCTAACTTTATATATAGCAAGCTTTGCACGACATCATTATGCAACTCGTAGACCCCAAGACACCCAATGACATCAGTCCAATTCCTATTGAGCAACGCCCCAACTGGCGCAAAGCTGCTGAGACCTGGCGTCTTCCGTACTGGGATTTCGCATTACGCCGCAGCTATAATCAGAATTCCGCTTGTCTCCCACAGGTTGCCTTGACGGAAACGAACCCTCTAGCAGATAATAACAGCTCACCCAACCCCACTATCCCTACCCCTTCAATTCCGTTCAGTGCCGAAAACCCGCTTTACGCTTTCAGATATCCCTTGAAACCCGGGGAAAAATTGAGTGATTATGGGATGGCTGATATAGTTAATCGGGGGGTGAGGGTCTTGCCTGTAAGTATATCAAGTCGACCAGTCCTTCCAGTACTAAAATCACTGGTTGTTTTCGTGTACACGATTGAACATATCTGAAATCGGCCATTTGGCAATTTCCTGAGCTAAAATACTCTGTTTCTCGCCTGTAGCTCACGATCCAACAACGCACCGTCAGATATGCGGTGGCCTATCGCGATGGGAATGCTAAAATTCAAGATATATGGATTAAAGGGGTAGGGGACATGAAGATTCTCAAGCAGGAGTTCCAGAACAACACTATTGATTTCCGGAAAAATCTGCGAGCGGTGCTGAAGTCTACTACGACCTTTCCACAATTCACTATGGGCACCGTTAAAAGCGGTGTACCAAGAGTACCCGATCTGAGCAATCTTCATGGGAACATCCATGTAACAACTGGTGGTTGGACTGGTGATGGACTGAATGGGAATATGTCTAACGTCCCAGCTGCAGCATTTGATCCCATTTTCTTCATCTATCATGCGTAAGCTCCACTACAATATATCGATCATGCTACCGACGATATATTGAAGAATGAAATGCTAATAAAATACTGTCGTTCCCTTAGGTTTATTGATCTTATTAGTGCTATGTGGGAAGCAGCTCACCCAGACAAGAGCAACCCGAACTACTGGTTGCCTGCTGCTGACGACCGGACCCCACTGACGCCATTTCTGGACTCAACTGGCAAAAATTACTGGGTTTCTAAAGATACCCGTGACTTGAATAACCTTGGATATACTTACGATGTGGTAGCTCGTATCAAGGATACTGCCACACTGGCAGATGTTTGTGATAGGTTGTATGGGGACAATGAGCTCTTCAATGGTGGGGCTGGTGGAGGAACTTCGAGAGGCTTTGAGCCTGAAATGTGAATTCTCTCTGCGCCGAAATCAGAAAAGAAGTGTAAATTGATACTGAGATTTCTTTAGGCCAGAGATACCCAGCACAGCCCCCGATTACGTCTTTACGGCAAGTTACCAGCCGTATGTTACTCCACCCTGATCCCAATATCACTAGCGGTTGCTAACTAAAAATGGAAAAGAAATGAGATCGGCCCTTTGGGTATTAAAATCTATCTCGATTACAAAGACAACACATATCCCCTTGGAAATATCATAAACTTCGTGAACCCACCAGATGCTGGGTGTGAGAGTTGCGAAGAGCACCGAGAGCAAGGGACGACCATTACATCCTCAACCTTTATCTCACCAGCGTTGAGAGACTTGTATGAACGACAACTGCTTGATATAAATGCATATGAACCAGAAGAGATTGAACCACTTTTGGCAGCATCGTTGAGGTGGAAGATTATTGCACTTGGGGTGAGTATAAATATACACCCAGTGTAAATCTAAGAGAGTATTTACATAGAAATAAGAAGGCTGACATATCACTTGTTGTATGGATCAGGATGCAAGCCAAGAATACCCTCTTGGGGATCTCACATCCTTGAAAGTTGGAGTTAGTCGGCGGGATAAGGAGCTTCGTGACGAACCCCGTGGACCTGGCGCCCCACGAGGTGGTGGTGATATTCCTTCCTTCAGGTCCCCGACAAAGGTTGTTGCAAATGTCCCTGTACGGGGTATTACGGCGGGAAAGACTACTGGCCTTGGGGAAGGAGAGGACTTCGAATAAATCTGTTGTCGGTATATTTTCTTGCGTCGTGGGTTAACGGTTATGAAGGGGCTGTGGTACTTAATGGCTCACTCACGACCCAGCAGGGCAGCACAATATGCTACTATGCATAGCATAGATGGATAACATTGTATTACAGGAGGGTGGATATTTTTAAACACTTGGGAGGGAGAGAATTTAAGCAACGCTCATGAATAAACTTGCAATTTGTCCTCCGCGCGCATCTTAGTCCCAGATCTCGACGTTCAAGATTACGAGCAGTACATTTTTAAGGGCAAAAAAATGAACCATATTAACCCTCAAGGCCTCGGTGGCTTTGAGTTAATCATGATCATATATGTTCTGGGCCGCTCGCGGGCAATTAATATAATTACTCAATTTAGTAAATGTCAATTGACCAAAACGTTCTGCTACACTCAAGATTCCCTATGATATTGTTTTTGACCGACCCTATCCACATCACGTACCCTTCCTTTTGGTCAATCGGAGATCTTGATGCGCTTTATGGAAATTGAAGCCAGTGAAGCTTGGAACAATCATAACATCCTTTGTCTACATCTTGTCGCATGATTTCTTTTTAGACTAGAAATCCTCATTGTTTTTTACTATAATCACAGAATCTGGGTAAGCAAGGCGGTGGTTTCTTAATCGCAGGTACTTTCTTATTCATGGATTTCTGCCATACCTTCAATTCCTCGATTTAAACTAAATTACAGCAGGCTCTAGACTTATACAATAGGTAGATATTGTTTTACATCGCTGTCGACAGGTGGGATAGCTCAATGCTACAGCAGATGTCATATTTTTTAGCCAAACCCAATAACAAATGGCTATATGCAAACGCTATTGCGAATTACAGCCTGACATCAATTGTTAACCGCGTATTTGCTAACCTTTACCCATTCTAACCAGCTGCCAACCTTATATGCCTGGAGAATAATATTCTAGATGTTCTGACTGCCTGGTAAACTACAATTAGATTAGCCAATGCTGCATCTACAACTACTCGAGTTTTTGGTTGAAAAAATTCTACCCTAATCATTGCTGCCGATGCTGAATTTATTTATATATGAAAGTATCAACAGACTATGACTGTGAGCTCTAGCTGAACGAACACAAATTGGACTGCTAGAGCAGAATTCGATCGACTTGTAAATAGATGAACCTATTGTCGCTGGGATAGGTATACTGTTATTAATTCTTTTTTTTGTTGGTAAACTCATAAACCTTTATCAATTCAAGTGCGTTATACACCAAATCGAGGAATTATTTAAATTGCCCGTGGGCTTATGGGCCTGGAGAATGACATTCCAGATACTCCGACTGCTAGGCAAACCACAATTACATTAGCCAATGCTGCTTGCCAGGCATCTACAACTACTCGTGTTTCTGCCGATGCTGTAAGAATGGTTAATTTATTGAATGCGAAAGTGTCAACAGATCATGTCGGTGATAACCTCTTAGTTCTAGCTGTTAGAGGAGAAATTGACTTGGAATTATATCGATCTATTGCCGAGCTCCAGTTAGGTATACCCTTATTAATTCTTTTTTATATTTTGTAAATCAGTTTTCGTAAACCTTTATCAATTCAAGTACGTTATACGCCGAATCGAGGAATTATTTAAATTGTCCGTGAGCGGCACAGTGGGTATGCCGCCCGCGGGAGGCATGTGCTGCCCGCGAGCGGCCCAGAACATATATCATGTAGAGCCAAGTTCAGGGTAACCGGGACTGCGTCCGAGTAATTACAACAGCCCGGGGTAGTAGAAAAAAGCAACGGAATTCAGTATTAATACTTTATGATCAAACAATGCAATTCCAATGGCGGCCATAGGGACCAGTAATTTGACTGCGAATAGTGGCATATTATGATTCTTAGCCAACTTCCGCCAGGTGCTTAGGTAAATATTCACCCTCCTCTATAGGCATCTGGTACTTGCGCCACCCATTTTGACAGTGACAATATGCTTCGACTTACAAGAACTTAAGTTCTTAGTATGTGCGTGTGTCTAAACGCCATAAAGAAATGTATAGCACATATATCGCTCCTTGCCTCTCCCTACTTATGTACTGTATATCTCACAGCCCCATTATCAAGATGTATAATTTATTCCAGAGAGTTATGTGCTTAGCTACATGAATACATTACTAGGAGTTACGCATACCATTCACAGATCCAATCTGAGTCACCAAAGTGAGAAAAGAAATGAATTACCTCTCATCAATAAAGGCGAAGTTAAGTATCTATCAATAGAGCTTAGCCAATGTACCCCCCGTGACAACATATGTCTTGCATCTGGTCTTGTACGTAAACATAAATTGAAGAATTGTCCAGTGGGCTCAAGTTACACGTATACGAGACTGTAGTCCATCTTATGCCTCACAATGGCTAAAGGTATATTTTTAAAGCAAAAGGAACAAAATAAGTAGAGACTTTAGTTGTTTTTGAGATAAATAGGAAAGCAGTCCATACGACATATAAGCAAATGGCAACCCGGCATGCACGATGCCTAAATATACTTACAGATCAAAAAAGTTGAGAAGAGTAAAAACAGAGAAGAGGACAGGGGGGGGAAAAAGCAAATTGAGAAGACAAGAGAGGATCTGAGAGGCGAACAACAGAGAGAACAAGAGAAGTTAGGCTTGATGTTGTCTGCTGGCAGCGATGGCAGAAGAGAGTATAATGTTCCGCTCGAAGCACTGGCAGTATCGTTAAGCTGGTGTCGAGGAAATTTAAACTACACAAGGGTTTTGTAGCAACGCAAATTACAGCTAATGTCACCGAAACTGTAAGGCACGAATGCCACATCTGATCAGTTAGGGCCCACGGCCTAGAGCCAATCCCAAACCTTCGCAACAATTCTCCCTAAGGAATCCATCCTCATCGTTTCGCCTCCCCCCCAATACCTTATTTGTTGGGCAGGCGTACTTGGTGGATGCCTTCCCACTGCAAGCGTTCGGCTGCCATATGTTGGACCCCTCGAGAGATCCCCTGTTGGCGGGTGGTTCGGAGATCGGGTCCAGCATAGGTTCGGGAAGCGTGCGCGTTCTCTGCCATGATGTGACTCTAATTGATGCCGGAAAGCCTCAAAATATTTATTTTAGAGAATGACTGCTTCCTAAAAGTTAGATCTAGAAGTGGACATATGGACTAGGCTGGGGGGGCAGAAGTGGATGAAAACTACACAGTAAGTAATGAAATTAACTAAAGCGGGAATCTCGGTGTATTTCTATTATTTCCAACCCCTCTCAATCTGCTTTGCGAATTATTCGAGCTCGGGCCTCAAGTGACATGGCGCCCAAGTGCTCGCTGGTGGCAGGATGACGAAGGAGACAGGCACGCTTCGGTCATGCAAATCTATCAACTTGGCAATTCATCGATCGGTCTCAGCCCACTAGAGACGCCAGAAAGTGTGAGTCCTCAGACCCCTCAGATCCAAACTGCCTGGATATCCTATCAACAACAGCCGAAGTCAGTCTGCTGGCTGAGGCGGGTCGCTTACAGACATTGAAACTCCGTCTATATAGTTTCCCCTTCCAGGGTACACAATCTGATCCAATAGCAAGGCCAGAGCTCTTAAATCAGGAGGAGTTGGAAGAGGCTGACAGTTTTTGGAAATGAGTGAAGATAGTGTAGGTGGCACTATGACTGCCTCAAAAAGCAATTTCTAGAATGAACTTTAATTCTGCTTCCTGTGATTATACGTTATACATTGTGTAATTCATGTCACTCAAAATAACAACTCCTGTCTACCTAGTATGGGTGACCCAGTATGAAGGCAGAAGCAGAGCTGAAGTTTTTGTTGGGATTATACTGGTTACACATTGTCCAACCATCTGAGGTAGCAGTAAATACCACTCCAGGAATGGTTTAATTTACTCTTTGAAATAACCTGCAGGCTCATAGTTACACCACTTACACTTTCTTATCCCGTCAGCCTCTTTCAACTTTCCTGATTTGAAAAGCTCTGGCCTTGTTATTGGGTCAAACTGTGCACCCTGGAAGGGAAAAAATATAGTAAGATTATAGTGGCCAGCTGCAGAGAGGTCATATCCATTGCCATGGCTATCCAGATGCGAAGTTAGCTAACAGTATACTGGCAGCTCAAGGCCATGGAAACTTAAACGCCATAGGAGAGAAAATCCCGCAAAAACACGCATATAGGTCTGGCCATGGTGCCATGTCCGCGGGGACATCAAGGCAATTTGACCCAAAGCTGCTCTCGGCAACTAGTACTCGTATCGCATAAAGCTTCAAAACACTTTACAGTGCAGATCTAGAATGGGTATCAAGATTAAAACTGAGTCTGACAGCTGCAGCACCCCTGCTGGCGTCTGTAAAGGAGACAACAGTGCCACCATCCTCGCCAATACACGCACACCCCCATACTGGATTACGACGACCGGAAGTCCGTACGGCGGGTTTGACGCTGCCACCGCGATTTTGGTTCCAGCTGGGTGGGGTTCAGGGCGGGGGCGGATAATAACTTTGGCAAACAGTCCCTATTCTGGTTTGGCGCCTGGACAATCAGTCTTCATCCCCATCTATGAAAGCAAACACTTTGTACAGACGAAGTGGGGCCCGGCTCAGCTACCAAATGTGCACTTGGTCATGGTTGATGAGAAAAAGTCACCCTTTCCAGACCCCACTCCAGATACCAAGAAATGTGAGCTACCCCTGTGCCCATGACCATCTATACTAACGCCTCCAGCTCCGCCAATGGCGAGCCAAAGCGCGGCAAGCCCAGGACTGCCTGTCGACACTCAGAATTTGCAGGAATCAAATGAAAGGTTGCCTGAGCTAAGGTCAACGGGGAGCCAAAGGTGGCCTAACGAGACGGCTTGTTAGTATGCTAGTTGAAAGTAGTGCGAATCTAGGGTGGGGATTTCCAGACGGGTGGGATATTTAAAGTTGGATGGAAGTTTATAGAGGGACGGAAGGGTATATTTCCTTGTTCACCTCCATGAGTGTTACCATGTTTCTTGGTCCTCGGAGTCTGACGGACATGGGGGAGGAAACTGACAGATATATGGCGGTATTCAGTTGTTTGGATGGTTTTGTTAATATATTCAGTACCTCAGTCAAATGGGTTCGAGAGGTGCCGATTGGAAGATGGTGGGATGTGGATGTGAAAATTGGTGTCATTGCGGGAATGTAGTCAGTAGGATTGTAGATAGAATTTCGCATGCACAGGACTCGGAAAACACTGCATGTGAGGATGGATATATACGGTAGGTAATCCATAGTTAATTGTAATTCCATCCCTGATTCAATATACCCGGATTTCCGCCCTTCCTAGAGTGGTAGCGATATATTGTCTAGATTTATGACAGTAGGAGATCAATGCACAAGATAAATATAACATATATATTGCACATGCCGCAGAATTGTTGCTACTGTATTACCGTGAACTAAAGCTATATATATGAACATGAATTTTACAATAATCCGAGTCCGACACGAGACTCACATATGAGTAATGAATACAATCAATCAATCATTTACAATATTCCGACCGAGATTTGATACTCGCAACCAAAATGACATTGAACTAAATGAACAATATATTTCATATATGTTTGCAATAGCACTCGGGATTCCGGTAGGCTCGTCATATCCCTACGACAGGGATGCATACGAGTAATGAGTTTCTAAAAAAAAATAAAAAAATAAAAAAAGCAATAGCACTTAAGTGGAGCTTTGTAGTCTAGTTGGCACGAGTCGTAGAGGAAGCTATACAGACGATCTTTCAATGAACTTATATAGGTAAACAGTGTGTGTATCGGATTCCAAATATAAGAAAATTGGTTTCAATCATATGCATGGATTTATACATTTTATAGATTCACGATCTGCGTGGCATTTTATGGTGGCTCCAGCAAATACTTGGTAAGTAACATACATAGGTATAAGTAACTAACCCTAGGGCGTTTAAGTGCAGGCCTACAAACCACCAAGACACTATAGCCCTAACAAGATTGCCTTTACCTGAGCTGGAAATAAAATCAAGCACAAGGATGAGAGATTCCATTTCTGTATGATCATAAATACATATATCCGAAATGTAAACAGATTTTAATCTCACACCCTAGCCAAGAAAAAACAATTGCCTGCGTAAGTACTTAAACATTCAATAGAATGAAACACCGCCAGTGAATAGCCAGAACCCCGCCTATCCTAATGACCCCCCCAAATACATCAAATACCGTGCCACTGCCACTGAGAACCCACGGCTACAGAGTACCATCAGAATCTCCTTGCCTTCACCGCCTCAAGGCATTTTAGTACAACCTGTGCTTCGTCGATTAATTGATTTGCTTTCCTGAGTTTCCTCTTCTCCCCCTGAACAAGAGCCACCAATGCATCACACGAGACGATATATACTTGTTTATTTGGGTCCAAACCTCCGTCCCTTAGATTCTCGCAGTAACTTGCTCGAGTTTGACTGATGACTTTCTCCCGCGCCTTCAAATAAATCTCATTGAAATCTCGTTCATCGTCTGAGCCCTCCCACTCATAGTCTTGGTTCATCGTATTAACGATGTGTTGATTTGCCTTGGAGCGAACTATAAAGGACGGGATTTTGTAGCGCTCGCAATGCTGCAGGATAATAAGATCCTGTTCAGAGAATCTATTATCAACCACGACAATAATGAGGTCGAACACAAAGAGTCCCTGGGAGTTAAAATATTGCCAGCCTTTGATTTTGTTGGTTCCTGCGCCTGGGACGTCATACCATACAAAGCGGCTACGTGGAGGTGCTGTGGCGGGATCGCGGTAGGCAGTGATCTGCATAGTGGTCTCCGTGACTCCGGTTGGTGCAACTGCCGAACTTGTGGAACCATTCCGTAGTCCACGAAATGCGTTGATCAACGAACTCTTGCCACTGCCTGCAAGACCGGCGATGGCACAGTGGAAGTACTCTTCTTTGGGTTGTAACAATTGCTCTTCAGCTCGCTTTCGCTCCTCTGGTGTGGGCCATACTTCCGGTTGAATTCCTGCCATGTACTTGGACTGAAGCTCGGCTTGCTTGCGGTTCAATTCTTCCCTCTGTCTACTAGCTTCCTCTTCTTGCTCCTGAAGAACCCTCTGGGCTTCAGCAGCCTGAGCAGCCAACCTTGCCCTTGACTCCTCCTCCAATCGCCGCGTTTCCTGTTCATGCCTCAATCGCTCTTGTTCCGCCCTTTCCAACGCCTTTCTTTGTATCTCTTCCCTTTCTGCCCTAGCTTCTGCTTCCCGTCGCTCGCTTTCCTCTCTCGCTTGCCTTAGTTCATTCTCATACCTTTCTCTTTCCTCTCGCTGCTGCCGCTCGATGCGCTCCCGCTCTTCCCGCGCTCTCTGTTCCGCCTCTCGCCTGATCCTCGCTTCCGCTTCTCGGTGCTCTCGCTCCATACGCTCACGTTCCTCACGTTGCTGCCTTTCCCATTCTTCTCGCCTTCTGATTTCTTCGTGTGTATTATTGTGCTGTCGGGGAGTTCCAGTTAGAGCATTCCAGGCGGTAGTCACAGCATCTGCAATAAATTCGAAGGCCTAGGCTATTTAAACCTTATGTCCCAAGGGTATTTAAAATACACCAAGAATGTAGGGGGGGACGTACACTTTGCGCAGCACCCATCCTTGCAAATAATATTTGATGTACTTCAAAAATAAACTTGCGTGATAGATCTCGGTGGGATAATGTATATTGATATATAGGCCACGGCCCTATTTTGAGAATATTTTAGCTGGTGCCTGTTTTTTGTGCACTTCTCAGGGCGGTAACTTACAAGAAATGTATGTAAACAGTAGAAAATTGAGAGAAAATTGAGAAGGTAGAGTGACACTCCTAACTACCGAACGGCGTTATAGCTTGGGAGCTGTTACTCAGGTGGAGTGAGGTGCTTTATATACTTATAAGTGAAGCCTTTCTCTTTCAGCACCTGGTTTGGAAATGGCGGCAGTCAATTGCAGTGGTTTGCAGGCACATAACTATGATTGGTTCTAGTTGAAATGGAAGCCTAGTTGGAGGGCCTTGCTGTGCCACCATGCAGCAGGATCGTCAGCGGGTATGTACATTCTATCGATACCAACCATTTATACCGCTGGAGGCCTGAACAGGAGCCTTGGTTAATGTATACCGTACTTGATGCGCCGATCAATTCGCCTGTTACTCAGTGACCAATGGATGAT
>Ga0307511_10002431_pt1 | contig 19470 bp, 22 predicted proteins | sample 13_EM_MG_FD_200266 | JGI IMG/M metagenome (GOLD analysis project Ga0307511, IMG submission 200266) | Populus trichocarpa ectomycorrhiza microbial communities from riparian zone in the Pacific Northwest, United States - 13_EM | ecosystem: Host-associated > Plants > Roots > Unclassified | place... | reverse complement strand
TATACTCCAGAGGGTTTCCTTCCAGATCTGGAACAACTACCACCCGAACGTTGTGCTCGACTGTGACTTTGTCGACCCTGTTGTTGTGCTTCGTACCTTCCAACTAGAATCCGCGGGAGAGATTAAAGGTATCAAACCGCACGGCCTTTACCCCTTTCACTAGAATTCTTGAGGAATTCGATAATCCGACGCCAACCCATTTCGCCAGTCCCATGCCTTCCTTACTTTGATAGCCTCTCACCGGAGGGTTCTAGCCTCCAGGACGCGTGCAGGCGTGGACATTGGCCCCCTTCTGCTTACCGATCGGTCCACGTTTCAGAGCATCGAAGCCAGTCGTAGCCGTTCACCCGTTCGTTCAAACCCACTCACGCCCAAAGCATCTGCTCGAACAAAGCCCTCGTCAGGAAGAGCCTTCGAAATCCACACCGAAAACATGTGGGGAGGGTGGATGATGTTTGTGAAAGGAGAACCTATTCGGTCCACGGCCGGCGGGCCTTGGGGAAACCCACGCCGCTCATCGGCAGATTTGATGGGTAACGAGTGGCTCATTCACAGTCGAAAATATGGAAAATTAGTATATTCGCCCCCCCGCTTCCTTTGAGAGCAGAGGGGTATTTAAGACACGGGTAGTTGAGGAGGGATTTCCTCACTTACCAAACGCCACCCGCTCAACCCTATTCCTACACCCCGCCCTCCGCTCCTGAAGAACTCGGTCTATATCCGTTGGGCCTAAGGCACGAGTCAGTGGTCACAACGGGGAGTGTTCACAACCACGCCGCGCCCACCTTCACCGACGATTGGCTCACGATTGAACAACTCAAATACATGGCCAGTTCGTTAACCGGCCTCCTAACTGGAATGGATATGGTTAGCATTTCTCCATCCTCTCCGTTGACCTTTGCCTTACGCGCGAGTCCTTCGGCTCAGCCCCTACACGGTTGCTTCATACTCGGTCCCACCGCTCAACTCCCATTGACCCGCGGCCAGCCAGCCCACCCACCCGGACCACCCTGCTACGTAAAGAAGTGACAGCTTCTCCCAGAACGGGCAGGGGTGAGGAACTTGGATTCCGGTCTACCAACCAAGCCGGTAAGTGTTATTCTGAGCCTTGGGAGTTCGATGCTCAAATAATCACCGGTTTGCGAACAGTCTCGACCGACTACTGAGGGCCACAGCCGTACAGGACCCCACCAAATACGTCTAACGCGGTAAGTGATCACAGTACATTGTACCCACGCAGCATTTGACGGTCTGCCACAGGAGAAAATGCCGGACCACCATTGGCCCAGCCCGGCACAACCAGAACCGGGGTGGCGGGCAGTCGGCTTTTCGCGCCATAAGTGACGTACGCCCGCCCCAGCGTTTACGGGACGGTAGAAGTCGAGTTGTCGGCCCAAATATCTCCGGCTGTCCTATATGACACCTCATCAATCGTACAACCCGCCGGGGGGATACCCGAGACGACGGCCAACCCCGACAAGCAACCAAGCACAGAAGAAGGAGAGTCTTCAGTAAGTAACTTTTACTGCCCTCCCCTACCTCATGAGGCTGATTGTTTGTTCGACGTCAGGTACCCCAAACTCGCTGCGCCTGTGGCGAAGGGTTGCCACACCTCCATCACGAGCGGACCCAGAAGGGTGCCCGCAAGCTACGGACCTGGGACAAAGTCCGGGAAGGGCTTCGGAGGCTCCCAAGCTATAAGGATGTGATCACCGGTGAGTACCTGTCCAACCTTATAGAATGGTGTACTTGATATAATCGGCTAAAACTCGGCCGCGGCTGAAGTCATCGACGGTTCGGGCGAAGGTGTATCAGGAAGATTGCCTCATCGAGTGGGGCCACTGTACCAAAGCGGGATAAAAAATGCGGACCAGTATGAGGAGAGGAATGGGACCCGTCAGGCGTACCAGAGACTGAGCAGGTACTACCAGCCGGGAGACGGGCGGACTGCTTGGAGTGTACCGAGGCTGCTGCCGAAGAGTAAGCACAGATTTTGTCTTCCATTGTCAAGGCAGTTTGCTTACCTTATCTCCTTCAGTATCGGAGGATTTCGAGATCCCCGAGGATCTTCTGGAATACATTGTTGTTCCCCATTCGACGGCGGCGGGTTCTCACTCATTTATCTCGTCATCATACGTTGTGGAATACGAACGATACTTTCTTGGTTTTCCGTCTTCTAACCATCGATTCCTTGTGGTCAGGGCCGAAACGAGCGTGTAGGGTTGAACGTCGGTCGAATTCTGGAGCTCGTGGACACACCATCCGTGCAACTACAAGACTTTTCAGTGATGCCGTCTTTCAGACAAGTTTCGATAACAAAACCTTGTTGCGCGTGGGTGACAGTAAGCTTGGCCGCAAGACCGTGTTATCCACCAAACAAATCGCGACGGCCTTCCCCGAGATCCGTACCTGGGGGACGCCCCTCGCAATCGTCCGCCGTAAAGGTTATGGCTATTGAAGTCCAGCTACAGTTAGCGACGGGCTGAGCGTTCCTGGAACAGTGAGGCGTCGGCAAGAAACGATGGAAAGGTGAAAGCAGTGATCATCCGAGCGTGGGAAGCGGCCAAGTTTCCGAATGGATGTTGAGAACCGGAGTTGGCCGATCCCTGCATTCCGTGGGTATCACAGTGACAGTCCGGGGTTGCATCGACGTCTTGGCGAAAAATACCGGGACTAAGATGGTCTTGGAGGGAGGAGAGTACGTTCCTCGTTGCCCACCGTGTCACCTTCTGCGATGAGATCCCTTTTGCGTTCGGCGTCGAGGGGATAATCTGTCGGTTCGAAACCAACGTGTTCGGCGCCGTGGCCGTTACTTATGCCGTCTTACCCCACATAAGGTGCCTCTCGGGAATGATTCTCATCACTAGGAGTAGGTCCGCATTCGCGAATGAATTCCCGGCTCGTAACCCTACCGTCACGAGTGTCTTTTACCCTAACCTCCGTTCTCCCCTCTCCAGAGCGTTGGCGCATATGCTGCGTCGAAGGCTTCTGTTCATGGTAAGCGAACCCTTGGCTATCGTGTGCGTTCTCCTCGTGCTGATAACCGATTGTACCCCTTGTAGAGACCCTCGCAGCCAAACTTCGCCCATTTTCCATTCGAGTCCTAGTATGTGTATTGTGCGCATTGTCCCCCCTTACATTGACCCCTCCCCCCGTATAGATCCTTCAGCCTGGCAGCTTCCGCACCGACTGTCCCATACACCCTACTTTCGCACAAAAGAAGATCAAGGACTACCATGAGGTCGATCAGAAGACTAAATCGGGTTTCCTCGCACTCGGGGACTAACAGCCTAACGACACCGACAGAGGCATGGAAGTTGTTATGGACTTTGTCCGAGGAGAAGGAAGCGCTGTTGGCAAACCTTTCCCACTCTGGCCCGCCCGTGGTGCCGATGCCGTTCAGGATTCCGTACTGGGGCAACTAAGAGCCTAGATGCATACCAGGACCTGTCTGTTGCCGTCAGGTATGACCAGCCCCAGGTTTTCTCGCGCGTGTCGGAGACTCACGCAGAGGATCATTTGTTTACTCGGCATCGCCGATATGCTCTGCAACCTGTCACTTGGGAAACCGTGGGAGCAACTGAGGATGCACGGCCGGGCCCTGAGTACGCCATCGGAAGAACCTCTGGATCTATTCCCTCATGAACTATAGGACGGCTTGGAAGCAAACCGTAGCATCCACATAGACCTCCTTGGATACGGGTTTACTTTCACGAGGAACGCATTTGCTGCGAATGAACGTGTGCAAGAGGACCGAGTGTGTGAGGGAGACCTTGCAGAACTACCACCCCGACTAGCTCGCACTTGTCAGGGAATCTGCGGTGACCGCGGAGAGATCGGGGATGGGCCCCGGCCAGGCATCGGTCTCGTCGGCGGTAGTTTTCTTTCTTGCGGCGATAGGGATCAGCAAACTCTCACCCTCACCTACTCGGCAAATAGGAGACCAATTATATTCGGAGAGGAGTTCGACCCTAAGCTTTGACAAGCTTGTTTAATATCTGCTATTCGACCCACCTACTCGGCAAGGGTACCGCAACTGAGTCCTCTCGGTGTTCCGTCCCTCCTCCTCCCTTGGCGGAATTCTGCATCACGGGATGGAAGATCACCGTCATCTCTTACCACAGTTCCTAATCCCAGCCCGGGGTCATGGGCGTCTTGTTTCTATTCCCATTTGCCGAGATGCCGGGCTCGAGAGGTCAGGTTCCAAGTCCGCAACCGCAGCTTGTTCCACCTTGGTTTCTCCGGTCGGGAAATCCCGAGCCTGAGCTCCTTCCTCCATCGATTCCTCGACAATGCCCGTGGTTTCGAGCCACGAGTTGAAGCAGCCCGATGAGAAATCGGACTACCAGGAGGCAATCGATGATGTCGAACGTTCTCAAGTTGCGAAGCGATGGACACGCGCAATGAGGAGGTACGGCGTGGAAGCGAGAGGTTGACCGGACAATCTTTGGTTAGCTTGAGACTCGAGTGCTGAGCCGATCATCCCAGGTATCCTCCCCGTTCCACCAGAATGCAGGACGGACACACAGTACAACAAGATATTTTTCGTTTGGTTCTCTTCGAACTTTGACATCCTCTCGTTTGTCTGCGGTCCTTGCCTCTCTTGTGCACTGACTTGACTCGCGACTTGTTTCTCAGGTTCACGGCCGGGACGCTCGGTCCAACGGCCTTTGGGCTAGGGTTGCGAGACTCGTGCTTGATAATACTATTTTTCAACATCCTCTGCGCTGCCCTACCTTCGTATCTGTAAGTGTCCTCGGCGTCTTCGCCTCGAACCCCGGGTAAACTGACCAACCTTTCTCAGCGCTACTTGGGGCCCACGAACAGGTGTGAACTACATACCCTGTGCATCGTGTTCTTAGCCGATTTAACGCGATTTAGGGCTCCGGCAGATGTGCCAGGCACGCTATAGCTTCAGGTGAGTAGGCTCGATACGCTCTGTCAACAGAATACCGGATAACCATTCCATTCCGTGAAGGTATTATGGGGTGATATTGCCCTGCATCCTCAACCTCACCACATTGTGCGGGTTCTGCATATTGAACTGCATCTTGGGGGGTCAGACATTGGCCAGTATATCGAATGGAAAATTGAGTTGGAGGTAGATGGCACCTGTCAAATTCTTGTGAGCGAGCGTCACTCATGCTGAGTGTGCTGGTGCTAGTGTGGGGATAGTCGTGGTCGCCATCATATCGCTGGTCGTAAGTTTTTCCGAGTGTGGGCATCTCTGGATCCGTCCTAACTTCTGGCCAGGTCTCGTTTTGTGGGTATCAGGTGCTGGTGTGGTTCGAACGCATCATTTGGTTCCCTGTTCTCGTGGCTTTTGTCGTCGCACTCGGGGTCAGTGGGAAGCATCTAACATCGCCACCTGCGGAACCCGCGGCTGTTCGGGCAATCCTGTCGTTTGCTGGAGTTATCGCGGGCTTCACAATAACGTACGGCCCCCTGGGTTCCGACTTCACGATGTATTATTCCCCAGACTGCCAAAGGTCTGGTTCCCTTTCCCTGTGATGGTCGAACGGACGTTGGCTAATCCGTCCCAGTTGGAGAATTTTCACGTACTCGATTCTTGGGTTCCTGTGCTCCATCGTGAGTCTTCGCGTGACTTGGTTGTTTTTTCGCTAACCCACACGGGTCAGGTCCCACTGCAATGTCTTGGAGCGGCATGCGCCATTGCCGCCCAAACCGTCCCATCATGGGCAGCGGCGTTCGAAGGTAACAACGTCAGTGGGTTGCTGGCTGAGATGTTATCTCCAGCGGGGACTTTTGGAAAGATCCTGGTCGTTTTGCTCGCAATCGGCTTGACGTCCGATATCGCATCAACATTCTACTCGATTACGCTGAACTTCCAGATCTTGGTTCCCCGTCTGGTCGCGTTGCCGAGGTACCTCTTGTCTTTGGCCGCAACCGCGGTGTACGTTCGTTCCCAGCGACCCCAAACTGCCGAAGCATTTATTAAACTTCGTTGTTAGGATCACTCCAGTCTCCCTGGCCGGGGCACACCGATTCTATGATACTCTGAACAACTTCCTCGCACTCCTGGGATACTGGGTCTCCATGTTTGGAGCCGTCGTCCTTGTCGAACACTTCGTTTTCAGGCGGAACGATTTCGGTGCGTATGACTACGAGGCGTGGAACACGCCAGGAAAACTCCCCACAGGGCTCGCGGCCCTTGGGGCGTGCCTCGTCGCGGTTGGCGTCATCGTTCCGGCGATGGATCAGGTTTGGTGGATAGGGCCGATTGGGAGGAAGACAGGAGATATCGGATTTGAATTGGCATTCGTCGTGACGGCGTTGGTTTACCCAGTTGCGAGGACGATAGAATTAAGAGTGCGTGGGGTGTGATTTACCCTCAAGATATAATTGTGTACTGGAATACGGGAATCACAATGCGTAAAGTACATGCTGTAGCCTCCGAAGGATAGGCGATTTCGGACGGTGAATACATTAGTACGTAGCTGGTCAGGAATGGCAAACAGGGAATACAAAGGTATAATGATATGGCACTCACTTCGAGTTCTGAATTTCTAGACCCCCCTGCAACGATTTTAGGCTCATGAAGACACACTTTCCCCCCTCTGCAACCCGCGAGAGTAAGAACGCGGTCTTATCTTGGTGGTATCCTTTCCTCGCAGAGGGGAGAGGACGAACTCCCTGACTGTACCCGCCGTCAAGCCATCGGAGCTCTCCACGCATTGTCCACAGGCCAAGCTACGCCCCAAACCAAAAAACCCTGATCCTGATCCTCCGGCGCGTCAGAGGAACTCTTGCTACCAATCCTCGACTCAATCCTCGACTCCACTAACAGTAGTAGGGCTCAACATTTTGCATCCTCGATCACGTCTTGAACGGTGGGATCGCCGCGTTCAGCGTAAAAATGAATGATGCAGACGTATTGCCTGAGCTCTCCGGCCCCGGTCCGTGTGACCCTCGAAAGCTGGAGTCGAGGTCCCCACAGCCAGGGTGAGGACCGGCGAGTTTGTCCAACCAGAGACCCGTATCAAGGGTATGGAATGGGAGACCGCCTTTAGCTTTGATGGACTCAACGAGAGTGGCGGGAGGGGAAGGAGGAGTGAGGCAATCGACCTTAGAAGCACTGCCATCGTAGTAGCGGTCGAGGAATGAGGTCCTTGGTGATGTTGCCAAATAGTATGTCCTTGATCGACCCGTCCTTGACCTCGGAATGAGCAAGGGCCTTGGAGGATACAAACGCGGTGTGGACCTTGGTCGAAAGTTGCAGTCCTTCCTAGGCACCATAATTTCGCCGGTTGACTGGGTTTCGAACGAAATGTCCCCAGGATTGCAAGCCTGAACAAGGATAATTGAAGATCTGATATACAAACATTGTAACATTTCAAAGCCGCGATAGCTCAGTTGGGAGAGCGATAGACTGAAGTTCTACAGGTCACCCGTTCAATCCGGGTTCGTGGCATACATTTTTCTCTCTACCTCCTAGGGTACCAAATCACTCGAATTGCCCCAGGACACTGCGTACGGAACCTTGGAACCTGGGGTCCCCGTCGTTTTATGTGCGGTTGGGCGCTACCAACAGTCGGGTCCGTCCTGTGGGTCCGATATGGGTTCGCACGCTTGGTCGTCATCTCAGATGCCACCATCACCATGGTGGACACCAACACGACGGTCACGGCAACCCACAAGCCGTCCATGAGCGACCAGCTGCTCAAGCCGATAGAAGAGTTCCAACGCCTCTCCCAAACGCTTTTTCTCTCCCTCTCAGGCGATCAAACTGCCCGCAGGGTTCCTCTCCCTTCAGTTTCGTCATTCGCCGAATGTGATGCCCAGATCTCCCGTGCCTTGGATGTCGCGCGAACGCACCAAATCAAACAGCGGAAGATCGAGGCTCTCAAGCAAGAGATTCTTGATCTAAATGCGCAGTGGAGACACATCTGCTCCGAGCTGGAGGCTGGGAAACAGGAGTTGGAAACTATGATCAAGGAGGGAGACGAACGGATCGAATCCATCGATAGAGCGAAATACGGTTAGTTTATACCCGTATTGCGTTTGACGAACACTCAACCAATGAGTGCAGCTTCTTTGCCATATCCTGAACTCCTCGCGTACGCTCAAAGTCTCAGTTCATTCACCTCTGCTCCGCCGAACATGCCAGACCTAATGCTTCCGGGACAACCACCGCCGCCCTTATTCTTCCCACCATTTCCCAACGAAGAGAAGATGCGGAAAGGAAGACTCAATGCAGAAGCACCTCTCGGACCACTTGGAGAAACCCATTCCGTGGGCAGAGGTATGCAGTGAACCCGTGGATCATCGTCGTCATACGTTCTAATGTTGTCTGTTGTAGCCCCAACCGTTTCACCGAAATCCGACGAACAGCCACAACACGGATTCGGTGCCAATCCATATCGTATGGACCATAGGCCACAGCAAGACATCTTCGATCTCGACCTGGATTTCGACCTGGATCTCAACCCTGACCTTTGAGAGTTTGGCCTGTGGGTTGAGTATGGCTGGTCGATCCGTGCGGCGCCGCGGAGGCACTACGGTGGATGTCGTCGGAGATGGGTGACCAAATATGTAATCCGAATCTATCGCCTGTATTTCTCGCTGAGCGTGCCCAGTGTGATATTTAGGAATGCGTGATTCCTTTCCAGGACGACATGAATACTTCCCCCCGAAATTTTTGAACTCCGCACTCTCTTTCCCTCTTACCACCACCACCCTCACCACAATGGTCCGACGCGCAGCTGAATCAGTCGCACCCTCACGTCCGAGTACCCCACCAGCAGAGCAAGAGCCGGATGAGGTCTGTGCCACCTTGACGCGCGTAACCTCGCGATTGACACCTCCGCTGTGGTCAGACACCCTTTTGGGATAGTGTCGAGGAACTGCAACAGCACGTCGGTGACCTTCGATACTCTGATGCGTTCTAATTATTCCTTAATCCCACGAAAATTTATACGTAGGGTATCAATATGCAAGACATTCTAAAACTTAAGGTCGCCCCGCACCCACAATGATTTTCCGTCCACTGACTCTGGTGCTAGAGCGCCGCTATCCACACAGTTTCGGGAGTGAAGATGACAACGCGTCGTCAACTTTTAAAAGTCAAAGTGGGCATACATTCATGGTTTACCGTCGCCCTGATCTTATCTCTGTCTAGGGACTTTCTGAGGCAAAAGTCGAGAAGATCAAGGTATAAGCACGGTACTGGTGAGATGGACTGTACTGACGAATGTCGCTTAGGACGCCGCGGCAAAGATAACTGTTCGTATTCGAAGAAGATCTGCGGCCGCTTGCAGGAACTCACCAAGTACAGGGATCTTCGTTTGCTACCGGCCTTGAGGTTTCCGACAAACGAAAACGCGTGCAGGTAATAAGTACTGGGAGCAAGAACGTCGATGGCATCTTGGGAGGTCAGTCCACGTTCTCGTTATGACCGTAGGCTCACCTCGCTGTAGGAGGTATCATGTCCCAATCCATCAGCGAAGGTAGGCCACGATGCTTATGGTAGGACGCCGTTCGCTCACCTCGGCCTCTCAGTGTATGGAGAATTCCGGACGGGTAAAACACAGTTGGCGCATACCATGAGCGTTGTGTGTCAGCTCCCTCCCGACATGGGTGGTGCAGCTGGAAAGGTGAGCCGTCTTATTGATCTGGATTGTTACGCGCGCAAACGTTTTGTAGGCGGCATACATCGACACGGAGGGAACATTCAGGCCGGATAGGATTCGTTCCATCGCGGATAGATTCGGTGTAAACGGCGATATGGCACTTGAGAACATCCTTTATGGTGCGCTCATTCCACACCCGCAGTTTTGACACGAGGAAGCTCCATTACCCTTCAGCGCGTGCGTTCAACAGCGAACACCAGGTCAGTATTATATCCACCCTGTGCCCCCTGTGTTTGAGACGTTCGCCAGATGGAGCTTATCGAAGAGTGTGCTATGCGGTTCGCCGAAGACAAGGACTTCAGACTCTTAGTATGGGAATAGTCTTCATTCCAACTCCACGCCTTCATATCTGATACGCTGTGGTGGAGATCGTTGACAGCATAATGGCGCTCTTCCGCACGGACTTTTCGGGCCGAGGAGAGCTCAGTGAGAGGCAACAGAAGGTATTCCTCCTCATTCCTCGTCCCAGTTCCGTACAAATTCCTGACTGCCCGAAAGCTCGCTCAGGTGCTCATCAAAGTTGGCGGCTGCAGTGGTGTGAGTTCTGACTTGTTCGTAGATGCTCTCAAAGTTATCCAAGCTCTCGGAAGAGTTCAACGTACGTTTCATACTACCCAACTCATATCCCGTCGCCCTGATTCGGGCGCGAAGATCGCAATACTCCTCACAAACCAAGTACAATGTGAATGATGTGTTTGACGTCTGGATCTATGTGGAGTCTGACTTTACTACAGCCGACCCGGGTGCGACGATGACATTCGTTGCCGGCGGAGCGTTGAAGCCCATCGGCGGTCATATCCTCTCTCACGCGTCTGCGACGCGAATGTTTTTGCGAAAAGGTTGCTTTGTCACACGCGAGGAACTACCACACTGACGCTGTTCTGTCTTCTCGTGGTTACCCTTTCTAGGACGAGCTGAAGAACGTGTCGCGAAACTCGTGGATAGTCCTGACAGACCAGAAAGCGAAGCCTCTTATAAACTGGACGAAGGAGGATGGGCTGACGTTTGATCCCTCTCGCTTGCTCTCCCTCTTGCCGCCAGGCTCTTGTTGTGCTATGTCTTAATCTTGATCTCTGAATTGCTCGGATGCTGTTTTCTGTTACTCCATAAAGGCTTTGCGCGACTTATGATACAAACTCATTGCAACGGACTCTCGAAATCCTCTCACCTTCGCTCAGTTTCTCCATTCTACTCAATTTTCACGCGGTTAGGATCTGGAGTGTAATCTGTGGTATTGCGTGTCGAGTACAAATGCGAGTCTATATACTGTCAAGATAAGATAGAGAACCCAAGATCCATTAAGCGATGCATCCTAGAAGGACCAATAGCCCAGAGAGTGAAACGTTGAGAGAAACCCAGAGAGATCCATTAAGCCAAGAGCGCAGCGGAGACCAGATCAGAGAAGCATTAGGGAGCCCACGAGATGCTAGAGGAAACAAGATCAGAGAACCAAAAGAAAAGGGTGTATGGGGGCGAGGGGCGCTCAGGGAGGTGGACCGAGGAGTTCTACACCTTCCATAGGCACAGACTCATCAGGGATGAGCCTCACCCACCTCCGGGGCCCGTAAATACGTCTCGATGGGTACTGGGAAGCCAGCATCGAAAGTCTGATACTGGCATCCCAGTCAGCTTGTTGAGGCTTGAGGATTACGGGACCAGGAGGAGGGTGGAAAACACCTGCGGGCCAAAGCCAGGCAGATAAAGGTCCGAGCTTCACTGGAATCGGATGGACCTGGACCGGTCGAGTCGAAACAACCTGGGGTGGAGGCGAAGGCGGTGGTAACCGTTCCTCGATGCCGAGATCCTTCAAGTTCCACTTGACTTCAGACCTAAGCCGTAGGTACTTCATCTTGTATGGCTTCGGTCGGGTGGTCTTGAGGCGGTGACTCCGCTTGATCGCCTTGAGCCGTTTTGGAGTGGGAACGACGGCCCGGGGTGTACAGGTCCTCTGTAGAATCGGGAGAGGAACGGGAGCGAGAGGAGGGGGGAGATGACGGAGGGGAGGATGGGGTAGGTGGGTCTTCATTTGGTGGGTCGGTCGGTCCGCGAATCGCTTCCACCAGCGGGCCTCCTGAAGGTGCCACTTAACTTGCGACTTGACCCTCAGATGTGCGAGTTTGGTGGGGTCAAATCGGGTAGATTTGGTGCGGCGGGGGCCCTTCTGGTGAACCTTCGACTGTTTTGCATTCGAAACGGGCCGGGGATGGTCGGTTCGGAGAGTGGGCAAATGAAGGGGGTAGGGTGGTATCATCGGGGTGGTAGATGACGGCGAGTCCTCGGGGGGAGAGGGGGAGGAGAGATTAGGGAGGGGGAGGGGGAGGGTCGGATTCGTGGCCGCGGGAGTTGAGTCCTCGGTGGCGATCAAATCCCATTGGTATGCGACTTGTTCAGGGCTTGCATCGGCTCTCCACTTGCCCTGTTAGTGAGGTGGGTTAGCATCCGAGCGCGAAAAGAAAACGAGGCGATTTACTTTATCCGCCCACGGGATTCGGGGAGTGGAGGGGAGAGAGTCTGCAGAAGTGACACGTTACAAACTTGTTTGCAAAAGATGAAAGAAGTTATCCCTACCGATGTGGCCCTGACCGGACCACACGAGGGAGTAGGCGACACCTGAGGCGGAGGTAGGAGTGGGGGTGTCGGGAGAAGTCACCACCTCGACCTTCGGATGTGGGGAGGGGTAAGGGGTGAAGAGTGAGGGAGACTCCGCTGTGAAAGTTGACGTCTGAGTTTTCGAAAGTAGACAAGGGAAGGGAGCAACTCACGGGGGGAATAGGGTGGAGTCGTTGTGGCGGGGAGGTAAGGGGGGGAATAACCAGGGGAAGGCACTATAGACGGATGTGATCAGCGTTACTGTGTCTAGGAAGGCAGCGAAAGACACTTGCGATCAGAGGATGGGGATGGGGATTCCGCCTGATGAGTTGTAAAAGCTGATCAAATAAATCGTCAAAATTCGAGTAGCTGCGGAACGAAAAGGACTCACGGACGGTGGTTTCTACCGACGAATCGCCGGTAACGGGGTCGGCGCACCCGTAGCACGATGCTGCCGAAGGTGCGGGAGGAGGGGCGGGCGCCAGGTAAGGAATTACCTGTGGCCTGAATGGCCGCCACCTCGCTTCCTGCATCACCCTCAGCATCTCGCGCCACGAGGGTGCCCGGAGCCGGATGTACTCCGACATCCAGCCCGTAATGTACTTCTTACGATGAGGCATGGATACATCCTCGTCGAACTCAGCAGGGGCGGGTCGTTTGCGACCGATCACAACTAGAGGAAACACGTTAGTGGATAGAACTGAGGATGGGAGATGACGGCTCCGACCATTGTCGGGGACGGACAAGGAGTTCTCTTGCGTTGGGGTGGTGCCTGTCGAGGACGGTGGGCTCGCTGGACTGGTAGTTGAGTGTTGGGCCACCTGAATGAGGAGCTCCGTGCCTTCGGTCGACGTTGGGGCTGTTGATAGGGAGGTCTTGGTGTCCGGGGCAGGGGTAGAGAGGATAGGAAGAGCTCGGCGGGGTAGGCGGGGTAGGCGGATCTTCGCCCGCGCCTCCAGGTCTTCAGGAGAGGACTTGCCGGACTTTCCGCGCCGTTTCTTCCTAGGTGCTGTCGGAGGAGGGCTTGACTTGCACGCTTCCGCAGATACCTTCTGTCGCTTGGGGAAACCTAAAACGAGATGCCTGAGTAATTCGAGGAGAGGGTTGAGGTCAATGTGGGCCGTACCACGCTGGTGTCTTGCTCTTCGCTTGAGGGGTGAACGAGGAGAGACTGACGGCGGATCGGATTAGCACCGGAATGGTGAGGAAGGAAAATGGTGATATACCTGGGAATTTTCCAGGTAAAGGTGGGGAAGCGAGAGCCGACCGGGTGCTCTGCCCGGAAGGCTGAACGGGGGTTGAAGATGGGGAGACGTCGGATCCACACTCCTGGAGGAGCTCGGTTAGCCGCCAGATCAGCCGTCAGAGGGGTTAGGCAACTCACCGGTACACCTTGGCTCGCAAGCGAGTCGCAGCCAGCCAAGTAGGCGGTCAGAGCAGCAGCGGTCCAACCAAAGAACGGATCCATGATAGTCGAGTGGAGGACGTGGGTACGGATAGAGGGGTAAAGACAGAGAGAGAGTAGAATGGAGAGTCGAACAACGCCTAGTGGGGAAGAGAAGTCTGAGTAGGCGGGTTTGAGAATGACGACGAAGAAGAAGAAGAGTAGTTGGCCGCAGAGGGGGTGGACTTCGTCGAGGTCGTTCGAGGGCATAATAAAGAAACGACGATAGCTGACCCCCAGCTTTTATCAGTCTCGTCCGCTCGTCTCTGAGATTTGCAACTCTAATCCCTTTACCGAATATGGACTATTTTGCCATATCCGGACGGATTTTTCTGAGTTTGGGCAGAGGGCGTCAGAACTAGTAGTGAGTCGAGGGAAAAAATCTCACCAACCAGGTTCGAACTAGTGACCTTGAGATTATCCGATTACAGTCTCACGCTCTTCCAACTGAGCTATGGTGAGTTACTGCAGTCTGACTGCATGATGCATTATGATCCACTTAGATGTCTACCACTAATAAAGCTGTGAGCAACCTGAGCAGTGGTTTGGATAAACTTTATCCCATCACTGTATGCTTTCAGCCTCAGGACCTGGTTACACAAAGCCCAGGACCTTCAGCCCCAGGCAGCTCTGGCTATGAATGTACAATAAAATGTTGACAACTTCCTGCCACATCAAGCAGCAATCTGCACTTCTGGAATCATCAGCAAACATGAGGCCTACGTGCCCCAAATTGATGCTATGCAATAAGTATGTTGATACCAATGGACAACCCATGGTGGGACAATGAATAAGGAATGGCATACAGTACATAGGATTAACTAAAATAGATGAGGGTGTCATTGGGGAGAAAGGGAGATGTGGGGAATCCTGGGGTCAGGGAAAATTGGGGGGAGGTACATTTACCCTAGTAGGTGCATAAAGGTATATCCAGAGAAATCACTCAGTCCCTTGAGCTAAAAATTGAGCATTAATGAACAGGGGAAGGTCCACTGTTTTGGGAACCCACTACTCCTTGACCTGTGGTTGGTTGGTTTTTAACCCAAATTGCTGGAGGAGCTTCCTACATTTCTCAATATCCTTTATAGCCCCAAGCTTCTCAAACATGCTAATAGCTTTCAATACCTCAGACCTTGCCTCTTCAAGCTTGTTTTGACAATACCAGAACTGAGCCTCCAGCTTCATTGCATGGGCCAGAAGGTACACATCATCATTGATCACATGTGGCTTAGCATGCTCAATGTGAGTATGAGCATCTTCAAACCTGCCTTGACTGAGGAGTAGAGCTGCCAGGGAGTGGTGGATCCAGAACTGTTGAAACTGCCAGTTGAATGATGTTGCAATCCCAAGAGCTGTCTTGAAGTGGCTGTTAGCCACTTCTATACCACCCTTGGAACAACATATTTCACCAAGGGTACGGTGGCATTGGCAGACATCAAATTGATATTGATTGCCACTCTTTGAGAGGATATTGATTGCTTGGGATGCAGCTTCTTCTGCAGAGTCAAGCTGGTTGTCACTGTGTAGTAACATAGCAAGCTTGTGTAGGGTATGTGCTTGTCCATACTTGTCATTGAGCTGTTTATAGATTGCCAATGCTTCTTCTGCCTGCTCTATTCCTTGCTTGGAGAGGCCTAGTAACATGTTTGTATAGGATATGGATGCCAATGTTTGAGCAACCTTGTAGTGGACCCCCTGCTCTCTCCAAAGTTTTAAGGAGTGACCAAGGAGCTGTTTACACTCCATAAAATTTCCCACTGAGTCAAACAACAATGAGAGCAGGGACAAGCACTCTGGTTTGTAGTGGTGGTCATCTGGGAGCCCTCTGATCTTTGGCTCCAGCACAGTTAGCCGTGGTTTGTGCCGATAGAGGTGCCTCATTAAACCAGCACAGGCAAGCCAAACATCATCTGAGTTTGCATCCACAGATGTGAATACATCAACCAGGTGTTCAGCATTTACATCCTCAAACACAATCCACCTTGTTTCTCTGAAGCCAGGCACACTAGGATGAATCTGGGCTGACAATCGGTTGAAGTAACATTCTTTGGTTGCAATGAGGAGTGGAGATGATTTTGGATCTTTGGGACAAAGGTGATCTCGAAGTGGTGCCAGCATTGTGATGAATCCATTGTTTCGATATGTCAAGGAAAGAATGCAGAATTTGTCCAAGATGTTTGCTCTATTGGAGATGGTGGGGAATAACCAGTCAAGGCTGTTCTCATTGATACCTTGAGGGAAGAAAGCAACAATGCCAAGAAGTCCATAGGCTTCTGGCCCAAGCTTCTGGAACATTGGAGAGGCAAGTGAGAGCTCAATTGTAGCTGCAAGGCTCTTGTTATGCTGTGTGTGAAGCAACCCCGTTCGCTGTTTCTCCCATTCCCCAGTCAGCCGGTCAATATCCCAGATGTTGTGATGTGCAACAGTTGCAAGCAAATTGATTGAGAGTGGGTGGAATCCAAGTTGCTCCAGGATGTTGTCAATGAGGTTCTGTTGTCCACTGGTCTTGTATACACAGTAGAATACATCACGTGCAGACTCCATCAATAGTGTTGGGATGTTGAGAGTTTTATAGTCAGGAGGAATAGTAGAAATGCGAGAGGTAATACACAGGCAGATATTGTTGAGCCGGCTCAACTCCTCCACTGCAGCATAAATCTCTTGAGCATTTGTTCCTTGTGGGTCGAGAACAGATTCAGCATTGTCGAGAACTAGGAGGATCTCCTTTGAAGATAGGAATGGACGTAGTGGAGCCAGGTCTTTGGGGTTTTCAACACCTGCGCCAATGACCTCGGAAAGCCGGTTGAGGAAGTGAGTGAGTGAGGCGGGGAACTGATCGCAACGGATGAATCGACGATCGTCGCCGAACCGTTGTTTGATGCGACCGTCGTGGAGGACAGCCAGAGCAATGGATGTCTTTCCAATTCCGCCAGCACCAATTAATGCGACCGGTGTGAGGTTTTCTGCCAAACTAACAATCTTCTCGATCAACTCGTCGCGTCCAAAGCAGGCCCTCAACGGTGGGGGTGGGGATTCCCCGAGTAAGCTAAATTCAAACGTGAGATGGTAAACGCGATTGTTGTCGTTCCTCCTGACCTGGATGACGTCTAGAAAATTGTAAGCATCCCCCCGCCGTCGATAGGTTGATTGAGACCCGTGCTTACCGAGCGAACGTGGACACCGATCTCCTCTCGGATCTTCGACACGTCTTGACGAATGTCAGAAACAGCGACGTGTGTATTTATTGCAAGCTCGGTCTGGGAGCGAGAGGTTAGTAATAGCCAAAACAGGGAGGACGGAGCGCACGTTAAAGACGAGAAGGATCCTGTTGAGGTCTGATCTCCAGGTTGCGATCGTCTCTTTATCGTTCTTTGCGTGGAGATGTCGGGAAACTACATTCCGTTTGCCCTGCTTGACGATCTTCCTCTGGATCTCGGCCACAGTCCTGTGATCGATGAGATCGTCAATGAGGTATTCAAACGGTGGACTGCTGCTATAATTTACGTCGTCAGCTGGTTGATCGCCTCGCACACAGAATCGTTGAGTTCTTCCAGCCGCTTCCCGCCCAACCCTCGGTCGAGGGTGGTACAGACATCAGCGCAGGCCAGCCCAAGTTCCACGTAGTCTGCTTCGTTGATCATCGAGTCCTGAGGTTCTCCGTCAACCTGCAACCAAAGGCAGAAAAAAGGGAAAAACCCACCCTAATCATTGTGAGGATGATGTTGACAGATCCAAATACGGCCTTAGCTGGTGTAACGCTGGAGGCTTCCTTCGCAACGCTCAACACCTCGATGGCAACGTTTAGCGATGAGAGGATGTTATCCCGCCGTTTCGACTGCGCGGCGTTGGGATCCATGGGTCCAGAATTGACGTAGCGCGGGAAGGCGTTGCAGGTTGCGAGGGAGGACCAGAATCCTATGCCAGTTGATAGCGACGAACGATAATCGTTTTTGAAGGACATGCATACAGGGCGTGCTGATCCACCTGTGCTGGCTTGATCCGAGGTGGTCGGAAACTTCCGAACGGCCCAGACGTTCCGCCACACGTCCGAGTCTCGTCCGTCCAATGACCCGATTATGGCTCTCAAAGACCGGGCCCCCTCTAACTCGGACGGGAACGAAAATGCCTTTATAACCCCTCCACTCTGTTACCTTCTCCTCCTCCTCCTCCCAAGCCGCCACCTGGACCCGGCCTCTCCCACTCAACATCGTTATGGGAGTTTTCCGAGATGAGACTTTCACCGATGCTCTGAAACTCGCCTTGGCCGCCGGAATCCTGTCCCAGACGACGCCCTACACTTTCCCGGGTCAAATGCCTGTCGTATTTCTCGCTCCCACAACCCACTACGATTTCATGAATCCTACGACTACGAACCCCTTCACGAGCCTCAGTTCAGCCAAGACCTTACGACCCTCATACGTTGCTATCCCACTCTACGCGATCGTCCCTTTCCCCACCTTTCAAGCCCAACCACCTCCGCCACAGTCAATACCTTCGCCACACCAGCTAAACTCCGCGTTTTGGGATGTTGTCAATCGAACGGTGGAATACTCGGTACACGGTACCATGGGGCTGGTGTGGTTGTTGTCGAAGCTTGCTGAAGCTGTTTCTCAAAAGGTCAGGAGTTGTGGAACCTTCTTCAGTCGAAGTCTCATCTGGTCCCCATATTCGCAGGATCTATATTTCCTTCGGGATGACAGACAGCCTTCATGCGATTTATTTGACCTGGAACCCCTCCCCGCGGAAGACGACCTTTTGCGTTTGGACATCTCAGGGTTGGAGTCAATACCCTTGTCAGAGCTGTATCTCGGAGAGGGGGATAAGATGACCGTAGCGCCAACCGCTCCAAGACCGGTACGTCTCGCCCGACTCATTCAATTCCTACCGGATCGCTTACTCTACCGTAATTCTAGTTCCCGAGAAAAACTCAGCGACCCTCGCCTCACCGGTCAAGTTCTTCCGGTACGACTCTCGCCACCCTCTTGGATGGTTACCTCCCCGGCGAAGATCTATCCATACTCCTTCAAACACCCGATAACGAATTGTACTTCAACCCCAAATCTCTTGGTGCTACTACACCACCGTGGCCATTCAACTCATCTGCTATTGCTACCTCTCCGTTATCATTGGCCGCATGAACGTAGCGGTTGTTACCTTTCCTGTGGTTCCCCGGCTATCGTTTCAACCGATATCACGCCTCCTAACACTCTCGCCTATCTCCTCTCTCCTACACACGTTTGTTTATTTCTTGGGACCTTGTCGGACAACAACATCTAGGTTGTATTGTACCTTGTAATGTACCTTGATACCCGCTGTAATTCGGGAAAACTTGGCTATGACATCAATGATTTCACGTTCGAGCTCAGTTGACTGCCGATCCTGTGGATATATATATATATCCTCTCCCCGTACCGCATGGGGGAGCGGACGGTGACCCCGGTTGGCCTTTCGTTTCTGAGCCTACCACAAGGAACGGGAAACCAACCGAGTCTCTAAATGGATTATCAGTTACGTATAGTAGATATCGAGGGACAAAGGGGGAGCGAGACGAGCCCGACGTGCGTTTTAAACACTTAAACAGTGCTAATCCTTCCATCCAACTGGCCGGCGAGTGGGCCGGACTGCTTCAAGTACGCAACAAAGACCTCGTCCTGCTTGTCCAAAACGACGTAATTGCTCTGCTTGGGCCAGAAGTTATCACCTCCAGCGGCCAAGAAATCCCAGGTAGAGATCTTGTAATTAGTGGTATCGGAAGCGGAGAGGGGGGTACCATTGATGGAAAGCTCG
>Ga0307511_10002430_pt1 | contig 19471 bp, 6 predicted proteins | sample 13_EM_MG_FD_200266 | JGI IMG/M metagenome (GOLD analysis project Ga0307511, IMG submission 200266) | Populus trichocarpa ectomycorrhiza microbial communities from riparian zone in the Pacific Northwest, United States - 13_EM | ecosystem: Host-associated > Plants > Roots > Unclassified | place... | reverse complement strand
AACACTGGCAGATTGCGAGATTTGACTTTGAAAGCAGCGATTTCCATGATCTTCCTTATTTTATTTTCTTGCCTTAGATGTCCAGAAAGGTATGGATATTAGCTTTTTAGTGCCACTAGAATCACTTCATTTCGACCTCTAGAACTCACGCTCTGCACAAAACATCGACTGAACATCAAATCTGCTAGTTACCTCCAATTTACTCCTTTTTGCATCTTTCATCCAAAAGTGCCTTCAAAACATAAAATAAAGAATATCAAGACATTTTATATATAAAAAATAGGCAAAACACTAGTTAAATGTGGGTGAAACTATCGAATAATATGGTTGCATCAACATGTATAGGAAACTCTACACATGATATTCGTGGAAAAATTCTAGTAATTATTGTAGAGATTCTCTTCTATAAACAGCCCCCACAATTCCTATGTCTATGGTCTTTTATATTACAGTGATTTATTTTCCATAACCAGCACCCATCAATTCCTACATCTATGGTATTTTATATTGCAGTAATTGTTTTCCATATATGATTCCTTGATATTAGCCTTGAGGATCTATGTTACCGCCACACATTCTTTCCTTCTTTCCCTTCCAAGCCAGTTGTTTCTACAGCTGTTTAGGCTTGGAGACCAACTCTAATATTCCCTCATCTTGATCGTGTGTGCAGCAGGAATGGTTGTAGAAAAAGGAAAGAAACTGCAAACCGGGGGGGCACTGTACTCAAAATGCGAATGAACAATACCATGCTAATTAATTCAACTATGGGGTTGTTTCATATGCAGTGTGGTTTGTTAAAAATGAAAGGTTGCAACGACGTTGTTTAGAAGCAAAAATATTCCCCTAACGTGGTCGCAAAACAAATGAAATTATGATGAAGTTTTCCAATCCAGTCCTTTTAAAAAAAATCCCTCAACAAAACCAAATAACATCCTAAAAAATGGTCTTTAATTAACCCAATAAATTCTTGAAACATTAAATTAGGTCCCTCGAATCAAACCAGGAAACTCAGGTCAGGATCCTTCTTGTGACAGGATTCTCTACTTTCATGTTAGATATTCACGTTCAAGAACTAAAGAATGCAAGAATCACTTTCACATGTTAAAACACTAGCCCTTCTTTCCTTGTGTAGCTAGGATGAATAAGGAATCCTTATAAGAAAAGGATTCTGAAACATTAATGAATCCTTGCCACACTTGGAGAATATATTGTAGCTCATTAAAGATCCTTGTGGAACTAAGAAATTCCCAAAACCAGTTGCCACATCCTTGTAGGAAAAGAATCCTAACTAAATAGGAAGTCCACAAGTCAAAAGGACGTAAACAACAACATTCGTACAACATTTGTTGACCATTATTTCCATGCCTTCCAAACTCGGATTGACCTGAAATTTTAACCCAAGGTAGGACAACATGTATGGAGAGCCCATGTAATATTTTAGCTCGATCCAAAGGTTGGATTGTGAATTATGATTGTTGCCGTAAACCTAGATTGTTGCGTAGTTTACGCCAAAATCTGAATCTGACCTTTCTTGGGTTGTATCACATGGCTGAACCGTATCACAATCCTTGATAACAAAACCATCAGGTGCAAATATACTTAAGTAATTAAGATCTTCGGTAAGTTAAGTAACATAAATAAGATTCTTTTTAATTCATAAAACATGTAAAATGTTATATAACTCAAGAGTTGAATGAGAAATTATAATATAAGTTGCACCAATATGAGTTATTTGTACCTTAGTAATTTAAATTTATATTTAAGTTGTGAAGCTCATATGAGATATGATGAGTTACCTTAATAACTGAATACCATTGTTGATAAGTATTAGTTAGATTTATTACTGCAAAGGCATTTTAGAAGTCCTCGACTTAAAAAGAATGATTGAAACTCTAATAGTACCGAATAGCAGAATGTCCTTGATGATTATAGATCATTGGTTGCCTCATCCTCAAGCACTACCACGAGTATTAAAGGAGGAGTGACCTCTACAATGTCCTCTATAGTTAGAGGAGCAAGTTTGATTGGAAATGAAAAAGGTATTGTGTTTCCCAACTCGAGAGGATTGTTGAACCTATTCAAGGTGAAGTTCTTGACTAAGTAGAATATATTACAATTCCATAAAAGAAATTGGAGATTGTCACACACCAATAACGATGTAAAATGACTTACATTCACTTTTAAGTCTATTTAAGGTATAAATGATAAGATTAACTTCATTAATTAGTTGTTGAATAATGATAGGAGCATTAATAATGTTTTCTATTTGTTGCAAGTAATCATTGATTAAGAGAGAGCCTTTCCTGGTATATTGAAGTTGATATCAAGATGAAGAATATGAGAACTTGTAGTTGAAGAAATGGAGGTTTCAAGAGCATTTTAAATAGCTTGAGAGGTATTCAAATCGACTACCTATGCAAAAATAGGTTATGATATAGTGGCATTAATCCAACTTAAAAACATTCAATCAACACGATGCCATATTACATGCTATTTGTTAAGTTATAGAGTGGTTGAATTGGCAGTTCTTTCATATATAAGATAAGGACATTCACCATTAACATATTTAAGTAAATCCTGACCGCGTAGGATTGGAAGAAGTTGACTATGCCAAAGAAGATAGTTTAAGTGGTCGAGTTTGATTGAGACAAGGTGAGAAATATTTTGGAGTGATCTATTCATACGAAGGATTGAAGAGGAGGAGCCAACAACATATGAAGTTGTAGTAGAAGAAATAGCATTATTAGTCATCACTTAGAGAAGAAATATAGTTGTTCTTCGATAAGTCATTTTTCAGTTTTTTAGAGAACTAAGGAAGGGAGATTATCCCACCAACACACACATAAAGTGCGACAAACAAGATGTTTATTGATCTGAAAATTGTGTAATCCTTACATGTCTAGTTATGCCTTTATTTATACTGACTTTAGACTGAAACAAACCCTAATGAACCCTTTATATGGATTTATATGAGACCCACTTACAATTAAACCCAAATAATATAAATAAAACCTTAAACTAAGATGAAAATAATAATAACAATAATAAATCTAAATTTAATATCTTAAATATGATAGGATCAGATTTGCTGATGCGAACCTCGTGATCACGTAGTCACGCAACCCACACGCAAATACATCAATTCCTAAAAAGCCAAGTAAATCCGGTTTAATAGGAGTGTGACACAAAGATAACTTGTTCCCAGGCACCAATGGCTAAGCGATCTTACTCATATTGGGCCTAGCACCCAAGTAGTTTGGCCAATAGTGGGCCAAGAAATATTGAATGGTGATGTGGGTGGGGGTTTCTGAGGAATACAAATAACCTCCGGGTTTTTTTTCAGATTTGGAGAGCATCTAGAATAACTAGTGAATTACAATTGTATTGTACAACAATTGGTGCATTGGTCTTTGTAGCCTTAATGCTTTTTGCTAGTTGGTTCCATTATCACAAAGCTGCTCCAAAATTAGCTTGGTTCCAAGATGTAGAATCTATGTTAAATCACCATTTAGCAGGGCTACTAGGGCTTGGGTCTCTTTCTTGGGCGGGGCATCAAGTCCAACACTGTTGGAAATGGAAAACCCCCTCCCAATAAATATTGATTCACGAACGAGATGTATAAGGATGACGCCATGAAGGCAGTTGTTCTTCGATAAGTCATTTTCAGTTCTTTAGAGAACCGAGGAAGGGAGATTATCCCACCAACACACAACAAGTGTGCCAAAAGAAGTTTATTGATATGAAAATTGTGTAACCTTACATTATGCCCATATTTATATTGACTCCAAACTGAAATAAACCCTAATGGACCCTCCCTTAGGTGTACTTATATGAGGCCTACTTACAATTGACCCAAATAAGTAATAACAACCCAAATACTAAGAATAAAATAATAAAAATAATAAACATCTGAAAATTAATATCCTAAATGATGTGAACCTTGTGATCACGTGGTCACACAACCCATACGCAAACACACCAATTTCCTGGAAGGCCAAGTAAATCAAGTTTGATAGGAGTGTGACACAAAGATAACTTGTACCTAGGCATCAGCACTATTGGAAACGGAAACCCCCACCAACGAATATTGATTCACGAATGAGAAGTATAAGGATGACGCCATGAAGCCAGTTGTTATTTGATAAGTCGTTTTCAGTTCTTTAGAGTACCAAGGAAGGGAGAGTATCCCACCAACACACACATAAAGTGCGGCAAAAACAGTTTATTGATCTGAAAATTGTGTAACCTTACATGTTTAATTATATCCTTATTTATACTAACTCCAAATTGAAATAAACCTTAATAGACCCCCCCTTAGGTGTACTTATATGAGGCCCACTTATAATTGACCCAAATAAGTAATAATAACCCAAAGACTAAGAATAAAATAATAAAAATCTAAAAATTACTATCCTAAATATGTTAGAATCAAATTTGTCACCCTTAAAAAGTCTCAAATAAACTAAGAGAAATTTGATTTGGAAAATTTGTGCTGCCGTCCCCTTTTAGATCCTTAATTTTCCTTGTTTAACTTGGACAAATAAGGAAACAAATTTCCTTCTTTGTTGCTGATTTAATGACTTCCCTTTTAAGGTTAGGAAAAACATTAAATAATCCTCCTCTCTTTAGGAATAAGATTTGGCCAACTTCCTTACTTAATTAGGAGAATAAATTGTTGATTTTTTATCATTGTAGCATTAGAAAAAACAAGCCTGACAAGGTTGGTATGGGGCCGGACACATCAGCCCCTTGTTCCACATGAATTGGGCTCTTCTTAGACCTGAATTAGATGAATTAGAGGTTGTCCTTCATGCTCTTTAGATGTCCCAAGCTCCTCTAGATCCATCTTGCTCCATATAAAAAATCTGAACAAGCCCATTCAATGCCTTTTTAAGCTTTTTTGCCCCAGCTCTTGTAATTGGCCTAATTGGCACCTCCAATGGGTCGTTGACATGATTGCACTTAGTACTGGGCTGATCCTCGTCATTTGTTGCCCCTTAGAAGTCTCATATAAGCTAGGAGAATCAAATCTGAAGTTGTCTTCTCTTTAATTTTCTTGTTTGCAAAGTTTTCTTAGCTGACTTGGAAACTTATTTAATGATAGATTCCTACTATAATAAGGATAGAATAATTATTTTCATACACCATAAGTATTCCACATTAATATGGAGTCCATACCACACATGAAAACTATATTGTTGCCCATCTGTAAGTGATGCAACCATATTACTCGATAGTTTCACCCACATTTAACTAGTGTTTTGCCTATGTTTTTATATAAAATGATTTGATATTCTTTGTTTTATGTTTTGAAAGCACTTTTAGATTAAAGATGCAAAAAAGAGTAAATTAGAGGTAATTAGCAGATTTAACCTTCAGACGATGTTTTGTGTAGAGCATGAGCTCTAAAGGTTGAAATAAAGTGATTCTTGTGGCATTAGAAATCTAACATCCATACCTTTATGAAAATCTAAGGCAAGAAAAATAAAAAAAGGAAGAGCATGGAAATCACAACCTTCAAAGTAAAATCTCGCAATCTACTAGTGTTGACCTTTGACCATTCCGACTTGAATATCCTGAGCTATAAAAGTCCATTTGATGCAAACTCAATTGTGTTGGATTCCCGAATCAATGACCTATCAATGTACCACATTTCAGCAAAAAAAAATATCATATGAGGGAGAAATGATTTTTCTAATATGACAAATGAATTTTGCCAACAAACACGTTTTGTAAAGAAATGAGTCCAAATTACATCCCGAAGCATCCAAATCAACATTTAACTAGTTTTTTGCCTATGTTTTATATATAAAATATCTTAATATTCTTTGTTTCATGTTTTGAATGCACTTTTGGATGAAAGATGCAAAAAGGAGTAAATTGGAGGTAATTGCCAGATTTGACCTTCAGTCGATGTTTTGTGCAGAGCGTAAGCTCTAGAGGTCGAAATGAAGTGATTCCAGTGGCAATAAAAAGCTAACATACATATATTTCTGAACATCTAAGGCAAGAAAATAAAATAAGGAAGATCATGGAAATATCTGCTTTCAAAGTCAAATCTCGCAATCTGCCAATGTTGACCTTCGGCCATTCCGACTTGAATATCTGGAGCTACAGAACTCCAATTGATGCAAACTAAATGTTTTTGGATTCCGGACTCAAAGGTCTATAAAATCTCTAAATTTCAGACAAAAAAGATGTCATATGAGGGATATATGATTTTTCAAAGATGACAACTGACTTCTGCCAGCAAACAGATTTCGTGAAGAAACGAGTCCAAATTACGTTCTGAAGCATCTAAACCGATATCCAAGTTTTTATTTCAGCAATTCAGCTCCTCTAAGTCAAATCTTGAAGATTTCATGCAAGTCTATTTCCCGTTTTTAGAAAAATAGTTATTGAAGTACTTAAATGTAAACTGTTTACTTAAGGGAGGAATATTTTGTAAAATAGAGACTAGGGTTTCCTAGGGTATAAAAAGAAAGAGAGAAGGAAAAGAGAAAAGAAAAAAGAGGGATGACTAGAAGAGAGGAACACAAACCCTTTCTCCCACAAACCCGAATTTATGCATTTTTCTTTCATTTTTGTTAGTTGTTCAATAAACATGCAAGGCTAAAGCTCTTTTTCTTGGTTACAAGGACTGTGAGATCTATTTTACCTTTTCTTTTCAGTTTATATGATAAATAAATATGTTTGTTCTCCTATGCTTATTTCCTATGATTGTTTATTTTAATTGCTAGAGCGGACTCTAAGTTATTCTTGTAAACAATCTATTGCTAAGTTTGCTATCAAAACCGGAGTTGTGGTATATAAAGTTGTGAAGCAACTGGGATTAATAATTGTGGCGGATCCAGATTGTTAACCTTAGGGAGAACATTCGATTCATTAAATCAAACATGGACTGTGGACACTTATGTTGTCTAGATTAATCAACTCATCTAGTTCTTAAGGCTGCCATTGAATTAAATTACTAGTGCGGACATTGTGGTTTTTTGATGGTTAGGATTAGTTATATATTGGATCTGTTAACTAATCAACATAAGAAAAGATAGATATTCATAGTATAAATTGACGTCTCCTTTCTATAATCAGTTTTGAATTCTATAGGTGGATATTTACTTGCGACCAAGGTTTGTTTTCTTGATAAATTTCGGTTTTATTTAAATTTCGCTTGATAGTTTTTTGTTTACTTTTGCTTTAGCCTAGATAACCTCTACCCCCCCCCCAAATTGCATATCATCTATCATAAAAATCTGACTTAAACGTTCCTCATGGGATCGGCCCCTTGCTTGCTCTATACTATCTTGTGTGTTGTGTTTTAAGTTTGGGTAATTAATTTATGTGACCGCGACATCGCAACAGTAAGGATTTATCTTGAAGGTAAAACTCAAATTTTTTACAAGGGTAAAGATTTCGGCTAGGAAAAAAGAGGAGAGAGATTTTTCAGTAACAAAAATGGAAAAGCCATTTTGAGAAATGGCTAGACTGGTTTGAGAAATGGTTAGACCATTTCTCAAAACGATGAGACTGTTTTGGCTACCGTTTTGGTGTAGCCTGATTTTGTGTTTTGGTCTTTTCTTGGTCTTCTTTGATTAGGTTGTTTAAAGAAGATAAGAGATTATTATATGGAAAAGAATAATATAATATGTGTGTATGCATGAAATAATCTTACAAAATAATATTGCATATATTGGGACGTTAAGAGATGGAAACCTTAAGTTTAAAGTGTGATATTGTAAGAAATACATGTATTTGTGGGTAACAAGTTACTCAAAGTGATAAAAGAATATTAAGAAGTACATTCTTAATATGTAAGGAGTGAAATTTATGTGAGACTATGTGTAATGCAAAATAGGCATTGGTTATGGGATCCCAGACAAGCGAGACAAGACCAGTGCAAGGAACAGGTAGGTGTTAGTCATCTCATCCTCTTTAATTTTTCAATATTATATACAAGTTTTAATTCCTTAAGTAGTACATTGAATATAAATTACATGTTGTGTGGTAATGTATTAGTAAAAGACTGATGAAATCTTATTGTGATATATATATCATGCGAATTGTGTTGCGATATGGTAGCCGACCACATGAGTGGTGCTAAGATTGATATTTGATAATGTTCATGTTAAATTAAATGTTGTATGAAAGCTAACTTCAATGAAGGGCTTAACTTGTAAACAAATATTAAAGATACAAGTATGTATGGGTTATATTCATGGAAGCCAACCACACGAGTGGGGCTAGGATTGAGGTTCCTAGAAAGATATATTGGATGCGTATTTTACGCATAGAAGTCAGTCACAAGAGTGAGACTTTAAATGATTATTTCAACTTGGCCATAAAGAATGGGCTTGATTTCAATCCTCTTGTACCGGCCACAAGTGTCAAGGTAATTGTTGAATAAAAGTTAGCCGCATGAGCGGAGACTAGGAAGACGTTGGGTTTACATCTTTGGCATAGATATGGGTGGACAATAATTACTTGTTAATTATGCTATTGGACCTCTAAAAGGTGATTGAAAAGAGTCTCAAAGTGGGGACCTTTATGCTCGGGGCTACTTATTGGTGTTAGTGTAAGAAACACTATTATAGGCCTATGCCATATCAAAGGAGTCGGCCAAAAGAATTGGGGACTATGTGCTTTATGTTGAATTCTAGAGTTATATGGATAACTCATCATTTAAATGCAAGAATAAATATGTTAAAGTGTTATGCCACTACCAATAGTTGGTAGAGGTAATGTGTATGGTAAATATGGGTAAAATTATGTGGAGAAGCTAAAGGGCTTGTAAATAACATGTGTAGATGAAGGAAAATGTCATTGTTGTATGTTAAATGGCTAATATTGTGTTACGAAATATAACTCATTCTTATCACTTAATACGTTTTATTTTTGACAGGTTTATGTGCTCCACAAAACTAGATGACTTGGCATGATGTTTAGTTATAGGATTTCCTAAATGTTTTCATCTAGTTGTAGGATTTCCATGCTGATGTTTATTTTGATTTTGATAACCTGAAGGAGTATACTAAATAAATCAATTAACTATTGTGGTTGAATAATAGAAGTTGTAATGATGATGATAACATCAATTATATACAATTAATACAAGAAATTATGGTTTGTTTTTTTATTTTAAGTATGTGATGTTTATTTTTTAAGTTTATTGATTTTACATGGTATTATTATATCTAAATTGAACATCTTTTAATTCCATGGCTGGTTACGACCAAGGTTAAAGGTGATTATATATCCACTGGGGTAAAAAAAAAAAATCATGCTATTATAGTGATTTTTTACTTGTTTTTTTATGTGTAATCATATATTATTTATGTTGGGGGTGTTAAAAAGGAATTGTCTATATAAATTAATTGTGGTCAATATCTCTATTTATATAATATTTGTGTTGATATACAAGTAAATAATTACAATGAATTACAAGAATGTTCATTAGATAAAATCATTAGATAAAATTCACTAGCACTAGTCAAGGATTCGTTTTGTAATGGTCATAGGATTGTTTTACAATTATCATGAGATCATGAGATGCTCCTTTCCATGATTGATTATTTCCATTATTAGCACAATCTTCTTGATTGGATATGTGGGATGTGGGATTGATATCTGCTTACACCAAGAAGCAACTTCTTCAAGGGCAAATATGACCCTGCCAGTAAAGGTGAAATTGCTCAGTTCTATTTGATGGATTGCATCATTCAAGTCTTCCCTGATGAATAACATTTGCAAACTCTTGATATATTGTTTGTGGTGCTTGTCCCCAACTTCAGGTATGTAACTTTGTATTTGCTGTTTCTATTTGGACATGATCGTGATTCTCTTCCTTCTATAATGTATGCATAAATGCAACAATTCCAACTACTTTCATTGTTTCCAACTTGTTTCTCAGCCATCTGTTGACATCAAGACAGTGTTATCTAGATTGATGGAGAGGCTATCAAATTACACTGCTTCAAGCACAGAAGTTTTACCTGAATTTTTGCAAGTAGAAGCCTTCTCCAGATTGAACCACGCGATAGGAAAGGTAAGTTTTGTTTATAAGCCTTTTCAGATAGGCAGGCCAAAAAAAGGAGCAAAGGAGCAAAATTTGGTGACTAAATACCTTATTTGAGATGAGCATTGGATTCTATGATCCTCTATCTTTCTGGTTATCGTTGTTGAAGTGTTGTTTTTCTGTTGGAAATTGAAAGTTTCCCATTTCCAAAGCTCTAAAAATTCAAGAGATTTTACTGTTTTCTTTGTAAAATGATAATTCTTATATCTGTTTTGACTCCATATGTTAAATTTCTGTGATTAGGCAACATAGCCTATTCTAAAACAATTGAAATACAGTAATACAAATGTGTTGATGCAGTTGATAGAAGCGCAAGTTGAAATGCTGATTTTTGGAGCTGTAACTTTATAGTCATCTCTTCATACATTTACTCTCCGTGTTCACCCTGATCGGTTGGATTATGCTGATCAAGTTCTGGTATGTATGATGCCTAAAATGCCTTTACATTGCAATTAGAGATATAACTACTAAACATTTATGTTTTGTTCTCTATTATTTTTTTGGTTATGCCTTCAGAGCATAAATTTATACATGCACTATATAACATTATTTACTGGAGCTTGCTTTCTAACTGGGATGATTTTTTTCTTAACTCAAGAGTTGGCAAGATTTGTTTTCTTGGTAATTTGAAGAGAGAGCTGTTGAAAGCATTGTTAGAAATTAAATTTGACAGCGAAAATCATGACTGATGGGTACTCCAATTTTTATGAATGAAAAGTTTCCAGAACTTGTGTTTAGCCTTTTGGGCAGTGTTCAACTGTCAATTTGGCTTGCAGAAATAGCTTATAAGAAAATTTGTCAAGGAAATTAAGAAACATGGATCATTTATATTGGAATTCTGATCGTGCAAAATGGTTTGATTCTCTTTAACTAATGTATTGAAACAAGAACCTATGTGTATTATCTTGTTCCATTGAATATTTAACAGGCAAGCTGATTTTTTTGTTTGATACTCAGGGAGCATGTGTTAAGAAACTATCCAGCAAAGGAAAGCTTGACGACAGCAAAGCTACAAAACAAATTGTTGCTCTTTTGAGTGCTCCATTAGAGAAATATAACGATATTGTCACAATATTGAAGCTTTCAAACTATCCTCATGTGCCAGAATATCTTGATATCGAGACAAATAAAATCATGGCAACTGTTATAATTCAAAGTACTATGAAAAACAACGACGATGTATGTTTTTCTACCTTGTTTATGTTGATCTTTCCAATATGCTCTAGATGCCCAATCTTAGTTCAATTTTATTCTGTAGGTTGAGGTGTTATTTTGAATTAATGAAAGGGCTTATCAAGGATTTGGATGGAGCTGAAGGAGAGGTTATTTGAAATTACTTTACTTTTCATGTAATTAAATTCCTGCTGCAAAAAATCAAACTTCAATGCTGATAACTACATTTGCTATGCTTGTTTCTTATTGCTATCCAGTTAACAGTATCTACCTTTTCTCCTCTATTTTGCTTCTCAAAAACTAAGCCATTGCATAGGGTAATGTTATTATTGTTTTTTTCTCTTTATCTTTAGGTTACTGAAGATGATTTCAAAGAGGAACAGAATTCCGTTGCACGTCTTATTCAGATGTTGTACAGTGACGACCCAGAGGAAATGTTTCAGGTGCATTTTCCTTTTAAAATCTGGTATTGCACCTATGTTATTTGACTTGAAGCAAATTTGGGGTGTTGATTAATTACTTGAATGGTTCAAGCCTAATTTTGTATTTTTGTTTTTGAACTTGTTTTTATGTGTAATATATGCCCTGAATTGCAGATGTGTCTGCAGTGAAGAAGCATATCATGACAGGACGACCGAAGTGTATCCCTTCACAGTTCCCCCACTTGTCTTTTCGTCTCTTAAGGTTTGCTTTTGCCTAATGCTAACAACCTTGAAGTTGCTGCCGAACATTCTGGAATGACAATGTCATTATTTGTCAGAATTGGCATCAACTTCACCTAAGAAAAAATTTTCAGCTCTTGAATCAGGTGGTACTTCACTGGAAGTTGTCTTTGGTGTACAAAGATGATCATTCATCATAATAGCTGATGATGTAACCCATTCACTTACTGACAATTGAGGCTCTGTCGATTGTTCCATCAACTGAATTGGCATTACAGCTGTACTTGCAATGTGCTGAGGTACATGAATAGGCACTGCAGTTGTACTTTTAAATACTTTCGAGAACCATTTGATAATCTTCTTCTCTTATTTGATATTGCTTTTGATTCTTAATCGACCAGGCTGCCAATGACTCTGATCTAGAGCCTGTTGCATATGAATTTTTCACTCAAGCTTATATTCTATATGAAGTCTAAATGAGTTGATCTGATTCAAATCTTTAATCAACCTTTATATTGATTTACTCAGGGTTGCAAATTCAGTTATTTTTTCTCTCCTGCATGCTTGCTGCAACAGGATTCAAAAGCACAGGTGACCACACTGCATTTGATAATGGTGTAGAGAACAGGGATACTTTAACGCACAAGGCCACGGGGGTAATCCTATAGCATCATTTTGCTATAATTAAAAATTTCCAAATCATGCTTTTGAAGTGTATTTATGTGAAGGCCCTGATATGAAACCTTGCTTAAGCAGTATTCAGTTATGCTTTTTTAAGGAAAGCCTGATCATTGCAGAGCGGTTTCTGGGTGTGCTCATCTATTCTGGGTTGATGATCAGGATAACATGAAAGTTGGAGAGAGGTGAGTGTCCAGCTTTTAATGTTGATAAAGCCTCGTGGTGATTAACATGGTCAAACCAGAACTTAGCATTATTAAGGGGACAGCAATATGCATATTAGGGTAACTTGTCACGATGTCATCTTGGACAGCCTCGGTGGCATGCTATTGTAGCATACAGTAGGAAAGGAAGTGTTACGGCTGTAATTAACTTTGATGAATTGTGAGAGGAGTGGGCTGCTTCGGAGTTCATTTGAGATTTGCTTCCCAATGGTTTATGATAAATTTTCTCTCTTTCTGCTTTTGAACCAGGGTTCTGATTTGCCTGAAGAGTGCTTTATGAAATTGCAAATGCTGCTCAACAAATGTCCAATGCGGCATGGGATAACACTGGATCAGTGTCACTCTTTGTTGAGATTCTGAACAAGTAATTGTTCTATTCCATTAACTTATTTCATTCCATCTCTATAATTTTGTCTTTTGATCTTCGAAAATGTAAATGACAACCCTTTTTTTTTTTTTTTTTTGTATGTAGGTATCTTTACTTCTTCGAGAAGGGAAACCCACGTATCACTGGGGTTGCAATCCAGAGCCTGATTGAATTGATTACAACCGAGATGCAAAGTGACAACAGTACACCAGATCCTGCTGCTGATGCTTTCTTATCCAGAACACTCGGATACATTCAGTTCCAGAAACAGAAAGGTGGTGCAATTGGTGAGAAATATGATCCCATCAAGGTGTGACATGATGACTGGATGTCAAGAACAACTTTCATGTTATTGGTTCGAACATGACTACTGTTGACTTATTCACGGAATGGAATAGGCTGTATATCTTCTTGCATACATACTGGTCTGAGGAGCTTCACACGTTTAATTCCAGTGCAATGTTGAAACCGTGTGCTTATCAGGTTGTTGTCCCGTAATCTATTGGTATTTTATTCATGGTCAATTAAATTGACTCTTTAGCACAGACAACCGTGTCAACTTTTTCAGGTTTTGGTGAATGACACCACGGTTATCTTTTAAAGAGCTGTATGACATGTCTGTTCAGTTACAGTTTGCTAATAAGCATTCCATGTTAAAGTTTTCCGCCTTTGACTGGGCTACTGTAATGTTCTCAACTCTAGTTGGAATGGGTAAAATATTATGCTATTCGTGAAAGATCAGAGTGAAACATCCTTGTATGACTTGGATGGATATTGTTTATCTCATCGAGAGTGAGAATGGAAAGGGATGCATGCTAGAGACCCTTCTTTTCCCTTTAAAGGAAACAAGTATTGTAGATAGTTGAAGTTCCAAAATTGCATTATTATTTATTAATTTTTTTTGAGTGTGTGGGGGGCGGGTGGGGTGGGAACCCGACTACGCTATGCTTGCTTGTTTTCTAAAACTAATGGTTTATTATAATCCAGCAAGGTCGTAGTTGCTTGGATGGAATTTCAATCCTGGTTGCTCTTTCTATTTGCGCAATGCAAGAATCTAAGCAAATGTTCTTGGTTCCACAGTGGCATCCTTGATTTCTTGCAATTGGTTCAGCTTTGAGTTTCCTCTCTATAATAGCAAACCATTTCTAGCTACAAATATGCACCTAATAACCCTGGAATCTTAGCCCTTGATGGATGAGATCCCGAAAGGAACTAACATCTGTCAGTGCTTTTTCTGAAAATGGCATTTAGAGTCTGTTTGTGACGAGGAATGGGTGAAAAGGGATGAAGAATTTGATAAATTTCTGTTTGGCACAATGGATGGAAACCCACCCAAGGAAGTACCCTTCTTGCCGGATTCACTTCCTTTCTCTCTCCCTTCACCTGTCTGTGGATAGCATGTTAATAGCAATTTAAGTTCGGCACAATGTTGAAATCCAAAAAAATTCGGCATCTCAGAAAGGGGAAAACAAAGAATGAAAAAGCAGCATCTCGTGACCTGCAACAACTTACGGAACAGATGAATTTGGAAAGCTATTAGCACTCGAGGTAGCGCGGCTAATAAACCGGAGTCCCAACCCATTTCATACCTCTATAACAAATCTGAAACGGCTCGCTGCTATCACCAGCCACCATGAACTAACAACCAAATCATTCAATGCTATTACCTCGGTGGCCCTACTTATTTTCTTCCTTTCACTGTTACTCTAGGATATTTCTAATTATCATTCAACATCAAGGCAAAAAATTATGGGAGTTCAGGAACATTGCTGATGTGGGATGAAAGTAAGAGAGTTTATCAGAAACAAGAAAGTAAAAATAAACCAAAGCAAGATTAGTAGCACAACATAACCAAGCTCTTGAAACTGATACAAGTTTTTGATAGAATTCATGCTGGGCAACGTTGTCTTCCTAATGGGATGTTCCAGTCTATTAATACATAGAACATATCAAAACCAGGAGTTATGAATAGGAGGTGGGCAATCATAATAGGAGGTGGGCAATCATGCATGCAATTCAACTATTAGAGATCCATAATAATTCAAAAAAACAATATCAAACCACCTGATGCTTCGTAGATCCTCATTACTGTCTGGAAAGACATTAAATTAAGCTTCTTAGAGAGCAATGGGAAGAGAGGAAAGGAACATGGGTAACACCAAGGCTCCTCACACCTGTTACAATCACAATATAGAACAGGCCTTTTGTGCTTTGCTCTTCTTTTTCTTTTGTTTGGGTGGTTGAAGGACGACTCTGATGGCTGCATCGAAAACTGCCTTCACATTCTGCATGAACAAGCTAACAACTGAATTTATAAGCCCAAAAAGCTTTTAATGCAGAAGAGAATGTCTTCGTAAAATATTCATACCTGCTGTGTTTTCGAACTGCATTCAATGTAGGCAGGTGCACCAATCAGCTTCCTCAGCTCCTCTCCCTTTTAAATATTCAAAGACAACAACATCAATAGTTGAGTGATAGGAAGGATTTGCTTAAAAAAATGGAAAAACAACAATTCATGTAAATGCTCAAAATGAGAGAAAACACACAATCAGTCAGGAGTTTTACCTGAGCTGTAGTAATAGGAACAGCACCAGGGTGGTCAATGAAGAACTGCTTATCATCCCGAAGATCTAGCTCATTGAAAACCAGAAAAAAAGTAAGACTTAACTTTTTTTAAAAAAAAACCAACTGATGTATATTTTGGAGAATGTCCCATGAAAATGAAAATCACAAATTGAATTTAGAATACCTTATGATGAGTCACAAATTAATGATACACATGTCAAAGGAAATACAGGCGCATAATGAAAGAATGGAAAAGAAAGCCACCAAGAAAGTAGTAAAACTATGGGCTACATCTAGCTTTGTTTAGACAAAAAGAATATACCTCTTGACAACTTACTCTTTTTTTTCCTTAGAAGAGTAACACCCATCAATTTATTCACTTATGCCCATTAAATACTCATCGAAAGTTTTTCACAAAATCAAGCTGCAAACATTGATCATGAAGAAAATTGCATAAAGCAGAACTTTAAGTATCACTCATCCCACTAAAAGAAAAAGGATACATTATAAAAGAGCAGGTCAAAAGTAAATCCTTTTCCATAACAAATTACTAATCACATGTTGCTGCAGACAACACTAGTTACAAATCGACTAATGAACTTACTGAACAGCAACTGAAAAAATTATTACATGCAACCATGCACAATAGAAAATAAAGACTTCTATTAACAATACCTGAGCAACTTTAATATAAAAAATTCTCGGGCAAATTAAAATTGTGCACAAAAGCAGTTGAACAAACAAGCTCATATGCATAATCATCAAACACTAAAAATGCTTACAAACGCATCTATCTAATTCCATGTATAGACGAAAATTTACCAAGTTTTGTTCCGACAAGAACTATTGGGACACCAGGTGCATAATGCTTCAACTCTGGAATCCACTGGAAAAGAAGTCAAGTAAGAACTCATCAGCATGTTCTATTTTTTTATTTTTTTATATAGGAATAGTTTGTCTAGTATTGAAACAAAAGACAGCATTTCATGCAATCTAATTTCCAACCTTTTTAGAAACATTTTCATAACTGGCCTTGCTAATGAGAGAGAATGCCAGTATGAAAACATCTGCCCCACGGTAACTCAATGGTCTTAATCTATTATAATCCTCTTGCCCTGATTCAATAAAAAACAAAGTCAGATCCATGCAGAATCACATATCCAAAATAAAATATAGAGGTAAATAACACAAACACAAAAAAATATATAAAGATCTATGTAGAATTACCAGCTGTATCCCACAACCCCAGGTTGACAGTAGCACCATTGACGACCACATTTGCGCTGAAATTGTCAAAAACTGTAGGCACATAATCCTGTTTATCACAACAATGCAATAAAATAAGGCAATGGTATTACACCCTCTTGTAAAGGATTTGATTAAATCCCATGAAAATATGAACAAAATAAAAGAATTTTTTTGCTCCGTGAAATGCGAAGGAAAAAAAGAAAACAATAATTTGGATAACTAACGGCATTTCTTTATTGAAAAACCAAAGCTTGCATTATAATAATGTCAAGCCAGGCCAAACTAATAAATAGAAGCAAAATTCAGCTTTGATCAATCCATAATTGGGAGCAAAACAGAAACTCGACAACGATCTTAACCTCCATTGATTATTTATCAACAAAATGAATCGAAACATTACCAAATCATGCAAACATGTCCAGAAAGGACCTTCCCTTAAATTACCACCCTACCAAATCATAAATAAAATGACATACATACTCGACATAGAATCTCAAAATCGAAATTAAATAGAGCCCAACTCAAGTTCCACCAAAATTCAGAAAACCGCATCCCAAATTCAAAAACATTTATAATGAAAATAGAAACAAAAGGAAACCCATTATCATTTCCACCAAAACTCAAGAACCCATATCCCAATTTCCCAAAAAACATGAAAAGGGAAAGTACAAAAGAGTCAGGGAAATTGAGATTGAATTACCGTAGGGAAGGTGTTGCTGGTGTAAGAGATCAAGAGACAAGTTTTACCAACAGCTCCATCTCCTACTGTCACACACTTTATAAACCTTGATGCACTCATTTCTCTTTCTTTTCGATTGATGACGCAAAACCTTTAAAATATCTTTAAAAGAGAAACAAAAGCCTCAGATCTTCACCACCTGAGGACAAAACACCCTCTTCCCTCCTGATCACACACACAAATCCCAAGAACTCCACGCCATCATCATCTGTTCATTAAAAAAGAAACAAAAAGAAGCCCAAAAACAAAAGAAAAATAATCAAGAAACGTACAAGAAGAAGAAGAAGAAATTAAGAGACCAAAAGAGCTTCTTTTTTTCTTTTTTTTTTTGCTCTATTTTGTTAAAGTTTTGATGACAGATTACCGAAAGAGAAGGGGAGAGAGAGAAGGGGGAAAAAAAAGAGTATTAAGAGTAGGAATGTTTAGCTGGCCGTGAAATTATGCAGTTGAAGCGTTCGTTTGTTGAGAAAGTGAGGAGGAATGGATAGATAACCAAAATTTTCGCCAACTCAACAAATACTAAAACAAAACAAACCTCTCCTCCACTCTCTCCGATTCTCTTGTGTTTTACTTTCTTATTTTTAGAGAAATAGGCATTAAAAAAGGGGCATGGGTTGTGTTGGATTGCGGACTCTCCACCTATCCTCCTCCTCCTCGAACACCTGTTCGGTACTCGGGAAACAAATAGATTTGTACATCACAACTTTACTTGTTATATCAATTAATATCACTCTAAATTAAATTCAACAATTCTTTGGTTCTTATGTAAAGTATTCATTAACTATGCTCAATTAATTCTATTTCTTTACTTATCTTAAGTGTTTGCCGAGATATAAAATGTGGTCCATCTCTCGAAAAAGAAGTAATGTTCAGGACATTTATTTTTAATAGAAAGAAAAACAAATTTATAGGAATAGATTAATCTCAAAAATATTTAAAAAAAAAAACAAAATGATATTGTTTTGATAAAAAAAAATTCGAAATAAATGAAAAGTTAACTAAAATTTTTAACCAAGTTAATTAATTTTTTTTTAACTCGGATTAATCCAAATTCAAGGTGAATCGAGTTTCAAGTTGATCCAACGAATCCAAGTTTTAAAACAATAACTATAACTAATAGAAATATTTTCTATAAAATTTTATTGGGTAAATTTCAAAAACTCTCTCTAATATATTATAAAAGTACATGAACTATTTAAATAATAAAAACGTTTTTTATATTTTTTTTATTCAAAATATCCTTAATATTTTTAAAATCACCCCCTTTAATAATAAAAAATTTAAAATTAAAATCATTTTAGATATAAAATAACTTGTAATTCATTCAAGTCTTTAGATAGTTATTATAATATACCCAAAGCTATATATATATATATATATATATATATATATTGATTGTTGAAATATCAATCTAAAATAAACGGTGAAATATATTACCCATTTCGTTCAATGTTGCTTTGGTTGTGCATTTTAAAAAAAAAATAGTGGTTGAAATTGATGGGTTTTAGAGTTCTTGTAGGCATGGTGGGAGAATGAAGATTGAATCTTGTAGCTGGGATCATTTTTTGGAGCTTTGTTTTTTATTTCTTCTACCAAACACTGTTACTTTATCTTTGCTTTTTTTTTTTCAAAACAAGAAAAAAAGTTATTTTAGATTGGTGGGTTGTTTTGTTATTGCCTGCATGGATGATGGGAAAAAGAGGAGGGAATTTTCACTTACCTTTGCCATGTGTGCAACCACAG
>Ga0307511_10002429_pt1 | contig 19477 bp, 19 predicted proteins | sample 13_EM_MG_FD_200266 | JGI IMG/M metagenome (GOLD analysis project Ga0307511, IMG submission 200266) | Populus trichocarpa ectomycorrhiza microbial communities from riparian zone in the Pacific Northwest, United States - 13_EM | ecosystem: Host-associated > Plants > Roots > Unclassified | place... | reverse complement strand
AGGTTTGCCTTCGGAAGAGAAAGGCGGACAAAGCAGTCAAGTGGACGAGCATGTGAAGGACGCGCCAATGTAACCGGAAGATGTTACGCAATTACGACCACTGTTGAATGGGAAAGGGGAGACTAGGTTGTCGAGATAGACGCTAGACCCATAGGAGTGTCGAACCTGCAACGCCGTAGGGTACCATGAACTGGAAATGGGTAGATATGTGGCGCCGGTATGCAACAGCGGGGCATTGATAGGCAGAAGATGGAGCTGGTGGGGTAAGGCAGATGACAGGAAGGCGTGGATGAGGACAGGCAAGGACGGAGAGGAAGATGTAGTCATGGACTTTCTCGAAGCTTGATGTACGAAACTGCACCTTTGAGCACTGGGTCCTATTTTGATTTGTTTACCGAGGGCGGAATAGGCGTGGCGGCGGTAGTGCCGCATATCGATTCAGGTTTCTTTTCTCATTTACTAGCCTCGAGAGCCTAGATATCTATGTAGCCTGTTGTTCTGTGTGCGCCAAACGTTGGAAAGGAGGTGATGGGGTCACCGCATGACATGGGGTAGAATCTGTGTAAAGACTTTACATAAAACAAAACATTCCTCTCCTATGCAAGTTTAAAATCTGCACATCAGGTAAACCAGATACCAGTAGAGGCTCTGTAGGCAAACGCAGGGTACTGACTGGGATTTAGGTTGATTAGAATATTGCAAGGCTCATACATCTGAAAAGAGAAACGTGGTACATATTGTCCTCTGGTTCAAGAATAGTACTGAAAGAGATAAGAAGTGAAAGTATGTTGAAGGTGAATAGCAGATACAAGACTTCCTTGAGATGGTGATGAAAAGAAAACAGGACACAATAATCCACTGAAGTTGTCCTTCAAACGTTACCCCTCCCTTTACGGAGATGTCCATCTGACCCCTTCCGCGTCAGTTGTCTTAACCGTGTATTACAGGTATCTCGTCAATTCAAAAACGGAAGAACTAATAGCGCCTTCAATAGTCCCACTCTAGTAGTAAATCGGCATTCTTGCAAACATTGGCCATTGCTAATATCCCCTTCTATGAACGGTAAATTATCACAGCAATACAAGAAGAAATGAACACCCATTTTACATGGTGATTCCAGCTAACCAACGAAAACATACCCACATTTACTGATAACCAACAACCACATCTGGATTGCGGTTGTTTGATTCCGCGCTCCCTGCTAGGTCACCTTGCTGTTCGTTATCCTCCTTCTCGTCATCCTCGGTGTCCGATGATTCATGTGTACTCTCCCCAGAGACAATGATGCTTCCACTTTTGCCAAACTCAACCGGTTTCTGGTAATAGTAGACCGGCGACCCCGCGTATGATCTATCGCTGTCTGCAACTCGTGTTGCGATCATATTGTACCACTCCTCTGGGGTCTTCTCCTGAAGTAGACCAATAATGATCATAGTCATGTTGTCGCACCCGATACCTCTAGTATTGGGAACATTTGCCATACATTTCAATATCATCTTTTGGCATATCGTGTCTAGTCGTTGGCGCGCTGCAATACTTCGTCGAACAAATCCAATGACTCTCTCAGAAGACGCACAATCCCAAATGCCATCACAGGCAAGGACAAGGAACTCATCATCGGCAGTGATGTCATGTTCGCTCACGTCTGGACATGCCGTAATACTTTGCTGTTCCGGCGGGAGCTCTGTCTTGCGCTTGAATTCGAAATCTCCTATGGCCCTGGATACAGCAAGCATGCCGTTTACCCGACCCATAACCACGTAACCCCCTGCGCGCCTAATTCTCTCCTTCTCAGCTTCAGCTTGTGGCTTGTGGTCTTGAGAAAGTGGCTTAGCACGACCTCCGGTACCAAGGACGGTTCTGGAATCCCCTGCATTGGCCACATAGATCCTTGAGCTCGTCACCAGTGCCACGGTAGCAGTGCAGCCAGAAAGCTCACCCTTATAGCTCTTATCTTGCAGGATTGCTCTGTCGGTCGCCAGGAACCCATCTTTCAATCCCTGGGCATAATTCTTAGCCTTGAAAGTTGGTTGGCCAGCTAGTATCTTGTGTACGTTTTCCCCGCTGTATCTTGCTACTCGTCCGCCCCTATGTCCATCGAATACACCGAAATAGCTCACTCTCTCCTCTGGGGGAGCTTTCGTCGACTCGTTTTCTTGTAGGTCAAGGACGGTAGCATGAGCGTCCTCCATACTCCTCCGCCATCCTTGCATGGCATCAAGTCCATATAAAAGCCTATCATCAGCACCGAATTTGGGCTCCATGTCAGGCACTGGCGTGGGGTGTAACCGTTGTACTTGACGATATGGTAGGCAAAAGCCTTCAATGTGGACCAGGAGTGGCTGTTTGGGCTACCTATCGAATCTAAACTTGTTGAGATACAGGTGGGACGCCAGGGGACGCAGGGAAGCGTAGCCTGCTGTGATTGGCAATATCGTGCCGATAAATCTCAGAAGTACTCTATAGATCTGTATAGGGATGGAGAATTAAGGCATCGGATGGTTGCAAACAGCCCTATGTACAGAAGGGAATTGCTTGGGGGGCGTGGGGAGGAGTTCTCAAGCAAAATGGGGCTGCATTGGCAAATGGTTCGAGTACCAGTTTTCTACTTTAAGACTAGTCCAATTTTAGCGCTCGGCAGTCCTACAACAAGCAAAACGGTTGCGACAGAATGCAAAGCAAACCCTATAAGGGATGGATTTCAAATATTTCTTTTGACCTTGAATCATATTGAGCAACCGAACCTACGATCATGAGGCTTTTGTTTTCTGTCTTTTTTTTGGAGGCTATATGCCTAATCAGCCTAGGACTATGTCACGCCCGGCTTCCCTCCCTTAAAAGATTTGATATCCGAATAGGGAGAGAAGGGCTACATAAACGTTCCTGCCTCCCAAGCCTATGAGATAACGAAATAACCCCTCTTCCCGGACCACGCCCTCCACCCCTTTCCCGATATATAGAATTGCCCGAGACAGGTCCTTCTCCGCTAGACAACTACTAGAGCTCTGGGGCTATCCAAGTAGTCCTGAAGGCGTAAGGTCTCACGATATCTCCAGATATCGTAGAAACTCAAGAGTAAGAAAATACTCGAATGTAAGATAGTACTATATATCACGGGGTTGTGCATTATTACGGGCAAATGCGTCAATTCACATCATCAACCTCCAACTGACCGAGACTTAGTTAATACACGATGCACAGGAGATCCAACCCTTCTTCCAACAGTGATTGCAGATACATATTGACGAGGTCCAACAGGAGTTTTGGACAGCGGGGGTTATTGGTACCGTATGTGTAGGAGGGTACTAACTATAATAACGGACCCTGAGGAGTTATCCTACCTTACTAGAGCTTCTTGGTTAGACTCTGGAACCTCCATCTCATACCCAGAGTCACCTGGTGATACCTCAGCTACCGTAGATCCCTTCCGCTGTTGGGTTGCGTTGCTTTCTGTCAGCTAAGACACTGGCTGCGACATCACCTGAGTACGGGCCTCCCGATCAACTTCTTTCTTCCTTCCAGTGCCATCTCTTTACAAATAAACCTGATTAAGGTCAGAACTATTTGGAACCATACCATCCTCAGGTGATAGTGGCATCTTGTTGACGCCAACTTTGGTGCTGCTTCCTACTTGTTCTAGATATCTTCTTCCAGTTGCAACTCTTTATCTGTGCCAATGGCAAACCGCTCCGAAAGGTAATGTAATGTGTCTAATGACTCTGGATTGGTGTCTTGCTTTTTGTATTGTAAGAAGAGCTTGGTTTGTATGGCTGTGCTTAGCATAACAGCTCAATTTCGAGGAGTTGGCGGGAGGTCCAGGAGAGATCGATTTTTCAATTTCTGGATCTCGGTAGGTTGGCAATTTGGCTAAAATCTTTCGTGGATTTGGCGGAATACGCCCGCACCCTCGCCATGATCCAAGAATATGGCCCTTAGTATATGTTTGAGCTTCAGCTTTCACCACAAGTAGTAGAAAACTTTCCTTGTTGATTGCTACATTGTCAAAACGGGGTCGGCCATCGACCTCCTTCCCACATCGCTCCTGTGGAAGCCACAACATGATGAGAAATACAATATTCAATGAACTCAATATGGATATCAATCTCACAACCATCAAGCATGAGAAAAGTCGGTATTACAAACTGTGAAGCCAAAGCCTTTGTAATATTATCGAAATTCTTCAGCCGCTCAGCACTCATACAGCCATCCCTCCACCCTCCCATGCTATAGGCAAACCTCCAGCTCGTGCAGGTATCCATCGATGATATCAAATGTGGATACCCCCCCACATAATGTGCCTCACCTTTACAAATAACGAGCGCAGAAAGTGACATTGCCAGACCAGGAATCGTCTCCACCACTGTTATTAATTCCCAGGTACATACCAGAAGTTACAATTTAGCCCTAATGCCTGGTTCCCTTCGTTGATATATAATCCTAGCTCCCTTGTCGGAATACTCTCTCATCCATATTGTAGAATATCCATCTGTAATAGAAATATTTTTCCGCATTTGCTGAACGTTGGTAAATTGACGTTGAATGACCTGTGAATTGCATTGCTGGATGCGCCACTTATCAAAGTTACTGCCGAGCCTCGAAAGTAGGTCTGGACGTCGATCGTCAAATACTCTTTTCCTATGGTTCTATCTTTCAACCACTTCCTCCGCCAGAACGAGCTCGGGATGCTTCAGTAGCACAGTTGCTTTCTTCACATAGCTCAGTAAAGATCAGAATCCAAACTCATCCATGTAAAGAGGCGCTTTACCACAGTCACTGAGTTTGGGAGGTATAAGAAGGGTAGAGTATATCCGTATAATATGGAGCCGCTAGCTTGATGATTATATAACAGAACGTAATGAAATCCGGCTACCTTATGTACCACTCGGTCATCCATATAACATAAGAAGGTCCCTATCGGTGCAGCCCGAATATCCTAATATCCTCCTTATCGGTCGCCGTCCTATCCAGCCCAATGGACTCGTACTATCAATCCTCGCATGCGGTCCTATTCCCGATTGCCCTGCATCGGCGTATCACCTCTTTTCAACACTCCAGCCTCACAATCCATCTCACAATTGCTCTCTCTTCTACTACCTAGAGTCAATAGCTGATGTTGCGCATGTGATAGTTTGCCAGGTTGTCCGCCATATAGACACGGCAGAACGGGGTGGTGGACTCCATAAACTTCCAATGCTTTCCGAACCGAAACAAATAGTCCTTGTTTTGCCCCACCTTTAGCCACCTGAACTCGACGTTGCTTCATTTCAATTTTTCTATTGAAAAACCCATTTCTCAAGTACGGCCCCGTTAGGGGGCTACGATGAGCTTCCCGGAATCCCCGGTGGATTCAAAGCGTGCCAAGTTAACCTGGCCAGCCTGCGCTGCTAGTCTACCTAATTAAGTATGACAACGTTACAGCCCACGCAGTAATGTGAAGACCTAGTACTGGAATCAAACAGAAATCGTAACAAAGGGTGGGGAACATCGATCTGTGGGGTCTGGCTGCCTAGAAACGTGAAATAGCTCGATAGGGTCGTACGTCTCCATCCCGTCCCCGTCTTTTCTGCAGTGTGGTCGGTTGATCTCTCCCCACGTAGAATTACCCGCCAGTAATGATGTCCTTTCTCCGCGAAACCTGGGGCATGTGAGGCTAATGTTGTCCCTGTCCACCTGGTGATGACGCGGCTGCATTTGAGGGAGGCTGCTACTCCTACATGATGTACGCAGCCCTTCTAAGGGCCTCGGTATGTTCGTAACCATGTGTAGACCGACGGTGCCGTCCTGTTTCAGTTCGTGCGTGTCTGGTCAAAGCCTGGTTCCTGTCGCGCTTCCTGTCGCGCTTCCTGTCTGATTGCCCTTTAGCCCTTTAGACTCCTTCATCTGCCGCGATCCTGCGAGCTCCCCCTATACCCCTTCGCAGGAATCCGAAGTTTTGGTCTGGCAGCTCTTTCTGGCAGCTCTTTCCGCCCGGGGATGCCTCTATGGCCTCGGACCAAACAAATGATACTGTCTGAGTTGCTCCCCTTCCGCGCTCCGTTGTCCAATGCTATGTGGACCCCAAGCGTTGGGGAGTGCCTTTGCTCTGCTGGATTGCCGTTCGGAGTGCGGCTTATGAGCCAGTTAGTATGGCTAGCATATCTGCTCATTCGTGAGTTTCTGCGGTGGTCATTGCTAGGCGTTTAGCGTCGACTACTGACGCCCGGGTGCCTGTATATGCTCCGTATAATCGTCCTTCCAATGTTGACTGAAGATCTGCCCCTGTTGATCTCCCCGTTCCATTAGTGAAGGTCTACTTCCTCCAAGAGGCCGCCCAGTGTACCTGCCCAATATACTTTAGACTTGCTTCTTTTATCCTTAGAAGAGGTATGTGGCTTAGTCGTTGTTCTGCTGTCCCCCGAAAAATCGTTCCTCCGCGGATGTGGTGGGGATTGTTACTTTCGCTTGGGCATAACTACTCTGACCACTTTGTTAGCTCCAAACTACAGCGCTGCTTATCAGAATTGGCCTGTTGTCAGTTTGTAAATTTTTCTGGTGCGTTCCACCTAATATCCATTCCCCGTGTTGTATGGTTCCCAATAGGCGGAATACAAAGATACTACCGATATTTGTGGATGGCAAGTCCTTCTAAGTTAGAGCGACGCATGGCCTGGCCAGCGCGTTGCAAAATAGACTAGCGGGAGAGGGAGTTTATCTGTGACTACTAGATATAAACCGGTATTGTATCGTGCATTGAATATAGTCCTTTGGTCACATGTACTGGAATCCCTTTTTCTGAGGTTGCATGAGCGCATTCAATCTAAGGAAGTTTCTCATCGTAAGGCCGGTAGCTTTGAGCAAGCCTTGTGGTACAGCGTCTGGGGTTGGGTTAACGCGGTTTTAATATAGTGGGCTCCAGATGAGGTAACAGACAAGCCCTATATGACTATAGGGTGAGCATCCCTGCTTGTGTAAATCAGAGCCTATAGCATTGTTAAAGAATCCCAGGCTCATGTCTGTTAATGGGGGTACATTGAAAAATAACTCACTTACCCTGTCCTAACCAACACAAGGGAAATAGGACCCTATCGTATCAGTGTCACAGCTTAATTGTTCTATAGACAATATTTCTAGCCCATCACATGCCTCCATATCCTGTGCTTTCTATATAACATCCCTGAAAACGACTGATCTGCACTATAACGCTTTATTGATCATCTAACAACTAAGCTTGATCTTACCTATCGAAAAGCTAGACATCGAACAAATGGTCCCTCCTCACATATCCACCCGTAGGCAAGTCTAGTACAACTATGATGGCAAGCAAGAGGGAAAGATCATGGGGAAGTACAATGTTCCTCTGACGCTACCACTGCCTGGACTCAGTAAAACGTAATTTTGATATGGGAGGTCCCAACAGAGGAGCGGCGAAGAAATTTGACCATTGAAACATCACTTCAGCTGACGGTGTACAGTGAGTGGTTTACACACGATAATCGAGCATCCAGAACTAGAGTAGGCCGAACCATTAAGGATTTCGGCTCACGTATTGATCCCTCACAATAGGAGTTCACAAGATTGCAAAGTGGGAATCGATGTAGACAGGATATCTCTACGTCCTCAACTATACCTATATGCATGAGAAAAGAGGATAATAGTGTATGACAATGAAAGCTGGAATCAGGACTACATATACTGTGTGACGCATACAAAGAAACTATCTTAGGGCGGTATGGCAATCCTAAGGCGGTAGAACAAAGATAGCGGGTTGTTTCAATAAGCAGGGCAGTACGTTATGAGAGTCTGAGGGCAGTATATAGACCAGAGTGCGTCGAGTAATATACGAATGTTGCAGTAAAGGCAGAGTAAACTAGGTTATAGTGGATGAGGGTTTGCTTGTAGGGCGATGAACAAAAACGTTATAGACTTACACACTAATAACCAATCTGATAGAACGAGCACTTTGTCGGAACGTAACGAGAGCAGCTATAGACCCAGGGACGGCACCAGGAGATAACCCTCGTTGCCCACAGCACGGATATCTCCTCAGATCTCGGGGGAACAACCATCGCGACTCTTTCCCCCTCGTCTGAAGCCTTTCAACTCTACTTCCCAGCTCTCTTCTTCCCTTTTGTCACGAGAAAAGTCCTCAACGGACATTGGTCCACGAGCCCATCCATGCGTCAAACTGCGACCCTACATCGTATAATGTTGGAGCTCCCACACCGGCTTCCAGCCAACGAGAGCCGGGGAACAACGCCAACGAGTAGCAATGGACCAATCAGCATCTCCAACACCTCTGATTACGGGCTATGTAATCCGCTGTGGATAAGGCTCTGTGTAGCATACAACAAAGTTATTGTAGCGTAATAAATCTACAATCAGCCAGGTTCGACATGCCGGCACCAGAACTCACAGAACAGATGAAAGAGGCAATTGTCGAATTGATAGTAGTGCTGGGCACGAGACAGTTCGGTAAAAGTCTCGAGAAAGTCTCGAGACTTTTGTGAAAATATTTTAATTGGTTGCGCCGTGCAGATATTTGTGTGAGACAGTGCGGCAACCGTTGAAAGAGTGTGACAGCCGGTGAGACAGTGTGGCAACCTGTATATAATTAAAGGCTGTATGGGTTTTCTCCGCTCATTTGATTGTGATTGCGGTTGCTCGATGTCCAACAGTCTCGAGACTTTCCCGGTCTTGAGACGTCTCGTGCCTAGGCCTAATTGGTAGAATGCGTGTACCTCGCAGAACTAACTAGAATATCGCAGAACGGGATAAAGACACCTTCAACCGAACCGTTTGGCACTTGTGGTGGTTTTCCAGGTGCGTGGGATTGCCGATTGGGTTTTCGCTCGTGAAGTACTGACCGGAGGAGGTTAAACGGGACCTGAGGGCAGGCGATCCTTTTTTGGCCGCACCCCGCCGTCACCGACACCACATACACCACCACCGGCACCACCAATCACCAACTCCGCGACCCAGACCACACCACGACACGAAGTCCCAGTCAACAGCGTCATAACGCAAAGTAAGGATGCACCGGCATCCCGAGTCCTCATCTACGCGGAGGTTGCAATACAGGTATCAGGTCAGAGCAATAGCGGGAACGCAAAAAGACTAGGGGAAATAACGAAAGCCTCGCAGGAACTACCCAAAATCCCCAAAGCCCCAAAGCAAGCACCACCACACACAAATGGTAGGACACAAACGGTGGTCATGCATGTAGCCCCACTACGATACAAGCCGGGGATGATGCGACGATGAGTAGAGGAGGAAAATAAGGTGGTAGAGAACACGAGAATCGGGTAGTTGTTGAAAGAACACGGACCGGAGAAGGCAGCATCATCTCTGGTCTTCTACATGAGATCCCCAGAGGAGGTGAGAAAACTAAAGATGGGGAGGAGACACTTCCGCACAACGAAATAAGAATGGGGCCGAGGCAAACGAAGGCCACATGAGATGTAATTTTTGTTTCAGACTAAATAAAGGGCTTTTTCTTCCACGACTCAGCGAGCTAGGTGAGAGCCTAGACGATTTGGCACTGGCGGTGATAGGGGTTGGTTTATCGGGAGGGGGAAAAACATATTCCACAAGGGACGGTAATCTTTTAACTACCGAGGGGAGGCGGGTAGGTTTCTTTCACCCGGAGGGGAGTATCTTAGGTGGGGTTTATGGGGTGGACGATACCTTTTTTCCTTCCTAGTGCGTCACTTCTACTGGGGGTATCTGGTCTTGTACATAGATACGCGGTAGGGAACGCCCCGGCAGTTGGATGGATAATGCAGCCGAGTCTGTACTCGGGCATGTGCTTTCTCTTCAAATTCGATAGTATCAATATCAGCAATGTTTCGCATAAAAATAAAAAAATACACACTGAGGTTTGAGGGTAACGTCGATATGGATGTTGATACAAACCAATGAGAGCGCTAGGAAAGCGGAAGCAACGGAAGCACATAAGCTGACGTTGGATAAGCTCAGTATAGCAGCGATATCATGCAAAAATAACCTACGCAACCTAGAAGAAAGAGATAATAAGAACAGCCGGATATACCACTGAATTTGCCAGCGAGTTCAGGGTAACTAGGGTGGTAAGCGCTACCTACCGGGTGGCTCGGACGTGGTGGATGTTGCCATACGGTTGAGGTGAGAGATCTGCAGTACCGTGCTGAGATGAATAAACTCCCCACCGATTTTGGAGCGTACCCTTTTACCTTATACACAATACGTACTGGTACCGACCATTCCCCGGAAACAATGCCCCCGCTACATATATAGGTATATTTGCTGATATGTATTCGTTCACGGATTTAGTATATGACACCTAGGGGAGGAAGTACAATATCTCTCTGCGATTCCTCAATGAGATAAACGAGTACGATTAAGTACTAATCCTCACACATCATCTCTCAGGTTACAGAATTATGCGTTATTTCTAATATCTGCTCAATTGTTGCTACATCAAGTAGGTTGATCAAGCCCTTTCAAACGAATCACTAATATCGTGATAAGTGATGTCAGTACATTATGTCTACGTTTATCACAAATATGCAGATAATTTGTTAAATTAATACATGATCATTATCAGTACTCACAGCAGATCGGTGCGGCTCGTTTGCAGAGACCACAAAGTGTGGAGGGGAGGCCTTCTAAATATCAACTACCACCCATCCGAGGAAATTTCTCAGAAAAGCTATCGCCACCGGTCCCCACCCTGAATTATCAACATAGAACCACTCTTTTTTCTGCCCCTATGAGACTTAGTGGACTAAAGTTACGTGGGGAACAGTGTTTATAATAAGTAGAATTCCATATTCTTGAACTAAAATAACCAAGGCGCCCCGGAAGTCTCGACCAAATTATTGTAGGATTCGCCATTGGTCCAAAAAAGTGATCCACGTTCGAATTCAACCTCCAATCCGTTGGGTCGGCCAATATCCTGATATCTCCATATCTAAGGTATTCTCTACATTCTCTACTCGCTGTTACCCTCACATTCTCATGTACATGTACAGCCTGTTTCCCTACAGTAGTGAATCAATCAATCAATCAATCAACCTACAGTATGAAACTGATGTTGGAAGAACCCAGGGAATCAACGATAGGTGCCGTAGTGAGAACGGCCACGGGCAACCCCAAGAAGCTATCCTTCGACTCCCGGTTACCATCCAAAAGAGCCGGCGCTCGGCTACAGGTCAGCCAAAAACCAGGACACCCCAAGGCGGAGGCCAAGGTAGCCTGGGTGTGAGCGATCAGAAGGGAGTCGGTTACAGACAGAGAGGCAGTAGCGTGTGGGAGATGGAGCCCACGCGGACGACATACCTAGGGAAACGAGTCTCAGTTGTGGACGGCTAGAGAGCAGGGATCATGGGTGCACTCCAGATACACTCCGACACCAACATCCTCACTGACTCCCTCACCGCACTCACACCCACCTCGAAGATATCCAAAGGCCATCCAGCAAGATCGGGCATACAGTCGAACCTCTATATTTGCATAAGGTCGGGACCGGGAGGGTCGATTCTAACAGGGAGGTTATGCATTTAGAGAGGTTTTGTGGAGGGTCACGTGTACATGGGTAATATAATCTGAAATTCACAGAAGCAGGTAACCAACATTCTACCACACTCACACCACTGCCCCAGCTACTCCCGCTACCCCCCCCTACATCAGGTCTCCAACTTCCTCCGCTGCACTTGATGAAAGTTTAAAATAAGCTCTGATTGGTGCTTGCCGTTGGAGTTTCTAAAGTCGGAGAACTTATAAGTGATGCTCAAGGTGATGGAAGGTATTTGCTGCTTCCTCCCTAATTAGATCACCACTCATCGGTACTTATCTTTCAAAGCGGAGAAACCAATCGTATAAGACTATATCTAATTCTGGATATTGAACTTGTCGAACTCGTTTAAGTTCGCTTTTTACTAATAATTCTGCAACCTCCGGTGATGGTGGTTCATCTCGATATCTCTTAAGAATATCTAACCCCATGTTAGTTTAAAATCTGACGTTTGAGAATAGGTAAAGGGTACGCGATACCGTTGATTGATTCACTTATTTCATGAACATGAAGTTAAACCACTTAACTAGGTCCTGTTAGGTTGCCTTTGGATGTGTTTGTACAGGCGAAAACAGCTGGAAACGCTCTCCTTGGATTTTTTATTTTTTTTGAAGTCTACTTATACGCCTGATCAGCCTTAGGCTATGCGGCTACCTGGAACCTTTGACGGAAGCTTCATTGGGAGCGGTCGACCCCAGAGAAATCACCTATATACAAACTGTGTGAGACCCGAACTCGCTGTGCAAGAAAGAAACAAACCAGTCGGAGTGATAAAGACATGATATAAGCCAACACCAACAATCTTCCATCACCAGTCACTGCGTTCCACTCTTCTCCTTCCTAGGTCGAAATCGTAGGCTTCAATCGGTAGCTAGCGTCCCCTCACCTTCAGGTGGCTCCCGAGTGCCAACTTCCTATCAAAAGAAACCACAATGGAGCTGGTGGTTTTACCCAATCTCCGCATACCTCCCAAGAGCTAGCATGCCCCCATTATCCCTTTAACTCCCACATCCTGTATCGTATCTGCCATGGGTCTCTGGTAGGGGACCCCGTGGATCACCATCGCCTTTGACTAACGGTCCGTTGTCGTCAGGTGATGTGCTCCTGGGGGGTGTATTGGCTGGTTGGGATCGTTTCCAAGCCGGTTTTGCTGCCCAACATGGAGTAGCCTGTTTTTTTTGGGCAGCCAGAGGTGCCGCTACCAGAGCCTCGTCCTCATCTTCATACCCGGATAGGTCCTCGTACATCTCCCGATAGCTATCGGAATTGTCTGACCCGTCCTTCATGATCACCGTATCCTCACTGTCCTTGGCTCTCCCCTTCCCCTTCTTCTCTCTCTTCCTCTCCATTGCCTTCTCCAACTATTCCAAGGCCACTTCCGTCTGTGTGCCATCATCTACCTGTGCCACTATCGGTACCTGGATATGGTCGGTCTGGGTGGCGATAGTTACCATCTCGACTGGTAGTGCCTTACCCTTTGCCTGCCACTTCTTCCGTTCTGCCTACACTGCCTTCCCCGCCTTCACTTGGGCCTCCTTCTCTGCCCATGCCTTCCACTTCTCCTCCACCACCTTATCTGCCACCTCCGCCTTCCGCTCAGCAGCCTCTAGCTTCTCCTTCAGCTAGTCTGCCTGTGCCACAAATAAGTCGATCGCTCGAGTCTTGACGGATAGTAGTAGTTCCAGATCAGAGGTATCCCTCCTAGTTGAAAGACTTTCCAAATCCTCCCTAAGTCCAGCGATCAACTTGTCCCGTGCCTCGAGCTTATCGTTTGTCTTATCTTGCTCTCGTTAGAGATCGCTTAGCTCCGCCTGAGCATTGATGTATGTATCGGATATCTTGTCTCGGCCTTCACCATCCACACTTCTATCCTCACCCAGGATTCTGATCATAAGTTCGAATTCTTGCATGGTTTGCTCAGTTTCCAACAACTCTGAGTCCACAAAGCCGACCGTATGTCTTAACAGAAATCCCGCGACATCCTCCCACTCCTCCCCCGTCATACTCTTCATACTTCTCTCCCTCCAGTCGTGTCCCATTGGTCTACGACTTCCTTATCATCACTGTCCAGAAATCCAGGTGGATTTCCCATTGACACTCAAGGACCATCATATGTATGATCCTTATCACTGATCTCCCCACGAGCACTCACCTCCTCCTTCTCCTCCTCCTCCTCCTCCTCCTCCTCCCCCTCCTCCGTACACTAGCCACTGGTTTCCTTAAATCCGCCAATGCTAGTGCCTCTCTCACAATGGCATCCGGTACTCTCGTTAGGGAAGCGGTAACCGACACCGTCATATCCGCCAACTTCCTCTCCACTGATACCTGCCGGTTTCCAGTCTTGATAGCTGGTGTAGGTTCCGGTGTAGGTAATTGAGGTGCAGACACCTGTACCTCCAGAGTGCGGTAACTCGGTCTGTTGTCTAGAGAGGGGACAGCCATCGAGGCTGTAGCCTTTCCTTTGCCTTTTCGGTTCTTTGGCATCCTTTCTAATTTCCCCCCCAAAAAAACGTGGAGCCGCTGCTCAAGGTGATACTGAGATCTTACGCTGCTTTAAGGGCTGCAACGCGCTGCTTTTCGCATGTAAAATCCTTGTTGCACCCACCAATCGTTGGTGAACACGGTTGCAACGTTAGGAAAATCGCCCCGAGTTCTTGCGAAACTTGACCCTCGGGGGGATTCTGTAATTCTCTGTAAATCGTCACCAAAATAGAATATTCGTGATGTGCTCGTTTCGCTCTGTCGAATTATGTTTTCTCCGATGTCGGAAAGCCTCTGGTGGTCGAGATCGTCCAAGTGGGCTCGTCCTGCACGGTTGAACGGCTCTCCTTCGATTGCGTCAACGTCACGGTGGAGAAGCTATTTGGGTGCTAGAGGGTCAATTGGAATATCAGTAGTAAATTCAACTGGCGGCACAGCACAATGCAGCTGTTAGGTAATTGGATTGTCATGGGTTGTAACAATTTCCATAGGCCCGCCACCGTAGAACTAGTTATGCAGGTTTAATTGTTAGTGCTTGGCGGGTTTGGGACCGGCAAAAGACTATGTATGCTATTAGAGAGTTATGCTATTATCACCATAGCCCCGAGCTCGGGCCGGCGAGGTCTATGCTAACAGAGAGGTTATGGATATATAGAGGATGCTATTAAAGAGATTCGACTGTACCATACATCACAGGGATGTAGGTCAATATGGTGCTAGCTACATTTAGACCTAAATTGAACTTCACGAGACCCTAGAGCGAACGGATTCAAAGAGGAATAAACCAATGACCTCCTACGAGAGGCCTCCGTGATGACTAGGTGGGGGGTTCGAGGGGTCGTACCCTGCTGGGCGGGGGGTTAATAGGGTCATCGCACGGATCACAGCGTAGGGGAAACAAACAAGGGTGAGCCGGTCAAATAAGTATCCCATGGCTCCAACCGATTATTATATACCAGTATCTCAACATGTATTTTGGATTGAATTAGAGCCGTTGGGGCCATAGTTGAGCCAGTCAGGTTTGCGTGAGCTGTGCTTGTTTAGCACGGTTTTCCGGGTAGCCGCAGGTTGCATTATACCAGCGCTAGCTTGCTCGAAATACAAGGTATGATTTTGCCATTAATAATCTTGTCACAGGTGCTCTAAATTTGCCTCTGACTCTAGCCACTGGGTTTGCTGTCTTTGGCCATTTATTGGTGCTTCACCATACTAACTCCAAAGTGCCTTAGCTAATCTACGATATCCAAAGGCCCTTGTACTCATATTCGACCCCGCTCCTTAACCTCGCTTTCGGCTCATGTCGCATCACCATTTATGACTAACAAACATGGCCGGAGGAAGAGGCGGAAGCAGATCAGGCAGCGTGGGAAGTAAAGGGGGCAGCGCAAGCTCAGCAAGCGATAGGGCTAATCAAGTCCGGCAATAAATAATTGATGAAAACTATCACAAGATAGATTAGTTAACCTATAAAAGAATGGGTCAGAACATATATCTGCTACGCACCTGCACGTTATCTTTTTATCTCTTGGGAATCTGGATTCTAGGGAAGGCAATCATATTTTTGTTGCACTGTTGTAAAACGTCTACTGCTGCCTTTCCGCTCCTATTCAGGCACCAGCACCCATCTTCCACTCGTTGTGAATGGTCTACAGATGCTCTGTTTCTCCACCGTACGGCCCTATGAGGTCCATAGCGCTGCTGTTCCGCGGTTGTGAACGCTGTTGAGGCAACAAATAAAAAGACGTAATACTTATATTACAGGCTCTGACGTAGATGTGTCCCTGCCTAGTTTTTATGCTTGTGCCAGACTACTTGATCTCCCGTAGGTAGCTAGCAATTCATCATCTTCGCTTCCACTCAACTAATACTGAGGTACGGTGATTCATATTTCTACTATTGCAGGGGCGGTACTTGAAAGTCCCTCTTCTCACCTCTCGATTTCTGTATTCTCGCGCACCATTGAAGTTTACCGGTATGAAATTACGTATCCCTGCACAGTACCCGTCACAGTGTTATTTAACCGTTTTACACTTGATAGATCATTCAGAAATCCACTCGTGGACCACACAGAAACCCCCCGTCTCCTACTTGTTCAAATTCACCGGTCGCCGCGACGAACTCAAGCAGTTATGGGTCAGACACTCTCTGAACCAGTGATTGATAAGGAATCTGCGCTCGGTGCGGATGACAGGCTTGTGTGGGGAAATTCTTCCATGCAGGGATGGCGCGTAAGCATGGAGGACGCTCATACTACCATACTTGATCTACAAGAGGATCAGACGAGGGCAGCTCCATCCGAGGACAGGGTCAGTTTCTTTGGCGTATATGATGGACATGGGGGGAAAGGAGTCGCATTGTACAGTGGGAAAAACCTTCACAAAATCGTCGCTAGCCAACCCACTTTCAAGGAAAAGGATTATGCGCAGGCATTGAGAGATGGGTTCTTAGCAACCGATAGGGCAATTCGTGGAGACAGGAGATATACGCATGATTCTTCCGGCAGCACTGCTACCGTGGCGCTTGTGACGAGCTCCAGGATCATCGTTGCCAACGCGGGGGATTCACGAACCGTCCTAGGTGTCAGAGGTCGTGCTAAACCACTTTCAACAGACCACAAGCCGGGAGCTGGGGTTGAGTGTGCGAGAATTAGGGCCGCCGGGGGTAATGTGGGTATGGGCCGAGTTAACGGCAATCTCGCCGTATCCAGGGGCATCGGGGACTTCGAATATAAGAGAAATGCAGACTTACCACTGGAACAGCAAATGATTACTTCATTTCCAGATGTGAGCGAGCATCACATCACGGCCGATGATGAGTTTCTTGTCCTGGCTTGTGACGGTATTTGGGATTGTGCGTCTTCTCAAAGAGTTATTGAATTTGTTCGACGAGGCATTGCAGCCCACCAACCACTGAACAAGATCTGTGAGAATTTGATGGATACATATATCTCAACGGGTGACAATGATTTCAATCCTGGGTCTCTCGGGTGCGACAACATGACCATGATCCTTGTTGGTCTACTTCAGGGGAAAACCCAAGAGGAGTGGTATAATATGATCGCGACACGAGTTGCCGATGGCGATGGACCATGCGCCCCACCGGAATCCGCCGCCGAAATAAGGAAGCCGGGATGGCCCCTTTACAATATTCCAAGTTACGGTGAGTTCGACGCCGACAATTTCAAGAAGTGGGTTCATTGCTAACTGAAGCAGGTAGTGGAAGCATAAAAATTTTCGGGGACGGTATGGTGGCCTCACCGGACCAAATGGATACCTGTATGACCTCTGATGAGGACGAACCAATAGAAAAAAAGCACCCTTCGTCACCCGAGGCAAAGGATTACGAGAAGAAGGATGACCTGCCAAAGTGCGAGGAACCTGGGAACAATGCAGTTGTTATTCCTGATGATAGGTCCTGTTAGTTGCAGGAATATTTTCGCTGTTTAACTGGATAGTTTTATGTTGATGATTCATAAATTCATGTATCGCTTTGACAACTTACCATTTATCAGAGTCAGGAAGGGAATATTGGCCAACTGGAGGTTGCAGGCGCTATTCTTGTGGAGGTCCATCAGGTCCATGCTTAAGCTGTTGGTATGCTCTCCGCATACTCTTCTTGTCGTCTTGTCTTCTCTTCCCATTCCCCTATTAAAATTGACATCAATAATTCTTGCTCAGGTTAAAAGTGTTGGAGACTCAATTGACAGTTTCAATGGGAGGATATAGTCTGGTTGGGAGGATATGGCAAATGGCCCGGCGAATCGCGTATGTTATCTACTGAGGACATTTTGTCTTCCTTTTTCTCGAACAGTATGATAATAAACAATATGACTATTATCATACTGTTCTCCTGTATCATCTATTTGCCTTGCATGTGTTCATGCGTGCTATGGGGTCCCAGAACTAAAGTCTTTTCAGGTTCCTATTTTGGAACACGGGGTCCGGCAGCATATGCGCTCGAGTGCTGGTAAATGCAGGTTATTACTGCATTGACCAAGCCCTACTCCCTCATTCTGTCCGACACAAGTCTACTGATCGTGCAACAGACTTCCTCAGCTATCCCGCTATACAAGAGTCATTCCAAGAGACCGCAAAATTGGCATCTGAGTATGAGTCAACATCTGGGGAAATGTGTGGAAATGAGCCGGAGGAATGGAAAGGGAGGATAACTGGTAAATCGAGCGCACGGGAGAGCTGGAGAATTGTGCAGCAGGGCTGACTGAACCAGACTAAACCAGACTAGGGTAGCTTGAATGGAAGGCATTAATGGCGAATGGCGAATTGAGTGGGGGTTCAGCTGATATTCAGAGAATTGAGTCGGAGCTGATGCGCTAAGATCTTGCATATGGGAAGTGAAGATTCATGTATGCTCGTATATGTGCGCATATCCTGCCAAGCCCGTTATTCCAAATATGCAATGAAACAAGAGATGTAGTGCGGAATCATCCTATCGTTTTTAGTACTGATTTCAATAGGGACACCTTTTCACTTTGTGCGGCTATGTTTGTACCCCTACTACTTGCTGTCACGTCCGAACCAAACATGGTGATTGTCAACGTCATGCTGTGACTAGAATCTTTTATTGGACAACAGAATAAAACTGATGTTGTGGATTGTTTAGCTATCTTGGAGCTTCCACGGGGCATATCCTACGAAAGAGAACAAGGGAGAAAGGTTGAAGGTACTGCGGCTTGATTGGATAGCGAAGGTACGGTGGTACGTGTGGACGAGCAAATCCAAGGGTCACATTTGCGATTTCATCAGCTACGGTGAACCGAACGTTCTGTCTCACCATTGCATTAACGGAGTGCACGCAAATACGAACACCTCCAATAGACCTCTCAAAAACCTCATTAGCTCGATTGCTATTAATACCCCGGGCGAGGTCATTGAACTGTGCAACACTTAGACTGAACTCGCAAGATATGTGCCCTATAAACAGATTTTTTCGAGCAGATACCTACCACTCGCAAGTCAGCTTAGAGGCTCCTGACCTTCGAAATTATCTGCGGCTAGATCCCTCCGTTTCCCGGAACCTTTTATACTGTGAATCCCTTAAGGGGTGAACTTGCTTCAGCGAGCTGCCAATAAGTGTCATCAATGGAAAATGTGTTCCAGGATACCCCCAATGAGAACTGGCAGGGATAGGGGCGCGGAGGTCGATAATGGGAATGCCATCAAGGCTGATGGTCATCCGGCTGTGTATCTAGCTGCTTTCGAAGTTGAGTAGCATGAGGCAGTGAGCTTCGGGTGGTAGTTAGGTCCTAAGATGCCGACTTGCTGTAGACAGCGCTCGTGAAATGGTTTAGCTAGCTGACGGTGTATTAGTTGTATGCTAGAGGAGAATCGATGTGGTGGGGCTCATAGACCCCAAGAACAACGAAAGCAATGGCATGACCGCCAGCATCCGCGACTGATTCTTGACACCCGCAATCTCTCCCGACGAGCACGTGGAATAAGCACCTCA